>Ga0182012_10000248_pt1 | contig 62232 bp, 52 predicted proteins | sample 612S2SmetaG_FD_120486 | JGI IMG/M metagenome (GOLD analysis project Ga0182012, IMG submission 120486) | Permafrost microbial communities from Stordalen Mire, Sweden - 612S2S metaG | ecosystem: Environmental > Terrestrial > Soil > Wetlands > Permafrost | place: Sweden: Stordalen | collected... | reverse complement strand
TTTGAGCGCGCCCAGGGTGGTCTTCGCCAGGGTCTCGCGCGAGACATCGGCGTAAAACACCGGCCCCTCGATCCGGGTCGCCGTCAGGCACACGCCCTGGACGCTCACGCTGTCTCCGACCGCGATCCTCGACAAGTCGAGGCGGCCGGCATCGATGCCGAGCTCGAGGTCGCCCCCGCGCTCGAGGTCGCCCCCGCGTTCGGTGATCGAGACCAGCCGTCCGCTCGCGATGATGATTCCGGTAAACATAGGCTTGATCGGACCTCCGGCTAGCCTTCAGCCACGACCGCCTCGCGCGGCCGTAATGTCAGGCGAAGGTCGGCTCCAAAACGCTCGGTGCCGACGATATCGAACGCAGGGGCGCGGCCGGCGCCCGAGAGACCCGTGAGCGCGGTGAGCGGCGCCGCATCGGCGCCCAGCAGCACGGGGGCGATGTACAGGATCAGCTCGTCGACCAGCTGCGCCTGCAGGAAACCCGCCGCGAGAACCGGCCCGCATTCGACCAGGAGCTCATTGACCTGCAGCGCGGACAGCCGCGCGGCCACGGCGGCGAGGTCAAGGCGTCGACCGGCCGCGGGAACCCGTTCCTCGCGAACTCCCGCCGAACCCAGCGACGAGTCGTCCCGCCGCGCAGCATCCTGCGCCGCGAACACCAGGGCTTCCCCGTTGCGAAATACTTGCGCGGTCGGCGGGCAACTCCGGGCCGGATCGAGCACGACCCGCAAAGGCTGACGCACCCACGGACCATAGTCGAGCCGCACGTCGAGCCGCGGATCGTCCACCCGCACCGTGCCGGCGCCGGTGAGGATTGCGGAGCTTCTGGCTCGCCAATACTGCACGTCGGCGCGCGATGCCTCGCCGCTGATCCACAGGCGGCCGCCGCCGGCGGGCGCTGTGCGCCCATCCAGGCTCATCGCGAGCTTGAGCCGTATCCACGGGCGGCCGCGCTCGAATCGGGAGAAGAATCCCACGTTCAGTGCGCGCGCCTCGGCGCCATGGAGACCCACCGATACGGCAATCTGTGCGCCCTCGAGCCGCTTGACGCCGGCCCCCGCGACCTGGGGATTGGGATCGATGGATGCGCAAATGACCCGCAGGATGCCCGCCGCGATCAGCGCATCGGCGCAGGGCGGCGTGCGACCGTGATGACTGCACGGTTCGAGCGTCACGTAGGCGGTCGCGCCTCGCGCCGCGGCGCCCGCCGAGCGAAGCGCCATGACCTCGGCGTGCGCCTCTCCGGCGCGCTCATGCCAGCCTTCGCCGACGATTTGGCCGTCTTTCACCAGGACACAGCCCACGCGTGGATTGGGATCGGTGGTGTACAGGCCGCGCGCGGCGAGCGCCAGCGCCCGCTCCATGTACGTGTCTCGCTCGCCCGGATTCGCGATCATTTGGCGGGGTCCGGGGGTTCATCCCCCGGCAAGAGCGGCAGCTGATCCTTGCTGGGCGATCGGCGGCGGCGGTGGCGCCGCAACAAATCGATTTCCGTATGAAAGGCTTCGACGTCCTGGAAGCTGCGGTAAACGGAGGCGAAACGCACGTAACCCACCTCATCGAGGTGCCGCAACTCCTCCATGACCAGTTCGCCGATGGCCCGGGAGGCCACCTCGCGTTCCCCGAGGCTGCGCAGCTTGTGGCAGATCCGCGCAACCGCGGCCTCGATCGCCTGACCGCCCACCGGGCGCTTCTCCAGCGCCTTTTGCATCCCCGTCACAAGCTTGCTCTCGTCGAACGGCTCGCGGGTGCGATCGCCCTTTACCACCGTCGGCATCAGAAGCTCCGCGGCCTCGAAGGTCGTGAAGCGTTCGGCACAGGCGAGGCACTCGCGGCGGCGGCGGATCTGCCGACCCTCGCCGGCCAGGCGCGAGTCGATGACCTTAGTCTCCGTATGTCCGCAAAAAGGGCAATACATGGTGCCTACCTAGCACGGAGGCGCCAGGCTCGGGCGCGGTTTCAAGCATAGACGGGGAACCGGCGACATAGCTCGGCGACCTCGCCGCGCACCCGGTCGACCGTCGACTCGTCGCCCATGCGATCGAGGATGTCCGCGATCCAATTGGAGACCTGTACCGCCTCCGCCTCCTTGAAGCCGCGGGTGGTGGCAGCGGGCGTACCGATCCGAAGTCCGCTGGAGATGGCCGGCGGGCGCGGGTCGTTCGGGACCGCATTCTTGTTCACGGTCATGTGCGCGCGGCCGAGCGCGGCGTCCGCATCCTTGCCGGTGATGTTCTTGTCGACCAGGTCGAGCAGGAACAGATGGTTGTCGGTTCCCCCCGAGACGATCTTGTAGCCACGCGATTGCAGTGTCTTGGTCATCGCGCGTGCATTGGCGATGACTTGAGCCGAATAAGTCTTGAACTCCGGCTGCAACGCTTCCAGGAACGCCACGGCTTTCGCGGCGATCACGTGCATCAACGGGCCGCCCTGGATCCCAGGGAAAACCATGGAATTGAGCTTCTTGTGAATCTCGGGGTTCGGTCGCGCCAGGATGAGCCCGCCGCGGGGTCCGCGAAGAGTCTTGTGGGTGGTGGTGGTCACCACATCGGCGAACGGTACGGGGTTCGGGTAGAGCCCGGCTGCGATCAGGCCGGCGACGTGCGCCATGTCCACGAACAACAGCGCGCCCACCGAATCGGCAATGGCGCGAAACTTGGCCCAGTCGATGACGCGGGAGTACGCGGAGAAGCCGGCGACGATCATTTTCGGTTTGTGTTCCTGCGCCAACCGGCTGACCTGGTCGTAATCGATCTCCCCGTTGTCGGGTTTGATCCCGTACTGCGCGGCCTTGTAGAGCTTGCCCGAGAAATTCACCTTGGCGCCATGCGTCAAATGGCCGCCGTGATCGAGGCTCATGCCCAGGATGGCATCTCCGGGGTTGAGCAGGGCCATGTAGACCGCCGCGTTGGCCTGCGACCCCGAATGCGGCTGCACGTTGGCGAAATCGGCGCCAAACAGCTTCTTCGCGCGCTCGATGGCCAGGGTCTCGGCGATGTCGACATATTCACAGCCGCCGTAATAGCGCTTGCCGGGGTAGCCTTCGGCGTACTTATTGGTGAGCACCGAGCCTTGGGCCTCGAGAACCCGGGGGCTGGTGTAATTCTCGGACGCGATCAGCTCGATGTGAGCTTCCTGACGCGTGCGCTCCCCGGCAATGGCCTTGGCGAGCTCGGGATCGAATCCGGCAATCGTCATCTGCTTATCGAACATGGGACCTCGGGTGAACTCGGGGTGGATAGCCGCTAATTGTAGCCGAGGGACGGGCAAATCCCACTAGCGGAATCGAATTTGGCCGTTTCAGGCCGCCGGAGGGAGCTTTATCGACCCCGCACTCTTCCAAGGCTCGGAAGGCTCGAGCAAGGGCTGCCGAGGGGCTCGCCGGAAGGCTCGCAAGGATTACTCTTTGAGCCCGATCTTTGGGATAATCCCGGCGTCCCCCCTCGCAGCAACGTTTTCGGTATAGGCAATACATGGCTCAGTTCATTTACACCATGAACCGGGTTGGCAAGGTCGTGCCGCCCAAGCGCATCATCTTGCGCGACATCAGCTTGAGCTTTTTCCCCGGTGCCAAAATCGGCGTGCTCGGTTTGAACGGCTCCGGCAAATCCACCCTGCTCAAGATCATGGCCGGCATCGACAAGGAAATCGAAGGCGAGGCGCGTGCCCAGACCGGCATCAAGGTCGGCTATCTGCCGCAGGAGCCCGTGCTGGACGAGACCAGAACCGTGCGCCAGGTCGTGGGCGAAGGTGTCGGGGATGTTCAAGGGTTGATCGACAAGTTCAACGCGATCAGCGACCGCTTTGCGGAGCCGATGTCCGACGACGAGATGACCAAGGCGCTCGAGGAACAGGCGAAGCTCCAGGATCGGATCGACGCGGTCGACGGCTGGGAGCTCGAGCGCAAGCTTGAGATTGCCGCGGATTCGCTGCGCCTGCCGCCCTGGGACGCCGTCATCGGCAAGTTGTCCGGCGGCGAGCGGCGCCGGGTCGCTCTCTGCCGGCTGCTGCTCTCGAAGCCCGACATGCTGCTGCTCGATGAGCCCACCAACCATCTCGACGCCGAGTCGGTCGCCTGGCTGGAACATTTCCTCGAGGAATATCCGTCGACCGTGATCGCCGTGACGCACGACCGCTACTTCCTCGACAACGTCGCCGAATGGATTTTGGAGCTCGACCGCGGTCATGGCATTCCGTGGCAGGGCAACTATTCATCCTGGCTCGAACAAAAGGAGCAGCGCCTCTCGCAGGAAGATCGGCAACAGGACGCGCTCGCCAAGACCTTGAAGCGCGAGCTCGAGTGGGTGCGCACCAACCCCAAGGCGCGGCAGGCGAAATCCAAGGCGCGATTGCAGCGTTTCGAGGAGCTTTCGTCGCAGGAATTCCAGAAGCGCAACGAGACCAACGAGATCTACATTCCGCCCGGCGATCGGCTCGGCGACCTGGTCATCGATTGCAATAGCTTGCGCAAGGCCTACGGCGACCGTCTGCTCATCGAAGCCCTGAGCTTCAATCTCCCGGCGGGCGGCATCGTCGGCATCATCGGGCCGAACGGCGCGGGCAAGACCACGCTGTTTCGCATGCTGGCCGGCATGGAAAAGCCGGATGCGGGCGAAATCCGCGTGGGCCCCACCGTGAAGCTCGCCTACGTGGACCAATCGCGTCAGGCGCTCAACGACAAGAACACCGTGTGGCAGGAAATCTCCGGCGGCCTCGATGTGATCAAGGTCGGCAACTACGAGACCTCCTCGCGCAGCTACGTCGGGCGGTTCAATTTCAAGGGCGTGCAGCAACAACAATTCATCGGTGATCTCTCCGGCGGCGAGCGCAATCGCGTGCATCTCGCCAAGGTGCTGAAATCCGGCGGCAACGTCCTCTTGCTCGACGAGCCCACGAACGATCTCGACATCGAGACCTTGCGCGCGCTCGAGGAGGCGCTGGTCGCCTTTCCCGGCTGCGCCGTCGTCATCTCGCACGATCGTTGGTTTCTCGACCGCATCGCGACCCACATCCTCGCCTTCGAGGGCGACTCGCAGGTTGCCTGGTTCGAGGGCAATTACCAAGAATACATCGAGGACCTGAAGCGGCGCAAAGGAGAGGACGCCGCCCAGCCGCATCGGATCCGCTACAAACCACTCACGGGATGAATCATGAGCATCTACATCACGCCCCAGGACGAACTGCACGTCGAGCATGAGGGCATTGCCCTGACCTGCCCGCATTGCCGCACCTTGACGCATTTGACGCCGATCGCCGTGCCGAAATTCGAGGACTTGAGCCGCCGCAAGCCCAAGCAGATCGGCGTGGTGTTCCGCTGCGACGCGTGCGCCGAGCCGGTGTTCTTGAAATTCGCGGCGCGAAGCTACACGGCGCTTCGCATCGAGCTCTCCCCGAACTTCACCGAGGTCGAGCGCGCCCCCGAGAATTTCCCGCTCACTTATCTGCCGGCGGAATCCGAAGGGCTGTTCAAGGAGGCGCTGGGCTGCTACGCGGCGGGCTTCTTCGATGCGTTCGGCTCGATGGTCCGGCGCACGGCTCAATCGCTGTTTCGCGAGCTCGGCGAACGCGGCAAACTCGAGCTCTTCGACACCCTGCAGGAAATCCGCACCCTGGCCGAGCTCGACGATGACATCTTTGCCGACGTGCGCGGCGTTCTGTTCGGCACGGACTCGGATCCGCTGCCGAATCAGCCCCGCCTCGAGCAGGAGAGCGCCGGCGTATTGCTCGAGGTCATGCGGGACCTCCTCTATCAAACCTTCGTGCGCAAGGCGCGGCTGGTGCAGGCGGTGAACCTGCGACGGGGAGCAACCATGCCGCCGACCGACATCGGCGCCGCGAGGGCCGCGCACAGCTGACCCGTCAGCCCAGAAATACCCGCGCGTTGCGGAACAGGCGCATCCAAGGGCCGTCCTCGCCCCATTCACGGGGGGCCCAGGAGTGCTGCACGGTGCGGAACACCCGCTCGGGGTGCGGCATGATGGAGGTGACGCGCCCGTCGGCCGAGCACACACCCGCCACGCCCGCGGGTGAACCGTTCGGATTGCTGGGATAGCGCTCGGTCGGCTGGTCCCGGCCATCGACGAATTGCAGCGCAACCCGGCCGAGCTCCATGAGCTTGCCCGGATCCGACGATCCGCCGAATTCCGCGAATCCCTCGCCGTGCGCCACCACCACCGGCAGCACCGAGTCTTCCATGCCGCGAAACAGCACGGAATCGGATCGTGGCACCCTCACCAGCGACAGGCGCGCTTCGTACTGCTCGGAGCGATTGCGCACGAAGCGGGGCCAGCCCTCGGTCCCGGGAATGATGTCCTTGAGCGCCGCCAGCATCTGACAGCCGTTGCACACACCGAGCGTGAAGGTCGACTGACGCTCGAAAAATGCCGCGAATTCGTCGCGCGCCACGGGATTGAACAGAATGGACTTGGCCCAGCCTTCGCCTGCGCCGAGCACGTCACCGTAGGAAAAGCCTCCGCAGGCCACCATCCCGTGAAACCGCGCGAGCCGCACGCGGCGGCTCAGGATGTCGGTCATGTGCACATCGTAGGCGTCGAAGCCCGCGCGGGTGAACACCGCCGCCATCTCCGTCTGGCTGTTGACGCCCTGTTCGCGCAGCACCGCGACCGCGGGTCTCGCGCCTCGCGAAATATAGGGCGCGGCGACATCTTCGGCGGGGTCGAAACGCAGCGCGGCGTGCAGCCCCGGATCTTGCTCGTCGAGCAGCCTGGAATATTCCTCGCGCGCGCATTCCGGGTTGTCGCGCAGCGCCTGCATGCGGTAGGAGACTTCGCTCCACTGCCGGTGCAATTTCATGCGCGATGCAGAGTACACCGTGCGCCCCGCCACGGTGACGCGCACCTCCGCGCCGACGCTCGGAGCACCCAACTCCCGCCAGTAACCCGTGAGCCCATGACGGTCCAGAACGGCCCCGGCCTGCGCCACGGCGCCTTCGGGAATCTGCACGACCGCGCCGAGTTCCTCCGCGAAGCATTGAGCCACCGGATCCTCCTCATCGAGCGCGAGGTCGAGCCCGCAATGCGCGGCAAACGCCATCTCGAGCAGCGTCACGAGCAGGCCGCCGTCGGAGCGGTCGTGATAGGCAAGCACAAGATCGAGATCTTTGAGCTCGCGCACCGCCTCGAACAGCGCACGCAGCAGCTGCGGGTCGTCGAGATCGGGCGCCTGCCCTCCGCGTCGCTCGAACACCTGCGCCCAGCACGATCCGCCGAGGCGGTTTTTCCGGGCGCCGAGATCGATCAGCAGCAGCCGCGAGGGACGGGAGAGATCGAGTTCGGGCGTGAGCGTGCGCCTGGCGTCCGCAATCGGCGCGAACGCGGAGATCACCAGCGAGACCGGCGCGACGACCGAGCGCTGGCCGCGCTCGTCGGTCCACTCCGTGCGCATGGAAAGCGAATCCTTGCCCACCGGAATGGTGATGCCGAGCTTGGCGCAGAGATCGACCCCCACCGCCTCGACGGTGGCATACAGGTCGGCATCCTCACCCGGCTGACCGCAGGCCGCCATCCAATTCGCGGAGAGCCGGATATCGGTGAGCGAACGCACGTCCGCTGCGATGATGTTGGTGACGGCCTCGCCCACCGCGAGCCGGCCGGAGGCCGGCGCATCGAGCAGCGCCACCGGCGCGCGCTCGCCCATGGCCATGGCTTCGCCGGCATATCCGTCGAAATCGCTCAAGCTCACCGCGACATCCGCCACGGGCACTTGCCAGGGACCGACCATCTGGTCGCGGCTCACCAGTCCGCCCACCGCCCGATCGCCGATGGTGATCAGGAACGATTTGTCCGCGACCGTGGGCAGGCGCAACAACCGCTCCAGGGATTCGGCGATGCCGAAGCCGTCGGTCGATAGCGGCGTCCGCGTCTTCGGGACGCTCGTAACCCTGCGGGTCATGCGCGGCGCCTTGCCGAGCAGCACCTCGACCGGCATGTCGACCGGCATACCGGACAGCAGGGGATCGGACACGCTGATGCGCCCGTCGCCGGTGATCTCCCCGACGACGGCGAACGGACACCGCTCGCGCTCGCACAAGGCGGCAAAGCGCTCCAGGCTCTTCGGGCGAAGCGCGAGCACGTAGCGCTCCTGCGCCTCGTTGCACCAGATCTCCATGGGCGACAGCCCGGGTTCGGCGCTGGGGATCTTGCGCAGGTCGATGCGGCCGCCGCGCCCGGCGGTGTGCGCGATGGCCTCCGGCAACGCGTTCGACAGACCGCCCGCCCCGACATCGTGGATGAGAAGAATCGGATTGCCCGCACCCTGCGCCCAGCAGCGGTCTATGACCTCCTGGGCGCGACGCTGGATCTCCGGGTTGCCCCGCTGCACCGACGCGAAGTCCAGATCGGAAGAGCTCTGACCGCTTCCCACCGAGGAGGCAGCACCTCCGCCCAGCCCGATCAGCATGGCCGGCCCGCCGAGAACGACCAGCGGCGCTCCCTCGACGACTTCGCGCTTTTCCACATCGGTTCGCCGCACGTTCCCCAGACCGCCCGCGATCATGATGGGCTTGTGGTAACCGCGGACCAGGGAAACGTCGCCGTCGCGCACCGTCTGCTCGAAGGTACGGAAATACCCGCAGGTGGCCGGCCGGCCGAACTCGTTGTTGAAAGCCGCGGCGCCGATGGGCGCCGCGATCATGATGTCGAGCGCGGAGGCGATGCGCGCCGGTTTACCGAGATCGGTCTCCCACGGCTGCACCATGCCGGGGATGCGCAGATTCGACACCGAAAAGCCCGTCAACCCCACTTTGGGCTTCGCCCCGATGCCGGTGGCGCCTTCATCGCGAATCTCACCGCCGGAGCCGGTTGATGCGCCTGGAAACGGCGAGATGGCCGTTGGGTGGTTGTGCGTTTCCACCTTGATCAAGATGTCGACGGGCTCGAGGCTCGCCTGGTAACGCTGTGTCTGGGCGTCTGGAAAGAATCGGGCGGCGCGGGGCCCCTCGATCACCGCCGCATTGTCGCGGTAGGCGGACAGCACGCCGCGGGAATTGGCGGCATAGGTGGCGCGGATCATTCCGAACAGCGACGCGGACTTCGGTGCGCCATCGATGATGAAGTCCGCGTTGAAGATCTTGTGCCGGCAGTGTTCGGAATTCGCCTGGGCGAACATCATGAGCTCGACATCGGTGGGATCGCGTCCGAGCTGATTGAAAGCGCGCACGAGATAATCGATCTCGTCCGCGGACAGCGCGAGGCCCCACTCGACATTGGCGCGGGCGAGCGCCTCGGCGCCGTCGGATCCGAGGGCGACCACGCGCAGCGGCCGGGGCGCTGCCTTGCCGAACAGATCGGGTTCCAAGTTGTCGATCCAGAGCGAGTCGGTCATCCGATCATGCAGCAGCGCGCCGAGCGACTCGAGCTCCTCGTTGCCGAGAGGGGCTGAGGCCTGCAGGAAATAGAGCGTGCCCCGCTCGACCCGCCTCACGTCGACCAACCCGCACACGCGGGCGATGTCGGTGGCCTTGCTGGACCAGGGCGACACCGTGCCCAGGCGGGGGGTTACCAGCAGCTGTTGCCCGCGCTCCGCCTGAGCGTGCGGACGCGGTCCATAGGTCAATAGCTTCCCGAGCACTTCGAGCTGAGATTCGTCGAGAGGTCGGAAGGCATCGACGAAATGGATGAGCCGCGCCGATACCGCGACCACCCGGGGCTCGCGGGACTTGAGCGACAGCAACAGCTTCTCTAACCGGAATTGCGACAGCGCGGGCGCGCCGAGCAAACTGAACATGCTGAATTCTAACAGATTTGCGGAGCCACAGGAGCTGAGTTTGGTTGCGGACTGCGGCGCAGGCCGCCGCTCACTTGCGGGCGTTCGAATCTCCGCCGGGCGTGTACACCGGCACCGGGAATTGCGAGACGTTCGAGCCCTCGAGGGCCACGATCTTGGCCTGGCCCTGCTTCTTGACCTCATCGATGCGCAGCACCGAATGCATGGGCAAATAGGTGCGCTTGACCTCGTTGAATTCGGCCTTGATTCGCTCTTCGGTGGGGTCGACCACCACGGAGGAGCGCTCGCCGAACACGAGTTCCTCGACCTCGATGAAGCCGAACAGGCTCCCATGGCTCACTTTGCGGGCGTAGATCTCGTACACCTTGCCTTGATTCACGAACATAACTTTAAAAATGTGACTCGCGGCCATTTAGCGGTCTCCAGGCGTTGTTAACCTTTCATTATATTATACGGGCACTTAGCGCAACCACTCGGTGACCTGTCACGGGAGAACGTATGACCTTGCGGCTAAGCGTAGTCAGCGAGCATGGAATCCGGCTTGGACAGAACTCCACCAAGGTGTTCGGCGTCCACGGCGGAACCATTGGTCGCGGGACGGACAATGCCTGGATTCTACCCGACCCTGAACGCTACCTTTCGGGAAAGCACGCGCGCGTCGACTTCCGGGCGGGATCCTATGTGCTGGTGGACACGAGCTCCAACGGCACCTACGTCAATGGCGCGCAGGTTCCGCTCGGCAAGTACCACGATTACACGCTCAAGGACGGCGACTATGTGCGCCTCGGCGAGTACGAGCTCTTGGTCAGCATCGACAAGAGCAATGACTTCCCCCCGGACGAGAGCGCGATCGTCGCCTACGACGGTCAGGCGGGCTCATCGGCGGTGAAGAAATCGACCGCCAACGATCTGGGCGCCGATTTGGATCTGAGTCTGCTGCTCGAGCCCAGCGATAAGTTGTCGCAGGACTCCGGCTTGCGCCCGCGCAATGCCTACGGTCAATCGGTCGCGACGGAACGCGACGGCGGCAGCATCAATCCGGAGACCTCCGGCACGCCCTGGCACATGCTCACCCGGCCGATCAAGCTCGAAGGCCGGGCAGCGGAGATTCCGGCGCTCGCCGCGTCCGGTTCCAGCTCGGGCGCGGGCATCTCGCCGCGCGCAAACAGCCCGGCCCTGTACGAGGGCGATTTCGACCTGGGGCTCGCGGCCTTCTGCCGCGGGGCCGGCGTCGATCCGCGCAACATCTCCTCCGAAGCGCGAAACACCGCGCTGCAGCTCGCGGGGCAGCTCCTGCGCGAAGCCGTGCTCGGGCTGATGGACTTGGGCCAGAGCCGCAGTGAGTTCCGAAATCGCTTCCGGATGCCGGCGCCACCCGCAGCGGAAGGTCCGGAGTCGCCTCTGAATTTTTCGCGAGGGGTCGACGAAGCCCTGGTACGCTTGTTGACCACGACGTCGACGCGTGCCGGGTCTGTCGAGGCGATTCGCGACAACTTCCGCGAGCTGAAGGCCCAGAACGTAGCGACCGTCGCCGCCAGCCGGGCGGCGTTCGAGGAGTTCCTCGGGCGCCTGGATCCTAAGGAGCTGGAGGAGCGCTTCGAGCGCGCCACCAAGCGCGGCGTATTCGGAAGCCAGAACAAGGGGAAATATTGGGACCTTTACTCCGAGATGTTCGCGGGCCTCACGCAGCGGCCTGCCGATGGATTTCCGCATGCCTACACCGAGACTTTCGCGAAGGCGTATGAGGCGAAGTTCCGGGCCGCTCTCCCGCCCCGCCGCAATGTGTTCGGCGGCGGCGGCGAGGAGCGCGGGGACGGCGGGCCCGGCGGCGATGCGGCTGCGGCCGGCGACATTTAGATCGACCCTGCGGCCGCTCCACCGAGGGCCATCATGCGTCTGCTAGTGGTCGAGGATGACGACATCGTCGCCGACGCGATCGAGCGCGGGCTCGCCGCCGAGAAGTTCTCGGTGCATCGAGTGTCGAGTGCGGAGGCCGCGCGCGCCGCCATCGATGCCGAGGAGTTCGCGCTCGCGGTGATCGATGTCGGTCTGCCCGGAGCGGACGGCCTCACCCTCGTGCGCCGGCTGCGCAGCGCCGGCATCTCCATACCAACGCTCGTGCTGACGGCGCGCTGCACCTTGACCGACAAGGTCAAGGCGTTGGATATCGGCGCCGACGATTTCCTGTCCAAGCCCTTCGAGCCTGCCGAGCTCGCCGCCCGTTGCCGCGCGTTGGTGCGCCGCGCCGGCGGCGCCTTGGAAGGATTGGTCAAGTTGAACCGCATGAGCGTCGACCTGCCAGGGCGTCGCCTGTGCATCGACGACACCGAGATCGAGCTGACCGCGCGCGAATGGCTGGTGCTCGAATGCCTGGTGCGGCGAACCGGCCAGGTCGTCCCGAAGGATCGCGTGCAGCAGGCGCTCGCCGGTCCCGAGCAGGACATCACGGCGAATGCGGTGGAGGTGCACGTCTCGCGCTTGCGCGCCAAACTGGGCGACGCCGCCATCATCCGGAGCCTGCGCGGACTGGGCTACCGGCTGGAAGAAGTGAAACCCGCGTGAGCTTCTCCTCGTGAGTTCCTCGATCAGCCGCCAGTTGGTTCTGTGGCTGGCGGTGCCCCTCATGCTGCTGGCGCTTTGCGGAGCGCTCGTCCATTACTTCAACAATGTGGCGCCGGGGATGATCGCCAGCGACCACCGTTTGAAGGCCGCAACGAACGCGCTCATGGCGCGGCTCGTGCTCGACCGCCGCACGCTGTCTCTCGACGCGGCAGCCGACGGCAAGCCCGCGCTGGCGCCGGCGAATTCGGTCGACTTCTCGGTGCGCGATCAGTCCGGCAGGCTCCTGCTCGGGGATGAGCATATCCCCGCTGTCGCGATTGCCGACGCCGCGGCGCAGATGTCGGCGGTGCTGCAGCTCGACGGGCGGAGCCACCGGGCTTTGACCACCCGGTTCGATACGTCCGCGGGCATTCTGATGCTGACGACGGTGGATCTGGCCGCCGGTTCCGAGCCCGCGGCGCGCTACGGGTTGATGAGCACGCTGCTGTGGGACTTCGTGCAGCTGGACATCACGCTGGTGCTCGTATGGTTCGGCATCCAGCTGGGGCTTCGTCCCATGAAAAAGCTGCGCGAAGAAATAGCACGACGTTCCGCCCTCGATCTGCGCCCCATCGACGAGAGCTCCGTCCCCCGGGAAATCGCCCCGGTGGTGGTGACACTGAACCGTCTGTTCCAGATGCTGCGCACCTCGGTCCAGTCGCAGCAGCAGTTCATCGCGAACACCGCTCATCAGCTGCGCACGCCGATCACCGGCATGCAGGCGCAATTGGATATTCTCGCCGCCGAGCCTGCCGCTGCGCCGATCAAGAGCCGTCTGGCAACGCTGCAGGAGGCGATCCGCCAACTCGCCCACTCGGCGAATCAATTGCTGACTCTGGCGCGCGCCGACCCGGCGATCAACGTGGCCAGCAGGAATCAGGCGGTGTCGCTCAAGAACATCGCCGAAGAGGTGATCGCGAAATTTTTCGACCGCGCACTCCTGGGACGGATCGACCTCGGTGCCGACCTTCAGCCGGCAACCGTCGTGGCCGATCCTTCGCTGCTCGACGATATGCTAAGCAACCTGGTGGACAACGCGCTCAAGTACACGCCGGCGGGCGGCACGGTGACGGTGACCACCGGCGAGCGCGGCGGAAAGGCGTTCGTCGCGGTGGAGGACAGCGGCCCGGGAATTCCCGAGAGCGAGCGCGAGCGGGTCAAGCAGCGCTTCTACAGGCTGCCGAATTCGCCCGGCCACGGCTCTGGCCTGGGACTCGCCATCGTCACCGAGGTCGCGGGATTGTACGGCGCCTCGCTCGTCATCGAATCCGGTGCGGGCGGCGCCGGCACGCGCGCCTTGCTGCAATTTCCCTGAGCGGCGATTCAACCGGCAGGCAGGATTTGACCGGCGGTTATTGAGAGCCGCATCGCGCTTCGTCGGGCGTCTGACACGCGCGCATCACATTCTTCGCACGCCGGTCCCGCACCGACAGTTTCGTGCAAGCTTGCGCGCCTAGGATCCGCGCCATGAACTCCAAATCATTCGCTGACGTACATTATGTCGCCCAGGGGTCGCGTGCCGTTGAGCCGATCATCGGCTTCACGCTGATCGAACTTCTGGTGACGTTGACCGTTGGCGGGATCCTTGCGGCAATCGCGGTGCCGGCATTCAACAGCTTCGTTTTAAACGATCGTCAGGTTGGCCAGCTGAACTCACTCGCATCGAGCCTGAACTACGCGCGCAGCGAGGCGATCAAGCGCAACCTCGCAGCCGGCATCACGGTCTGCCCGAGCCTGGACGGGGCCACCTGCAGCGGCACGAACAACTGGCTCGGCGGCTGGATCGTCACCGATTCGAACCCGTTGGACGCGCCGCTCCAGACGGTGCCTGCGCTGGGCGGTAGCGGCAGCTTGACCGCGGCCAGCGCCGGCATCACCTTCCAATCGAGCGGCATGGTGACGCCGTCGGCCACGACAACCTTCACGGTCTGCGATGCGCGGGGCGCGGCCTTCGCCCGCGAGCTGGAGGTGAACTCCACCGGGCGGGTGGCCTCCTCGTCCACGCAGGGGATCTCGGTCTCCGGGGCCCCGCTGGTGTGCCCATGATGAAGCGCGCACTCATGTCGCAGGGCCGCCCTCGCGGCTTCACACTCATCGAGGTGATGGTCGCGCTGGTGGTGCTGAGCATCGGGCTGCTCGGCATCGGCAAGCTCGTGCTGTTCTCCGCGCGCGCGAACGACAGCGCATATCTGCGCGGCCAGGCGACCGCGATGGCGTACGAAATCCTCGACAACATGCGCTCCAATCGCGTGACCGCGATGCAGGCGGGATACGACACGGCGCTCGCCACCACCCCGCCGAATCCGGGCTCCTGCGTCGAGATCGTCTGCACGGCGGCCACGCTCGCGAATTACGACGTGTACCAGTGGAAGACCCGCCTCGCCGCCGCGTTGCCCTCCGGGCAGGGCGCGGTCGTGACTGCCGGCACCCCCACCACGGCGACCATCACCGTGCAATGGGACGATGCGGTGGCGCAGTCGACCTTCGATCCCGCGGGCGCTCCCGTCGGAGTCGCTCAGCCGATGACCGTCGTGCTGGAGACTGTGCTGTGAGGCACCGGACCATCGTCATCGGCCGCCCGCACGGCTTCTCCATGATCGAGCTCATGGTTGCCGTCACACTCGCGTTGGTGGTGTCCGCCGCGGCGGTCGCGGTGTTCGTCGCGTCGAGATCGTCGTATCTGTCCACCTCGGGCACCGCGGCGCTCGCGGACGGCGGGCGCTTCGCGCTCGACTTCATTCAGAACAGCGTGCGCAGCGCGGGCTTCATGGCATGCAACACCACCTCGCGCCAGACCAGTCAGCTCGCGGTGTCCGCCAGTCCCGTCTATGCGAATTTCGGGCAGGCTCTCGGCGGGTTCGAGGCGGTCGGCTCGGCGCCCGGCGGCACTTACACCACGAGCGCGACGCCCGTATCGCTCGCCGCTCCGGTGGCCCCGGACGCCTCCACCAGCGACTGGCTGTCGCCGACCGGCGTGGCACCGGCGGGCCTCGATCCGGTCCTCGCCGATCGCGTGCTCAAGAACAACGACGTACTGGTGGTCTATTCGACCTTGCGCAATGCCCAGTCGGTGTATTTGACCAACGGGATCTCGGTCGGCGACACCAGCTTCGCCGTCAACTCCTCGACCGGGCTCCAGGGAGGCCAGCTGGCCGCCATCTCGGATTGCGCCAAGTCGCTCGTGGTTTGGATCTCGAGCGTGGCGGGCACTACGGTGGGGCTCAGCTCGGGCACCTGGCCAAACAACTCGCAGGCCGGATCCATGCTGAGCTTTGCGGTCGGCTCCCAGGTGACTCCGGTGGACACCACCGTCTATTACATCGGCAGAGGCTCAGACGGGGACGGCGCTCTCTTTTCATACGATCTCAACGGAGGGGGTGCGTTCACCGCGAACGAGCTGGTTCCCGACATCGAGGCAATGCAGGTGCTCTACGGGATGGATACCACCGGCACGCAGACCGTGAGCGAATACGTCACCGCCGATCAAGTGGTCACCACGGTCAATCCCATCCTGAATTTCAACAACGTGATGAGCGTGAAGGTGGCCGTGCTCGCCGCCAGCCAGCCCGGCGCAGTGCCGATACCCGCGACCCAGCAGACGTACAACCTGCTGGGGACGCTCGTCAAAGTTCCGCAAGATTCGCGCGCGCGCCAGGTGTTCGAGATGACCATCGGCGTGCGCAACATGGCCCTGTGAGACCGAGCATGAACATTCCCATCCGCATCAAATCGAGCCCTCCCTCCCGCCAGGATGGCGTGGTGTTGTTCGTCGCCTTGATATTGCTGGTGATCCTGAGCTTGCTCGGCGTCACCGCCGCGCGCATGCAGACGGTCGAAGAACGCATGGCGCGTAACGAGGACAACCGCCAGACGGGCGCTCAGGCGGCGGAGGCGGCGCTGCGAAATGCCGAAGACGGACTGCTCGGCGGCGCCTGGAATGCGGCGAACTTTGCCCAGGACACGGCGGGATTGTACGAGCTCGCCGCCGCGACCGGCAGTCAGGTTTCGGCCGCGGGGGTCGCGGGCACCAGCTGGCAAAATGCCGGCGCAGCCACGGTCTTCTTGTACAACGGCGGCACCAATACCGGTCCGGCGCTCGCCAACATCCAGACCAACGCGCAGGCTCCGAAGTACGTCATCGAGAACCTGCCCGCGGTCGCCCTGCCCGGCCAGCCCATCAGCACCGTGCAATATGCGGCACCCACCAGCCCCCTGTCCGTATTCCGCGTGACAGCCTATGGCCAGGGCGCGGACACGACCTCGTTCACTCTGTTGCAGAGCATCTTCCGCTAACGGCAGCTTGGATAACCACTATGCTTAAATTCAACACCCCGAAAGCACGCGCAGTTCCGTCCCGCGCGATGGCCTCCTGCGCACTGGCGGCGTTCGTCGGCTACGCCGGCATCGTCGTCGCAGGGGCGCCGACCATATCCATTTCCCAGGTACCCATGACGGTCGCCATCCCGGCGCATCCGCAAATCATGCTGGCACTCGGGAACTCTCAATCCATGGACGGTACGCTGAGCGGCGCGATCATGACGGGATCGGGATCCTTGTCCGCCTCGTACTCCGCACTGAGCGCGTCGAGCTCGCCGGTGAACTTCAGCTACACGGTGGGCGGCGGATTCACGCCGCCATCGAACCTCGGGACGGTGGTGTGTTCGCCGGGGCCTTGTGCGGCCGTGACCTCCTCGACCCCCGCGGGCACGCCCGCCGTGGCGCCCTACACGGTGACGTCGGGCTCCTTGTTGCTCGACAACTCGCCCAGCCGGTTGAATGTGGCGAAGGCTGGCATCAGCGCCATCCTCTCGGCCTACATTGCGAGTGCCGATTTCGGCCTGATGAACTACGGCACCTCGGGAAACTCCGAGTACACGACCTGGGTCTACCAGATGAGCCAGCCGGGCGGGTTCACGTTCACCTCAACCCCCGGAACAAACGAATACGTGGCCAATCCCTGTTACCACGTGAACATCGTCCCGCCCCTCGCCAATCAGGTGCAGACGGATTGCCGCAACTTGTGGCTCTACTATCATCCGGGGCAGGACACCTTCGACCAGCCCTACATGCTCGTCTCCGCAAGCAGCGACGACCCGGCGATCAATGACGTGCTGTACGCGCCGGGCGGCTACGCGGACCCCGTGTGCATGGTGCACGGCGGACCCTCGCCGGCCAGCCCGTTTACCGGCTACACCCTGGCTCAATACGAGGCCGGCAATGTGCTCGAAGGCTACACGAGCGAGGTGAACGCCTGCGCCGAGGAGACCGGGCCGACCAACGCCGGCTACGTGCCGTACTCGACGCAGGTCATGTACGAGGAGCGCGGGTTCGGGTTCTACACGACGGGCGAATCCGTCGCCCTCACCGCCGCGAGCACGGTCCCAATGACCTCTGCGGGCGCTGACCCGACTCTTGCGTCGGTCACGACCGCGCTCTCGGCATTCACCCAGTATCTCCTGCCGGAAACCAATTCCACGGGAACCTCGGAGATCAAGGCGGCGGCGACCCAGTCGCCGATTGCCTCCCTCATAGGCTCCGCCGCCAATTACTTCGCGACCAAGAACCCGCCGAGCACCAACAGCTGCACACCGCACCGCTACATCGTGCTGCTCACGGATGGTTTGCCGACCATGGACCTCGCCGGACATTCCTGGCCGCCGCTCGGAAGCACCGCCGCGAGCCCCTATCCCAACGGTTACGGAGTCACCGCGACCTTCAACGGCGACGGCTCGCTGGGCACGACCAACGATCGGGCGCTGACCGATGTCATCAGCCAGTTGACGGCCGCCAAGACGGCGGGCGTCGAGACGTACATCATCGGCTTGGGCGCAGGCGTGAGCCCGGCCGCCAACCCGACGGCTGCGGCGACGCTCACGGCGATGGCGATCGCCGGCGGCACCGGCACGTATTTCGCCGCGAACAGCCCGCAGGACGTGACCAACGATCTCAACATCATCATCACCACGATTTTGAAGGCGACCCAGTCGACGGCCTCCGCCGCCGTCAACTCGACCGGCCTCAACACGAATTCCGTGGTCTACCAATCGCAGTTCAACACCTCGGACAACTATCAGGACTGGACCGGCAACCTGTTCGCCTATCCGGTGAGCCCGGTCACGGGCGTGGTCAACATGAGCTCCCCGCTCTGGTCGGCGCAGACCGAGCTCGATACCCAAAGCGCCGCGAGCCGCGTCATCGCGACGTGGGATCCCGTGATGGGTCACGGGATACCCTTCGAATGGACCACGGGCACGCCCACGAGCGGCATCGGCGCCACCACATTGATGGGCCAGGACCTGCAATCTTTCACTCAAGACACGAGCGGCAGCGATGTGCTCGCCTATCTGCGCGGCTCCGCCGCGCAGGAACAGCGCAATGGCGGGCAATTCCGCAACCGCTCGCACCTTCTCGGCGACATCGTCGACTCGAGTCCGTTGTACGTCGGGCCGCCGAGCTCCTTCAACGGCGCGGCCTCCTACGTCGCGTTCGCCCAGGCCAACGTCACCCGTCCGGGTGTGATCTATGTGGGAGCCAACGACGGAATGCTGCACGCATTCGACGCGCTCACGGGCTTGGAGCGCTTCGCCTACATACCGCGCGGCGGCTATGCGAACCTGGTCAAGCTGGCATCGCCCTACTACAACGCGCAGCATCAGTTCTACGTCAATGGATCGCCGCAGGCTTCCGACGTGCAATACTCGGACAACACGTGGCACACGGTGCTGGTCGGCGTGCAGGCGCAGGGCGGCAACAGTGTGTACGCCCTCGATGTCACCTACCCGAACACCCTGACCTCCGAGGCGGCCCTCGCCTCTGCGGTCCTCTGGGAATACACGGATTCCGACATGGGCTACGGCTTCAGCACGCCGGCGCTCGCCCCGACCGCGGCGGGCTGGACGGTGTTCGTCGGCAACGGCTACAACAGCACCAACCAGAAGCCCGTGCTGTACGCCATCAATCCCCAGACGGGGGCCACGATGCGCAAGCTCGACCTGTGCGCGTCGCTCGTGACCAATGTGTGCAACATGAGCGCCTCGAACGGGTTGTCGTCGGTCATCGCCGTCAACACGAGCGGCCAGGGTTTCGCGAATGCGAACGTCGTGTACGCCGGCGATTTGCAGGGCAACCTGTGGCGCGTCGACACCAGCAATGCGAATCCCAACCTATGGACGGTGACGGTGCTGTTCCAGGCGAGGGATTCGGTCCTCGGAAACCCTCAGCCCATCACCACCGCGCCGATCGCTTCGCTCAATCCCAACTATCCGCAGGCGCTCGGCAGCATGGTGTATTTCGTGACCGGACAGCTGCTGGGAACGCCGGACCTCTCGACCACGCAGCTGCAGACCGCGTATGGCATCTACGATCCCCAGACCGGATTCACGCCGCCGCTGGCCCGCGGCACGGTGCCCTCGAGTCCGGCCGGGTCCTACCTCTCGAGCACGGGATTCGTTGAGCAGACGGTATCGATCCCTGCCTCCAACCCAAACGCGCTGGTCGTCAGCTCCAACGCCGCCTCGTTCCCCACGAACAAGGGCTGGTGGGTGGATCTGACCCAGGAGACCGGTCAGCGCGGCGTCACCGATCCCCGATTGCAGACGGGCGGCGAATTGACGTTCACCACCTATCAGCCGGTATTCAACACGACCACCTGCACCGAGAATGGAAGCTCTTATCTCTACGTGCTCAACTACGCGACCGGCGGCAGCTTCACCAGTCCGCAGTTCGATCTCAACGGCGACGGCATCATCAACCAGTCGGACCTGGTGACGATACCGAACCCCTTGAGCCCGGGAAGCACGATCCAGGTGGCCGCGAGCGGCATGTCGCTCGGCAGCGTGTTTGCCGCGGCTCCGACCATCCGCTCCGGCTTGCTCGGCTCGAGCAGCGGCACGGGGTCGGCCGACATGTTGATCACCGAATCCTCGGGCGCGATCAAGAACATCATCATGGCAGGACAGCTCAAGCATCGAACGGCTTGGTGGGAGATACGTCAATGAAACAGATCAATCGCAATTTGGGTTTGGCCGCGGTGACTGCCGCCCTGCTCCTAGGGCCGAGTGTCGGGTGGAGCACCCGGGCATTCTCCGACCAGGTGAGCGGCACCATTACCGCCACCCCGGTGAGCGACACCGTCGAGGTGGATCACCATGTGTTCCACATCAAGGCGGGAAGCCTCGCCGCGCAGGCGCTGCATGGCTTCTCCGAGGGCCAGAAGGTCGAGCTGGTGTTGGATGGGCCGCCGGCCGGCAAGTCCACCCAGGTGCTCAAGATCTCGGCCCACGAGGCTCAGGTCAGCCATGACGCCCAGTGAGGTTCCCATGAAGGCCCCACAGCTATCCGCGCAGAACGGCTTCTCGCTCATCGAGCTGATGATCACGGTCTCGATCGTCGCGATCCTGGCGGCGATCGCCATCCCGAGCTACACGTCGTTCACCCGCTCGTCCAACCGCACCGATGCCACCAAGGCGATGACCTTCGACGCCCAGGCTCTCGAGCGCTGCTATTCGCAGAACTTCACCTACATTGGGTGTGCGGCTGCGCCTGCGGGGACCGCGAATTCCTCGCAGGGCTACTACAGCATCACGATCGCGACGCCCACCGCCAGCAGCTTCACGATCACCGCGGTACCCATCCAGCCCCCCCAGACCGGCGACAGCACCTGCGCCAGTTTCTCGCTGAACAGCGCGGGAACCCAGCAGGCGCAGACCAGCGGCGGCACGAGCAACACCCAGGCGTGCTGGGGATCGACCTGACCGGGGCCGAAATGCCCTGATTGGGCTCACTCCCGGGCATGACATATGCCTCGGGAGTTCGCGGAGCGGATAACATTGTTACGGCGCGTCAAGTGACGGCGTCCATGATCCCCCTTCCTGAACCCCTGATTTGTGTGACTTTGATCGCAATTCAGCCGATAAAAGCCGCCGCCGTCAGTTTCAAGCAAGTTTCCTTCTTTAGGATGGCGCCATGGATCACAGTTTGGCCAAGGCGAGTGCAGGCTTCACGATGACCGAGTTGGTCATCACCATGTCGATCGTGGCGATCCTCATGGCCATCGGCGTGCCCTCGTTCAAATTCGTCACGACCTCGAATCGGCTCTCGACCGAGGTGAACGGCCTGCTTGGCGACCTGCAGTACGCCCGCAGCGAAGCCATCAAGAATGGCCTGCCCGTGACGGTGTGCTCTTCATCGACCGGAGCAGGTTGCGACGGGGCCAATAACGGCAACGACTGGCAGGGCGGCTGGATCGTGTTCCTGAATCCGGCCTCAGCTCCAAATCCCCCAAACCTCGGATCCGTCATCCGCGTACAGACTGCGTTCTCCTCCACGGACACGTTCGAACCACCCGTTAACATCAACTTCAGCGCCATCACGTTCAATCGGGAAGGTTATGCCACCACCCAGAACACACAGACGGTCACGCTGCTCCTCCACGACTCCACCTCCAACGCGGCCTGGACGCGCTGCCTCGCGATCACCACGGTCGGCATGCTGACCACACAACGGGCCGGCGCGGGGAATTGCACATGAACCGGCGCCCCCTGCAAGCCTGCCGCGGATTCAGCCTCGTCGAGGTGATGGTCGCATTGGTGGTTTGCGCCATCGGACTCCTGGGATTGGCGAAAATGGAATCGCTGGCGGTGGCCAGCACCTCGGTTGCGGCGGCTCGTTCGATCGCCGCCATTGAGGCATCGAGCCTCGCCGCTGCGATGCACGCCAACAAGGCGTACTGGGCGGCGGGCACCGCACCGGGCTCGACCACGATTACCGTGACCAACAACCCCACCTCCGTGGTCATCTCGAGCCCCGTGCTGAGTTCCACGCCGCCGAATGGTTGTTCCGTTCCTGGGACGAACAGCTGCACGCCGGACCAGATGGCTGCTTTCGACGTGCAAAGCTGGGCGTCCTCGTTGGCGGTGCAAAACCTATTGCCGGCCTCGTTCTCCACCATCACCTGCACCACGACCGGATTCCCGGTGACCTGCCTCATCCAGATTCAATGGACGGAGAACGCGGTGGCGGCGAATACCGCGCAAAACAGTCTTAACACGCTGCAGAATCCGACTTACGTTCTTTACGTGCAGCCATGAACTCCTCACCCAGCTCTTCGCGGTCGCTCGCCTGGCGCAAGCCCGGTCAGCACGGCTTCACGCTGGTCGAGCTCATGATCTCGATCCTGATCGCACTCTTTCTCACCGGAGGCCTGTTGACCCTGGTTCAGGCCATGAAGCGCACCACCGGCGTACAGAGCGGCATGTCGCAGCTGCAGGACAGCGAGCGCATGGCAATGACGCTCATCGCGGATGTGATTCAAAGCGCCGGCTACTTTCCCCAACCCACCGTCAATACTGCAGCCTTCGAGTTTCCCATTGCCGGCGCATTCACCTTCGCCGGTCAATCGGTGGTCGACTCCGGCGCCATCCTTAATCCCGCGCAACCACCCGGCAACAGCATCACGGTGCGCTACGCGACCGGCGGAACCACCCCCCCGCCGCCACCCCCCGTCGTGGGGCCGGACAACACCATTGACTGCACCGGGAATGCCAGCGCCGTGCCGACCCTGTTAACCAATACCTTTCTCGTCGTACCGGATCCGACAATCCCGAACACGTTCGATCTGGCCTGCGATCTTCAGAGCAGCGCTGTCGGCCCAAACCCCGTCAGGGTGTACCTGGTGAGCGGCGTCACCCAGTTGCAGGTGCTTTACGGCGTCCAAACCAACCCTACCGTCAGCAACGGCTCGGCAGACACCTACCTGGATGCGGCGACCGTCAACGCTTTCAATTACTGGAACAATATCGTGTCGGTGAAAGTGACTCTGACCTTCGTCAATCCGCTGTACGGAAATCTCGCCGGCCAGAGCACGACCGAGCAGCCGACCGTCCAGTTCACACGAGTCATCGATGTCATGAACAAGACCGGGGTGACCTGATGCGCCGGGCATGCCATCGAAACGCGCGCAGCGGCGGAACCGAGCGCGGCATGGTGCTCGTCACCGCGCTACTGCTGCTGATCGTCGTGACCATATTGGCGGTGGGGATGTTCCGCAGCTTCGGCTTGGACGAGAAAATCGCCGGCAACGTGCGCGAGAAGCATCGTGCGGTGAACGCCGCCGAGACCGCGGAGGAATACGCGGAATGGTGGCTCGCCAACGGCAATGCCGGCGTTGGCACCGGCGTCGTCTGCGCGCCCCCCTTGGTTTCCGCGGCGACCGGCGAGGTGTGCTCGAACGTGCTGACGAATGCCGCGACTTTGCCCATGCCCTGGAGCACCGGCGTGACCTACGCGGCGCCGAACTCGATGGCGATCTTTCCGACGAGCCAAGGCGGTCCGACTGGCCAGAACTCGTTCTACTACGCGCCAACATTTTATATCTCCTATCTGGGACTGACGCCGAACGGCCTCGGCACCTTGTATCAAATCGACGCCGCGGGATATGCAGGAAGCCCGGACACCACGGCCGTCGTCGAGAGCACCTATCTCGTGCAGCAAAGCGTCAGGGATCTTGGAGGCTTGTGATGAACATGAAATGGATGGCCGCTATGTGCGGGTTGGTGATCGTGGGCGCGACGCCCATGTTCGCGAGCGCGCAGACGGTGTACACGGAAAACTTCACCGGCACCACCACGCAGAACTCGTGGTATTTCGCGAACGGCGCCTGCCTGACCGCGGGCACCGCGGGTACGACGAGCGCCGCGAGCCCCGCCTGCGTCGGTCTTCCTTACTACATCGGCAAGGGCGACACGCTGATCGGCGGGGACACCGGATCCCTCCCTGACCTCACGTCGGGCGCGCTGCGCTTCACCAATTGGTTCGGCGAGAATGGCGCCATACTGTCCAACTTCACCTTTCCCCTGACCGGAAGCGGGGCACAGGGCCTGCAGGTTTCGTTCACCACGGTTACCTACGAAGGCAACTCGGGCGGTGGCGGCCATGACGGCGCCGACGGCATCAGTTTCTTCCTGCAGGACAGTTCCTATACCCCCGATGTGGGCGCGTTCGGCGGCAGCTTGGGGTACACCTGCTCCAACACCAATAACGACGGCACGCTGCGCTCCTCCGGCATACCGCGAGGTTACGACGGTTTGTCCGGCGGTTTCGTCGGCCTGGGCATCGATGAGTTCGGCAACTTCTTGAATCAACCCGACAACACCGCGAGCGGCGATCTGAACCAGGCCGGCACGGGCGACTATCAGCCGGGCCGCATCGGCCTGCGGGGTCCCGGCAATACCAGCTGGACCTCATTGAGCACGGGCAGCGCGACCTCTGCGTTTTACCCATCGACATTGACCAACGCGCAAAAGGCCGCGGCCGTGCAACAGGCCTGCAGCACCGGATATGCCTGGGACTGGACCCAATCGCCGGCCGTTGAGACCTCGGTGCAGCTGACCGACTACACCGCGATTCCGAAGGCGTTTTCGATCCTGCCTGCGACCCAACCGATCGCCAACGAGTCGGCCACCATCCGCTCGCAGGCCGTGCCCATCACTTACAATCTCAAAGTGCTTCCCGGCGCGGGCGGCACCGCTCTGTTGAGCCTCGCTTACAGCTACAACGGCGGGGCGTTCCAGAACGTGATCACCGGTCAGGACATCACGCAAGGCGGCACGATTCCGGTGCCCGCCAACGTGCGCTTCGGCTTCGCAGGCTCCACCGGCGGCAGCCGCAACATTCACGAGATCATGTGCTTCCAGGCGACGCCGACGAACGTGTCGCAAAGCTCGGCCGGCCTCAACCAAAAACAGACCGCGAAAGTTCAGACCGGCACGCAGGTGTATTTCGCCTACTACAATCCCGCAACACTGGCCGGCTCGCTCACCTCGCAATACCTGGTGGGCGATATGACCAATCCGAACGACCTGTTCATCAGCTCGACGGTCAACTGGGACGGCTCCTGCGTTCTGACCGGGCCGACCGGCGGAACCTGCACCTATCCGGGCGCACCGTCGGCGCCTGAGACGAACTTGCAACGCGTCGTGTTCACCTGGAACGGCAGCGCCGGCGTTCCGTTCGAGTATGCGAATTTGAGCACCAATTGGCCCCTCGCAACGCTCAACCAGCAGGCGCTGCTTGATTCCGGCGACGGCGCCGCGTGGCCATTGCCGCCGCAGCCTTACTCACGCCTCGATTACCTGCGCGGCGATCGCAGCAACGAGCAGACTCCGCAGGCGAGCTCGAGCACGACCTATCAAGGCGTGTTCCGCGCGCGCACCAGCGTGCTCGGCGACATCATCGACTCCAGCCCCACGTGGGTCGGACCGCCGAACTCGCCTTATCCCAATGCCTGGGTGGACAAGTACCCGCCGGCGGCCGGCGGCGACAGCTACCCGGAAAATGCGGGACAGACCTATGCCAATTTCGCTTCCTCGACCGGAATGGGCACCCGCACCAACGTGGTCTATGCCGGCGCAAACGACGGCATGCTGCATGGCTTCAGGTCGGGCTATTTCGATGCCACGAACACGTATCAGCCGGCGAGCAACGATGGCTACGAAGTCATGGCCTACGTGCCGGGATACATCGTCAACCACATCCAGAACGCCAACTTTGCGCCGAATAATTATTCCGATCCGCAGTACGGCCATCGGTTCGACGTGGACGCGCCGCCCGGCACGGGCGATCTTTTCTACGGCGGCGCCTGGCATACCTGGCTGGTCGGCGGCCTCGGGCCCGGCGGCAAGGCCATCTATGCGCTCGACGTCACCAATCCGGGAACTGCCGGTGGAGACAACTTCACGGAAAGCGGCAGCCCCCCGCAAAGCACCCCGGCGAACACCGTGATCGGCGAATGGAGCTCGCAGAAATTCACCGTGGGCGCCACGACCACGGCCGTCAACACCCTGACTTGCACGAACACCTCGCAGCTGAACGCCACGAATTGTTACACCAACCTCGGCGACACCTACGGCGTGCCTCAGATCCGCCGCTTCCACAACGGCATGTGGGGGGCCGTGTTCGGCAACGGACAGCGCAGCACGAGCGGCGACGCCGGCATCTACGTGATGCTCGTCGATCCGACCGCGGGCCCCGGCAATATCACGTTCCTCTACCTCAGCACCGGCACGGGCTCGGCCGCGAGTCCCAACGGCATCGACTACACCACGCCCGCGGACCTCGACGGCGACCACATCACCGACTTCGTCTATGCCGGTGACCTGCAGGGACACGTGTGGCGTTTCGATCTCACCAGCAACAACACCCTGAATTGGGGCGTCACCAATGCCGCCGGGGTGTCGATCAATGCGCCGGCGCCGGGCGGCGGCGCCAGCACGCCGCTGTTCACCACCCTGGGCGGACAGCCCATTACCACGAAGCTCGTCGTCGCTTCCGTCGCGGGCGCGCTGAATCCCCGGGTCTTGATCGAGTTCGGCACCGGCATGCAGACGCCGATGACCAACTTTTCACCGGCAACCTTCTCCACGGCTCCTCAGGCCCTCTATGGCGTCTGGGACTGGAACCTCGGCGCGTGGAATGGGAATTCGGTGGTGCAGTACACCAGTTTGCCGAATGGCGGCATACCCGCGCCCGGCGCATCTCTCTCCGGCACGGGGAATCTCGTCCAACAGACCATCGGCGGCCCCTACGCGGCGACGGTCGCAGGCACCGGCAGCGATTACCGCACTCTCACGAGTTATCCGGTTTGCTACGCCGATTCGAGCGGTTGCAACGCCTACGGCTGGTACATTCCGATGGTTTCGGGCAATGCCTACACCCCGGATCCCGCGACCCCGCAGAATGGCAATGCGCAATACGCTTCTGCGCCCATGGTTTACGAGCAGGTCATATTCAACCCATCCCTGGAGGACGGAGCGTTCGTGGTCAACACCACGATTCCTCCAGCCTCTTCTGCGACCATGTGTTTCGCAGCCGGGGAGTCAGGGTGGACGATGGCGGTCAACCCGGCCACCGGCGGCGCCTTCACCAATTCCTTCTTCGGCACGCCGAGTCATAACTTCCTCAATGTCACGACCACGGACAGCAGCGGCAACACCTCCACCTCCGTGGTGAGCGGTGTGGCCTTGCGAGGCACGGGCAGCACCTCCGTCGTGGTGCAGGGGACGCAGAGCTACTTGGTAACGCAGACGGTGTCGGGAACCGGCGCGCTGATGTCGATCAATCCGCCGGGCGGCTTGGTCGGGAGCCGGCTTACGTGGATCGAGAGACGTTGACGGGCACTGCCCAGGATTTTTCACCATGACCAGAAACTCTTCGCCCCCATGCCGACGAGACTCGCGCGCGTCCCGCGAGTCGCGCGGTTTCACTCTCCTGGAGCTCATGATCACGCTGGCGATCGCGGCCATCCTCGCCTCGATCGCCATCCCTGCGTACAACAGCTACATACTGAAGTCGCACCGCACGGAAGCGAAGACCGCGCTGCTGGACATGGCGAGCATGGAGGAACGCTTCTTCAGCACCCAGAATAGCTACAGCCAGCTGACGACTGATTTGGGTTATTCGGGCAATTGGCCGGTCGTCGTCGGCAACGGGTATTACGAGATTCAGATGCCGGCGGTCAACCCGGCGACCGCCCCGTCGGGCGTTAACCCAGCGGGAACACCCGCATCTTTCACCCTCACGGCTGTGCCGGTGCCCGGAAACATGCAAAATGAGGACACCGCCTGCACGCAATTCAACGTGCTTTCGAACGGCACGAAGACGGCCGCCGGCTCGCCGACCGCGAACACCGACTGCTGGAACTGATCCACCGAACTGATCCATCGCACGGCTGGGATCTAATCCACCGCGCGGCAGCGAAATGGACGTTTCCGCGGAAACGTCCGCGCCGCAGCAAACGTTCCCGCGGAAACGCGCGGCCCTCAATCGCTAGTCGATGCTATACCCGCGCCCCTGGATGCACGCCCCCAGCGCTCGTTGGTAGTCCGGACCGTTGGTGCCAAGTCCCACCTGATCCGAGGCCCATTTCTCGCAGTCGAGTTTGTCGGTGCGCTGCTGCTCATCATTCTGGCCGTTCTTCGGATACATGAATATCCGTGGCGCCTCGGCCTGCGCGATCGGCTGGTTCAGCGGTGCGCCCGCCCCGGCTTGCGGGGGCGGCAGGGGGGTGCTCGCCGGCGCCGCACCCGCAGGGGCGCCCGACGCGTTGGGGTCGCCCTGATATTGCGCGTCTCCTTGGTATTGAGTACCCCCTGGGTATTGACCGTCGGCGGGCGAAGCCGCCGCGGTGGGTCCCGCGCCGCTCGCATCCGCTACGGGCGGAGGATCCGTGGCCACATAGCCGCTGTAGTCGGGACTCCAGGTGTAGTACACGTTATTGGCGTAGTAATACGGAATTCCGCTGTACCAATAGGTCGCGTAGGCAAGAGGCAACGCGGCCAGGAACCACGCATAGCCCGGGCCGTAGTAGGCGCGCGGCCAGAAGCCACCCCGCCAATAACCCCCGCGCCAGTAGGCGCCGGTCGAATAGCCGTGAAAGCCGCCGTAGCCGCCATGGTAGTAGCCGCCGTGGTAGTACCCGCCCGCATAGCCGCGTCCGCCATACGCCGTACCGCGGTACCCCCCACCATATGCCGCACCGCGATAAGCGCCGCCATAACCACGGGCAGCCCCTCCCGCATAAGCATGCGAGACTCCGCCATACGCATGGGTCCCTCCGCCGGTGTAATGACTGGCCGCCGCAAAATGCGCCCCACCCCCACCGCCGCTGAAATGCGGCGCCTCAACGGCATGTCCGCCGCCGCCCGCGTGGCCCCCGCCCGCAGCGTGGCCCCCGCCACCCCCGTGGCTACCGCCACCCCCGTGGCCACCGCCGCCGCCCCCCGGATGGGCCAGAGCAACCATCGGGCCGGCCGTCATCAGGGCTGCAAGAATTCCGACCGCAAGACCCGCACTCTTACTCATGACTGCTCTCCGCGGCCAAGGCGGCGCACTGCGTACGCCCGGCCAAATCCGAAACCCCAGGCTCCCTAAGCATACCAACGCGGATCTGTGGTTTGGGTGCACCCCCGGAGGTGAATGTCCGTTAATGCTGTAGGACTTGCGGCAGGCCTTAATCCACGCGCCATTTGGCACTCAACATAAGGTACGCCGTTCGTCCGGGCGCCGGCTCGAAAAACCGGGAATTGCTCTCGTTGACGATGACCGAGCCCACGTAGGCCCGGTTCGTGAGGTTATCCAGGCGCACAAACTCGCTCAGCTGCCAACGCGAGGTCTGCTGATCGAAGCCCGCGTGAAAATTGGTCTCCCAGTAACCGGGCGCGGCGGCTGTATTGCGGTCATCGGCATATATCTTGGCGCGCGCCTGCTCCTCCAGCGTGGCCGCGAAGCCGAGCGGCGCGTAGCGCCAGCTGAGTCCGGCATACAGCACGTTGCGCGCCACCGCCGGCAGGTAGCGGCCGGCCGCGACGGTCGCCGGCAGGCAGGGCGTTCCGACACAGGTCTGGTAGGCCTGGCCGACCACGGCACGAATGAAAGTGTAGGCCAACCGGCCGGAAAAGCCGCCGGCCCAGTCCGCGTCGACCGCAGCCTCGGCGCCGTGCCGCGATGTTTCGCCGATGTTCTGCTCGACGGAGCGTCCATTGAAGTTCTGCAGCACCGCGAGTTCGTCGCGGGTGTCGATATAAAACGCGGCAAGATCCGCGCGCACCGCACCCCTGCCGGCCTTGACGCCCACCTCGTAATTGTCGCTGCGGGCGGCCTGCAAACCAATGTTGAGTCCCGGCAGGCTTCCGTTGGTGGAACGATAGGCGAGATCGTTCAAGGTCGGCGTCTCGAAGCCCTTGCCGAACGATGCGTACAGATTAACGTCGGGCGTCGCATGAAACACGGCTCCCGCCACCGGGCTCACCGCGGTGTAGCGCACGCTCGAATGCGGATCGTCCGTGAGTGGGACGTGCTGATTCGAGCCCACCTCGACCACGTTGTTGCGAACGCCCGCCGTCAGGCGCCACCATGCGTCGGGATCCCATTGCGCTTGCAGGTATTCGGCGAGAGCGTAGACATGGTTTGCCTCGTCGAGCCGCACCGGGCCTTCCACCCCGAGTTCGTTGCCGACGTAGTTCAAGAGCCCGAGCCGCGATTCCTCCAGATCGTCGTATGCGATTCCCCCGACCAGCTGAAGCGCGGTGCCCGCAATCGTGCGCTCATCCGTGAGGTGCGAGTCGATGCCGTAGAACGCGCGGTTCAAATCGATTACGCCGCCGGGGTAGAGAGGTTCCTTCTCCTGGGTCGCCTTCGGTATGGACTGAAATTGGGTGGTCGCGCGATGGCCCGCGTAGATCGTGGTCGACAGCGTGTCCTCGGAGCTCAACTTGTTCTCGTAAATCGCGCCGAGCTGCTCTTGATTGAGGGACTTGCGGGTGTTGTAGAGAATCGCTGCGGGGCTGGCCTGGCTCGGGTTCGCCTCGGCCTGCGCGGCGGTGAGCCCCATCGGATCCTGCACGAACGGCGTCTCGATCACGTTGGCGACGAGCGTCAGACTCTCGGTTTCGCTGAAGGCCAACCTCACCTTCGAATTGAAGTTGTCGCGCTCCGCGTTGCTGTGGAAGCGGTAGCCGTCGGTCTGGAAATGCACGGCATCGATGACGTAGTTCAACGTACCGTCGTTGCCCGTGGTCTCGAGCGCGTAGCGCTGGGTGTTGAACGTGCCGTATTGCACGGTGCCGTCGAAGTAATGGCCCGGCGGCGCATCCTCGGTGAAGATCGAAATGACGCCGCCGGAGGAATTGCCGTAGAGGGCGGAAAATGGACCGCGCAGCACCTCGATGCGGTCGGCGGAACCCAGATCGAACTGCGAGAACTGACCCTGCCCGTCGGGCATGGTGCCGGGGATGCCGTCCGAATACAGGCGCACGCCGCGCACACCGAAGCTCGATCTCGCCCCGAAGCCGCGCACCGACAGCTGCAGATCCTGGGCGTAGTTCTGCCGGCTCTCCGCCGAGACGCCGGGAACGGTCATGAGCGACTCGGAGAGGTTCTCCTGGAGCTGCCCGTTGCGGATTTCCGCCTGGCTCACGCGGTCGACGGACGCCGGGATGTCGAAGCTCGATTCCGCCACGCGTGTCGCGATCACCACAATGGGGGAAAGATCGGACCCCGCTTGCGCCACGGCCCCCTGATTCAATCCGCACAACCCCGCGATGATCGCTGCGGCGCGCGGAACCCTCTTCATTCTTGTCATGCGGCTTTCGTCCCCGTCGTCCCGTGCCCATCGGGCGAACGCCCCGCGAGCTTCGGAAAATATGTCATGTCAGCGCTCGGCGCGCATCCCAGGATAGTTCCGACCCGAGGGTCGGGCCCGCACCGGCTCAAGAATCCGGCACGCAGGCCGTTATTCTCAATCATGAGATTCCCATGGCAACGAGCATCGCGAAGCACCCTTCCTTCGCCCGCACGGCCCAAGGTCGCGGTCGTCGCGATATTGGGAGTCTCGGCCTCCATTGTCTCGGCCGGCACGTCCAACACCAACTTTACCGTGACCGCAACCGTGCTCGACCGGTGCACGGTGAGCAGCAGCGGCCTCGCGTTCGGAGGCTACGATCCAACGAACTCGGCCCCGATGCGCGCGCAGGGGACGATCGCCGCCAAGTGCACTAAAGGTGATGCCGTCTCGGTCGCGCTCAATCAAGGCGCCAATCCCGCGCCGGGATCGACCCCCGTGGCACCCATTCGTCGCATGACCGATGGCGCCGCTCACTACCTACCGTATCACATCTACATCGCCGCCCCGCCCAACCGGGCGGAGTGGGGTTCGGGAGCCGCGGGGAAAAACGAGCCGCCGGCGCAGATCGCTGCCGGCGTGAACTTGCCGGTCGTGTTCACCACTTATGGCGCGCTTTCGGCCGGTACGAACGCGCCGGCCGGCGAGTATAGCGACATCGTCATCGCAATCGTCACGTTCTAATACGTGATCGTGGCGATGATCGTGTCGGTGTACAGCCCCGCGCTCACGTCCTGCTGGGCGGGCAGCAGGCCATACATCGGCGCTATGTATTGGGTCCCGCTCTGTCCGCTGCCACCCGCGCAGAAAACCGTACCGCCGGCGTAACAAAGGTAATAGTAGTAGGTGCCGTTGACCCCATTACCGGTCCCGCCTCCGAAGATCTCGGTATCCGCGGCATTGACGTAAATGTTGTAGTTCAGCGATTGGGTGCCGAAGTTGAGCGTGCGATTGGTGTAGCTGCCGCTATTGCCGGTGCTGATCGAAAGGGTCGCGGTGAACCCTGTTCCGGTGTAGGTACACGTAAACCCGATGCTGCCATTGGCGGTCACGGCGGTCCCGGATGTGGGATCGTAGTTACCGAACGCGAGTCCGTTGGTGGACATCGTACAGGTCGGCGCGCCGGCATATGCGGCCGTCGAGCCGATCGCCATCAGCAGCCAAAGCCATGCCAGACCACGGCGCATCATCGGACGGCCGCGGGTTCGAGCGTGCAGTCGACCGGGCCCATATCGACCACCGCGTCAGAGCTTCCGGGCACATTCATGGGACAGCGCAAGTGTCCATTTGCGGTGTCGGCGAGGAGGACGTACTTGCCGCCCGGCAGATCCGAGAAATAGAAGCTGCCGTCCAGTCCGATCAACGTCCGAATCGGCTCGTCCTGCATGAGGACGGTGGCGCTTCCATAATGCACAGCCTTGCCGCCGAGCCGGAGCACGCCGCGCACCGCGTGCAAGGCGTGCAGCCCGAAGCGCACGATCGTCCCGCCCAGACGGGGCACGCTGACGGTTTGGTCGGTGGCATCGATCTCGTAGTCGAGCGGCACGCTCGCCTGGTTGATGCCGACCTTGTTGACCTGGTACGGCAACAAATTGGTCACCAATAGATTTCCGCTCGCATCGGTCTTGCCGATGGGCAAATTCTGACTGGTCACATCCACGTTCGAGAGGCCGGGTGTCTCGATCAGCGCGTAGCCGCTCTGCAGCGTGCGGCCGGCGAACACGTGTCCATCGAGCGCGGCCAGGCTTCCCGACACCAGAACACTCTCGGCGGTTGCGCCGCCGAAGCGCTGCGCCGTGAGCTGCGCGAGCCCGTATTGGTTCTGATAGGCGACCTGACCCAGGCCGGTCGCGCCGGCGCTGCCGTCTTGTAGGTTGACGTTGTAGCCCCAACCGGCGTTGCTCGGCAGCGAGCGCTGCGCGAAGAAGCCATAGTTGTTGCCGCTGTTTTGATCGTGGGTGCCCTCCACGCCAATGCTGCCGCCGCCAAGCGGCATGACGAAGGTCAGCATGATCTGATTGTCATTGGGTCCCGGTTGATTGAGCTGCCGGGTGAGGCTCAGGGTGATGTGTGAGCCGCCGAACAGGTTGATCTCGTTGTTCAGGCCGATGTTTCGCTGGCGCATTCCATCGTCATAGACGGTGTCGCCCGCACTCAACTGCACGCTGACGTGTTCGTTGGGCAGCCACGCGGCATTTGCGGAAACGAGCCGCCGCGTTCGATCCGCAGGCGGCAGGAGGTCATCGCCGATCCGCATATAATCGCTCGAGTAATCTTGCGCACCGCCGCCGACGCTGAAGTGGCGGGTGTTGTACTGGTAGGAAACCGACGCACCATGGCCGTCGGCGCCGCTCGCACGACTGCCGGCGACGCCCATCGACAAGACGCCGGCCGGCAACCGGATGCTTATCGACGGGCCCGTGTTCACGAGCCCGTTTTCTGCCTCGAGTCGATAACCCGCGGTGATCTCATCGTTGAAGCCGTAGTTGTCGCGTGCAAGCAAGACGGCACGGCCGGGGATGTAACCATTTGTGAGCGTCGAGGCACGCTCGGCACCGATCTCGAAGGCGTAGTCGCTGAGTCCTGTCGCCAGCATCTGACTGGCGCCGTAAAAATTCTGCTGCAGGACCGTCGTTCCTCCGAAGGGATCCTGCACGACGACCCGCAGGTTGTTCGCTCCCGCCGATAACCCGAGGCTCGCCAGGCTGAAAGGGCCCGCCGGGACCTGGCGCTGCCCCACCAGCACGCCGTTTTGGTAGATATCGATGGTGCCCGGCGCCTGCAGCACGCCGGTGAACACGGGCTGCGGATAGGTGATGAGGTAGGGGTTGAGATCGAAGGCGCGCGCGATGCCGATGCCGCCCAGCAAGGCGGAGCCTCCCAGACCGTCGCTCGAGGATGCGGTTTGATCTCCCACCGTCCAACGCGCGAGGCTCCCCGGTTCGTCGTACTCGAGCCGGGAAAGCCCGCGCGAGAATCCGGTGGCTTCGCTCCAATACGGGTTGTCGCGCAACAGCGCCCTGCCCATGGCGAATCCGGCATCGAGATACACCGAATCCCCGCCCGCCGCAGTCCCGGCGTTCAGGCCGTAATTGACGTATGCGCTCGGAACAGCAGCCGAAGTCGATATGCTCGGCCCCGTGTTGAGGTCGATGCGGCTCTTGCCGAAGGCGCTCGGCGGCAACGTCAACACGAGCCGCCCCTTCTGAATGTTCATGTCGACCTTCACGCCGTCGGCGAGCAGGCTCACTTCGAAGAATTGTTTGGCATCGACGGTCTGCGCGGCGCTCGACCGCAGCATCACGTGGGCGCGCCCGAGTGATTCCGCATCCACCAGCACGTGCTCTTGCCGCACCAGCACGAATGCCGTGCCGTAGCAATTTCCATTGACGCAAAGCTCGAGCAGCATCCGGTCCGGTTGGGCAAGGAGGGGACCGGACACGAGCAGCGCCGCCGCAATCAGCGAGAGCCGGCGCCGTCGCATGCCTTAGTGTCTGTTGCGATGGCCTGGGTGAGCGAGGTATTCGCGAGATCCGGCCATGTCACCGACACCGTGGCGGCGCGTTCGCACGAGCCAGCCGGCAACTTCATGTTCAGGTACCAGGTGCGGCCCGACAACACATAGTTTGCTGTCATGTCGCGCTGGTCGAGGACATGTGCGCCGCCATCGAGCAGCGCGATCTTGAGGCGTTGCGGATCGAGGCGCTGGCTACCGGTGTTGCCGATGCCCATCGTGAGCATGCCGTGTTGGACGGTGGCCGTGCCGAGTGATGGAACCCGCGTGCGCCGTGCGGGTTCGAGGAACACCGGCAGGCTGACCTGGGTCAGCACGCGGATCTCCGACACGGAGTTTGGCGCCGAGTCCTGGTTCGGCAGCTCATCGAGCAGCAGTCGGTAGGTGCCCTCCCCGGCACCGGGATCCGCGAGGATGCCGACGCGCAACTGGGCCGTCTGGCCGGGCGCGATCTCGAGGAGCTCCGGCGTGACGATGAGATCCCGGCTGGGCGTGAGCTGCCACTGGCCGTCGTCCGCCACGGTCCAGAGCATCGTGCGCACCTGCACGCGCAAGGGTGAGTCTGCCGTGTTGTTGAGATTGATGATGTCGGTGCGATGGCGCGCATCGAGCTCGACGCGCAGCGGGTTGATGGAGAACGTGGCAGCGCGAACGTTCGGGTTGAGCGCCAATAGAAGGGCGGCCAGCGCACAACGACCGGCCAGATTATGGTAAATGCTCATACCTAATTGACCCCCTGAAGAGTGGCCCCTGCGTCCTGCAATGAGCCACCCCCCGGGAGTCAGGAAATCAGAAGGTCACCGTCGCAATCACCGAGTCGCTGTACGAGCCGGCCGGCACGTCCGCGCCCGCCGGCAGCGAGCCGTAGGTCGTGAAGGACAGCGCCGTGGCGTTGCTGACGGTGGTCTGCGCAGCAGGCTCATTGGTGCCCACGGTGCCGGTACCCCATTCCGTCGTGCCGGTGGCGGCAATGTAGATGTGGTACGGCAACAAATTGGTGCCGTTGGCCATTTGGCGAATCGGTACGGCCGCCGTCGATCCGGTGCCCGGATTCGCGCCTTGGTTGAGCGCCACCGAGACGGAGTCTCCCTTGGTGCACTTGGCGGTCACTGCGCCGTTGGCCGTCACGGCCGTCCCGCTGGTGGGATCGTAATTACCGAACGCGATGTTCGTGCTGCCGATGGTGCAGTTGTTGACCACGGTCGCCGTCACGTTGAACGTCGTGTTTCCGGTGCCGGCCCAGGCGCTCAACGCGGACCCCCCCACCACCATCGCCACGGCAGCCGCCAAAATCTTTCTGTGAGACATCATTTCGTCACCTCGGTCTGAAGCTTCGTACTGAAGCTTGGTTGGAACCATTCGTCACCTTGAAGCTCGCCCGACCTTCGCCGCGCCAGCGCCCGCCTCGGTCTGGGGATTTGCTGAGCGCTGACCGAACGGGCGGTCTTGCTGGGTGCTATTTTTGACGGTGCAGCGCCCGGGGCGGCGTGACTACGGTCGCAGAATGTAAGGGTATTGCTTAAGATCCGGCAGGAAGTGCCGATAACCGCCCACTTTGCGGGGCGCCGCGCGCTGCACGACGGTGGCCAGGGCTGCCGGGTCCAGCGCGCAGCGAGCCACCCGTCACAGTTTTGGATCGGCCTGGTAGACCACGCGACCGCCCACCACCGTCTGCAGCACCTTCACCTCGGCGATTTCCTCGGCCGGTATTTTGAGGACGTTGCGGTCGAGAACGATCAGATCCGCAAACTTGCCCACTTCCAAAGAGCCGGTGGCCTCGTCCTGATGGAGCTCGTAGGATGAGTTCATGGTGATGGCGCGCAGCACCTGGGCGCGCGACAATCCGGCGTCCTCGCTCAAGCGGCGACCGGCATACTTGGGGCCGCTTGCCGGCGAGTTGGTGCGGGTGACGCCCACTTTGAGCGCAAACCACTCGTCGAGCGGGTCGACCGGCCAGTCGCTGCCGTAAGCGATGCGCGCTCCCGCATCGGCAAGGAACGCGGCCGGCTCCATGTATTTGTAGCGGGCCGGGCCCATGTAGTCGCGCGCGTTGTCGACGGTGTCGGACGCCTGCTTTTCCCACTGGAACGAAAGCACCGGAATCACGTTCAGCTGTTTGTAGCGGCCGAAATCGCGGGGATCCACGATCTCGTCATGGGCGATTGCCGCGCGGATGTCCCTGCCGGGAAACTGCGCGCGCATCGCTTCGATTCCATCCAATCCCTCGTGCACGGCGCGGTCGCCGTCCGCATGCATATGCGGCTCCAGACCGGCGCCCGCCACGGCGATGACCAAGGCACGCAGCACGGGCGCGGGGAAATATACCTCCGGCCCGCGATTCTTGCCGGGCGCCCACGGGGCATTCGCTCCAGGTCCCGGAGGTTCGAAGTAAGGCTCCAGCATCGCACCGGTCAGCGCGGGCGCAGATATGACGCCGTCGAGAAACAGCTTCACGTTGCGCGCGGTGATCGATGGCGCGATGCGCACGTCCCCCTCGTCGTAACGGCGCGCGAGTTCGGCCGCTGCGGCGACCGCCTTCTTGGGATCCTTGCCGTCGGGCGGCGTGATCAAAATGGCGAAGTGCGCGCGCGCTGTCAGGCCTTGCGCGCGCTCGACGCCCGCGAACGCGGCGAGATCGCGATCGAGCGCCATGGCGTCGAGGAAGGTGGTGATCCCTTGCTTTCGCATCACTTCGAGCGCCGCCTGGGCGGAACGCACGTCCTCTTGCGGTGTGGGCGCCGGCACGATCTTGGTGACGAGTTCCTGGGCGGCATCCTCCAGAAGCCCGGTGGGATTGCCGTTGGGATCGCGCCAGATCTTGCCGCCGAGCGGCGCCTGCGTGGCGGCGTCGATGCCGGCCAATCGGATGGCGCGGGAATTCACCAGCGCCGTATGGCCGAAGGAGGAAACGACGATGATCGGCCGTTGGGTCTTGAGCGCATCGAGAGCCGCCCGAGTCACCTGCGTGCCGGCCGGAATCATGCCCTCTTGAAACCACTCGACGACTTCCAGCCAGCCGTCCGGCTCGCGTGAGCGCGTTTCGTCGAGACACTTCTGAATCCCGCCCTGCATCTGCTCGACGGTCAGCTGCAGGTATTGCAGATTGCACTTCAGCAGCGATGCGCCGCCTTCCAGTGGATGCATGTGTCCGTCCACCAGTCCGGGCATCAACATGCGCCCGTGAAGATCGATCTGCCTCGTGTGGCCGCCGATCAGAGCCGCCGCGCCGGCGTCGCTCCCGACGTAAACGATGACACCGCCGCGCACGGCCAGCGCCTGTTGCACGCTGTCCTGCGGGTCCACCGTGTACACGAACCCGTGACGATAGACGAGGTCCGCCGGCCCCGGATCCTGCGCGGCCGCAGCCGCGGCCGCCAGCAAGCTCAGCGCGATCGAGAGAACGCCGGTGTCAAACCGCATTTAACGCCGCTCCGAGATCGGCGATGAGATCGTCGGGGTCCTCGATGCCGACCGAGATTCGGATCAGCGCATCGCTGATCCCGATTCGATCGCGGGTCTCCTTGGGCACGCCGGAATGCGTGGTGCTCGCCGGATGCGAGATCAAGGTTTCCGTTCCGCCGAGGCTCACCGCGAGCTTGATGAACTGCAGCCCGTCGAGCAGGCGAAACGCCTCCGCCTCCCCCCCCTTGACGGAAAACCCGAACGTCGAGCCCGCGCTCAGGCATTGACGCTCGAAAACCCCCTTGCGGGGATCGTCCGCGGCGAGGAACCCGAGGTAGTTGACACCCGCGATCTTCGGGTGCGTACGCAAAAATCCGGCGACCTGCGCCGCGTTCTGCGCGGATTTGTGCATGCGCAACGACAGTGTTTCCATCGAGCGCATGATCATCCACGCGGTGTTGGGGTCGAGCTGCGTGCCGAGAGCGCCGCGCAGCCTCTTGATCGGTTCGACGACGCTGCGCGCGCCAACCACCCCTCCCGCCACGAGGTCGGAATGACCGCCGACGTATTTGGTCAGGGAGTACAGCACCAGATCGGCGCCGAGCGAAAGCGGGCGCTGGAACACCGGGCCGAGAAAGGTATTGTCGACGAGCACCGGGGGACGACCTCCGCTTTGCCGCGCGCCGATCTCGCCGGAAATCTCGCGCATGAGCGCAAGATCCACCAGGCTGTTGGTCGGGTTGGCGGGAGTCTCCGTCATGATCAGGCAGACCCTGCCGCCCGTCTCGCGTGCGCGGGCACTTGCACGCTCCGCCGCCTCCTTCACCGCCGCAGGATCATGTCCTTCCGTGAAACCCACCGTGCCGACGCCGAAGGCGGGCAATGTCTTGTCGATCAGCGTCTCGGTGCCGCCGTACAGCGGCTGGCTCATCAGGATCACATCGCCCGGCCGTACGTACGCGAACAGCGCGGTCGAGATCGCCGACATTCCGCTCGAGAACACGGCGGCAGCTTCGCCCTGTTCCCACAGGGCGAGCCGATCCTCGAGCACCTCGAGATTCGGATTGTTGAAACGCGAATAGACCAGGCCGGCCGCCTGCCCCGCTTTCGGTTGGCGGCGCCCGGAGCTGTAGTCGAAGAAATCCTTTCCGTCCTGGGCGGTCTTGAATACGAAGGTCGAGGTCAGGAATATCGGCGGCTTGAGCGAACCCTCCGACAGGGAAGGGTCGTAGCCGAACCCCATCATCTGGGTCTCCGGCTTCAACACGTGATCGCCGATTTTGCGTTTATGATATGCGTCGTAGCTCACGTCGCCTCCTATGTTTTCAATGGCGACAATATACTCCAAGGAAACCAGCGTACGTGTTATTGATCGTCATCGCCCTCGCTGCGTTCTCGAGCACCATTGCGGGCGGCATGCTGGCGCTCGGATTGCGCGACAAGCTGCATTTGATCCTCGGCTTCAGCGCCGGAGCGGTCATCGGCGTGGCGTTTTTCGATCTGCTGCCGGAGTCGCTCGCATTGGGTTTGCGCTTCCACGAGGCGGGCACCCTTTTGGCCGTGGCCGCGCTCGGCTTCCTGGCGTATCTGGTGCTCGACCGGATCCTCTTGTTTCACGCCGACACCCTGCGGCGCGGGGCGGTGGGAGCCGGTGTGCTCTGCGTGCACAGCCTGCTCGACGGTGTGGCCATTGGATTGGCTTTTCAGGCCTCCAGGAGCGTGGGGATCATCGTGGCGATCGCCGTGCTCACGCACGACTTCTCCGACGGCATCAACACCATGAACGTCGTGCTCAAGAATCAGGGAGACCGCCCGCGGGCGCTCTCCTGGCTGCTGCTCGATGCGGTTGCGCCGGTCGTCGGAATCGCCGCGACGGCGCTCTTCAAACTGCGCATCGATGGATTCGGTGTGGTCCTCGCGCTGTTCGCCGGCTTTTTCCTCTACATCGGCGCAAGCGATCTCATCCCCGAGAGCTACCACGCTCACCCGAAGCTTCTGACGACCGTGATGACGCTGGTGGGCGCGGCGGTCTTGTATGTCGCGGTGACTCTCGTCGGCTGAGCGCCGGCGCGCTTGGCCTGCCTTCAGTCCTTGATCGCAACGGCCGTGGTGCCGCTCGTCGCCGCGCTCCCCGCCGAGGCGGCCATGATGCTGACGACCGCCGCCCATTGGATCAGCGACAGGCGCTCGTGCAGGAAGGCGAGGCCCGACAGCGCCCCGAGCGCGGGTTCCGCGCTCATCAGCACGCCGAAGGTCCTGGTGGGAATCCGCGTGAGCGCGAACATCTCGAGGGAATACGGCAGCGCGCTCGACAGCACCGCCACTCCGAGGGCCGCCGGCAGCACCGCCGGGTTGAAGAGCGACCCGCCCGCCTGCACCACCCCGATGGGAGCGATCACCAGGGCGCCGATGAGGGTGCCGACCGCCGTGGTGATGCCGCCGTGCGCGTCACCCGCCTTGCGTCCGAAGACGATATAAAGCGCCCAGCAGACGCCGGCTCCGAGGGCGAACGCAATGCCGACGCCGGACACGGCCCCATGGCCCATCGGCAGCAGCGCGAGAAGTCCGAGCGCCGCAAGAGCGACCCAAACATAATCGAGCGCGCGATGAGAGGCGGCGATGGCCACCGCCAGGGGGCCCGTGAACTCCAGCGCGACGGCGATGCCCAGCGGAATGCGGGACAGCGCCGAATAGAAACAAAAGTTCATGCAGCCCATCGCGACCCCATAAACGACGATGCTGCCGGCCTCCCGCGCCGTGGGACGCAGCCGCCAGGGCCGCCATACCGCTGCGAGGAGGACGCTCGCGATTGCAAGCCGCAGCGTCGTTGCGCCGGCGACCCCGACCGCCGGAAACAATCCCTTGACCAGGGCCGCGCCGACCTGAACGCTGACCATCGCGATGGCAAGCACGCCGACGGGTAATGCGATGGAGGTGGACTTGAACGATGCGGAAGCGGTCACAATAATCCGGTAGTCTTCGCTATGCTGAGATTACCATTGCGCGACCCCTCGCCCCTTCGAATTGATTCCTTGGCAGCCTTGCGCTCGCGCGGTATGTCGCCGCTCGACCGCGGAGCGCTGCCTCGCGATACGGTCGCGCTTGCCCGATTCCTTCTGGGCAAGGTCGTCGTGCGCGAATTGGGCAAGCGGCTGCTCAGCGGACGCATCGTCGAGACCGAGGCCTACCTCGAGGCCGATCCGGCTTGTCACGCGTTTCGCGGCATGACCCCGCGCAACCGCTCGCTTTTTCTGGAAGCCGGCCATGCCTATGTCTACCTGTGCTACGGCACCTCTTACATGCTCAACGTTTCGAGCGAAGCTGCCGGCGTCGGCGCCGGCGTCCTGTTGCGCGCCCTCGAACCCCTGTCCGGCATTGAGCACATGCAGCGCGCCCGCAACGCCTCGAGTTTGCGCGACTTGGCGCGCGGGCCGGGGCGCCTGGCGGAAGCCCTGGGCATCGATCTGAGGCACGACGGGCTGGACGTGTGCCGGCGCGGAAGCTTGTGGATCGGGGACGACGGTGCTTCGGTGGATGCTATCGGCGAGAGCGTGCGCATCGGCCTCACCAAAGGTGCCGAGGCGCGCTTGAGATATTTCGTGGCGGGCAGTCCCCATTTGAGCGGATCGCGCAGTCTCAACGGCTCGGGGCACGACGCGCGTACGCGGCGTGGCACCGGAGCGAAGCCTTGAATCCGCTCGCCGACAGTCTTGCCGAACGACTCGCCACACAGCCCTTCATCGTGCTTGACGGCGCGCTCGCCACCGAGCTCGAGCGGCGCGGTGTCGACCTTCGCGATCCGCTTTGGTCGGCCAAATGCCTGATTGAATCTCCGCGGACCATCCGTGCGGTGCACATGGATTACTTCAGGGCCGGCGCCGACGTGGCGACCACCGCGACCTACCAGGCGACCTTCGAGGGCTTCGAGCGTCGCGGCATCGGCCGGGAGCAGGCCGAACGGTTGATGCGCGACGCGGTCGCGATCGCGGCGGACGCTCGAGATGAATTCTGGGCCGACCCCTCGAACCGGGAGTCGCGCCGCCGGCCCTGGGTCGCAGCGTCCGTCGGCCCCTACGGCGCCATGCTGGCGGACGGGTCCGAGTATCGCGGCGGGTACCTCGCGAGCGACGCCGAACTCGCGCGCTTTCACCGTCCGCGGCTGGAGATCCTGGCGAGTTCGGGCGCGGACCTCATCGCGTGCGAGACGCTGCCCTGCCTGCGCGAGGCCATGGTCCTCGCCAGGCTGCTCCAGGAATTTCCGGCGGTCAGCGCGTGGATCAGCTTTTCATGCATCGACGGCAGCCGCAATTCGCAGGGTGAGCCGATCTCCGAGTGCGCCGCGGCTTTGCGCGGCCACGATCAAATTGCGGCGCTCGGCGTGAATTGTACGGCGCCGGCGTACGTGACCGAGCTCCTCGAGAGGATGCATGGACAGGCCGACAAGCCGCTGCTCGCCTATCCGAATTCCGGGGAGGCCTACGACGCCCTCGAGAAGCGGTGGGTGGGGCATGCGCAGTGCCGGCGCATCTCCGACGCAGTGGGCGATTGGTATCGTGCGGGAGCACGCCTCATCGGCGGTTGCTGCCGCAGTACGCCCGCGGACATTCGCGGGATCGTCGCGCAGGCGCGCTCGCTGGCGGGCTCAATGATCTGAGAAGTGGGGCTCCCGCTTCTCGAAAAACGCCCTAACTCCCTCGACGCAGTCCTGCGTCTCCAGCGTCATCTCCTGCGCACTGCGCTCGGCCCGCAGCTGTTCCTGCAGCGAGTTGTCGAAAGTCGACGCATGCAGGGCGCGGATCTGGCCGAGCACGGCGCAGGGACCGGACGCCAGCTTGTGAGCAACTTCCTGCGCCCGCGCCTGCACCTCGCCATCCGGCGCAACGGCGTACGCCAGACCCCAATCGAGCGCCGTTTTGGCGTTGATCTTTTCCGCCAGCATGAGGGCGGCGAGCGATCGACCGCCGCCGATTCGCCTTGCCAGATGAAACGTGATGCCCGCGTCCGGCACCAATCCCAAGCGCGCGAACGACGGACAGAAATACGCGCTTTCCCCCACGATGATGATATCGCTGGCCAGCGCCAGGCTCATGCCCGCGCCGACCGCGGCCCCATTCACGGCGGCGATGATCGGATACCTGAAGCCGCTTAGCCTCGTGATCAAGGGGTCCATGAAGCGGCGCATCTCGAAGTGCGCACGCTGTCTGGCCTGCCGGGTGTTGAGGTCGACCGAGTGCAAATCGAGCCCGCTGCAGAATACATCGCCGCTCCCGGTGATGATGACGGCGCGAGCTCCGCCGTCCCCTTTTTGAATTTGATCGAGCGCAAGGTGGAATGCGCGGATGATGGAGATGTCGATCGCGTTGCTGACTTGCGGCCGCTGTATGCTCAAAGTCGCTACGCCGTCGGAGATCGTGACAGACAGTGAATTCATAGACCCACCTCTCGCTCTGTGCCGTACCTGTCAATCAAGCTCGAGATTTCACCATCCGATCATGCGCCCGGCGTGCCATCCCTGCAATACGACCGGGGTCTTGGCAAACCATCGCTTGGGCCCGGGCGGTACGGGTGGAACGGCCCGGAGCGGTACACGGGCGGACCGGGGCGCCCGGGCCGCCGATTCGGGTCTGCGTTACGGCGCGTTGGGGTAGTTTTGATTGATGCTCAGGTGGTTGACCACTTTATGGTCACCTGCGGCTTTGGTGGCTATGCGGGTCGCCTCTTGCAACGCGTGACTGCTTTGCACGAAGCCGCTTAACACGACATTGCCCTTGTCCATCGCTACATCGACGTGCCTGCCGTCGAAAGTAGGATTGGAATTCAATGCCGACTTCACTTTCGCAGCTGCATCCGAATCCGCGCCCTTGGCTTGGCTGGCGCTCGAAGCCGAGTGGTCCTGCGCCTGCGCGGAAAAAGACTGAACCGTCAGCCCAAGGACGATGGCAGTGACTCCCGCTCCCATCATGGTACGTTGGGCGATACTTTTCACTTTCATGGCCTGCTCCTTTTGATTTTGGCCGACGCCGCCAGGCGCCCCTTTATTGCAATCATGTGGGCGGCTCAATGGGGGAGCTACGGGCGAACGGCGCGGGTGACCGTGGGAATTTCCCGACCCCGTCCGGTGAAAGTCGTGCTCGATCATCCGGTCGTAAAAACGACGGCGCCCGTGGCGGCTCGGTAGCCGGCACGGGCGCTCGATTCGAACGATCGAGGAGTTGGCGGGATTTACGGCTTCTCGCCCTCCCTGCGTTCCGGCGCAGCTTTGGGCTTCGCGGCCGGCTTGGGCTGCGCCTTTTGCTCAGGCTTCGGAGGCGCGGCCGGCGGATGTGCCCCGCCGTTGACCGGCGCATGCGCGGCCGGATTTCCAGAGTTCACCGGTGCCGCATGGGCGGCCGGGGCGGGTGCCGCATGGGCGGCCGGGGCGGGTGCCGGATGGGCGGCCGGGGCGGCCGGAGCGGCCGCGCGCGGCGGCGCACCCTTGGCACCCACCACACCGGGCCCATTGAACGACGCCGGCCGCGCGGTGGCGGCAATCGCCGGATGACCGCCGTTCGCCTTGGCGGCGAGCTGGGGATTGCGCACCGCTTCAGAGACATGCTGTTTTTGAGCCGGCGTCGGCGGGACGTGCGGCTCGGTCATCGCCGCCCTTTCCTGCGGCGTCGGTGCCGCGGCAACGCCACCCGCGCCGCCGTTGTAGCTCACCTTGTTCACCGTGACGTTGTTGACCGTTACGTTGTTGACGTAGGTGTTGTGGATCACGGTGGTGTTCACGTGCACGACCGCGGTGTTGTACGAAAAGGAGTTGCCGACCCAGCGGCCACCCGCGAACCCGACGCCCCCATAGCCGAACCCGTAGTTGACGCCGCCGTAGAACCCGATATGCGGGCCCCAATAGCCGGCATGGAACATATAGACGCCGCCGACGAAACCCCAGTAGCCGGGCGTCCAGAGCACGCCCACCCGCGGCGGTGCCACCCAGGTGCCCGGGATCCAGTAATAACCTCCCGTCGAATAAGCCCAGTAGCCGGGCGTCCACAGCCATCCATCCTCGGGGCAGGGCGGCTGATCGTAGTCCGGGAGCGGAGGCGGCGCCTCGGTGGCCTGCACCTCGACCTCGACGGGGGCCGCGTCGGGCGGCGGCGGCGCGTAGACGCGCGGGGGCGGGGGCGGAGGCGGCGGTGGCGGACCTGGCACGCGCACCGTGGCGACGCAGCCCGCCAGCAAACTCCCTGCGGCCAACGAACACAACAGTGATTTTTGATATGGTGTCGACATGTTCCTGCCTTTGCTTGGTTATCTATACGGCTGCAGCGTAGTGAAGGGACGCCGCTTTGAACTCATATAACGTCACAGGTCGAACGACAGATAGTTCCGTGAAGCAAATGTAACCCGAAAACGCGGCCGCGCTGTCGTCGCGGAGCGACAGCCCGGAAGCATTCAAATTCGTGCCCTCGCCGTGCTACTCGTCAACGGGCCGATTCACGGTTTCAGGGAGGAACAGAAACCCGACCACCACGGTGATCCCGGCGACCACGATCGGATACCAAAGACCATAGTAGATATCGCCCGTGGCGGCGACCATCGCGAAGGCCGTCGTCGGCAGAAATCCGCCGAACCAGCCGTTGCCGATGTGATACGGCAGCGACATCGCGCTGTAGCGGATGCGCGCCGGAAACAACTCGACCAGCAACGCCGCGATCGGACCGTACACCATGGTCACGTACAGCACCAGAACGAACAGGATGAGCACGACCATCGGCTTGTCGATGCTCGCGGGATCCGCCTTGTCCGGATAGCCCACCGCCGACAACGCCTTCTTCGCGGCTCCCTGAAACGCGCCGATCGCGGCTTTGCGCTCCGCACCGGTCACGGCACGCGGATCCGGCGCCGTCAGCGTCGTGTCCCCCGCGCGGATCTGGGCCACCGCTCCGGCGGGAGCGTCGATTCGTTGATAGGAAACCCCCGCCTTCGCCAGAAAGCTCTTCGCGATATCGCACGAGCTCGAATCGAATTTGTTCTTGCCGACGGGATCGAATTGAAACGAACACTGCGCCGGATCGGCGATCACGGCCACGGGCGCGCTCGCCTGCGCCGCGAACAACGCGGGATTCGCGTAGCGGGTCAGCGCGTGAAACAGCGGCGAGTAGGTGAACATCGCCAGGAGACACCCGGCGAGGATGATGGGCTTCCGGCCGATCCGATCGGACATCCAACCGAATAGAATGAACGCCGGCGTGGCGAGCGCGAGCGCGAGCGCCGTCAGGATGTTGGTGGTGGCGCCATCGACGCGCAGCACGCGCTCGAGAAAAAACAGCGCATAGAATTGCCCCGTGTACCACACCACCGCCTGTCCCATGACTGCGCCGAGCAGCGCGATCAACACGATTTTCAAGTTGCCCCACCGGCCGAAGGCCTCGGAGAGCGGAGCCTTGGATGTCGTGCCCTCGCGCTTCATGCTGACGAACACCGGGCTCTCGTCGAGCTGCATGCGGATCCAGAGCGAGACCATCAACAGCACGAGGGAGATCAGGAAGGGAATGCGCCATCCCCAGCTCTTGAAGGCGTCCTCCCCCATGGCCGTCCGGGTGCCGATCACCACCAGCAGCGCCGCAAACAACCCGAGCGTCGCGGTGGTTTGAATCCAGCTGGTGTACAGGCCGCGCTTTCCCTGGGGCGCGTGCTCGGCGACATAGGTCGCGGCGCCCCCGTATTCCCCGCCGAGCGCGAGGCCTTGGAGCAACCGCAGCGCGACGAGGGCGATCGGAGCCGCGACCCCCGCGGTGGCGTAGCTCGGCAACAGGCCCACCAGGAAGGTCGCGCCGCCCATGATGCTCATCGTGACGAGAAACGTATGCTTGCGGCCGACGAGATCTCCGAGGCGGCCGAACACGAGCGCTCCGAAGGGTCGCACGGCGAATCCCGCGGCGAAGGCGGCCAACGCGAAGATGAATCCGGTGACCTCGTTGACGCCCGAGAAAAACTGCGCGGTGATGATGCTTGCGAGCAGTCCGTACAGATAAAAATCATACCACTCGAACACCGTGCCGAGCGATGACGCGCCGATCACCAACCATGGGTTCTGCACCGCCTTGCGGTGGACGTGAGCGCCCCCCGCGATCGCAGTCGTATTGTCCATTCCCCCCCCCCTTTAAGCGTGCCGCCGATCGATCAGTGCTTGGACGGCCCCGCGTTGCCGGTGGACGATCCCGCGCCGGGCCGGCCGGCCGTCACGATCGAGCGTAGCTCCCTGAGCTTGGCCTTGATCACGGCCGCATTATCCGGGCCCATGCGAATCAACAACTTCTGCCCCGCAGGCAGGGCCTCGAGCGTCGGATCCGCGAACGTGTAAAGGACGTTCGGACGCGTGAGCTCGATGGGCCCGACCGGCTCGGGCGCCCCCAGCAGCGAATCGATCACCGCAACCAGCCGATCGTTGAAATATCCGTTCGGATATCCGAGATCCTGATATGCGCCCTGGAACAGCGGATAGAAGCGCAGGTACACATCGGCCACGCGCTGCATGTCGAGCTTGCGCAGCGCGTTCACCATCGGCTCGTAGCGCGCGAAATTCTTGGGGTCGAGCGTGGCATGAATTTCATCGCCCTCCACCAGAAAAGGGCCGCCCGGCGATACCGTCGGACGCTTCGCCGCGGGCGCTTTTTGCCGCGGCAGGTTGTCGATGGTCACCACCAGATGCCGAACGATGCTCTCCGGCACCAGATATTGCGCGGCGTCGTTGCCGAGCGCTTCGCCAAGCGCATCCTTGATCGCGGGATCGCTGTCGTTCAACGCCGGCAGTGGGGCCTGCGGCGCGGAAGGCGGGCTTGGCACGGGATTCTCGACGGCGGGCTGCGACTCGGGCGCGGCCGGCGCGGGAGTCAGGGCGGCGGCCGGCTGCGCCGGGCCGGTATTGCGCTTGTGAAAGTAGTACGCGGTGCCCCCGCCCGCCAGTACCACCACCGCCGCAATCACGATCATCGGCTTGTTGACCATCGACTCTCCGGCGCCCGAATGCCCGGCTCATTCTGGCGCAATCGCGCGAAAAAAGCAGCGGTCGGCCGCCTTCACGCGCGATCATGTGCCACAAGGCCGGCCCGCTTCGCCGTTCAGCCGGATTGAGGCATGCGGATCTGAAGCTCTTTGCGTCGGTAGTCGATGATGAGCGTGTCCAGCGTTCCGAGCGCGTCCATGCCGATCATGATCGCGGGCTCGCTGATGTATTGCCAATGCTTGAATATGTAGACATCCGCGAACGTCACGCCGTGATCGTTTATCTGTATCTGCCCCATCTCGATCGCGGGCGTGTTGATGAACTCGCCGCTCTCCACGGCCAGGGTGGCGCCCACGATTTGATCCGGCTTGCCGCGAATTCCGTGATCGCGCATGTACAACGCCCTGCGCAGCGCAAGGTTTCCGATCGTGGCCTGCCCCCCCGTATCGATGATCGCTTCGGTCGGCACCCCGCCCACCTTGCAGGGGATCATGATCAATTGGCCGTGTCCCAGCCTGAACGGCACGGTGAGAAATCCCCGCGCCGGACGCTCCGCGCGGGAGTAGGTGATGGATATCTGGTCGTGGCGGAAATCAATGAAAATGCGCTTGTTCTTGAGGCCCTCGGAACCGAGTATGCCCTCCGCTCCGCCCAGGGCATCGGGCACTATGGGCAGCAGAGGCGAATCCACGGCGAGGTCGCCGACGGTCAGTGTATCCGCCTTGATGGTCGGCACGTCGGCGCTGCCCGTCACCCCGCGCAGCGTGACGCGGGGCGATGCATCCGTGGAAACCCCCAACGCCAGTGCCACCATGGCGGTTACCCCGGAACTGCTCGCGCCTGTGTCCAGAACCAAACGGAACGGCCCGCGGCCGTTGATGAGCACCGGGGCCCAGATTCTGCCGATCTGATCGCGGCGCGTGGGCGCGACGTAGCGCGGCTCGCGCGTTTGCACCATGATCTCGGCGAGTTGATCGACGGCCTCCGTTGTCGCGACGGCGGGTGCGGACGTGGGCGATCCAACGGACGGAGGGACCGCCTGCATCGTGCCCGGGGCATCCTGGGGTGACAAACCGAAGGTAACGGCTACCAGCGCTGCCGCGGCAAGTGCCGGGGCGCGATGTGAAGAATTCGCAGGCTCTGTTCGGTCGCTCATGGCATGGCCCTCCCCCGACGTCCTTGCTTGTTTATACGCCTCCGGCAGGCGGCGAGCACAGCCGCGTAACCTTTTCCATGCCTTTTTGTATGCCAGCTCTCAGCCGGCGGTGCAGGTGCTTTTTGCTGCGCGGCAGCATTCGCATTGAGGCGGCCCCCTATGCATGAAATTTCATATTGGCCTGCGTGCCCATTAGTGGTGACATGAGTCATTCCATGAGTCCGTCGTGGCGTAGCCCGACCTTAGCGATCATTATGGCCCGATCAATATGAACACCACTTCCACCCGACGAGTCATCCCCATCCAGGCGGAACCACCGGACGCCTTGCGGGGGACCGAGCGAACCCGGGTGCTCGAAGCCTGTGCGCTTCTCAAAGACCGCCCCGGGGCGCTGCTGCCCATCCTGCATGCCGTGCAGGATGCCATCGGCTTCGTGCCGTCGGAGGCCGTACAATTGATAGCCAGCGAGCTCAATTTGTCGCGCGCCGAAGTTCATGGCGTCGTGACCTTCTATCACTATTTTCGGACCCGGCGCGGCGGGCGGCACGTCGTGCATCTTTGCCGCGCAGAGGCCTGCCAGGCCCTCGGAGCGGCTGCTCTGGAAGCCCACGCCAAGAAAACGCTGGGGATCGATTTTCACGCGACGAGCTCCGACGGAGCGGTCACCTTGGAACCCGTTTACTGCCTCGGCAACTGCGCGCTCGGCCCCGCGCTCATGATCGACACCGAGCTCAAGGGGAGGGTTTCAGCCGGGCGATTCGACGAGTTGATGGCGTCATTGCGGGCGAAGCTCTCATGAAGGCCGTGAGGATCTTCGTGCCGCGGGATGCCGCCGCACGCTCCATGGGCGCCGATGACACGGCCCGGGCGGTCCTCGACGAGGCGAAGCGCCGTGGGATCGAGGTGCAACTCGTGCGCAACGGCTCGCGCGGAATGCTCTGGCTCGAACCGTTCGTCGAAGTGGAATCGGACGGAAAGCGCTATGGCTACGGGCCCGTCCAGGCCTCGCAGGTGTCCGATTTGTTCGACAACGGCTTCTGCGAGCCTGCGAACGCGGCCTCGCGCGCCCATGCCCTCGCGCACGGGCTGACCGGGGAGATGCCGTATTTCAAGCGGCAGGAGCGTCTGACGTTCGCCCGCGTGGGCATCATCGATCCGGTGTCGATCGAGGACTACATCGCGCATGGCGGCTATGCCGGCCTCAAGGCGGCACTCGCCATGCAGCCGGCGCAAATCGTCGAAAGCGTCAGCGCTTCCGGGCTCCGCGGACGCGGCGGCGCCGCCTTCCCGGCCGGCATCAAGTGGAAAACGGTACTGGGCGCAGCGGGCGACCAAAAGTACATCGTCTGCAATGCCGACGAGGGCGATTCGGGCACTTTTTCGGATCGCATGCTGATGGAGGGGGACCCCCTCACGCTGGTCGAGGGCATGACCATCGCCGGGATCGCCACCGGGGCGACCCGCGGTTACATCTACCTTCGCTGGGAGTACCCCGACGCGCATCGCGCGCTCGAGGCCGCGATTGGCGCCGCTTACGCTGCGCACTATCTCGGCGACAACATCCAGGGCAGCGGCAAGCGCTTCGACCTGGAAGTCCGATTGGGCGCGGGAGCCTACATCTGCGGGGAAGAGACCTCTCTGCTCGAGTCGCTGGAGGGAAAACGGGGGCAGGTGCGTTTCAAACCGCCCCTGCCCGCGCTTGCCGGCTTGTTCGGCAAGCCCACCGTGATCAACAACGTCATCACGTTCGCCTCCGTCCCCATCATCCTCGAGCGAGGGGCGCCGTTTTATCAGCACTTCGGCATGGGCCGCTCGCGCGGCACGCTGCCCATGCAATTGGCGGGCAACATCAAGCAGGGCGGTCTGGTGGAGGTCGCCTTCGGCATGACCTTGCGCGAGCTTCTGTATGATTTCGGCGGCGGAAGCTTGAGCGGGAGGCCGATCCGAGCGGTCCAGGTGGGCGGCCCTCTCGGTGCCTACATGCCCGAATCGCAATTCGACACGCCGCTCGACTATGAGGCCTTCGCCGCGATCAAGGCCATGCTCGGCCACGGCGGCGTGGTCGTGTTCGACGACACGGTCGACATGGCGGCCCAGGCGCGCTACGCCATGGAATTCTGCGCCATAGAGTCGTGCGGCAAGTGCACGCCCTGCCGGATCGGGTCGACCCGCGGCGTCGAGGTGATCGACCGCTTGATCAGCGGCAACAACGCCGCGGCCCAGGAGGTCCTGCTGCGCGACCTCTGCGAAACCCTGACGTACGGCTCGCTCTGCGCGCTCGGCGGCCTGACGCCGTTTCCAGTGCTGTCGGCGCTGAACCATTTTCCCGAAGATTTTGTCAAAACATCGAGCGCTCGGGCATCCGCCTGACGCAACCCCAGGACACAAGCCATGTTATCCATCGTAGAACACGATCACGGAACCCCGAGGCGGGAAACCACGAAGCTCGTCAGCCTGACCATCGATGGGCGGGAGATCTCGGTCCCCGAAGGGACCTCGGTGATGCGCGCAGCCTCGTTGTCCGATGTGAAGATCCCGAAGCTTTGCGCGACGGAACAACTCGAGGCGTTCGGATCCTGCCGCATGTGCCTGGTGCAAATCGACGGGATGAAGGGCCTGCCCGCCTCCTGCACGACCCCGGTCGCCCAGGGCATGGTGGTCCACACCCAGAACAAGCAGCTCGCCGACATTCGTCGCGGCGTGATGGAGCTCTACATCTCCGATCATCCGCTCGACTGCCTCACCTGTCCCGCGAACGGTCACTGCGAGCTTCAGGACATGGCGGGCGTGGTGGGCCTGCGCGAGGTCCGCTACGGCTATGAGGGTGAAAACCACCTCGATGCGCCAAAGGACGAATCCAACCCCTATTTCACGTTCGATGCGAGCAAGTGCATCGTATGCTCGCGCTGTGTGCGCGCCTGCGATGAGCAGCAAGGCACGCTGGCGCTCACCATTCAGGGCCGCGGCTTCGAGTCCAAGGTGGCGGCGAGCCAGGACGAGTCCTTCATGGATTCCGAATGCGTCTCCTGCGGTGCCTGCGTGCAGGCCTGCCCCACCGCGACGCTCTCCGAGAAGTCGCTGATCGAGAAAGGTCAGGCGGAGCACAGCGTCACCACCACCTGCGCCTACTGCGGCGTCGGCTGCTCTTTCCGGGCCGAGATGCAGGGCGAGGAGCTGGTGCGCATGGTGCCCAACTCCGACGGGCATGCGAACCACGGTCACTCCTGCGTGAAGGGGCGCTTTGCCATCGGCTATGCGACCCACCCCGACCGCATCTTGAAACCCATGATCCGCAAGCAGATCACCGATCCCTGGCGCGAAGTGTCCTGGGAGGAAGCGATCGGCTATGCCGCGAGCGAGCTCAAGCGCATTCAAAAGAAGTACGGCCGAAATTCCATCGGCGGCATCACTTCCTCGCGCTGCACGAACGAGGAGACCTACCTCGTCCAGAAGCTGATCCGCGCCGGCTTCGGCAACAACAACGTCGACACCTGCGCCCGGGTCTGTCACTCGCCCACCGGTTACGGCTTGAAGAACACCATCGGCGAGTCGGCCGGCACGCAGAATTTCGACTCGGTGATGCAGGCGGACGTGATTTTCGTGATCGGCGCCAATCCCACCGACGGGCATCCGGTATTCGCCTCCCAGATGAAGCGCCGGCTGCGACAGGGGGCGAAGCTGATCGTCGCGGATCCGCGCCGGATCGACCTCGTGCGTACGCCGCACATCGCGGCGGACTATCACTTGAAGCTGCGTCCCGGAACCAATGTCGCGTTGATCAATTCCCTCGCCCACGTCATCGCCACCGAAGGTCTGGTCAAGGAGGATTTCGTGCGCGAACGCTGCGAGGTGGATTCGTTCGAGAAGTGGCGCGCCTTCGTGTCGCTCGAGAAGAACTCTCCGGAGTCGATGGAGGCCATCACCGGAGTCCCCGCCGCCAACGTGCGCGCTGCCGCGCGCCTTTTCGCCACCGGCGGCAACGGCGCCATTTACTACGGTCTCGGTGTCACCGAGCACAGCCAGGGCTCCACCATGGTGATGGGCATCGCCAATCTCGCCATGGCGACGGGCAACGTCGGCCGCGAGGGCGTGGGCGTCAATCCGCTGCGCGGCCAGAACAACGTGCAGGGCTCCTGCGACATGGGCTCCTTCCCGCACGAGTTCCCCGGCTATCGCCATGTGTCGGACGACAAGGTGCGCGCGCTGTTCGAGAACGCCTGGGGCGTGAGCCTGCAGCACGAACCGGGCTTGCGCATCCCGAACATGTTCGAAGCGGCCCTCGACGGTGATTTCAAGGGTCTTTATATCGAGGGCGAGGACATCGCGCAGTCCGACCCCAACACCCAGCACGTCACGGCGGCGCTCACATCCATGGAATGCATCATCGTTCAGGATCTGTTCCTGAACGAATCGGCGAAGTTCGCCCATGTGTTCCTGCCGGGGTCCTCGTTCTTGGAGAAGGACGGCACGTTCACGAATGCCGAGCGCCGCATTTCCCGGGTGCGCAAGGTCATGGAGCCGAAGGCGGGTTACGCGGACTGGGAGACCACCCAGCTTCTCGCCAACGCGGTCGGCTACCCCATGAACTACACGCACCCCTCGGAGATCATGGATGAGATCGCACGCCTGACGCCGACCTTCACCAACGTGAGCTACCAGCGGCTGGATGAGCTCGGCAGCATCCAATGGCCGTGCAACGATCAGCATCCCGAGGGCACCCCCACCATGCACATCGGGCAGTTCGTGCGCGGCAAGGGCAAGTTCCTGCTCACCGAATACGTGCCGACGGCCGAGAAGGTCAATGCCAGATACCCCTTGATCCTGACCACCGGGCGAATCCTGAGCCAGTACAACGTGGGCGCGCAAACGCGCCGCACCGAGAACAACCGCTGGCACGACGAGGACCGCGTGGAAATCCATCCCCACGACGCCGAGGAACGGGGCATCGCAGACGGAGATTGGGTCGGCATCGCGAGCCGTGCGGGCGACACGGTGTTGCGCGCTCGCATCACCGAGCGCGTGCAGCCGGGCGTGATCTACACGACGTTCCACTTCCCGGAATCGGGCGCGAACGTGATCACCACCGATAATTCCGACTGGGCCACCAATTGCCCGGAGTACAAGGTCACCGCGGTGCAGGCGACCCGCGTGAGCCAGCCCTCCGAATGGCAGAAGCGCTTCCGCGAGTTCAGCGAGACGCAGGAGGCTCTTCTGAAAGGCGCCGGCACGGAAGCGGTGGCGGCCAAGTAGGCACAAGAGATGAGCGGCGACACCCACCTGGTCAAGATGGCGAATGACATCGGCAACTTCTTCAGATCGGAGCCTGTGCACACCGAGGCGGTCGCGGGGATCGCGAATCACATCTCGAAGTTCTGGACTCCGAGGATGCGGCAGAAGCTGTCGGCGTACCTGGCGCAGCATGGAAATGCGGAGCTCGATGAGTTGCCGCGTGAGGCTCTGGAGAGCCTGAACCACGGCCCGATCGCGGCGAAGCCGCAGGAACCGCCCGGGGGCGACGCGGGCTAACGGCCCGCCAAAGTGATCACGTGCGCCGCCGCGCTGCGCCCGAGCGCCGCGAGGTTATAGCCTCCCTCCAGCATGGACACGATGCGCCCCTGCGCGTGTCGCGCGGCCAGCGACATGAGCTCTCGGGTCATCCATTCGTAATCCTGCTCCACGAGCGCGAGACCGCCGAGCAGGTCGTCGCGGTGCGCATCGAAGCCCGCGGAGATCAGGATCATTTGCGGCTTGAACTCCTCGATCGCCGGCGCCCAATGCTCCGTCAGCGCGCGGCGCGCGGCCGCGCCGTCGCTGCCGGCCGCGAGGGGCACGTTGAACATGTTGGGGGCGGGGTCATCCGCACCGCTGCCGGGATAGAAAGGATGCTGAAAGAATCCCGCCATGAGCACCCGCTTCTGCCATTCGGGCGCGCTGAACATGTCCTCGGTGCCGTTGCCGTGATGTACGTCGAAATCGACGATGGCCACCCGTTCGAGCCCTTTCACCTCGAGCGCGTAGGCGGCCGCCACCGCGATGTTGTTGAAGATGCAAAAGCCCATGGAACGGGCTGTCGTGGCGTGGTGCCCGCACGGCCGCACCGCGCAGAACGCGTTCTGCACCCGGCCCGAGATCACTTCATCGACCGCGAGCACGCCGGCTCCCGCCGCGCGCCGCGCCGCGCCTAGACTGGAAGGATTCATCGCGGTGTCGGGATCGAGCTGCACGTAGCCCTCCTTCGGTGCATGCTCGAAAATCAGATCGACGTATGCGGCCCGATGCACGCGCTTCAAGTCCTTGTGGTCCGCGAGCGGCGCCTCCAGGCAGCGAAGCTCCGGCAATATGCCGCTTAAGCGCATGTGTTCGTTCACCGAGTTGAGACGCTCGGGATTCTCCGGATGGCCGGCGCCCATCTCGTGCCGCAGACATTCCGCATGGGTGATGTAGGCTGTCGTCATTGCGAGTCCTCAAGGTTCGGAATTACGTCGTGACCGGCCGACGCCAGCTCCACCGCGACGTAGCCGCCGATCGCACCGGCCCCGTAAATGCAGAATCTCATCGGCTTTCCTCGCGGCAAAAGTCTACGCGAAAGGGGTACGATGGGCACACCCTGGGGGCATACCCGAAGGCGCTTACCCCAAAGAGGATCGATTCCATGGCGAACCTGCCCGCTGAAATGACCGTGACCGAGATTGCCGCGGCCGGCGGCCCGGAACAGCTGAAATCCGCCCGGCGTCCCATGCCCAAACCCGGTGAAGGCGAAGTTCTGGTGCGTGTCGCGGCGGCCGGCGTCAATAGGCCGGATGTCATGCAGCGGCAGGGCCGCTATCCGCCGCCGGCGGGCGCCTCGGATATCCCGGGGCTCGAGATCGCCGGGGAAGTCGTCGCGCTCGGGCCGGGTGCTTCGGGTGTCGCGCTCGGCGATAAGGTGATGGCGCTGCTCCCCGGAGGCGGCTATGCGGAATATGCGGTGGCGGCGGCGCCGCTGTGCCTGCCGATCCCCAAGAATATGACCCTGGTCGAGGCGGCGGCCGTGCCGGAAACGTTCTTCACGGTGTGGACCAACCTGTTCGATCGGGGCGGATGCAAGGCCGGCGATACCGTCCTGGTCCATGGCGGCACCAGCGGCATTGGGACGACGGCGATCCAGCTCGCCGCAGTCTGGGGAGCCAAGGTGTACGCCACGGCCGGCAGCGCCGACAAGGCGCGTTTCTGCGAACGTCTCGGTGCGGTGCGCGGCATCGACTACCACAGCGAGGATTTCGTCGCCGTGGTACGCGAGGCAACCGGCGGCCGGGGCGTCGATCTGATCCTCGACATCGTCGGCGCGAATTATCTCGCCCGCAATTTCGAGGCGGCCGCGGTCGAGGGACGCGTCGTCGTGATCTCGCTGATGAGCGGGGCGCGGACCGAGATCAATCTGAACACCATTTTGAGCAAACGGCTGACGCTCACGGGTTCGACTCTGCGCATACGCAGTGTCGCGCAAAAGGCGCTCGTGGCCGAGTCCGTGCGGCGCAATGTATTGCCGCTGCTCGCCGAGGGGAAGGTCAAACCGGTGATTCACGCGACGTTTCCGCTCGCCCGGGCGGACGACGCCCATCGGTTGATGGAGAGCTCGCAGCATATCGGCAAGATCGTGCTCGAGGTCTAGCATCGCGAAGGTGGATCGCGCCGGCCCGATGTCGGCACCGGCGCGATCCGCATCTCACGTGGCATGGGCGCCTCGCGCGTCCACGCCGGCAGGTCCGCTAGAACAGCCCAACCACCTTGCCCTGCGCGTCGATGTCGATCTTGTCGGCGGACGGCACCTTCGGCAGGCCCGGCATGGTCATGACATCACCGCAGACGACGACGATGAACTCGGCGCCGGCCGCGAGACGCACCTCGCGGATGTTGACGATGTGGCCGCTCGGCGCGCCGCGCGCACCGGGATCGGTCGAGAACGAGTACTGCGTCTTGGCGATACAGACGGGATAATGGCCGTAGCCATCCTTTTGCAGCTTGTCGATCTGCGCGCGGATCTTCGCATCGGAGGCGATGTCGGCCGCGCCATAGATTTTGGAGGCCACCGTCTTGATCTTGTCCCAGAGCGTCTGATTCTCGTCGTAGACGAAGCTGAAGTTCGATTTTCCCGTCTCGATCAGCTCCACGACCTTCCTGGCCACGTCGGCCGCTCCGGCGCCGCCTTCGGCCCAGTGCTTCGCCGTGACCAAGGGCACGTTCAGCGCAGCCATCTTCTTCGCGAGCAGCTCGTTCTCCGCCTTGGTGTCGGCGGTGAACTGATTGACGGATACCACGCACGGCAGGCCGTAATGATTGCGCACGTTGTTCACGTGACGCTCCAGGTTGGCGATGCCCTTCTCGAGCGCGCCCAAGTTTTCGGTGTTGATCTGTTTCAAGTCGGCGCCGCCGTGATACTTCAAGGCGCGGATGGTCGCGACGATCACCACCGCCGACGGACGCAGTCCCGACTTGCGGCACTTGATGTCGATGAACTTCTCGGCGCCGAGATCCGCACCGAAGCCGGCTTCGGTGACCACGTAGTCGGCGAGCTTCAACGCCGTGGAGGTGGCCAGCACGGAATTACAGCCATGCGCGATGTTCGCGAAAGGGCCTCCGTGAATGAAGGCCGGATTGTTCTCGAGTGTCTGCACGAGGTTCGGCTTCAAGGCCTCCTTGAGCAGCACGGTCATCGCGCCCTGCGCGTTCAGGTCCTTGGCGCGAATCGGCGAGAGGTCGCGGCGGTAGCCCACCACGATGTTGCCCAGCCGTTGCTTCAAGTCCTCGAGGTTGAGCGCGAGGCAGAAGATCGCCATGACTTCGGAGGCGACCACGATGTCGAAGCCGTCCTGCCGCGGGAAGCCGTTGCCGGGACCGCCCAAGCCGACCGTGATGTCGCGCAATGCGCGGTCGTTCATGTCCATCACGCGCTTCCATGCGATGCGCCGCACGTCGAAGCCCAGTTCGTTGCCGTGGTGGATATGGTTGTCGATCAGGGCCGAGAGCAGGTTGTGCGCGAGCCCGATGGCGCCGAAATCGCCGGTGAAGTGCAGATTGATGTCTTCCATCGGCACGACTTGGGCGAAGCCGCCGCCGGCCGCGCCGCCCTTCATGCCGAAAACGGGCCCGAGGCTCGGTTCGCGCAGGCAGATGACGGCTTTCTTGCCGATCTTGTTCAACGCGTCGCCGAGGCCTACGGTGGTCGTGGTCTTGCCCTCGCCGGCGGGCGTGGGACTCAAAGCCGTCACGAGGATCAACTTGCCGTCGGGCTTGTCCTTGAGGCTCGCGATGTAATCGAGCGATATCTTCGCCTTGTAATGGCCGTAGTTCTCGACGCTCGCGGCCGGAATCCCGAGACGCGCAGCGATCTCGGAAATGGGTTTCATGGTCGCGCTTTGGGCAATTTCTATATCGGAACGCACTTTTAACTCCCCGAATGACAATAATTGGTTAATGCCGCGCGCTTGCACGGCGGACGAGCGGCGCCGCCCTGAAATGGGCGGCGCGCATTATGACACGCGCTGGCCGCTCGCCGGCCTCACGCACCCAGGATCATCCCGGTTGTCAGACCCGCTTGCGCGCAAAATTCAGGCCCCGAAAGCTTCTTGCCGTCGTCCGGCCGAAGCGTGAGCACTTCGATCTGGCCGCCCTGCGTGCTCACGAAGATGCTGCGGGCGCCGATGTCGGTCACCGCACCGATCTTGCCTTTGACCGAGGAGAAAGTGCGCGCGGGGACCTTGCGCGCTTCCAGAATCCTGAGCTTCTTGCCGTTATACGTGGTCCAAGCACCGGGCGCCGGGATGCAGCCCCGGATCAGGTTGTAGACGTGGTCGATGTGGTTGTGCCAGTTGATCTTGGCCTCCGGATCGCGGCACCAGCCCTCGTAGCTCGCCTGCGATTCGTCCTGCACCACTTCCCTGGCCTTGCCGCTCATCACCAGATCGGCCGCCTCCGTCATGGCCGCCACGCCCATCGGGAACAGCCGGTCGAAATAGACGCTCCCCAACGTGTCGTCGGGTCCGATGGGGGTCTCCTTCTGCAAAATCACCGGGCCCTCGTCCAGTCCATCGCTCGGACGGAAGATGGTCAGACCGGTGCGCGTGTCGCCGCGGATGATGGGCCAGTTGATCGAGCTCGGGCCTCGATATTTCGGGAGCAGCGAGGGGTGATACTGGATCATCCCATGGCGGGGAATCTTGGTGAACTCTTCCGGCGCAAACTGCAGAACGTATGCCATGACGCCCAGGTCCACATCGAGCGAGCGCAGCGCCTCCAGCGCTTCGGGCCCCTTGAGTGAGCCGAACTGAAATAGCCTGACGCCGCGTTCTCCGGCTCCGGCCCGAAGAGGGTCAGGCGGGACGCCCTCCTTGTCGGGGGTGCAAAAGACGCCGGCGACGGTATCACCCCGGTCCAGGAACGCATCCAGCACCGCTTTTCCAAATTTTTGCTGGCCAATAATGGCAATTCGCATTGCTTATGTCCTCCCCCCGGTCGATACGACCTCCAGGTACCCAAAACCTGGCTGGAGACCCGAATCATCAGGGAAACGGGGTCGCCAGCCGCCTGCCAGATATCTCATATATCATAGTCTGCTCTCTGGCGGTATAATTGAGTAAAAGCGTGCGCTACGAGCCGCCGCCGGTAATATATCCAGTGACCCAAACAGCCCTTGCGCCCAGGAGTATTTCAAATGGCAGGTCGTAATTTTCTATTCGTGCCGGGCCCGACCAATGTGCCCGATCGCGTGCTGCGTTCCATGGCAGTCGCGATGGAGGACCACCGCTCCCCGATATTCCCTGAGCTCGCCAAGGCCTGCCTGAACGGTTTGAAGCCGATATTCAAGACCAGCAGCGCAACGCCCTTCATTTTCCCATCCTCCGGCACGGGTTGCTGGGAAGCCGCGCTCACCAATTGCCTGAGTGCGGGCGACAAGGTGCTGGCATCGCGTTTCGGTCAGTTCAGCCACCTGTGGATCGACATGTGCCAGCGCCTGGGTTTCGAGGTGGAAATTCTGGAGACGCCGTGGGGCGAGGGCGCGCCGGTGGAGCGCTATCTGGCATCGCTCGAAGCCGACAAGCAGCACAAGATCAAGGCGGTGCTGGTTTGCCAGAATGAGACCGCGACCGGCGTCACCAGCGACGTGGCTGCCGTGCGACAGGCGATGGACAGCTCGAAACATCCGGCGCTTTTGTTCGTGGATTCGGTGAGCGCGCTGGCGAGCATCGATTTTCGCATGGACGAGTGGGGCGTCGACGTGTGCGTCAGCGGATCTCAGAAGGGCCTGATGCTCCCGGCCGGCCTCGGCATCACCTGCGTGAGCCAAAAGGCGCTCGAGGCAGCCAAGAAGGCGAACTCGCGGCGCTGCTATTTCGATTATGCCGACATGGTCCAGGCCAACGCCTCGGGATATTTCCCCTACACCCCTGCCCTGCCGATGCTCTACGGTCTGCGCGAAGCGCTCGCCATGCTCTCCGAGGAAGGCTTGGAGAACGTGTTTCAGCGCCACGCCTATCTTGCCGGCGGTACACGTGCCGCCGCGATCGACGGGTGGAAGCTGAAGCTGTGCGCGGTCGCCCCGAAGTGGTACTCAGACACGGTGTCTGCGGTCATGGTGCCCGAGGGCATCAACGGTGCGGACGTGATTTCGCGTGCGTTCAAGCGCTACAACCTGGCCTTGGGCGCCGGCCTGTCGAAAGTGGCCGGCAAGTTGTTCCGTATCGGCCACCTCGGCGATCTCAACGAGTTGATGCTGCTCGGGGCGATTGCGGGCGCCGAAATGGCGATGCTGGATGTGGGCGTCAAGATCGAACCCGGCAGCGGCGTCGCCGCCGCGCAGAATTATTGGCGCAAGCACGCCGCTCAATCACGGAGCGAACCCGCGAAAGGCAAGGCCGCGTGACCCACCGGGTCGTCTTCCTGGATCGTGCCTCGCTCAAGGCGACGGTGCGCAAGCCCAGGCACGCAACCGACTACGTCGAGTACCAGAAGACCGCCGTCGAAGAGATCGTGCCGCGTCTCGCGGAGGCGGAAGTCGCCATCGTGAACAAGGTCCCGATGCGTGCGCCCACGCTGGAGAAGCTGCCGAAGCTCAAGCTGATAGCGGTTGCGGCGACCGGCTACGACGTCGTGGACGTGGCGTACTGCAAGGCGCACGGCATCGCCGTGGCCAATATCCGCAACTATGCGGTCCACACGGTGCCCGAACACGCCTTCATGATGATCCTGGCGCTGCGCCGGAGCCTGCTCGCCTACCGGCAGGACGTGGAAAGCGGCGTCTGGAACAAGTCGGACCAGTTCTGTTTCTTCACGCATCCCATCGGCGATTTGCACGGCGCGACCCTCGGCATCATCGGCGAGGGTGCGATCGGCCAGGGGACCGCGGCGATCGGCAGAGCCTTCGGCATGAAGGTGCTGTTCGCGGATCACCCGCCCCCGAAGATGGAGGGCGTGATCTTCACGCCCCACGAACAAGTGCTGGCCGAATCGGATGTGATCTCGCTGCATTGCCCGCTGATGCCGTCGACCCGCAATCTCATCGACCTGGCGGCTTTTCGCAAGATGAAGCGCAGCGCGCTCCTCATCAATACCGCGCGCGGCGGCTTGGTGGATGAGGCGGCACTGATCCAGGCGCTCGACGAAGGGTTGATCGCCGGCGCCGG
>Ga0182012_10000246_pt1 | contig 62298 bp, 57 predicted proteins | sample 612S2SmetaG_FD_120486 | JGI IMG/M metagenome (GOLD analysis project Ga0182012, IMG submission 120486) | Permafrost microbial communities from Stordalen Mire, Sweden - 612S2S metaG | ecosystem: Environmental > Terrestrial > Soil > Wetlands > Permafrost | place: Sweden: Stordalen | collected... | reverse complement strand
GGTTGGACCGGTGCTTTTTTGCGCATTTTGTTTGTTTCGATCGTTGATGTTTTGAAGCATCTGGAAAATCTCCCGATTGGAGAGTAGCAGCGGGGATTGTAAAGTTGGGGTGAGGTTTTTGGGGAAGTTGTTTATTTGGAGGGAGATAGGGGTAATTTTTATGATGTGAACGGCGCGGGGGCGGGGTTGGAAATTGGGACCCGGAGCTTAGCCACGGATTAACCAGGATGAACGCGGATAAATGGGGATGCAGTCAGTAAAGAACGGAAGGCAAATACGCCCCGACTGGCTCATTGTAGAGTCCAATGGTCATCAAAGTCATCGGTTGGACCACTCGAAGCCCCTTCTGCAGGCACCAGCGAAAAAGCTCCGAGTTTCGAGTGGGGACGATGATGCCGGGGCCGCCAAAAGTGTCAGCAGCCGCGATCAGCGCTTGTAGATCCAGATTCGATTCGGCTGCCGCGTGCCCGAAAAAGGCCAGCGTGGAGGCGTAGGCCGTAATGCGGCCCTGCCGCTCCACAACGAGGGCTATGCCGCTCGCGATCGCATCACTTAGTTCGCCAGACCGGTCGTGCCCGTGCACGCGTTCGCAGACCCGATTGGCCGAGTCGAGATCGCGGAGCGTCGCTGCTCGCACGGTGCAGCCATCGATCGAGAACCTTAAAGGAGGCCCTTGCATGACAGACAAGGGCTCACGGACGTCAAACCCGAGGCTGGAGTAAAGGGACAGCGAGCGGTTGTGAAACGCCGACTGGAGGAGGCGCACGGACGGGACCTTGCGCTCCCGGCAGCGATGCAGCGCCGCCTCCATCAAGCGTCGTCCGATGCCATGATTCTGGCCGCCAGGGTCAACTGTAATGGGCCCTACACCGACAACGGAGGAGCGCTCATCGAGGCAATTGCCGCCGATGGTTCGACCGTTCACCTCCGCGACGACGCACCAGAAGCCGGGGTGGGAGAACATTCTCGAAAGCATGCCGACGGCAACGCCGGCTTCGGGGAGTTCGGGCGGGAATCCGTAGTCGGTGTTGATCTTGTGGAAGGCTTCGTAACAAATGCGGCCACAAGATTGAGCGTCCTCCGGACTTGCTTTCCGAATCGTCACCTCTTCCACGGCCTGAGTGCGCTGTGCCGACATCGGGACCTCCATCAGCGAGAGCCTACCAGATGCGTCGCTTCCCACCCAGAGTGATAGGATTGCCCGATGAGTTCGCTCAGCCGAGCATTTGAGACCAGCACGGCGCGTTCGGGAAGGATCTATCGCTGGGTTATCGCGTGGCTGTCTGTTAGTGCGGCGATTGCCCTTCTTTTACTGGCCAATTCCATTCGAGACTACTTTTTCGTGGCGCGGCTCATTGCGACCCAGCAAACCCGTCACGAGATGAGTCAGCAGGCTATCACTCTCGAACGCCGGTTGCGGCAAGACCCAACGAGGAAGGCAGCAGCGGTGACTTCGCTGATGGAGGCGGGGGGTCACCTGGCGTGGGCTGAATTGCGCGGTCCGGACGGCAAGGTGCTTGAGAATGCGGGCGGTCCCTCAAAGCGCCTGTTTTCGGATGACGAGGAAAGGAAACACGCGCGCACTCGCGAGCCACTCTACAAGGTTGTTCCGACAGCGAATGGCGAAGTGGTGGTGGAAGTTTTTCCGATCCGGGCACCGATGAGCCAGCTCCCCCCGGGTCCCCCGGTTCAGGCCGGTCCGCCTTCCCCGATGATGCTGCAGATAGCGATGCCGCTGAGCGATATCGATCAATCTAATTTCTGGCCCATACGGCGGAATCTTATTATCAATTGCTCGGGCGCGCTGGCGCTGCTTGTGACGGTAGTAGTCGCAGGCTTCGGATTCCGCTCCTACGCGCATGGGAAACACCTGGATGAACAACTCGAGATTGCCCGGCAAGTGCAGTCCGAACTGTTGCCGTCGTTGACGGAGAAATACATTGGAGTCGACCTGGCGACGGAGTACGCGCCGGCCGAACAGGTCGGAGGAGATTTCTATGACGTCTTCCCGGTGAAGAACGCAGGGACTGCCCTGGTGATGGGCGATGTTTCCGGCAAAGGCGTGCCGGCAGCGCTGCTGATGGGGGTGATTCACGGTGCGGTGCGCTCCAGTTTGTGGTTTGAATCGCCCTCGCGGCATGAGTCGGAATCGCAGGAACTGAATCGCCTGCTGTGCGAAAGCGCTTCCAGGGAGCGATTCGCCAGCATGTTCTGGTGTTACCACGATCCCGCGGTTCGTTCTCTCAGCTATGTGAATGCGGGACACTGCCCGCCGCTTTTGGTTCGCAGGAGCGGCGGCGGGGTGGAGATATCGTCTCTTGACGTGGGCGGACCCGTGCTCGGAATGCTGCCGGATGCACGATATGAGCACGCTCAGGTTGAGGTGTCCGCCGGCGACATTCTCGTGATGTATTCCGATGGTTTGGTGGAGGCTGCAAATTCGCGCGGCGAGGAATATGGGGAAGACAGATTGCGCGAGGTGCTGGCCACTGTTATCGGGAAAGGCGCGGATGCCATTCGCCGGGCGATTCTCAATTCGCTGGCTTCGTTTTCGGGCGCCGTGGAACCACGAGACGATCTGACCATTGTCGTCGCGCAGTTTCCGCCTGTTGGACGGTAACCTACTTGTATGGAATTTCGGAGAACGGGTTCAAGGCAACAGCATCATCTTCAAATGCGCCGACTGGCTGTCCTGTTGCTCTTCGCTTCCGTGCTGCGTGCCGCGGGGGATCGCGTTGCCACGATCCGGGCGCTCCTTATTCCCATGCGTAAAGCGCCAATCGCGGACGCCCGGGGCGCTACGCCTGCTCTGACAGACGTTAAACACCAACTCCGCGACTGGATCGAAGCCCACCTCGCCACTTTGCAATGGAAAGACGGCCGCTGGACGACAAATCCCACAGTCCTCCAGGAGCAACTCAACCACGAACTGAGCGGCGCGGGTCTCTTCTGCCAAGATGCGACGTGCGGGCAAAGTGAGCTTGGCTATCTTGACCGCGTCGTGCTCGAAATGCAGGCCGGCTTTTTAGTGGTGCGTTCGTCCGTCGGGCTCCAGAACTGCGGGACCGATGACTCCGCCTACATTTATGAATGGGCCGGCAATCGATGGGGTCGGATCTGGCAGAGCGAACAAAACAACTACAAGGAAAAGACGTACCTCCCGCAGCGACTCGTCGAAGTTAAAATCTCTCCCACCGATTGGCAAGCGGAGTCCGACCATACGAGCCATCTGATCGTCACCACAGGCGTATTTCCATGGTGCAGCTCCGTCTTGTACCCGGTTTACTATCGCGTATGGCAAACGAAGTCTACCTATGCAACGCCGCTCCTTCTTCTTGACGAGAGTGAACAGGCGGACATCGGCGACCCGATTCACGTGCGCGTCAATCGGAACGAGGTTTTCATCGAATTCCAAGTCGTCGCGGACGAGGCAATGCGCGTACCCGAGTTCCTGCATTACGTCCTCGCGAACGGAAAACTCCGGCGCACCGACCCCGTCGCGCTGACGCCGCAGGACTTCGTCTCCTACTGGTTGCGCCGTTCCTGGAGAGAGGCCTCCGAGTGGACGGCCCCAACAGAACGCGCCAAATTGAAAGCTTGGCGCACGCGGTACAAAGGCAGCAACTCTGAGTTCGCATCTCCCACCCATCGCTGCACACGCCACCCGGACCTCTGGCAAGTCGCCTCCGATTCCGGCGCCGGGTCCGACTCGGACCTTCACTACTTCCTCATCCGCGCACGCCCACCCTTCCGTTTCACCATGGTCGCGGCATCCGATCACCCATGGCCCGACTGCACCGTGGACGACCCCGCTATCGACAACGCCCCTGACTTCTTCGACCGGTAGCCGCATTGGCGGCCGGACGGGCGGTATTTGCCGTTAGGAACGACCGATAGCGCCCTATTTGGGATCCTGTTCCACGCGCTCCATCAACACCTTCTCTTCCACCTGGATCAGGCGCAGCGTGGCATTGGTGATCCGCTCCGACGCCTCGTAACAGCCGTTCTGCGCCGACCCCAGTTCCGCCACCACGCGGTCCGACTCCTTGTCGCCTTTCGCCCCGCGCCCCAGTAAAATCACCGTTGCGGCCCGCGACGCGTTGAGCGTGACGTCGTCAAGCGTGGTAATCAGCCCGACCAAGCCGTACGCCGAAGGGCTCGTTTCCTCTAGCGCCTGGATTATCTCTTTGGTCGTCTTCGCCGCCTGAGTGTACTTCTGGAACAGGCCCGGGTCCTGCTTATCGAGCGCCGGCTTCGCACCGGCCAGAACTTGATCGAATGCCCGGACCGCTGCATCGGCTTTGTTCAGCAGCGCGGTAACTTCTTCTTTCGACGGAATTGGTGGTTGGCCGGTTTGCTGTGTTCTGTTCTGAGCGCCGACCCACATCGGGACGAGCGCGAGGATCGCGATGGCTATGATGCGCATACTTCCTCTATTCTGCGACGACTCACGATGCCAGACGACCCAACATGTGAGATGAACTTCCACTTGGGGGGTTGAAAACTCAAGAACAGGAATGAGCCGCCGATGAACGCCGATTCACGCCGATGATTTGGGGTGAACCTGGCTGCCGCGTCAGGCAAACACGCCTTCAAAGAAGGCTCGCATCCGGACGCGCACGCCGACCAGGGTCGTCTGGAGTAAGGTTTCGCCTCCTGAAGAGGGGAGACGAGCGGGACACCACCGCTCGACCAACTCGCCCAGAACCGCCCGCTGCGCGGGGGACACGGGGAGGGTGCCTTCGGCATGGCCCGTGGAAACGCGCATGCCATGGTCGATGGCCCGATAGAGGGTTGCGGCATCGCGGAGAAATTCCGCCTGCTGGCGGTCGAGGTGTCCCATCTTTTCCACCACGTCGATGCGCTCGGGGGTATTGAGAGCGCGGAAGAAAATTCCCGCGCCTTTCAGACGCAGGTAGAGCAGAGCGAAATCGAGATCGTAGTAGCCGCCCGGACCGGCTTTGAGGGGATTGCGGAGGCCCTGTTCTTTCTCGATCTTGGCGCGCATGGCCGCCAGTTCGGCGCGGGAACGGCCGTTTTGGCCGTAGCGCCGCCAGTCCACATCCTGCAACTCGTGGAGAAAGGCGGTGGCCCTTTCGACGTCTCCCGCGACAGCGCGGGCTTTCAGGTAAGCGATGCCTTCCCAGGCTTCGGCGTGCTCGGAGAAGTAGGCCTTATAAGAACTCTCGGTCTGGACGAGAGCGCCTTCGCGTCCGTTGGGTCGCAAGCGCGTATCCACAGTGAAGATGACGCCGTCTCCGGTGTAAGCGCCGATCACCTGAATCAGCCTCTCGGCGACGGCGGTCCAGAAAAGAATCTCGCCGGCATCACGATCGGGAATGGCGAAGATGAGATCGGCATCCGACGCGATGTCGAATTCGCGCATTCCCAGACGCCCCAGCGCGATCACCATCATTTGCTTAGCCGGCAGGTAGGACGGGCTGAGCGAAACCACCTCCGCGAGGGCAATCTCGTAAGCCGCGGAGATCACCGAATCGGCGAGATCGGAGGTGCGCTTCAGGGTGCGGTAGACATTCACGCCGTGATAGACGCTGTCGCTTTGAATGCGAACCATCTGCTCGCGATAAAAGCGCCGCAGGCCGGCTACGTCCCGCGGCGCGAGGAAACCGGAGCGGCCCTGGCGGTCGCCGCAAGCCTGGGCAACTTCATTCAGCAAAGACGGGTGGCGGATGAGTTGATCGGCGAAGAACGGACTATATTCAAACAGATCGAGAGTCGCGCTGGCGAGTTCGGCGTTCGCCTCGAGCAATTCCACGTAGCGGGGATCGCTCGAAATCTTTTCGAGGAAATGCTCGACGCGTTCGCGGCCGCGCGACGGGTTGGATTGGCGGAGGAGCGCCATGAACCGGGGCGCGCGCTGGTCGTAAAAGCGCTTCAGATTGGGTGAGGGAAACTCGGTCTCATCGGGCGCAAAAGCAAGAGGGGCGCGGGAAACGAGGGCGGGGTCACCGGTTCGGCGAGAGTGGATGACGCGATCGTAGAGCTCGCGGACGGCTGCAAGATGATCCCCGAGTTCGCGGTCCAGATCGGCGCTGGGCAGACGGCGCGCCAGCAGGCGCAGTTGTTCGGGGTCGGTGGGAAGAGTATGAGTCTGACGGTCCTCATAGAACTGGAGGCGGTGCTCCACATTTCGCAGGAACTGGTAGGCGGAAACCAGGCGTGAGTATTCGCGGTCCGAGAGATAGTCTTTATCGCGCAGGCGGGACAGCGCCATCATGGTGCCGCCATGCCTCACCCACGGGTCGCGGCCGCCATGCAGGCGCTGGAGACACTGCACCAAAAATTCGATATCGCGAATGCCGCCGCTCGCGAGCTTGACGTCGAATCCTTTATTGCGGGAGCGCTTCAGCTTTTCGGAAATGCGCTCGCGCGACTCGGAGACGGATTCGATGGCTTGAAAATCGAGGGTTGTGGAATAGATGAGAGGCTCGACGAATTCGAGCAGTTCGCGTCCCGGCTCGGGGTCGCCGGCGGCGACGCGAGCCTTGATTAACATCTGGAGTTCCCAGTCACGCGCGCGGGTGCGGTAATACTGCTTGGCGCCTTCGAGGGAGAGACAAACTTCGCCGTGGCGGCCATCGGGCCGCAGGCGCAAATCCACCCGGTAACACATCCCGTCGCTGGTATAGGTGGAGAGGAGTTCGGTGAGTTGATTGGCGACTTTCTTGAAGAACTGTTTGTGGCCCAGGGGGTCTGGGGATGAATAGACAAACATCAAGTCGATGTCGGAGCTGTAGTTCAACTCCTGGCCGCCGAGCTTGCCTAAGGCGATCACGGAAAAGCGGCCGCCGGCTGGAGCGTCGAGACGTTTGGAGAAGTTCGCGCGGATGGATTCGAGAGCAACCTCGAGAATGGAGTCGGCCAGGTTGGAGAGTTCTTCGGTAATGGCGGAGAGCGGACCGAGACGGAGAACGTCACGCAACAAGATCCGAAGCATTTCGCGCCGGCGGAAAGAGGCCAATACCAGGGCGGCGGGAATCTGATCGTCCGCCGGGAATTTCCGGAGGCGCGCGACATATTCATCGGTCCGGAGAACGCGGTGCAGATCCGGAGCGGAACTGGTCTCCAGCAGCCACGATGGATTGCGGATGACGGCGTCGGAGAGAAAGGCGCTGTGACCGAAAACGGCTACCAGATCGCGCAGGGCAGTGGGCTGAGCGGAAATTTTTGTGAAAGCCTCCGGAGATGCCGCAATCAGGTTCCGGATGTAGTGGATTACCTGGCCAGGGTCTGGCGACGACTCGACCAGCGGGGCAAGGGTGGGTCGACTGAGCTCGACTTCCTCGAGTAAAAAAGGCATTGCAGAGCGACGGGGCTCATTGATCAGTATAGAGCTTTCGTGGTACTACCGGGGGAAGAAACCAGGAATGGATGTTACGATAACGACTGAAAGGCATGTACAATTCCTTCTTTGGGCTGCGGGAGAACGCTTTTAACCTGAGCCCGGATCCGGCGTTCCTTTACCGGAGCCCACAGCACGAAGAGGCGCTCGCTAACCTGATTTATGGGGTGCAGAGCCGGAAGGGATTTATTGCGCTTACCGGTGAGGTGGGGACCGGTAAGACCACGATGCTGGAATGCCTGCGCGACTTTCTTGGCGGGCAGCGAATTCCTTTCGCCTACATCTTTAATTCGCGGATCACTCCCGACCAGTTTTTCGAGATGCTGGCCTACGATTTCGGGCTGCCGGGCACGCGCTTCACAAAGACGGAAGTGCTGTTCGCGCTGAACAACATGCTGCTAGACCGGGGGCGCGCGGGCACTACCGCCGTACTGATCATCGATGAGGCCCACAACCTCGATTGGGACGTGCTGGAAGAGATCCGTCTACTGGGGAATCTGGAAAACCGGCGCGGCAAGCTGCTCCAGATCGTTCTCTCGGGCCAGCCGGAACTGGATTTGAAGCTGGATGCGCCCCAGTTCCGGCAGTTGAAGCAGCGCATCGCGCTGCGGTTCGCGCTGCACGCGTTCACAGCTGCAGAGACGGAAGAGTACATCAACTTTCGCTTAGCGCACGCGGGGCTTGCGAACCAGAAGGTTTTTGACGAAAACGTGGCCGGGATGATTAACCAGAGGGCGACGGGGATCCCGCGGCTTGTGAATCTGATCTGCGACAACTCGATGTTGATTGCGTTTGCTTTGAACAGCCGGCATGTGACGCCGGAGATGGTGGATGAAGTCTGCGCGGATCTGAAAATCGACGCCGGCCCGGCGTTTACGGACTTGCGAAGGCAGCCGGTGTTTCCCAGCCGCCCTCGTAAAGCATAGTCCGCATTACCGGTTGGTTTCGCCAGGCTGAGTGGTTGAAGCCGAAGCCATGGCGGCATCCGCACTATATACGGTAACTTCTACACGGCGATTCTTGGCGTTGGCGGTTCGGCCGCGGCCATCGTCAACCAGCTTGTCTTTCCCCATGCCGATCTCGTGGATTCGATACACGGGGATATCGTACTTCGAGACCAGGTACTGAACGACTTTGTCGGCGCGCCGTTTGCTCAACGCGTCGTTGTACGAGTCCGAGCCCGCGCGGTCCGTAAAGCCTTCCACGGCCACAAAATACCGCTTCCACTGGTCTTTACCCTGGGCTATTTTGTCGAGTTCCGCTTTCGCGTCGGGAGTGAGAATGTACTGGTTGAACCCGAAGGGAACGACCGCGTTCGAAGCCGGTTTGTAGTCATCCAGATTGGCCACCGTATTTCGCAATTCGGCCAGTCCGCTGTTGGCCTGGTCCGCCTTCGACCCGGCAGCATTCGCGGCGTTCATGGCGTCGCCGGCGCGCGCATCGGCCGCCCGGGCCGTCTCCCGCGTGGCACTGATGTCCTGTTGATTCTGCGCTACATCCTTGCGAGTCGCATCCAAAGTCTGACCCTGCTGGTTCGTCTGGCTGGCCACCTGATCCACCTTGCCCGAAACCGGATCGATCGTGTTCCGCACATACTTCTTTGTCGCGCAACCCGAACCCAGCAGCGCGCCGGCAGCGAGAAGCACGAGGGTAGCGTTTGTATTACGTAAAGTGATCAAAAGTACAACCTCCTGCCGAGGGTGGAGCAGTTGCTCTGCCACCGACCCCCCTCAAAAGGGCATGGGGAGTTAAATATTGTTAAGCGCGCGAGGCGCTACATTAGGAAGGCTGATGACTTGGGTTCCGAGCGCGAAGCAGGCGCGGTCCGTCGTGTTCCGGGCGATGGGCCTTCTGGGTATTCTGACCGCTGTGACCTATGTGGACTTCCGCCTTCATCTGAACGCGACCACGGCGGGCTTTACTTATGTGGTGGCGGCTCTGCTGATCGCCAGCTTCGTGGGCACGGCCGAGGCGGTTGTGACTTCGTTCATCGCCGTGGCAGCCTTCAACTATTTTTTCATTCCGCCGATATTGACGTTTACGGTGGCGGACCCGCAGAACTGGGTCGCTCTGCTGGCGCTGCTCACCACCACTCTGGTGGGCAGCCGCCTGGCGGCGCGGGCCAGGGAGCAGACCAAGGATGCATTGGACCGCCGCCGTGAGATGGAGCTGCTGTACACACTGAGCCGGTCCATCCTGCTGTCGGAACCTGGAGAAGCGATGACGCGGCGGATCACGTACGAAGTGGCGCACATTTTCGAGTTTTCGTCGGTGGCTCTTTATGACGCACGGAAAAGCCAGACGTTTTTTGCGGGGCCGGAGGAACTGGGGCCAAGCGCGCCGGAGTTGGAGCACGTGATGCGCGAGGCCGCCGTGAGCGGCGCATCGGTAGCGGACGCTCCGGCCGGCATGCAGGTTTTCGCGGTGCGGCTGGGGGGGCACCCGATCGGAAGCCTGGCGGTGCGGCCGCTGAATGTTTCCGATACGGCCATTCGTTCTCTAACCAACCTTGTCGCCGTGACTCTCGAGAAGACGCTGGCGCAGGAAAGCGCCACGCAGATGGAGGCCGAGCGCCAAAGCGACAAACTGAAATCCACATTGATCGATGCCATCGCGCATGAATTCAAGACTCCGTTGACGTCCATCAAGGCGGCCGCCTCGATGCTGCTGACGAAGGGCGATTTGCCGGCGGTGCGCGTGCGGGAGCTGGGCACGATCATGGACGAAGAATCGGACCGGCTGGAACGCCTGGTGAGCGAGGCAATTCAGATGGCTCGGATTGAAGGCGGGAAATTGCAGATGAACCGCAGGGAAATCGAAGTGGGGGATGTGATTCAGACTGCGATTCAGGAAACCGGGGCGGCGCTGGACGGTCATGAAGTGCATGTGGAGAAGCCCGACGGCACGGTGAGGATTTTCGCCGATTCGGAAATGATCGACATGGCACTGCGGCAGTTGCTTCAGAATGCGGGGAAATATTCGCGCACGGGATCGCCCATTGAGATTCGGGCGGTAAAGGACGAGGCCGGAGCGCTGATCGAAGTGCAAGACCACGGTCCGGGAATTCCGGAATCCGAGCAAAGCCGGATCTTTGAGAAATACTACCGGTCGGCAAGCGCCGCGAGCAGCACGGCGGGGACAGGGATCGGATTGACCATTGTTCGCGAGATTGTGAAGGCGCATGGCGGAAGGATCTGGGTGGAGAGCCGGCCGGGAACAGGAGCGAGGTTTTCGATGTGGCTGCCGGAAGGCGCTTCGGGAGGGAATGTGAAATGAGTGCGGGACGGGTGCTGATTGTGGACGATGAACCGCAGATCCGCCGGGTTCTGCGAATGGCTTTGACCGATCATTCCTACGAGGTGGAGGACGCTCGCAGCGGTGAGGAGGCGATGGAAAAGATCTCCGGCGAGAAATTCGATCTGATTCTGCTGGACATGAATATGCCGGGAATGGGCGGGATTGCGACCTGCCGCGCGATGCGCGACAAGATTGATGCGGTGATCATCATGGTCACCGTGCGGAACACAGAGGTGGAGAAGGTAGCGTGCCTCGATGCCGGCGCCGACGACTACGTGACGAAGCCGTTTGGGATGCCGGAACTGCTGGCGCGCATGCGGGCCGCACTGCGCCGGGCGGTACCAAACCTGGAAAGTGCTCCCAAACTGGTAAAAATCGGGGATGCGGAACTGGACTTCGTCGCGAGAGCGGTGCGGAAAGACGGCGTGGAGCATCATCTGACGCCGAAGGAATTCGACCTCATGCACTACCTGTTGACGCATGCCAATCAGGCTGTTTCGCATCGGGAGCTACTGCAGAATATCTGGGGCCCGGATTATGGCGGCGAGGTGGAGTATCTGCGGGTCTTTATCAAGCAACTGAGGAAGAAGATTGAGCCGGAGCCGGCCAAGCCGCGATATTTATTGACGGAGCCGTGGTTTGGGTACCGGCTGCAACTGGAGTCCGCGACAGGCTCCTAATTTATGAAAGAATGAAGCATGGCAAATAGCAGCATGGAAATGCAGGAATCTCTCATGGTTGAGGCTGTCGGGCGCCTGTTTGCAGCGACAGTGACGCGGAGAAACTTTACGAGTATGGGGAGAGTCAGGCGCAGACTCTCGGAATCCGTGAAGAGGGGCTTTGAATTTCCGGTTTAACGGAAAGAGCAATTTTTCACCGGGTGGGCCAGTTTCTGTGAGGGCCTCGACGGCGTCGGTACTACCAATCATGAAGCGTCGTTCCATGGATTAAACACGACCACGCCGAGGTCACGAAAGTCATTCACGTTTCGCGTGACAAGCGTGAGGCCGTGTTCCAGCGCAGTCGCGGCAATCTGTCCATCTGCGGTATTGAGCGGCAGGCCAAGGCACTGGCGTTGGGCTTCCAGTCTTCCCCAGCGCTCCGCAATGGCATCCGTAACAGGCAAGCTACGACCCGCAAACTACTCTCTGACTTCCACCTCAAGCCACCGCTCCAGCTCCTTGCGCCGCTTGCCAGCGGCAAGCAGCTCGCACCCTTTGCGAATTTCCCCAAGCATAACGACGCTTATGAAAACAGAATGCTCCGCTACTGAATCGACCCATTGAACAACTCGTGCCTCGGGTTGGGGATTGCGAAATTCAGAAGGGATATTGGTGTCGAGTAGAAAACCGCTCACAGGTGAACTGGCTGCCCGGTGGACGGATTACGGCTTAAGTCTATGTCGTGGCCACGCAGGGGCGCAAACAATTCGGACAAGCGTTTTCTTTTCAAAACCTTCGCGGCGGAGTCCTCCTGCGTGCGTTTGAAATCGTCAATGGCGATACAGCAGAACGTAAAATCGGCGCTGCTACCCTTCCTTCCCCACTCGTCCAGGCAGCGCTCGTAGCTGGGGCATGCCGCGCGGCGCGGCCGGTCAGAACATCGAAGGGGGAAGCTGGCGCTTCCGGTTTCGGTTGGGTCGGCGCCACAAGGCCCTTACCCTCCAGCTCCGCAGGAGTCATGATGCGGCCGGGTGTACCTCGTCAGTCGTCACGGGCGGGCAATTCAGGGCATACTTGCGCTGCCGTTGAAGCTTCCGGCCACTACGCGCCTTCTAAGTAAGTCGCCCGCAAAACGGAGTGCGCGGGCCGCTTTACTTGAATGCAATGAGGGTGCCCGACGCACCCTTTGCGGGCTATCTTCGGGCGGCTGGCAAACTCGCGGTCGCCGGGGCTTGTTTGCAGAACGGACCCGATACGCTCTTCTAAGTAAGTCGCCCGCAAAACGGAGTGCGCGGGCCGCTTTACTTGAATGCAATGAGGGTGCCCGACGCACCCTTTGCGGGCTAGCTGGCGCTATTTGAGGTCGTCTAACTCGCTGAGTCGCACCTTGGGGTTCTTGAAATAGACGAACATCCGGGGTCGTCCGGATTTCTTCCAGGCATTGAAGGCTCGGGCGACCTCGTGTTCCGTACCAGTTTCCGAAGAGGCAACAATTTCACTGCCGAACCTCGCGCCGAAAATTGCGACCAGGATGTCGCAACTCTCAATCGGAAGATCCTCGTCGATGGCGAAGTCTTTTTCGATGCCCAACGAATGATTCAATTCGTCTGCGATTGACGAAACGGTTTGTCGCTCCGGGGCGACGCGACAACTACGCGGATGCGTCTCATCCCGGAATTATGGCCGTTCCGTCGCAAACATTCTGAGCCTCGATTTTATGCGCGGAAGGCCCCCGATCGACCTCAGCGGGAAACATTTCTACTTTGCCGTTGACAGCGTTTTTCTCGCCCCTTGCGCGAAAGCCATTTTAGGCATAGACTTCCCGTCGGAGGTTTCACAAAATGGGACAACTTAATTGGAAGCGGTTAATCCTGGGTGGTCTATTGGCGGGGTTGATCATTGATGCTTCGGAGGTGCTGGTGAACGGCGTCATCTTCCAGGCCGACTGGGCTTCGGTGATGGAGGGCCTGCATAAGTCGCCCACCCTCAGTCCGAAGCAGATGATCGTAATGAATCTATGGGGATTCGCCACCGGAATCACGATGATGTGGCTCTACGCATCGATTCGTCCACGGTATGGGGCCGGGCCCAAAACAGCGGTGATCGCGGGGTGCGCGATGTGGCTGACGAATTATGCCCTGGGGAACGTATTCCCGGTGGTCACGCACATTTTCCCTCTTCCGTTGTCGATGATCACGGTGTCGATTGGTTTGGTGGAAGCGGTTGTGGCAGCCGTGATTGGGGCGTGGGTCTATCAGGAAGCGAGTCAGCCCGTGTCACGCGCCGCCGCGGCCTGACCGGCTACGCCGGGCCCACGAAACAATCGACCATACGCTTCCGCCAATACAAATGACCACGAGCGTTAACACGATACTCTCGAAGCCCGTCGATTGCGACATCCGGATCAAATGCCGTCCGTAGTGAATGGCCAGCCAGCCTTCGAGCAGGAAGCGCGTCAGCCTTGCCGCCGCGATGATGCCCAGCAATCGCACCCGCGGATACTTTAGCGCCGCGGCGGCCATTACAAAAACCGTGAAAGGAAACGGCGGCGGCATCAGCGAAGCCACCGCCAGCATGACGGCCCCTCTCTGCTCCACCTGCTTCTGCACATACGCCAGGCGGCGCCCGGAAACCCTGCCTTTGAGACCCGCCTCGCCGGCTTTCCGGCTGGCCACATCCGTGATGAAGCAGCCGAGTACCGACCCCAGGGTCGCCATCGCGGCGTAGTAGGGCATGAGTTGATGGTGCTGCGTGGTGAGAAGCACGATCAGCAGGTCATTCCCCAGAGGGAAGAACAGAAACGAGGAATCGAGCGTTCCGAGAGTCAGCAGCCCCCATCCGCCAAGGGCGATAAAGAAATGGGCGAGGTGGCGCAGGATCAGGTGCATGCTGGAGGCCGGGCAACGTTCTCAAACTTTACGTTAGCCCACTCCTCGGTAAACACCGCGCACGACGCAGCGGGACGCGATCGTTTTCTTCACCTAGCGGGCGCGTCCCGCGCTGTGCGCTCCTAAACAAAATCCAGCGCGATTACCTCGTGGACGCCGATCGATGGCGCCTCGACATGAATCGCGTCCTTCTCCTTGTGGAACGGCGCTTCTTTTGCGGCCACCAGGAGATGCGCTCTCTGGACCCGGCGATGTCCGGGGACCCGAATGGTGACGTGCTGACCCGGCAACGGGATGATTTCCCGCACCGGACCTTTCATCATCATCGGATTCGTCAGATTCACCAGATGCACGGTCATCGAGTTCTTCTGCATCCAGATAGATACATCCAGCACGCCCTTCCCTTGAATCGTTACCGGGCCCGGCTCATTCGTAGCCCACATCACCGCATTGCGAAGTAGCTTCCCGTGGTCTACATCCAGCACGTCCCAGAAGGTGCGCCCAATATCCCAGGGAAAGTAGAGCACGCGTCCTCGCCCAACCTCACGCACAAACACACCAGGGTCTTTCACGGCGCTGGGCCGGGGAAATACCTCTTCCATCGGTAAGTCCGGGTAACTCGGCACCACAGCCAGCGGCGAGTCACTCGCGTTCCCCAACGGCTTCACCAAAACGCGGTTCACGCCATTGACAATGCGCGTGGCGTCTTCAAACCCCCGGAGCAGCGGATGAAACTCACCCGTCGCCGGATCTTTCTCCAGCGTGAGATAAGAATTCAGCATTGGGCCTTCCGTCCGCCCGCCGAAGGAAGCACCGAACAAGGACGCGAGGCCGAAGTCTTTGCGCCGCACTCCCCACTCATCATAGAGCGACGTCTCGTAACTCGCCACGATACTGCCCCCGCGCTCCACGAACCCTCGAATCTGGTTACATTGCTCCGTCGAGAGGGCCGCGATGTTGGGGAAAATCAGCGTGCGGTAGCGGTCCACATGCTCCGCGTCCAGTAGCCCATCGTGGACCATCTCAAACGGAATGCGCGCTTCAACCAGGGCTTGATAGAAACCGAGGGCGGCGTCTTCTACCATGGCTCGTGCGTTCGCGCCGCCGTAAAACGTGGCCGTCTGTTGCGAGTAGACCATGGCCACGCGCGCCAACGACATCTCGTTGCGCAGATACCGTTCGTTCCTGTAATGCCATTGATAGATGTCTTCCACCACCGGCAGCCAGCGCTTATCGATGGGCTTGGCATTGAACTTCGCAAACCAGGGACGCAGATCCTGCGCGATTCCGTCAGCCACCCAGAGCCGGATCTCATCTCCACTCTGCACAGAATCCTTCCAGCGATATTCCTCTTCGAGGCCCACGCTGAAGATGCCGACGATGGGCTTCCGGCCCAGCGTGGCCCGATATTCCTTCCCGTTCTTGCCATTCGCCCAGGGCGGCATGAGTCCGCGCCGCGCCTGCCGGTCGGCGAACAGGGTGGGCGCGAGTTCGCCCACCGTCTTCATATCCAATTCACTCAGCGCGCCACCGCCCGCGTTGGCGATATAAGCGGCGTTGGGGTTGATCGCTTTGATCCTCGCATCCCACAGCCGCCATAGCTCAAACAATCGCTTCTGATGCCACACGATGTACTCGCGTCTGGCTGGATTTTGGGGATCAACGGTACGAGGCAGATCGAGACCACAGAAGTCTCGAAAATTCGCCCGGCAATGCTCGCAGTAACACATCCCCGAGCCGGCCCAACGATTCGTGAAGATTCCATCTACCCGATAGAGCGAGACGATCTCCTCAGTCACCTGGGTCATGAACTCGAAGTTATAAGGTCCCAGTGCACAGGTGATCCAAAGTTCAGGATCGGAGGTGTGCCGGCGCTTACTTCCATCCGCGCCGACCGCGATCCAATCCGGGTGCGCATCGTAGACGTCTTGATGGACCGCGTGCGGATCGGTGCGCGCCACTACGTTCATGCCGAGTTGCCGGCAGCCTTTTACCAAGTCGCCGAAGCAATCCCGATCGCCCAGCCACTGACTGCGGTAGTGCAGCGGGATCTGTGTCGGGTAGTAGGCCACGCAGCCGCCCGCGCTCAGGCAGGCCGCGTCCGCGTGAACCTTGCGGAAATAGTCCAGCCAAAATTGCGGAGAATAGTTTCCCGGGTCGTCCTCCACAAGCACGAGCTGCGCCCAGCGCATCGGCCGGTCATACCAGCCTTGCGTGGCGCCCCTTGCTCCCGTTCCGGCGGAGAGGGCTACCGCGGCGCACTGTGCGACGAACTGTCTTCGAGTGGGAATAGCACCCTAATTGTAATGTGGGGCCCGGGCGCTACTCCTCGCGATCCCCGCTCAACGCCTTCCCCATATGTTCGGGATCGCCCAGCAGCTTCACCAGTGCGCTCGTCTCCGCCTTTACCTCAACAACCGTCGCTTGATTGCTCTCGAAAGTCGCAATCAGAAGTCGGGTCGACTTGCCCGCGTCACCCATGTAGATGTAAGTGGCTTCGCCGTCGTGCCAGGAACGGACACGCACGATGCGCTGCACTCCGCCGGCCGAGAGATGCTCCATAAAGTCCTTGTCGGTCTCGGACTTCTTGAGATCTTCAAAGACGGCGATCTTGAACCCCGTAACACCTTGAGTGTGCGTCCCTTTCACAAAAAGATTCGCGACTCCCATGAGCGGCACGTGCGTCCGCGCCACACCGTAGTGCCGCTCAATGGCGCTGACGATTTGATCGAAGTCCTTATCGCCCGCGAAAACCGCGGTGCAAAGCATCAGCAACAAACCGAGCGCTTTCACGGACGCTTCCTTCCCGCGGACCAGTTGGTGGCTTCCAGGTGGGGAATGCCAAATTGGCCGCCGAGTTCGCCCAGCTGCTCCGGATTCATCTTCCCCACGATATTGACGATGGTGAAACTGGTCGGTTCGGCGTCAATCACGGCGATGCCGCCGAGTTGACCGTTGGCGTCTACCTTGAAGAAGACATCCACGTTATCGCCGCTGTCCTTCGACCGGACTCCAATGATGGTGGACCAATCCGGCTTGGGGAATTGTGCCCGAACGGATTCCAGATCGGCCTCGCTATATACCTTTTCGCGGTGAAAATCGTAACTGCGCACATAAATCCCGCGAAGTCCGCTGACCAGCTTCTTTACCTTGGCCTGATCTTCATCCGAGTCGGAGAGAAACTTCCCGGCAAGCTGTAACATGCTCCCATCCAGAGTTACGTCCACCGTCTCTTCCGCCTGGGAGGCGAGCTTTTCCAGGTTCGGAGGTAACTGGAATTGCTGCGCGCAAACAGGTAAGGTTGATGCTGCTATCAGGAAGGCCGTCGCGATTTTCATTCGTTTCTCCACTTCATTCACCAGTACGCGCGAACCTGCCCGGGAGAATGCACTTATTTTTTGATTACTCATGACACAAACTTCAAAGGTGTGATCTACGGAGTTCCGGCGGAGGGCAGCTATGCCGATTTCCATGAACGCCTCGACACCATCATCGTCAATACGGTCAATACGGCGAGTCGTTGAGCCACGACGTAGCGCTTAATATCATGTGGACTGGGCTGAGTGCAACCAGCGGAGAAGCGTACAAGAACTGCCTTAACGCAGAAGTTCTGATAAGCGCCGGCCTTCATGTGGTCGTTGAGCATGCTACAGAGTCTGATATTTCCGTGAGACTGCGGTATATCCCCCAAGGCAGCGATCCCAACCCTCTTCCAGTCTCGTGGTCCGGATTGAAAACGGACTCTAAGGGCCGCCCGCTACCAAAAACTATTAATGCGGGCTGGAAGACGGTAGTCGTTGCACGGCCTGCAAAAGAGCAGCAGCTTGCAGTTAACACCAAGGGTTATGATCCCCGGTGGCGATCTCGCGCAGCAACGCATTCGTTTTCGAATGCCGTGGTATGAGACCGGGTTCCCACGCCACAATAGAAGCAAAAGGTGGTGCCGGTGTCGCTGCCGTGAACCCGTCTGGATTCGGCATAGTGCTGGCTGCGTCCTCAAACGTGGCGCCGTTGAGTGGCCCGCCTAACTAGCCCGCAAAGGGTGCGTCGGGCACCCTCATTGCATTCAAGTAAAGCGGCCCGCGCACTCCGTTTTGCGGGCGACTTACTTAGAAGAGATGCGTGTAGGGCTTCTTCATCTCGCGTAGATCTGAACCTGGCCCCGCCCGGGCAGTGTTGTTTTCCGCCACTCGCATCAACCGACTTCCGATGCGTTGTCGGGTATTATCGTCCTCAGACGTGCGCGTGCTGCGAGCCACGAGCCACGCAGGATCGATAAACCCTGGGCGACCAGGCAGGAGTTAATTCTCTTCCGCCGCTCTGGCAAGTCTCAGCGTCGGCGACAACCCCTGCTCCCTGAACGATTCCCGAGATGGCGACTCGACTTATTCGGTCTGCGGCCACACCGTTGCAGTCAGCTAGAAATCGGGAAAGGCGGTCCCATTTTCGGACACCTGAACCCGGAAAATCGACCACCGACTGACCTTACCGTTCAATAGAATCAGCACCTACTTAGGAAGCCAACCTGCATCAAAGGGCAGAGAACCACATGCGAAACGTTCTTTACGACCTGCGGTATGCGATGCGTGTCCTCCGCCGTACCCCGACCCTGACCGCGGTCGCAGTGCTTACTCTGGCGCTAGGTATTACCGCTATCACGACCGTCTTTGGCTGGATCGACGGAATGGTCCTACACCCGTTCCGCGGCGCCAGGGACGACGGACGACTCGCCGTGCTTGAGTCCGTCAGTGACAACGTCATGCAGAATCTGGTTTCTTACGCCGACGTCCGGGACTTCCAGGACAGCCTCCGCGGTATTTCTGGATTGTTGCTGACCGAAAAGCGCCCGGGCTCAATCGAGGATGGAGAAAAGGCCTTTTCCGTGTGGTACGAAATGGTCTCCGGAAACTACTTCGACGTCTTGGGCGTAACGCCGGTTCTGGGTCGCGCGTTCGCTCGCGACGAATACGGCGACCGGGCCAAAGGGTTCACGGCCGTCATCAGCTATCGGGTGTGGAAGGACTATTTTCATGCGGACAAGTCCGTCCTCGGGCGCACAGTGCGGATCAACCGGTACCCGGTCACCATCGTCGGGGTGGCGCCTCCGGAATTTGGCGGCGATTTCCCGGGAACGGCGCTCGACGCCTGGATTCCCGTGCCACTGACCGGAGAAGTCAGGCGCGATGCGCGCAACTTCCGGGCTATCGCCAGGCTCAAACCCGGCGTCAGCACCTCGGAGGCAAACGCTGAGGCGGCGACGGTGGCCGCGCGTCTTGCCCGTGCCTTTCCGAAGACCAACCTGGGGATCGGCGCCCGGATCGTACCGATCTGGAAGGCAAAGGAGGGTGCGTCAAGTGTTGTGGCCTGGCCGATGGCCATCCTCGGTGCGGCGTGTGGACTCGTGCTGCTGATTGCATGCGCCAACGTCGCCAATCTTCTGCTGGCTCGTTCCGCGGCACGGCAGACGGAGTTCGGCGTCCGCGCCGCCCTGGGCGCCAGTCCGGGTCGTTTGAGCCAGCAGTTGATTTTTGAAAGCCTGCTTTTGGCGGCACTGGCAACGCTTGTCGGTTTGCCGCTGGCCCTGTCGCTTGAGAATGTGCTGACCTGGTTCGTACCTCCCACAGGAGTGCCGGTGAGTTTCAACGTGCAGCCGAGCGCCCGGGTGTTCCTGTTTGCCGCTCTGGCCGGCTTCGCTTCCGCGTTAATTGCCGGGATTCCGCCCGCGTTTCAGTTGGTGCGGCGCAGCCTTGTGGATGCACTGAAGGAAGGTGGAAGAGGCGGTACACGGAGCGCGTACGCGCAGCGCATCTCCCGGGCGCTGGTGGTAACCCAAACGGGGCTGGCGCTGGCTGCCCTGGTGACGCTCGGCCTGTTTGTTCGGAGTCTTTACGGGTTAGAGAACGCTCCGGCCGGTTTCAATCACCACAACGTGACGGTGTGCCGTCTTTTTCTGTCGACGAACAACTACACGGCCCGCGAGGAGCAGGAGTTCTCGAGGCGGCTTCGCGAGCATCTGCTTGCCGCACCAGCGGTGACGAGCGCCGCCTATTCCGACACCATCCCGTTGGGGTTCGGGCTGGGAAATTGGAGCAGCGTCGCGGTGGATGGGTATGCGCCGCGGCCCGGCGAGAGCCTGGATGTGCATCACGCCTCGGTGTCGCCCAGCTACTTCGACTTGCTGCGGATCCCGCTTCTCACCGGCCGCGATTTCCGGGCCGAGGATGACGAAACGGCACCGGGCGTCATGATCGTCAACGAGTCTTTTGCGCGGCGCTTTTTCGACGGCCGCGACCCCGTGGGGCACCGGGTGCAGATTTACGGCAAACCGTTCAAGATCGTAGGAATGGTCAAGGACAGCAAGTACTACAATCTGTCGGAAGCGCCGCAGCCATACTTTTACATGTCCTTCGATCAGGTGCACTATGGCAGTGGCGAAAACGGAGTCGCCCTTTACGCCCGGACCGAACGTGACGCGAGCGATTTGGTCCCCTTGCTCCACCGCGAAATGGCGGCCATCGATCCAAATGCCGCCGGCCTCACGGCCATGCCCTTGTCGGACTACATCTCGGCTGCCTGGTTTGGGCCGCGGATCGCCTCGTCGTTCCTCGCCGTGCTCGGCGCCATTTCCATGCTGCTCGCCGGGGTAGGTCTTTATGGAGTTATGGCTTACTCGGTAAGCCAACGGACTCGGGAAATCGGTATCCGCATGGCGCTGGGGGCCGACCCTGGGGGCGTGCTTCGGATTGTCATGAGAGAAGGCTTACTGCTGGCTTTATTGGGGATCGCCGCTGGCCTCGCGATCGCCCTAGCAGCGACCCCGCAGATGCAGCCTCTGCTTTACCAAGTCAGTCCAGCTGATCCTGTGAGCATGGCGGGGGCGGCGCTGTTCCTTATTGTGGTCGCGCTACTTGCAAGCCTGATCCCAGCGCTACGAGCTATGAGGGTTGACCCGATTCGCGCGCTCCGCCAGGAGTGACCGGCTGCGGGCTGGTGGCAGCGCCAGCGGGTTGAACCGGCTACGAGAGTCGAACTTCTCGGCACGATTCGACCATATCAGTGACCCACGGATTCCTCTGACGAGGCTATTTTTTGAAGTGAATGTCCATCATCAGCTTAGTGAAAAGGGGCGTCACCCAAACTGAGATTTCCGCGCCTTCCCCCGCCAGCGCGGATTCAGCCAGCCTCCGCAGATCGTCGGCCCGGAACGAGCGGCGGATGGATTGCCTGCCATCCGTTGCGGCCACCCGGCTCAAAAGCGGGCCGAGCAGAGTGGTGAAAAGAACCATCGGGAGCCAGTGCCGCACCGGGTCCACGCAGACGAAACGCTTCACGGACCGGCTCAGGTTCCGCAGCAGCGCGATCACCTGATCGTCGGTTAAATGGTGGAGCACCATCACCGCCACGGCGGCATCCGCCCGGGGCAGCGGATCGCGCGTGGCATTCGCCGTAATCACAGGCACGCCCGGCACGGCGCACTCGGGCGGATTGATGTCGATTCCCGTGACCTCGCGCAGCCTGAGGTCCCGTTGCAAATAAGCGAGTAGCGCGCCATCGCCGCATCCGATGTCGATGACGCTTTGCGGCTTATCCCCGCGCTTCAACCTGGTGACAAGCGTCCGCCAGTTGCCCATCAGCGCATGAACCAGCTTCAGATCGCGATGAAACTTCCGTGTAACGTCTGGCGGCAGATCGGGCTGATCCATGATTTCCAATTCCAGCGAACGCGTTTTCAACATGTGCAAGCGATATAATTCTGGCATTCTTTCACCACACCCTTATGAGTGAACTCACACGCCGTACTCTTCTTGCCGGAATCGCCGCTGCTTCGGCCGCAGTGAAGGCGTCCGCCGCAAACCCGCCATCGTGGAGGCCCAAGCTGGGCATCCTCGGGAAATATACTCCTGCCAACCTGGCCTTCGCCAAGGAAGAAGGCTTTACCAGCATGGGATTTTGGGCGCAAGGCGGCGATACGCTGTCGCCCAAAAAGGTGAATGACGAGATGCTGCACAACGTGCGCGCCGCCGTGGAGCAGTCCGGAATCTATCTATCGGTGGTGGGTTCCACGAACAATCACATCGCGCCGGACCCGGCTGTGCGCAAGCGCGAGAATGACCACTTTAAGGGCGTGATCGAGATCGCCGGCAAACTCGGCGCGCCATATGTCGGCACCGCGTCCGGCATCCATCGCGGCAAAACTCTCAAGGAGCAATCGGCGGAAGTGGTAAAGGTTTACGAGGCCGAATACTTCCCGCTCTGTGAGAAATACAAGGTGCGAATTCTGTGGGAGCCGTGGCCGGAGGGGCCAAATATCGCCACCGGTCCGCAAGGGTACGACGCCCTCTTCAGCGCCTTCGGGAATTCTCCTTATGTGGGTTTGCAGTATGATCCTTCGCACCTGGTGCGACAGTTCATGGACCCCATCCAGACCGCGCGCGACTATGCGGACAAAATCTACGACGTGCATCTGAAGGACACCGAGATCGAATGGCATATTCTCCGCAAAGTGGGCATTCATCCTTTCGATGACGCGGATTGGTGGCGTTATCGCATTCCCGGCAACGGCTCAATCGACTGGCCCGCTTTCTTCACCGTGCTGGAGGAACGCGGCTACAAAGGCGCGATGAACATCGAGCACGAAGACGATCTATATGGAGCGATGCCGCCGGGCGACGACTTCACCGAAGACTATAAGAACGGCTTCCGCATCGGCCATCGCTACCTGCGCCAATACGTGCCGGCTTAGTTAAAGGTGCCGTTTCACGAACGAACAGATGTGGTAGCCGTCGATGAACTTGAACGGAGATTCTCCCATGGTGTAGTGTCCGCAGGGCAACACCACCACGCGATAATCCAGCTTCCGCGCCTTAATATGATCCACCGCGATCTTCGAATACTCCGGCAAAAACGTAGTATCGTACCGCGTATAGATGAATAGGCTCTTCTTCGGCAGCGCCGCGAACTTATCCATGTAATGCGACGGGTTCAGTGCGTCCCAAACCTTGCGGAGGGATTCCAGCGAGATGTTCGTTTCCAGGCTCTCTTTAATATGCTGCGTGGAAACACCCGTCCAAACCACGTCCGCAAAGTAAGCCGCGCAGTGGTTGAAGACGTTCACGCGAATGCGCTCATCATGTGAACTCGCGAGGAACGCGTAGCAACTCCCCAGGCTGGTACCCACGATGGCGAACTCGTTGAAGCCCTGCGTCTCCAGCCAATCGATGGACGCCCGCACATCCAGCACCGCCTGCCGCGTCGCGTCCAGAGTGCGCCCAATATTCGAACTGACCGCGTAGTCGGCACGTTCCAGTTCGGGTGGCATGCGGTCGTCGTGATAAGGCAGGCTCACCCGCACCGACGCGATCCCCAGCTTCTGAAATCCCTGGCAAAGAGCCACGTGCTGGTGTGGCGATGAATTCCAGTGCGGCAGCACCACCACGGCCTTCTTCGTGGGTCCCTGTTTCAAACCACGCATCGGCTTCGCGGGAAAGAACCGCAGCCGCATCGTGTTGTTCGCGACGACGGGCGATTGCACAGGCGATGGAAACGAAACCCACTCGCCATCAAACTGGAACTCGGTGGGCTTCTGGTAATTGAAAAACTCCGCGCTGTCGCTGAGCGCCAGTTCGTTGATGACGCGGATGTAGTTCTCCGGATCATGCCCGTTACGAGGCAACCGGCGAGCTTCCGGCCAGGTCTCCAACCAATCGAGCCCCCACTCAAACGGCCGCACCACGCGATTGGTGGCGGCGTTGCAGAGCTTGCTCTCCCATGCCTCCATGCGGCGCGAATACCAGTTACCGATCATCTACTTTGAGGTTAGCAGCCTATTCCGGCGGCTGGATCAGAGGAATCGCTTCTCTGCGCCCTCTTCGATAGACACGAAAGTCCGCGAAGTCTGTTGTGATCACCGGGTGCCGGGGATGCAGTTCGCTCAACCGGATCAGGCACAGGTCGGCGAGATCGGGTTGCCTGTCTGCGTAGCGCGCCGCCAACTCCGCCAGCCTCGGAATATGATCCCCCACCGCGAAGGCGGGCCGCACCAGGCCGTCCCGCACGAAAGCGAGGGCCAATGCGGCGCTTCCTAAATGAAAAGCCGTCTCGGCCAGCACCGCTTCGCAAGTCAGCAACGGTTCCGTCACTTGGTTGGCGATCTGAAGCGCCCACTCGTGATAGCGATCGCGCCGGTTCGCGAATGCGACCAGCAGTCCCGTATCGGCGATCGCTTTCATTTGCGGGAAAAGCCTTTCCGCATCGAAAGGCCGGCCGGGCCCTGTACCGCGCCCGCCAGCCGAAAGAACGGCTGCTTGGATGAATCTCGCGCTCTTTCGAGTTCCATCCGCACAAGGCGTCCGCGAGAAACACCGGATGCGCGCGCCGTCTCCTCCAGCCATTCCGCAAGATCCTCAGGTAAGCGAATGGTGAGTGTGTTACTCATTTGCTCCAAGTGTAACACCACCAACTTGGTTTTGGCGCTCGAAGGTACCCTCCGGTAGCATTCAACGGCAACGGATTCGCGCTCTCACCTCCCTGATCGTGAAACCTGAAAGATCCTCCGGCGCTTGAAAGCGAGCGTAGAGGCACTCGCCAAGTTGGTTTTCGCCTCGTGGTCTCTCATGAGACACTAAATTCAGATGTCGCGGCAGTCCATCCTGAGCCCGCCGGCCGCCCTGAACGCGCTCGAGACGGCGCTCGGTTCGGCCATCCGCGGCAAGCCCGAAGTAATCCGCCTGTCCCTGGTCTGCCTGCTCGCCCGCGGACACCTCCTCATTGAAGATGTCCCCGGAGTCGGCAAAACCACGCTGGCCCATTCGCTCGCCCGCGCCATCGATTGCAGCTTCCATCGCATCCAGTTCACCAGCGATCTGCTGCCCAGCGACGTCCTTGGCGTCACCATCTACAACACCCACACCGAAGCCTTCGAGTTCCGGCCTGGCCCGGTCTTCACGAACATCCTTCTCGCGGATGAGATCAATCGCACCACGCCTAAAACCCAGTCCGCGCTGCTCGAATGCATGAACGAGGGTCAGGTCACCATCGACGCGCGGTCAATGCCGCTTCCCGAACCTTTCTTCGTCGTCGCCACGCAGAATCCATCCGAACACCATGGCGCTTACCCGCTCCCTGAATCCCAGCTCGATCGCTTCCTGCTGCGCCTGCGCATCGGGTATCCGGATGCGGCCGCCGAGCGCGACATCCTGCGCAAGTCCGGTCATTCGGGCGAAACCGTAAACCCCGTCTGCACCGGCGCCGAAATCATCGAATTGCAGCGCCAGGTGGAACTCGTGCGCGCCGACGAATCCATTCTCGATTACATCCTCGCCATTGTGGAACGCACCCGCATTCACGAAGCACTGCAGCTTGGCGTCAGCCCGCGAGGTTCGCAAGCCATCTTCCGCGCCGCCCAGGCTCGCGCATTTATGAATGGCCGCGACTACCTCATCCCGGATGACGTGAAGAGCCTTGTGATCGCCGTCTTCGCGCACCGCGTGATCGTGCAGTCGCGTAGCGCGCTGGGCGTGCGCCGCGGCGAAGCCGCCGATCGTATTCTGGAAGAGATATTGACCCAGGTGGAAGTTCCCCTGTAGTCCACACGAATAATGAAAACTGCAATCATCGGTCTGCCCATGACGGGCAAGACCAGCTTATTCACCATCCTGACCGGCGTCGCGCAGGAGACGCGCGCCGGCTCCCTTTCGGTCCGTACGGGAATCGCAAAGGTACCCGACGCGCGTGTCGACGCGCTGGCCGGGCTCTTCGATCCGCCCAAGATCACTTTCGCGACGGTCGAATATCTCGACTGCCCCTCCATCTCGAAAGAGTCTCTGCGCGATCCCGCGTTCCTGGCCGGCCTGAAGGTGGCCGACGCTTTCGCGCACGTGCTCCGCGTTTTTGAAGACGATACCGTCCCGCACGAGCATGGCTCGGTAGACCCCGTGCGAGATCTCGGTGACGTCGATACCGAACTGATTCTCAGCGATCTCATGGTGATCGAAAAGCGCCTGGAGCGTCTCGAAAAAGATCGCAAGAAGCAGAAAACCCCTGAACTCGATGCGGAATTCGAATTGCTCGAAAAGGCCAAAGCCATGCTGGAGAGCGACCAGCCGCTGCGCAATCTCGAACTCAACGTGGAAGATGAAAAGCGCATTCGCGGCTTTGGTTTTCTTTCTCAGAAACCCATGCTTTGCGTGCTGAACCTGGGCGAATCCGACGCCGCCAATCTCCATGCGAGGGAAGAAGCATTCCGCGCCGGTCCGCTTGCCGGGCGCAAGCAAACCGAAGTCACCGGCATCTGCGGAAAAATCGAAGCCGAACTCGCGGAACTTCCGCAAGCCGAACAGCGCGATTACCTCGCCAGCTACGGCCTCGGCGATTCCGGCCTGGAACGCTTGATCGACGCCACCTACCGGCTGCTCGGGCTCATGTCGTTTCTCACCGCGGGCGATACGGAAGTCCGCGCCTGGACTGTGCCCATCAACAGCACCGCGCAGAAAGCATCCGGTGCCATCCACTCCGATTTCGAGAAGAAATTCATCCGTGCGGAGGTCGTCAACTGGAAAAACCTGGTGGACCTGAACGGCTATCCAGGCGTTCGTGAAAAAGGTCTGCTGCGCCTCGAAGGCAAGGAATACATCGTCAAGGATGGCGATGTATTAGTGATTCGACACGGCTAAGCGCCAGGATCAGAGCGCAAACGACCACGAACCAATCGCCCCAACGGGTGTAAAGTGTCAAGCGTTTTTCATACTCGAATCCCACGGCCTTTGACGCTTCCCGATACAAAGGCAACTGTTCCCGGATTCGTCCCGCATCGTCGATTGCCGCCGAAATTCCGTCGTTGGTGGCGCGCAGAATCCAGCGCCGGTTCTCGGCCGCTCGCATGCGAACAATCTCCAGATGCTGATAACGGGCCGCGGTTTTCGCGAACCAGCCATCATTCGAAGGATTGATCAATACCTCCGCGCCGTGGTCCACAAACCCGCGAATGAATCGCGGAAATACCGATTCATAACAGATGAACGTGGCCATTTGGTGCCCGTTTGCGGTTGAAACTACCTGCTCGGTTCCCGCGCGGAAATCGCCCGCTTCTTTAGAAATTTTGAAGGCTATGGGACCCAGCGGCCAGGGCACAAACTCCCCAAACGGAACCAGATTGACTTTGTCATAGCGCGAGACTACTTGCCCGGAAGCCTCGATCAACGTCGCGGAATTGCGGTCCACGCCATCCGCGCCGTGGCCGATCAGCCCTACCAAAAATGCTTCGTTGCCGTTCCTCGCGACGTCTTCCAAAAAACCCATGAATGGCGCATCGTTATCGTAAAACGGGGCGGGCGATTCCGGCCACACCAGCAACTTACTGGGCGCAGCCACCGATAGCTCATCCATGCGCTTCAGCAGGTTCCTGAACGAGGGCGCGGTGAATATTTCGGTTTCATCGATATTCGGCTGCACCAGAGTGGCGCGCTCAGACGGCGCCAGCTCGGGTGGCGTCGCAGGCAATAGCCACAACAACGGAATCAACGCGAGACCCACATAAGGAATGCCCGGTCTCTTCAAAACAACGTTCGCCACATCCGCGGCGATCGCGGCAAACAAAAACGAAATCCCCCAAACCCCTGTAATCGAAGCCAGGCGCAGCGGCGCACCCATATCGATCGCCGCGTTTCCCAGATCGAGCCAAGCGAATCCCAGCGGGCCATGCGTGTATTCGAGCAGCACCCACAGCGCGGCGGTCGCGGGAATCGCCAACCGCCAGCGCATGGTCCAACCCGCCAGCCAGCAGAATGCGCCTATTTGCAGCCCCTTCGCCAGACAGAACAGGATGAAACAGAACCATGCCGATGCGCGGCTCATCCCGCCGTGCTCTTGAATAGTCGATTGAATCCAGCTGCAAACGCCGAACCAGTAAACAATACCGGCCGCCCAACCCATGAGAAATCTTTGCCGCGCGCGCCGCTCACGGGCCCCCGCGAGCATCAGGGGAGCCAAGGCAATGGGCGCCAGCCAAAACAGGTTGTAACTCGGGAAGGCGGCGACAAGGAGCACCGCGGAAACCAGCGCCAGCAGCCAGTTCACGCGCAGTGGCGGGCTTCCTCGCTGACCAAGTCCGCCATGTAGGAAGAACGCACCAGTGGCCCGCTGAATACCTTCTTGAAGCCTAGACTCAATCCGAAATCCCGATACGCGTCAAACTCCGGCGGAGTCACGTAGCGCGAAACCGGAAGGTTGCGCCGCGTGGGTTGCAGATACTGCCCGATGGTGGCGACGTCCGTCCCCACCGCGACCAGGTCGCGAAGCAGCTGGAAAATCTCTTCTTCGGTTTCGCCCAAACCCACCATGAAACCCGACTTCGTCAGCACTTCCGGCCGGTGCTTGCGCGCAAACTCCAGCAGGTCCAGCGACTGCCGATAATTCGCCTGCGGCCGGACCTTGCGGTAAAGCCTCGGCACGGTTTCCATATTGTGATTGAACACGTCCGGCCCGGCATCCAGCACCCGCGCCACGGCCTCCACATCGCCGCAAAAATCGGGCGTCAATACCTCGACACGCGCCTCCGGCAGCGCATTACGCACCTCGCGAACCGTCTCCGCGAAATGCCGCGAACCACCATCCGCCAGGTCGTCCCGGTTCACGCTGGTGATCACGCAATACCTCACCCGCATGGCCTGCGCCATACGGGCGACATTGCGCGGTTCCGACGGGTCGAGCGCCATATTCACTTTGCGTGGATTGCCCTTCGGCACCGAACAGAAGCCGCAACCGCGCGTGCACAGGTTGCCAAGAATCATGAAAGTTGCCGCGCCCCGGTGGAAGCATTCGTGAATATTCGGGCACCGCGCCGATTCACACACGGTATGCAGGTTCAGTTCCCGCAAACCCCGCTTTAGCGTGTTCATGGATTCGAAGTGCGTGGCGCTTTTTCGCGCCCACGCAGGCAGCCGCCCGGCCTGAGGTTCAATCTGGACCAGCGCTTCGGAACTCATCGGGCAATTAACGGATTATCAAACCCAGCGGCTTTCAGCTTCGCCTTGGCGTCCACCAGCGAAGGAATGTCTTTATAAGGACCCACCAGCACCCGGAACAATCCTTCTTTCGGGCTCTCGCCAATCAGCGCCGGGAAGCCCCGATCGCGAAGCACGGAGACCATGTGATCGGCATCGGCGCGCTTCATCGCCGCCACTTGCAGATAGGATGGGGGATTTCCGGCCGTCGCCGGAGCAGGCGCCGCAACGGGTGCGGGTGTGGGTGCGCCGTCGGATTCATAGGGCTTCGCCGCGCTCGTCGATGTCACCTTTTCCGGCACGGGCGCCGGCGTAGGATCTTGCTGGACAACCGGCGCGGTCTGAGGATCCGCCATGCGGGGGGCCTGGGTCGGACTCTGGTTCGGACTCTGCGTCGGCATAGCCTGCGGCGGGGCTCCAGACATACTCGCCGCGCTCACGTTCGCCGTATTCCGCCCGATCATGTATCCCAGCGTGAAGGCGACGCCCAGCATCGCAATCACAATAAAAAAGATACTGAGCAACTGCTTGTTGCCCAACACAAGCTCTTTCTGATCGCTCTCGTCCCTCATGCTTTGTTTTCCATGCTCCCTAAGCGCGATAACGCGCCCTGCAACGAAGTAGCCAAATCCATCGGGAACGGAAACACGATTGTGGAGTTCTTCTCCGCGCCGATCTCCACCAATGTCTGCAGGTACCGCAACTGCAGAGCCGCCGGCTGCCGCTGGATAATCTCCGCCGCCATCCCCAATTTTTCGGCCGCCATAAACTCGCCTTCCGCGTGGATAATCTTCGCCCGGCGCTCCCGTTCCGCTTCCGCCTGGCGCGCCAAGGCACGAATCATCTGCTCCGGCAAATCCACCTGCTTGACTTCAACCATCGTAACCTTCACGCCCCACGGTGAGGTATGCTGATCCAGAATTTCCTGTAAACGGCTGTTCAGTTTCTCGCGCTGGCTCAATAGTTCGTCCAGTTCCACTTCGCCCAGAACGCTCCGCAGCGTGGTCTGCGCCAACTGCGAGGTGGCGTAGCGAAAGTTGTTCACCTCCACGATGGCGAGACGCGGCTCGATGACCCGAAAGTAGATCACCGCATTTACCTTCACGGTCACGTTGTCGCGCGAAACTACATCCTGCGGCGGAACTTCGAACGGTTCAATGCGGAGTGAAACGCGTTCCATCTTGTCCAGCGGTCGCATCACAAAGACAAGCCCCGGCCCCAGAGGCTGATCCTGCAAACGCCCCAGCCGGAAAATCACGCCGCGTTCGTACTCTTTCAGGATCTTGATGCACGAGATGAAGTACAGCGCCACCACCAGCAGGGCAAACACTACGATTGGGAAAACGCCGTCCGTCATTTTTTCTCCTCTTCCACCTGCAACAGCAGATCGCGAATGCCGTTCACTCTCACGCGCGCGCCCCGTGCGATGGTTTCCGCCGCTACCGCGTTCCAGTGCTCGCCGCGCACCATGATTTGGCCCGCGGGCGCTAAGTCTTCGAGGGCGGTGCCGAAAAGCCCCACCATTCCGCCGGCGCCCAGGACCACCTTATTGCGGCGCGCCCGCACGGCCAACGTTACCAGTATCGCCGTCAGGATCGCCAGTGGCGCGGCGACGCCGATTGCCGTCGCCAAGCGGATTCGCATCTCAGGAATCGGACTATCCACCAGCATCGTCGCCCCCAACACCAGCGCCACCGCGGCGCCCGCGCTCAGAATTCCGTGTGACACAACTTTTACCTCCAGCGCAAAAAGCACCACCGCCAGCAACACCAGGCAGACTCCCAACCAGCTCAATGGCAGGATGCTGAGCGCGGCGAGGCCCAGTACCGCCAGAATCGAACCGGCCGCTCCGGGGAAGATCAAACCCGGTGAGGAGAACTCCACATAAATCCCCAGCACTCCCAGCGCCAGAATGATCAAAGCGAGATTCGGGTCGCTCATCGCCGAGAGCACTTTCTGCCGCAGCGACAGATGATAATTCTCGATCGTCGCGCCGTTTAACTGGAGGACCACCTTCTCTCCGCTGAAGCGGCGAATCTCCCGGCCGTTGATTTGTCTGAGCAGATCGTTTTCATCCGTCGCGATGAAATCGATCAGCTTTCCGTCCAGCGCTTCCTGCGCGGTAAACGATTTACTCCGCCTCACGGCGGATTCGGCCAAAGTCACGTTACGGAATCTCTGCCCCACGATGCTTCGTAAGGAAGCGGCGGCATCATTCTCCAGCTTTTCCTTCATCACCGGGTCCATCTCCGAGCCCATGATCACCGGGTGCGCCGCGCCCGTATTCGTCCCCGGCGCCATGGCCGCCACGTCGCCCGTCTCAAGCAGAAAGAACCCCGCGGACGCGGCCCGCGCGCCCTGTGGGGTGACATAAGTAATCACGGGAACGGGCGATGCGATCATCTTCTGCATGCTCGCGCGCATCGCATCCATCAAGCCGCCGGGCGTGTTCAGACGGATCAGGACGAGTGAATCGTGGGACCGGGTCGCTTCGTCAATGGCACTCGAAAGAATTTCTGTGGTGACGGGATGAACGATGCCATCCACGTCAACCGCCAACACGCGCGCGCCCGCATACGCTGCCTGGGCCGCCAGTAGTACCGCCACAACGCCCAAAATTCGCATCGCGTTCCCTAGCCGTATTCATTGTGACATTATGGGGCGTATAGAAGCTTTTATTGGGACTCTTCCTTCACACGCGATAAAATGGAAATCACAGTTTTCGATTGGAATTGGAGAATCACAGTAATGGCAAAAAAAGCTACAAACATCGCATCGCAGGAAACCGCCCCCTTAGTCAAGAAGCCCGCCGCGCCTCGTGCCCGCAAGCACGTGAAAGCCCAGGCAGTCGCCGCCGTCGCAGCAGTGGAGGAATTCGTTTCCGCTCTGGTTCACCCGGTCGTCAAAGCCAAGCCTGAACCCACGCATGAGGATGTTTCCCGTCTGGCCTACCGCTTCTATCTGGAGCGCGGCGGACAAAACGGTTCGCCGGCCGAGGATTGGGCTCGCGCCGAGCAGTCCCTGCGCGCCTAATACTTCCGCAGCACCGCCAGCAGCCGTCCCTGTATCTGCACGTCTTCCGCTCGTACATAGATCGGTTTCATGGTCGAGTTGGCGGGTTGCAGCCTCAGACGCCCGCCCGCTTCCCGATACAAGCGCTTGAGAGTGGTTTCCAAACCGCCCACTAAAGCCACCACAATATCGCCATCGCGCGCTTCGTTGGTGCGTTCCACCAGGATCATGTCGCCATCGCAGATGTGATCCTCAATCATGGAATCGCCGCGTACTTCGAGCGCGTAGGTGTCGGAGTGCCCGAGAAAATCGGCAAAGCTGAGCGTGGCGCGTTCGGACACCGATTCGACCGGCTGCCCCGCGGCGATCCGCCCCAGCAGCGGCACCTCGAGAGATTGCTCCTTCCGCATGCGCTGCCGCTCCACCAGGTATTTGGGCGCGACATCCACGGACCGGCTCTGGTTGTGCCCGCGCTTCAGATAGTTCTTCGCCTGCAGCGCCGAGATGTGCTTGTGGACCGTGGCCAGCGACGCGAGTTGCAGTGCCTGCGCGATCTCTTCATAACTGGGGCTGAATCCGTTCTCGACGACGAACTGCGCGATGAAGTCCACCACTTCCTTCTGTCTGCGAGTTAACGCCATATCCGCCAGCATAGGCGAACAAAAGGAGAAAAGCAAGCGCCTCGTTGTTCTGGCGAAAGGCGGTGAGGTTACAGACCCGCGTGCGCCGATCCCTCCCACCACTCTATTCACCCTGAAAGAGTACGGCCTGCCGGCGGGCTCGCCGTCATATTCCATTCACTTCACGATCGCGAAATTGTCTCCGTAGGACCCCATCTCGGGAGCGGAACGAAGCACGGGGGCTTGTGGTGGCTCGCTACGATACGAAGCCCCTTTTCTTCACCGCATACTGGCAGTGATACAGATCGAGGACGGATTGATTGTCATCGTCTAACCTCCGTCCGGCTGTCTGAGACGCTCTGGGGATTTGCAAATATTCCACCCCGCTCCGCAATTATTTAGAGAAAGCGGACGACTACATGGGAAGATTAAAGCAGAGAAGCGGTTCTCCTTGTCGATCGTCTCCATTCAGTTTAGTTTCAATTTCACTCCGGTGGGCCCAACGACACCAAATGGTAACGGATGGCGTCCGATATTGGTTTCTCAGATCTCCTACGGTAGTAAGAAATCAGTTGCCCTTCGATTCTGGACACCGGTGCGGACAGCTGCCTATTCCCGCTGACGTTTTTGAAAATCCTTGGACTTGACCCACTCAAGCTCACTCTGGACTACACCAATGGGATAGGAAACTCATCGAACGAGACGTATTATGCGCATGTCACTATCGACGTAGGGGTCGGCGGTCCATTTGTGACCTACGCCGGGTTCACGGCGGGCCTTGAAACTATCGGTGTGGGACTGCTCGGACAAAGCGGCTTCTTTGAGAACTACTGCGTTACCTTCAGTCAGTCCACAACGAAGTTTCATATTGATGTGTGACGGAGCAGCTTTCAGACGGCCCTCAACCTGCAACCAATCGCAGAATATGTCCGCAACATGCCCCCGCAAGAGCCTGGTACTCACTCTCCTGATAGTCCAAGCCGGGCTCGCCTTTTCTCAAACGCCCCCGAAGGAACCCAAAGGAACAACGTTGGTACTGAAGGGCTACAGCGGGCAGGCGCAGGTGCTTCAGGTAGATGGCAAGTCCTACGTGGAGATTGAATCGCTTGCCCGTCTCACAAACGGTTCGCTCAGCTTCCAGCCCAATCAAATCACTTTGACCCTCGCTGCCCCGGCAGCGGGTTCTGCTCCGGCCAACCCAGCCGCAACCACGGCTTTGTCGAAACAATTCCAGGCGGCGGCCATCGAAGAGCTCAGCCTGATCCGGGAATGGCGGGCCGCTCTTCTGAACGCCATCGAGAATAACTATCCAGTAACCGAAGATTGGGCCGCCGCCTATCGAAGGAACACGCGGAGCAAGCTCACGCTGGCCGGCGCCGCCGCGTCCCGAGATTCCGACCGGGAGGTTTTTGCCCTGGTCACGAACGAGTTCAACAATATGAAAAAGTTGAACGATCAATATGTGGCCATGCACAAAGACCTGGCGTATATTTCTCCGGACTCTTTGGATAACGACGCGCTGAACCAGCAGGTTCTCAACTGCGCGCGGGAACTGGCCTCGCTCGCTGCCGGCGGCCAGTCTCAGGACGTCCCGGTCTGCCATTAAATCCCAGCTCTGCCCGGCGGCTTTGGCCGCCTAAATAGGATCGGCTAAACTGATCTGGTTTCTCCGTATGCCTCTCTCCATGGGCGATAGACTCGGTCCCTACGAAATTCTTGCGCCACTGGGCGCCGGCGGCATGGGCGAAGTCTACCGGAGCAAGGACACGCGCCTCGGCCGGGACGTCGCCATTAAAGTGCTCCCCGAGAGCTTCGCCACGCCGGTTGCCCGCGAGCGTTTTCTCCGCGAAGCGCGTGCCTGCTCCGCCCTCAGCCACCCCAATATCTGCGCGATTTACGATCTCGGTGAGTCGGGCGGCCGCCCGTATCTGGTCATGGAACTCCTGGAGGGAGAAACCCTCCGGCACTACATGCGGTCGCGGACCATCGACCCCGGCAAGGCTCTGGATTTCGCCATCCAGTTGACACGCGCCCTCGAAGCCGCGCATGCCAAGGGCATCGTCCATCGCGACATTAAGCCCGCCAACCTGATGATCACCCCGCAAGGCCAAATCCCGGATGCACAGGTAAAGGTACTCGACTTCGGTCTGGCCAAAATCACTTCTGCTCCACCGGAGCAACAAGACGAGACGGCTGTGATGGGTGATCTCACCGTTGCCGGAACCACCATGGGAACCTACGCCTACATGTCTCCGGAGCAGGCCCGCGGCGGCGTAGTAGACGCGCGGAGCGACATCTGGTCGGCTGGCGTGGTGCTCTACGAAATGGCCACCGGTTCGCGGCCCTTCACCGGCCCAACCGCGGCGGTGGTTCTGGAAAGTGTGTTCACCCAGCGGCCCGATCCGCTTCGACAGCGCAATCCGCAGGCATCGCCCGCCCTCGAGCCGATCATTTTCAAGGCGCTCGAAAAGGATCCCGCCCGGCGCTATCAGCATGCCGCGGAGCTCCGCGCAGACCTCGAACGCCTCCATCGCGCAAACACGCCGGTTACCGCCTTAACGCGGGGACGGCGGACCGCGCTGGCGGTTCTGGTGGCGCTTGCAGTTGTTACCGCGGGCGGTGTTTTCTGGATGCGTCACGCACAGGTTCAGTCCGCGCCGCACACTCAGTCCATCGCCGTGCTGCCGTTCGTGAACCTGAGTTCCGATAAAGACCAGGAGTACTTTTCCGACGGCCTCGCCGAAGAGCTGCTCAACGGGCTTTCCAGGGTTCCCAACTTGCGCGTAACAGGGAGAACCTCCTCGTTTCAGTTCCGGGGCCAACACGAAGATTCCGCCGCGATCGGCAGGAAGTTGAACGTGGCGATGCTTTTGGAAGGCAGCGTGCGGAGCCAGGGCTCGCGTGTCCGCATAACGGCGCAGCTCATCAAAGCCGCGGACGGTTTCCAGGTCTGGTCGGAAGTTTACGATCGCGAACTCAACGACGCGCTTTCGGTTCAGGAAGAGATTGCCCACGCGGTAACGGGCGCGTTGGAGTTGACCCTGCTGGGCAGCGCGCCGCAGCAATCCGGCGGGACCAAAAACCCGGAAGCCTACAATTTATTCCTTCAGGCAAGCTATTACTCCCATGTGCGCAGCAAGGAAGGGCTGGATAGGGCGGCCGCTTATTACGAGCAGGCCGTGCGTCTCGATCCAGGATATGCGCTGGCTTGGGCGATGCTCGGCTCGGTCCGGGCAAATGAAGCAGGAAAGGCTCAAATCCCGCTCGACGAAGGCTACCGCGTCGCCAGAGAGAACGTTCAACGCGCCCTCACGCTCGATCCGAATTTGGGGATGGCGCATGCCGTCATGGGATGGATTCAGATGACCCACGATTGGGATTGGGCGGTCGCCGACATATCCTTCAAGCGTGCCCTAGCCCTCGAGCCGGGAAACGTCGCCGTGATCGAGAACTTTGCCAGTCTCGACAAGACCTTGGGCCGCTTCGACGAAGCGATCGGGCTTCTGCGGCGGGCCATCGTGATCGACCCGTTGAACGCCGACCTCTATTACAACCTCGCGCTGACGATGTACCACGCCGGTCGCCAGGACGAAGCTGCGGCGGCCGCGCAAAAGGTGATCCAACTCGTGCCGGACTATAGCGCCGCGCACACCACCCTCGCGCTGATCTATCTGGCGGAATCGCGTCCTCAGGAAGCACTGGAGGAGGCTCGGAAGGAGAAGAGTCCGGCGTGGCGCCTCGTTGGCTTTCCGCCGATCTATCATGGGCTGGGCCAGGAGAAGGAAGCGAACGCCGCCCTGGCCGACCTGGTCGCCAAACTTCCCAATGACGCGGCCTTCCAGATCGCCGAAGCATACGCTGATTTCGGAAAGATCGACGCCGCGTTCCACTGGCTGGATCGCGCTTACACGCAACGCGATGGAGGGCTCACTGAGATCAAGGACGAACCGCTTCTCAAGAATCTGGAGCACGATCCCCGCTACCCGCGGTTCCTGAAGAAGCTGCGGCTCTGATTTTGTAAGTCTTTGTCGGGACCGCGAACTATTTCTCCGCGCTGTGTTGCCGCAATAGTTGAGCAGCACCTATCATAGTGAACGCTCCGAAAGAGGCGCTCATGTTTCAAAGACGACCTCCACGCTTTCGGTGGGGAATCATTCGATCACCGCGACTTATAACGGAGATGTGAACGACGCGCCCAGCACCTCCAGCGCGATCACACAGATCGTCGGGAAGACCACCACCTCAACCACGCTTTACTCAAAGCCCAATCCGTCGGCCTTGAACCAGAGCGTCACATTTGAGGCGAAGGTGACGCCTTCCTCCGCTACTACCGGCACGGTGACCTTTTATCACGGTTCAACGGTAATGGGCGCCGGGACCCTGAGCGGTGGAAATGCGACCTTGGCCGTGTCCACGCTTTCCGCCGGCGGGCACTCCATCACCGGGGTCTATAACGGTGACACGGACGATTCTCAAAGCACCTCGCCGATTCTTACTCAGGTGGTCGAGTAGGCGCTGCTTCTTTCTGCCGCTCCTGTTCCTGCATATACCGCCGGTCGTCCACAATGGTCACCTGCATATCCCGCGCCATCCGCACCACTTTCTGCAGATCGTTGCGGATGAACAATGGCAGCCAGGCCGCGCGCCTCGGCCAGATCATATAAATCTGCGTGATGTTATTGGCACGCGCGAATTGCACCAGCGCCTCGGCCGTCTCGGGGCTTTCCAGAATCCGTGCGTCCACGTGCAGATTGCGGGCGAAGTTGAGATGCTTTTCGATGCGGCCGCGCATCTCCGCCGATTTCTCGCCCGGCTTCATCACCGCCACGGCCATGCAATCCGCGCCAATGAAATCGGCCACGCGCTTGGCGCGCCGGATCAGCGCAACACTGGCCGGGTCCTGCGAAACCACCACCATCAGCTTTTCATCCGAGCGGTAGGGCGCATTGCCTTCCGGCCCGTTACGCTCGCTATCGGAATCGCCGTGGCGCGCGCCCACTTCGTGCGCCGTCTGCCTCAGCGCCATCTCGCGCAGGGCCGCTAAGGTGGATTCACGGAAGAAGTTGTTGATCGCCAGTTTCGCTTTTTCAGGGCTGTAAACCACCCCGCGCTCCAGCCGGTTCAGAAGCGCGCGCGGCGTAAGATCCACCATCACCACTTCGCTCGCCTGCTCCATCACCCAGTCCGGTATGGTTTCGCGAACGCGCACGCCGGAGACCTGCGCCACCTGGTCGTTCAGGCTCTCCAGATGCTGGATGTTCATGGTGGTGTAAACATCGATGCCCGCCGCCAGCATGGCCAGCACGTCTTCCCAGCGCTTGTTCCACTTCGAGCCGGGAACGTTGGTGTGCGGGAATTCATCCACAATGCAGACGGCGGGGTGGCGGCCCAGAATCGCTTCCGTGTCCATCTCTTCAAACGCCGCGCCCCGGTATTCCACCTTTCTGCGGGGGATGGCCTCAAGTCCATCGGTCATGGCGATCGTGTCCTTGCGGCCGTGCGGCTCGAAGTAGCCTACCACCACGTCCACGCCGCGCTGCTTCAGTTCCTGGGCTTCCTCCAGCATCTGGTAAGTCTTGCCCACGCCGGCGGCGAAGCCCAGAAAGATTTTGAGTTTACCGGAGGGGTGTTCAGTCATGGCGGCGTCCCAGCCCACTGTCCCCGTCAGCTTTAGTGCGGGAACACGCGGACGTCAAGCCCCTGCCTCTTGCGCAGCAAACGATCCAGCGGGCTTCCAAAAAGCCGCGCCTTCCATCCGTCCCGCATGCTATGGCCGACAAAGAGCTGCGTGATCCCTTTCTGCTTCGCGAATTCCAGAATGGCGTCCATCGGGTCCGATCCGCTCAGTACCTCAATTTTCGCGCCGGCCTTGCGCGCCAGTTCCAGGTTCGTCTCCAGGCTGCTCTTGTCTTCGTCGCTGAGCTGCTGGTTATCCACGTATCCGGCGATCAATTCGCCGTGAAAGCTCTCCTTGATGCGGCGGCCCACTTCGAGCATCCGGATCCCGTTGGCGCGCGGCGTCAGGCACACCATCACGCGCTCCTGCGTGCCAAAAACCTGCGGCACGCCGCTGCGTTCCAAGTAGCGCTCCAGTTGACGATCCACCACGTCGGCCGCCAGCACCAGCGCAACTTCGCGCAGCTCGGCGAATTGATGCCGGCGCGCGGCGATGTCTTCCGCCGTCGCGCCCTCGCGCTGGATGCAGGCGCTGGCGGGCGCGTCCACCACTTCAATCTCATCCGCGCCGCGTATGAATTCCACCGGAACCGTCTGTGCCACGCGCCTTCCCGTAACGCGTTCCACATCGTCCTGCAGTTCTTTGATATAGCCGAGGTTGATGGTGGTGATCACCGAGATGCCGCTCGTTAATAGCTGCTCCACATCCTGCCAGCGATAGGCGTGCGCGGCGTCCGGAGGGTTATCGTAGGCCAGTCCGTCCACCAGACACGCCGAAGGATGCCGCCTCAGAATGGTCTGCAAGTCCATCACCTGATAGCGCACCCCCTCGGCTTGAATCTCCTGAAGAGGAATGATCTCGAGCTTTTGCAGCAGGTGGGCGATCTCGCGGTCGATCTTCGGTTGAATCGCCCCCACCACCACGTCTTGACCGCGATCGTGACGGCGCCGCCCCTCATCCAGCATCTTGTGCGATTTCCCCACGCCACTCGCGTACCCGAGGAAGATCTTGAGCCTGCCACGGCTCTCATACTCCTCGGCTGCCTGCACCTGGCGGAGAAGCGCTTCGGGATCGGGCCGCCTATGCTCCGTGCTCGTCTTCACCTGCTTAAAGGGTAGCGGTTGTCGAGTGAGAGATTCAGTTTTAATACATTCACGCGGGGTTCGCCCAGGAATCCCATGGTGCGGCTCTCTGTCGCGGATGCCACCAGCGAGCGGATTTGATCCGCCGGCGCCCCGCGCACCTTCGCCACGCGATCGACTTGCGCCTCGGCGGCATCCGGACTGATATGCGGATCGAGGCCGCTGGCCGAAGCCGTCATCAGATCGGCTGGAATGGGACCAGTGTGGCCCGGATTCTCTTTCTGGAACTTATCCACGTCCGCCTTAACCCTGTCCGTCAGCTTCTGGCTGGTAGGTCCGAAATTTGAGCCGCCGGACGCCGTTCCATCGTACCCGCTGCCCGCCGCCGAGGGACGCGAGTGGAAGTATCCCGGCTTTGCGAACGTCTGCCCGATCAGTTCCGAACCGGCGAATTTTCCGCCCGCCGTTACCAGGCTGCCGTTGGCCTGGTGAGGAAAAAGGATCTGCGTCACGCCCGTGACCGCCAGCGGGTAGATCAAACCCGTGAGCAGGGTGAGTAGCAAAGTGATCTTGATGGCCGGTCCGATTTCTTTCAACATGGTTTCAAACCCTTTCTTCACGCCAGCCGCAAAAACGCCAGCAAACGATCGATCACCCAGATGCCGGGGAACGGCACCAGGATTCCGCCTACCCCATAGATCAGCAAATTGCGCCGCAGCAGCGCTGCAGCGCCTTGGGGCCGGTATGCGACGCCTCGCAGCGCCAGGGGAACCAGCGCGATGATGATCAGCGCGTTAAAGATCACCGCCGCCAGCACCGCGCTCTCCGGGCTGTGCAGCTTCATGATGTTGAGGTGCCCCAGCACGGGATAGGTGGTGAGGAACATGGCCGGGATGATCGCGAAATACTTCGCCACATCGTTGGCAATCGAGAACGTTGTCAAAGCGCCGCGAGTAATCAGAAGCTGTTTCCCGATGGCCACGATTTCAATCAGCTTGGTCGGATTGCTATCGAGGTCCACCATGTTGCCGGCTTCCTTCGCCGCCATGGTCCCCGTGTTCATGGCCACTCCCACATCGGCCTGGGCCAAGGCGGGCGCATCGTTCGTGCCGTCACCCGTCATGGCCACCAGCCGTCCCTCGGCCTGCTCCTTGCGGATGAATTCCAGCTTGTCCTTGGGTGTCGCCTGGGCCAGAAAATCGTCTACGCCCGCTTCCGAAGCAATCGCCGCCGCCGTCAACGGATTGTCGCCGGTGATCATAATCGAGCGAATGCCCATGGCGCGCAGTTGCCCGATGCGCTCCTTCATGCCGCCCTTCACAATGTCCTTCAAATGCACGATGCCAAGCAGGCGCGGCCCATCCGCCACGGCCAGAGGCGTCCCGCCGCTGCGCGAAATACGGTCGGACAGTTCGCGGAAGCTGGCTGGCGCCGTGCCGCCCTGCTCCACCACAAAGTTGATGATCGCTTCCGTCGCGCCTTTCCGCAGCATGCGGCCATCGATATCCACGCCGCTCATTCTCGTGTACGCGGAAAAAGGGATAAATCGCGCTTCGTGCTCACCCACCTCGCGGCCGCGCAGGCCATGCTTCTCTTTGGCTAGAACCACGATGGAGCGGCCTTCCGGAGTCTCATCGGCCAGGCTGGAAAGTTGCGCGGCGTCGGCTAGATCCAGTTCCGTCACGCCCTCCACCACCAGAAATTCAACCGCCTGCCGGTTGCCCAGCGTAATGGTTCCGGTCTTGTCCAGCAGCAGCGTGTTCACGTCGCCCGACGCTTCCACCGCCCGCCCGCTCATCGCCAGCACGTTATGCTGCATCACGCGGTCCATGCCGGCGATCCCAATGGCCGAAAGCAGCCCCCCAATAGTGGTGGGGATCAGGCAAACCAGCAACGCCACCAGCACCGCGACCGAAGGCACATGACCCAGGCCCGTGGAAGCGACGCTGTACGCGGCAAACGGTTGCAGCGTAACAACGGCCAGCAAAAAGATCAGAGTTAAGCCGGCGATCAGAATATTCAACGCAATCTCATTCGGCGTCTTCTGGCGTTCCGCGCCTTCCACCAGCGCGATCATGCGGTCCAGAAAAGTCTCTCCGGGATTGGACGTGATCTTGATCTTGACGTGGTCCGAAAGCACTTTCGTCCCGCCCGTCACAGCGCTGCGGTCTCCGCCGGATTCCCGAATCACCGGCGCGCTCTCGCCCGTGATCACCGATTCGTCCACCGTGGCGATGCCGTCGATCACTTCCCCGTCGCCGGGAATAATATCGTTGGTTTCGCAAATCACAACGTCGCCGGAGCGCAGTTGTGAAGAGGTCACTTCTTCCGTTTTGCCGGAACCCAAAAGGCGCTTCGCCACCGAATCCGTTTTCGTCTTGCGCAAAGCCTCAGCCTGCGCTTTGCCCCGGGCCTCAGCCATGGCTTCCGCGAAATTGGCGAACAGCACCGTGAACCAAAGCCAGATGGCGATCTGTACTTGGAAGCCGATAGCGGCGCCCCCACCGAACAAGTCGCGGACCAGAATCACCGTTGTCACTGCCGCGCCAACTTCCACGACAAACATCACCGGATTCTTCATCAGCGTGACCGGGTTCAATTTCACGAACGATTGTTTCGTCGCGCGTCCCAGAATTTCCGGATCAAACAGCGGGCGCGCCCGCGCCAGCCTTTTGGGGATCAGGTCGGTAGGGTCCGCGGAAATCAGGGGTTGCTCAATTGCAGTAGGCACGTAACTAGCTCCAGATGGGTAAGGACCCGACCACGGCGGCAAACAGCTTGCCTGAGTACATAAGGAAGTGCTCGACAATCGGTCCGAGCGCCAGCGCGGGGAAGTAAGTGAGCGCGCCCACGATCACCACCGTGCCGGCCAGCAATCCCACGAAAAGCGGTCCGTGCGTGGGGAACGTCCCGCTGGTAGTCGCCACCCTCTTCTTTGCGGCCAGACTGCCGGCCACCGCCAGCAACGGAATAATGAACAGGAAGCGGCCGATAAGCATATCCAGCCCCATGGTCAGGTTGTACCAGGGCGTGTTCGTATTGATGCCGCCAAATGCGCTTCCATTGTTTCCCGCGCCGCTGCTGAAAGCGTAAAGGATTTCCGCGAACCCGTGCGGTCCGCTATTGGTAAGGTTCGCCGTTCCCGCGCCGGGCGGATTCCAATAACCCGTCTTCGAAAAATCCACGACGCTGCTGATGCCCGAAAAGATCAGAATGCTGGCCGCCGTGGCGATCAGCGCGAGCATGGCCATTTTGACTTCCTTCTGCTCGATCTTCTTGCCAATATATTCCGGCGTGCGTCCCACCATCAGGCCCGCGATGAATACCGCGACAATCGCGAACAGAAGCATTCCGTAAAGGCCCGCGCCCACGCCGCCAAAAATGACTTCGCCGGTTTCTATGTTGAAAAGCGGAACCAGGCCGCCGAGCGGCGTCAGACTGTCATGCATGGCGTTCACCGCGCCGCAGCTCGCGTCCGTGGTGACTACGGCGAATAAGGAGGACGCCGAGACGCCGAACCGAACTTCCTTCCCTTCCATGTTTCCCGACGTTGAGTCGAGACCCAGCTTCGTCAGGATCGGATTGCCCGCCTGCTCCGCCGGGTAAGTAATCGCCACGCCAATCAGAAACAGCAGACTCATGGTCGCGAAGATGGCCCACCCCTGGCGCGTATCTTTCACCATGCGCCCGAACAAATACGTCAACCCGGCGGGAATCAGGAAAATCATGACCAACTGCACGAAGTTGGTCAACGGCGTGGGATTCTCAAATGGATGCGCCGAGTTCGCCCCGAAGAATCCGCCGCCGTTGGTGCCCACCATCTTGATCGATTCCTGCGACGCAACCGGACCCATCGGGATCACCTGCTGCGCGCCTTCCAGCGTTTGGACCACCACGTTCGGCTTCAGATTTTGAATGACGCCTTGTGAACAGAGGAACAGCGCCCCCACGATGGAGAGCGGGAGCAGCACATAGACCACTCCGCGAGTGAGATCCACCCAGAAGTTCCCGATCGTCTTTACCTGTTGGCGCGCGAAGCCGCGCGTCAGCGCCACCGCCACCGCGATCCCGGCCGCTCCGGAGAGAAAGTTCTGCACCGTGAGCGCGGCCATCTGGATCAGGTAGCTGACCGTACTCTCTCCGCTGTACGATTGCCAGTTCGTATTGGTGACGAAGCTGACCGCCGTGTTAAAGGCCAGATCCGGCGTCATGACAGGCGTGCCGAAATTCTGAGGATTCAACGGAAGATGGCCTTGTGCCCGCTGCAGCACGTACGCCAGCACCACGCCCACCACGCTAAACAGGATCAGCGCGAACGAATACTGTGTCCACTTCTGCTCCTCGTCTTCACGAATGCCGCAAAGCTTGTAGATCAGAGCCTCCAGCCAGCGCAGCACCGGATGCAGAAAAGTCCGGCGGCCTTCGTAGACCTGGGTGAGAAAAAGTCCCATGGGCTTCGTGAGCGCCACGACGACGAGGAAGAAAACGACGATTTGCAAAACGCCAGGCGTGGTCATTTCAGAATTTCTCGGGACGCAGAAGCGCGTAGATCAAATATCCAAACAGGAACAGTGCTGTGATGCCGGCCAGCAGATAATCCATGGCGGGGTCCTTATAACCGATCGCAAGCGAGCGTGAACGCCCAGCAGAGCACGAAGAACAGCAGCGCTATCGCGACGTAGAAAATATCCAGCATTTACTCTCTCAGGTTAGGCGTACAAACGTGTGTAAGTCCTAATGGCGGCATAAGGATTCCATAAAGATTGTAAAGACGCAAGGTTTTAACCAGGCGGCTTACCTATGTCCTACTCCCTGACCAGGTGCAGCCGTTGACGCGCACTCAGTATCAACAAACGGGCGCACCGGTCCCGCTGAATCAGAAGGATTCTCCCGGCAACGAGGAACCGCGAGCTTGAGTCGCCCGGGCGTCGCCGTCCTGCTCCCCCAGGATCTCTGGAGGGACCTGGCTGGTCTGCGTGGCGACCGCGCGCCGGAAGAGCATGTCTTTCAATCGCGCGGCTTGAAACCGCTGGATCGCGGGCGCGTCCGCGTGATTCTGTTGGCAGCCGCTCGGCGGGCTGGGATCAACTCCCCGGTTAGTCCGCACTGGCTGCGCCACGCACATGCATCGCACGCGCTCGACCATGGAGCGCCGATTCACCTTGTTCAGGCCACTCTTGGCCACAGTTCTGTCGCGACGACGAGCCGTTATCTCCACAGCGCGCCGCATTTGCCACGGGGCCAGACCGCCTTTGAGTTGCTGGGTGGGTTCGCGAAGCTGACCATACCGCCCCACGAGGTGCGAACAAACCGTCATGGTGAAAGAGTCCACGAACAATTGAGAGAACATCTCCGGCCTGTTCAGACACGGCAGAATCGCTTGAGTCAAATGGTGGAGAACGGGGTCGGGAGTTCCGTACACACAGTGGAGACGTTTAACCTGACGCATTCCAGCATCGTCGGTAAGGGCATTGAGAGTGGTCCGGGGAACATGGAAATGTACCCAGTCGATGGGCCCCGGGTTTCGAATACTAGAATTTGACTCGAGGTCGCACATCGCGACCCCGCCCACGGGCCACGCCCCCGTCTTTGTATATTTTTCGTCGGTCCACAGCTCCCATTCCCCGGAATTCGCATGGTTCAGATGAACCGAAACAACGTAAGCCTTTTCAGGAGGAATGGACGCGGTTCGCTCCGGGATGCCGCTCCGTGCAATTAGCCGGGTAATCGTCAGTTGCGGCCGGACCACGGAAACCGCAGAATCTATGGCAACATGGGGCGGTTGGTTCAGGGTGAAGTACTTCGCCATCTGCGCGCCATGGGCGCTTGCCGCCTGCGATGGAGTCGTCATGGATGCCTCCGGGCTGCCGCGTCATTGTGGCCGAGAGTCTCGGGCCAAGCTTCGGGCCGTAGTCCCGGTTCCCGATGCTGTTCACCCTGAGTTTTATGCATGGCAAGTTCCAGCTGGAGACCTCCAGCCTAGCTGAAGAATACACCCCTCGCTATACTGCTTTCAAACAAGTCCCGAGAAAGCGCCCAACTTGTTGATCGGAATTGACAAATCGGGCGCCCTCCGACAAAGGCCTCCGCGCGCAGCCCCTTATGAGATTCCGGTTTCAACCAAACCGATCAGGTCGTCGCGAACCCCATGGGGATCCTGATCGACAATCTAGCCGCAGCGCGTGTAAGGACCGACGACAATGAATCCCTGGCTGATCCAATCGTCACGTTCTTTTGCGGAATTTGCCCAGGGCAGAATCTCGGCCCCAACCGCACTCAAATTACGAAGACGATTGAAGCCTTCATGCAGTTGATTCGCGGAGGGGATGACGATTTGGGATGAATTGCATTGCCGTCGCGGGAGGATGTCAGCGGTCCTCCAGGAAATCATCCGCGCCTACTAACAAAGCTTGTGGTATGCTCTGCTAATAATAAGTACTGAAACATACGTCGGAAGAAAATCGGCGCGTCGTACTTACATTCGGAATAGAAAGCGGTCGATATGACTAGAGTCAGATTGAGCATCGTCCTGTTGTTGTGGACTTTTGGCGTAGCGTCTCATGCTGCAGCCCAGACAAGCCTTTCTAACCAAGCCGCCGCCCGTTTCCTCGATCAGGCCACTTGGGGATCCACTCCCGCCAGTGTCGCGGCTCTCCAGAAAACCACTATGGAGGGTTGGCTGACTGTCCAATACCAGACCCCGTCGTCCACGCTTCCGGCTCAGCCGATTAACGACCCGGACGGCCAACCCAACCTGGATTTCACACCGGTCCAGCGCGCGTTCTTTCAGAACACCCTCGCCGGCCAGGACCAGCTTCGGCAACGTGTCGCGTTTGCCCTCAGCGAAATCTGGGTGATTTCCGGCTTCAGTGACCGTCTGGCATACGCGGTGCCTCCTTATTGGAGCGTGCTGAGCAACAATGCGTTCGGCAATTACCGCGACATCATTAAAGCCGTGACCCTCAGCCCAGGAATGGGAAGGTACCTGAACATGGCGAATAGTAACCAAGCCACCGCCGCTGCCGGCTCTTCACCGAACGAAAACTATGGCCGTGAGCTGATGCAGGTTTTGACGATTGGTCTGAACCATCTGAATCAGGACGGAAGCCTCGCCCTTGACGCCCATGGAAACCCGATTGCCAACTACACCAACGATCAGGTTACCGATATGGCTCGGCTTCTAACTGGTTGGACATACCCGACTCAGCCCGGTGTCGCGCCAGTCAATAACAATCCGAATTACTTCATCGGTCAGCTGTATGCCGTGGAGTCCGATCACGATACCGGGTCGAAGACGATTTTTGGAGGCGTTCAGGTTCCTGCCGGCCAGACTGCCGAGCAAGATCTTAATTCTCTCCTCGATGCGTTGATGGCCCAGAAATCCATGGCTCCATTCGTCTGTGCGCAGCTCATTCAACATTTGGTCACCAGCAACCCGTCACCCGCATACATCAGCCGCGTGTCAGCGGTGTTTCAAAATGACGGAACGGGCGTCGTGGGGAATATGCAGAAGGTGATTTCGGCGATTCTACTCGACCCCGAAGCGCGCGCGGGCGATCAGGCCGGGGCGGCGCCTGTCTCGGGCTTCGGCCACTTTCGTGAACCCGTGCTCTTCCTCGCCAACCTCCTGCGTGGTTTGAACGCTACGCTGACGCCGACCAGCGGCATTCAAGTAGCTAGTTCAGATCTGGGTCAGGATCTCTTTTTCGCCCCCAGCATATTCAATTTCTTTTCGCCTTCTTACCAGACTCCGAGTGGCGTGGTTGCCCCGGAACTCCAGATCTACTCCACTGCCACAGCATCGCTGCGTACGGATGTCGTAAATGACATCCTGTACGGATCGATCGATGGAACAACTACTTTTGATCTTTCACCTTTTCAACAGTTCGGCGCTAACAATACGGACTTAGTCAATTACATCAGCGCCGCGTTTCTGCACAGCACCATGTCGAGCGATCTTCGGGCAGCCTGTCTATCCGCGGCGAATGCCGCTACTTCGCCCGGGAGAGCGGTACAAGCCGCGCTCTACGTGGCGCTCACCTCGGCCGAGTATCAAGTAATTCATTAGGGGACAGCCATATGTTTTCACGACGAGGATTTATTCGCGTTAGTTCGGCCGCGGTAGGATCGCTTGCCCTGCGGCCCTTTGGATTACTTCCGGCCTTAGCGCAAAGCGGCCCCGATTACCGCGCACTGGTCTGCATTTTTCTCTATGGCGGCAACGATTCGAACAACACCGTTTTGCCAATGGACGATACAGATTTCCAGGCTTACACGTCCATCCGGCGCCAACTCGCGCTCACACCCGCTGATCTGACGACCCCGACTACGGTGTCGGGCTCGCCGATATCGTTCCACGGACAACTCCCAAGCATGGCCGGCTTATTCAGCAGCAAGGAACTGGCCGTGATTGCCAACGTCGGCCCTTTGGTGCAGCCGTTGACGCGCACTCAGTATCAACAAACGGGCGCACCGGTCCCGCTGAATCTGTTCTCGCACCCGGATCAGCAAAGGGCGTGGGAGACTTCCTATCCGCAGGGCTATTCCACCACCGGATGGGCGGGCAGAGTGGCCGACTTCATCGCAACGCAAAACTACAACGCCAACACCATCCCGATGTTCCTTTCCACGGCCGGGAACAACCTGCTGGGAACAGGCGCGAGCACTCAACAGATCGCTCTTGTCCCCGGCGAGCCGCTCTCGCTGGCAGGCTTCGACAACTCGGCGGAGTCGCAGGCCCGGTACGCCGCGGTGACGAAACTTTTGACATTGAATAGCGGGATCGCGCTGGCCCAGGCAGCGAATCAGACGCTTTCAAATAGTCTCGCGGACGCACAGGTACTTGCAAACGCCCTCGGGAAGGCCAGCCCGCTGAAGACCGTTTTCCCAGCCACTGAGCTGGGTGCGCAGTTATTGCAGGTGGCTCAGGTCATCCAGGTTCAGGCTGCTCTCGGCATGCGCCGCCAGATCTTCTTTTGTCAGTTAGGGGGATTTGATACGCACGCCGACGAAATGAACACCCTCTTTGGTCTTTACGCTCAGCTTGACCCGGCCATTGCCGCCTTCTACGCCGCAACCCAGGAGCTCGGCGTGGCCGACAGCGTTACGACCTTTACCGAATCGGACTTCAGCCGTACCCTTCAGCCCGCCACCGACGGCGGGGCCGATCACGGCTGGGGCGGGAACCATTTCGCTCTGGGAGGCGCCGTAAGCGGTGGTCAGATTTTTGGCCAGTTCCCAACGTTTGAGCTCGGCGGACCCAACGACACCGACACGCGCGGCCGCTGGATACCTACGACCGCGAGCGACCAATATGGCGCAACTCTTTGTGAATGGTTCGGAGTACCCAACAGCGTGCTTCCCATCATATTCCCGAACATCGCAAATTTCCCCACCCAAAAGCTCGGATTTCTAGGTTGAGACCCTTCGCAAAGCGCGTCATGTTACCGGCGCGGGGTTAAACGGCGTCAAGGAATTGCCGAGACCCCAGTGCTCGGCCCATGTCTTGCGGCGGCCGCTGGCGGTGTCCAGGGCGAAGCGGAAGATCTCCCAGCCGATTTCCTCGATGGTGGAGCTGCCGCTGGCAATGCGTCCCGCGTCCACATCGATCAGGTCGTGCCAGCGTTCGGCGAGCGAGGTCCGCGAGGAAACCTTGATCACCGGCACCAGCGAAAGCCCATAGGGGCTGCCTTCGCCGGTGGTAAAAATATGCAGGTTCATGGACGCGAGCTGAAGCGTGCCACAGATAAAATCGCTGGCGGGAGTGGCGGCGAACACCAGACCTTTCGAGGTGACTCGTTCGCCATGGGATGCCACGCCGCGGATCGGGGTTGTTCCCGCCTTGGCGATCGAGCCGAGGGCCTTCTCAACGATGTTGGCAATGCCTCCGCGCTTGTTGCCCGGCGTCGGATTGGCGCTGCGGTCGGCGCGGCCGCGGGCCAGGTAATCGTCGTACCAGCGCATTTCGCGAACCAGATCGCGCGCCACTTGCGGCGTGGCCGCGCGCGCAGTCAATAAATGGATGGCGTCGCGAACTTCAGTGACCTCGCTAAACAGTACCGTCGCGCCCGCGCGAACAAACAGGTCCGCGGCAAACCCGACCGCCGGGTTGCAGGTGATGCCGGAGAACGCGTCGCTGCCTCCGCATTGCAAACCCACCACGAGTTCGGACGCCGGCACGGCTACACGCGCGCGGTGATTGAGCACAGTGAGACGGCGCTCGGCCGCTTCCATGATGGCCGAGACGGTCGCCGCGAATCCTCCGTACGATTGCAGGCGCACCAGATTTGGTGCTTCGAGGAGCGGAAGTTCGTTCTGAAAGAGGCGCTCCGGTTGCAGCTTCTCGCACCCGAGGCTCACGATGAGCGGCGTTCCGCCCGCATTGGCGTGCAGGCTGATATTCCGCAGGGTGCGAATCGGAATCTCAGCGCCGGGCGCATCGATGGCCACTCCGCAGCCGTAGGTATGCGTCAGCGCGACGATGTCATCGACATTGGAAAAGCGGGGCAGCACTTCGCTCTTCAAACGGCGAACCGCGTAGTCCACCGTGGGCGCCACGCATTGGACGGTCGTTGTGATTGCGAGGATATTCCTGGTTCCCACAGAGCCGTCCGGATTGCGGTAGCCGTCGAAGGTGAACCCTTCAAGAGGTTCGGGCAACCGCGGGTTGCAGGAGGAGAGATCCAGCTCGTCCAGCGAAGGGGCCTCCGGAAGATCGATCAACTCCGCGAGCACCAAGGTCCCCTTCGGTATGGCCTGTTTGGCGTATCCGATGGTTTGGCCATAGCGAAGGATCGCGTCACCCGCGGCAAGGTCCACCAGTGCAACTTTCTGAGCGCTCGAAACGACAACCGCTACGTTATCGCTGGGGTGCGTCTGAATGTACGGCGCCGGATTCATGTGCCACAGCCTCCCGAAATGAGCGCTCCGCGGTGTCCTTCGGATCGGTGGAAACCGGCTGATCCCGCCACAACCAGCGCATCATCTCGGGCATGATAGCGCCGCCCATCTTGGAGCCGTGCTTGTTCATGCCGAAGGCGTAGTTGACCTCATATCCTTTTGCCGTGAGGGCCTTCATCAGCCGGACGTTCTGGAAGAACCAGTCGCGCGTCTCGTCATAAGTACCGTCGGGTTTTAGGGAGCGATTGTCATTTCGTCCATCCTGAAGAAAGATCCGGATGGGCTTCTGATTCGTCTTTGCAACGAGGTCGGCATAAGCGTTTCCACCGCGTATATTCGTGAAGCTGCCGACGATGCTGAGAACCTTGCGGAACTGGTCCGGCCGTTCCCAAGCCACTGTGAACGCCGCGATAGCGCCGGAACTCGCGCCGCCGATCCCTCGGTTTTCCGGGTCTTTCGAGATGTTGTAGTCCTTGTTCAGCACCGGAAGCAGCTCGTCGACGATCACACGAGGGTACTTGTCGTCGAGGGTGTTGTACTCGGTTGGCCGGTTGGTGGTTCGGTCTCCCCATTCCTTAGGATTCGCTTCGGGCTGATCGGGGCGCCGGCCAGGATTGATGAAGACCCCGATCATGACGGGGATCTCGCGGCGGTAGATCAAATTGTCCATCACGTTCTGGGCGCGCAGGTCTCCGTCGGGCGCCATGAAGGCTTGCCCGTCGTTGAAGATCATCAGGCTGGCGGGATTCGCCGGGTTATATTGTGCCGGAACGTAGACCCAATAGGTGTGCGAGGTGCCGGGATAAGCCAGGCTCGGCAAATTGAATGGCCCGCGGATCTCACCTTTTGGCACACCGTCTTCGGCGAGGGAGTCCGGACCCAGGTGATAGTGCGCATCGGGGTTTACGGGAGGCGTTGTCGTTTGCGCATAGGCGGCGACCGCCAAAAAAATGAGGAAGGTTCGTTTCATAAAAGAGCGTTTCCCAAAAAGAGCGTTCCCAAAAAAGAGCGTTTCTAAAAAAGAGCGTTTCTAAAAAAGAGCTATGGAAACATTGTTTATCACAACGCCGCGCGCCGAAAGCTCATTGAGCAACTGGGTCACGGCGGGATTTCTTTCGCCCGTGCACGGCACCACCACGGCCCACTCCAAATTTTCGCGGAACTCGCTGGTGCTGATGCGCCAGCGATGCAGATCCGGCGGTGGCTCGGCTCCGATCTGAATCAGCGACCACGAACGAACCAGCGCGAGCGCCGTCGCATCGTCCGGCGGCGGCCCGCGGACGATAAAGTGATTGTCGCCGTGCACCAGAATGCCGATCATGCGGAGAGGCGCAAATCCGGCGCGGGATAGCCGATCGCGAAATGGTACACCACCTGTCCGTCGTGGGACGAAAAGTTCAGATACCGGTGCACCTCGTCGTCGAAGAAAGCGCCGATGCCGGTTGCGCCCAGGCCGAGAGCTTCCGCCGCAAGATACAACCGGTGGCCAATGGCTCCGGCTTCGAAATGAACGTAGCGGTAGCCGCGATCGCCAAAGATGCTCGTTGCGTGATCGAGGTCTCCGATGAGGGAGAACGACGCGCAGGCGTTACCCGCCAGGTTCTGACCCAGGCTCAAGCCTGCCGCGACGACGCGCTGATCGCCGCTTCGCATCAACTCCAACTCGCCAGAGGCCTTGCCAAGCCGGTAAACGCCTGGTTCGAGTCCGTCGATCCGATGCGCATAAAGATAGAGCCGGATGAAACTCTCACCGCTGAAATCGGCGAAAAACGGCGCTGCGGCCCCTGCGAGAATCGTGGATAGCCGCGCGAGCGACAGAGAGCGGGAACCGCCGACGAAATCGACCGCCGAACGACGCTTCCGGACTGTTTCACCGAACGTTCGCGACGATTGCGCGGGGGCGGCGAACCGGATCTCCGCCGGTGCTACCGACGGATTTCCAGCGACTGTGGGGACGAGAATTTTCGTGGCGGCGTGAACGCGCTCGATCAACGGGTAAGCGATGGTCTCCGGCGAAAGCTGGTTCGGCCGGCCTCCAAACCAATGGGACGTTTTGGGCTCAGAAGGGACCACAGGAATGGAATCGCCAGCCAAGCCGACAACGAGCAGCGGCCACTCATCGTCATGAAAATGACAAATTTGTGTCACCTGATTATCGTCGAACCGACCGGTGGCGAAACTCCGGCAGCCCATCGACCGGGCGGCTAGCGCTAGAGCTTGCCACGCGTGCCCGATGTCGTGCAGGCAATACCGATACGCCCGCGATCGATACTTCCATGCCTCGCGCCACACGATGCTGGTCAGGATAAATACGATGGGAGAGCCGATCGCAGCGGCCAGTTCAAAAGTGCCCAGACCGCGCTGTTCAGCCATGTGCGAAGAGGGCCGGTAGTGATAGAGGCCATCGGCCCAGCCGATTAAACCCCTCGTGATGAAATGAAATTCGGTCGGGTGCAGATTTCCGGAGGAGGGATTCACGCGCAATGAGTAGCGCTCCCCGGTGGATGGAACGCGCTTCGACGCACTAATAGCAGCGGAGTAGAAGAGCAACTCCGAGAGAAAGGCGGGTCCGTCCTGAGCGGGTGTGGACCCCATTTCACCGCCCAACACGTCGAGAGCGGGCAACTCCGGGACGGGCGGATCAGCGGGCAGATCGATCACCGGGACGTCCTCGTAATGGCGGAACGGCTCCGGCATGTTTGCCCAATCGAGAGCGTGCTGCGTACGCCTCAGCGATTCAGCAGTGTGCTTGGTGGAATCGTGGTATTCGCGCCAAGTCAGCGGGAAAAACCCTTAAGCGGCGATCCCGTTTTCCCAAACCGGATTACAATCCTCACACAGCAAATCCGACGGAGGTACAAAGGCTACCTGGGCGGGGTTAATGTTCTGTTCATCCAAGAGATCGAGTGACGGCAATAGCGGGCGGACACTGCCCGGAAGCGACATGGCGGATATTACGTTCACGTTACTTCTCCTTTCTGGTTGAGGCTTGAGCAGTTTTGCACCCAAACGTACTAAGAGTACTACTTTCGGGGGTAGAACGACAATTACTTGCTCTGCGATGTCAATTGAGCATATTATTACTAGAACACTAGGTTTATCAATGAACTCCGCGAAGCGCTCGACCTCTACCCGATGGCTGAATGCTCTGGGCATCGTGGCCGCGATTTCCGCCGTCGCAGCAGTTGCCTGGAAGAATTCCCAGCCGGCCATTGGCTCCGTCCTTATTCATCTTTCTTACAATTCCACCCAGGAGCTTTTCGGCGACCTGAATCCGAAGTTCGTAAAGACCTACGAACGGAATTCCGGAATTCATGTTGCGGTGAATCAATCCGACGCCAGTAACAATGCCGATGTGGTTACGTTCGCCATGCCGTCTGAAGTGAATGAGCTGCAACGCAAGGGGCTGATTGCCGAGGGGTGGGCAGGCCGCCTTCCCGGCCATTCGCAACCTTATACCTCCACGGTTGTCTTCGTGGTTCGTAAGGGCAATCCTAAAGCGATTCACGACTGGCCGGATCTGGTACGCAAAGACGTGACCGTGGTCACGCCGGACCCGAGAAGCTCGGGTAACGGGAAGCTCAGCGTGCTCGCGGCCTGGGGGTCGGTGGTGCGTCGAGGGGGAAGCGATGCGAGCGCGCTGGCCTACCTGAGGCAGCTTTACGCGCATGTCCCGGTGCCGGATGCCAAGGCGCGTGGCGCCAAGGAAACCTTCAGCGAAGACAAAGTGGGCGATGTTCTCCTCACCTGGGAAAACCAGGCCCTGATCGAGCGCGCGGACTCTCGCGGGGAGTATGAAATTGTCTACCCGCCGGTAAGCATTCTTGCCGAGCCCGCCGTTGCGTGGGTGGATTCCGCAGTGGCTCGCCACCATACGGAAGCGTCCGCCAAAGCGTATCTGCAGTACCTGTTCACAGCGCCGGCGCAGGAGATCATCGCCAAAGACGGATACCGGCCCGTCGACGCGGCCGTCCTCGCCAAGTACTCGAAGCAGTTTCCCGCGATGAATCTGTTTCCGGTAACGGCGGTAGCAAAGGACTGGGACGACGCATCCGAGAAATTCTTCGCCGCCGGGGGGATATTCGATCAAGTCCGCCCCGTTCCCGTTCCGCCCGTATCGCTTGCAGTCGCCGCCCCAAACAGGCCGATATGAAGCTGCCCTTCGCGAACTATTCCATCCACAAGGCCCAGAAAGATCTACTTGCAGGCGTAACGGTTGCGGCCATCTCTTTGCCGCAGGCCATGGCGTACGCGCTGATCGCGGGCGTCGATCCACGCTTCGGCCTTTATTCGGCCATCGTGGTTACGATAGTGGCGTCGGTGTTCGGGTCATCCTCGCACCTGATCAATGGACCCACCAACGCGATATCGCTCGTGGTTTTCAGCGCGCTCGCGTTTTTCAATCCGGACGCCCGCTTCGAAGCCTACCAGGCGATGTTTCTGTTGGGAATTATGATCGGGATCATTCAGATTCTGATTGCGGTTTTCAAGCTGGGGGACTTGACCCGTTATATCTCCGAATCCGTCGTGATTGGCTTCATGGCCGGGGCCGGTTCTCTAGTGGCGCTGAGCCAAATCGGAAATCTGATGGGGCTTCGCGACAAAGGCACGGGCGATCAGCATGTTCTCTATCGCATCTGGCTCACTATCACATCGGGCCCACCCAACTGGCGATCGCTTGCTCTGGGCGTCTCGACGATCGTGTTTGTGGTGCTGCTGCGGTTCCTGGCGCGCCGTTATCGTTTGCCGCAATTTGACATGCTGCTCGCCTTGATCGCCGCGGCGTTGGTGGCGGCCGCCTTCGGATGGTCGCACCCTGGTGTTGGCGGCAAGACCCTTGTTTCAGTGGTGGGCAACGTGCCTCGATCTCTGCCGGCTTTTCACATTCCCCAGATTCAACTGGTCTGGGTGCGGGAGCTTTCGGGCAGCGCATTCGCCATCGCCTTTCTGGGACTGCTGGAGGCGCTGGCCATCGCCAAATCCATCGCGGCGACAACTCACCAGCCGCTGGATTACAACCGGCAGTGTCTGGCCGAAGGGCTGGCGAATCTCACGGGAGGATTCTTTCAGTCTCTTCCCGGCTCGGGATCTCTGACGCGTTCGGCGATCAACTTTCAATCCGGCGCGGTGTCGCGTTTTTCCGGCATCTTCGCGGCCAGCACGGTGGCACTCTGCGTTCTCGCGTTTGCTCCGCTGGCGCGGTTTGTTCCCAAGCCGGCGCTGGCCGGCCTGCTGATGGTAACGGCAGCGCGTCTGGTGGATTGGAAGCGGCTCTCCTATGCGATGCGCGCCTCGCGGTATGACGCCACTCTGGTTCTGATCACCGCTTTCGCCGCCGTCTTCATCAGCGTGGAATTCTCGATCCTGATTGGTGTCGCGCTTTCGATCGTCATGTTTATTCCGCGGGCGGCCTTACTGCGATGGTCGGAGATGACGGTGAGCGGGGACCGGGTGATACGCGAGCGCTTGCCCGACGATCCACCGTGCTCGGCGTTGCTGCTGTACGACCTGGAAGGCGAGCTCTTTTTTGGAGCGGTTCCTGAACTGGAGCGCTGTTTCGACGAGATCACGCGCCGCACTTTCAAGGAGGGAATTTCGTGCGTTGTGCTGCGGCTGAAGCGGACGCGCAATCCCGACATGGTCGCGCTCGAGCGTTTCGAGCACTTCCTGCGATCCATGGAGACGAGCGGCGTTGCGGTGCTGCTCTGTGGAGTGCGCCCGGATTTCAGCAAAGTGATCGATAACCTGAAGTTCCGCGACTGGCTTCCGAACGACCGCATCTTCCCCGAAGGGCTGGAGTTGTATTCCTCGACGCTGCGGGCGGTGCGCCAAGCCTATCAGTTGATCGAGGAAAACGACTGCGCACATTGCGGCGGCGAGGATCCGGTTGCGCAGGGAGAGACGGTTTACTACAGAGTTTGACGGCGTGCCTCTAGCCTGAGGTTGAGGTGGACGGCGTGCCGCTGGTGGTCTGTGCGCCGTAGAGCGTGTAATCCAGACTCTGTATGGATGCAGTCAGGAGGCTCTGTTGGGTGTCGAGCGTGGAGATGAGAGTATCGGCCTGGGCGAGCTGCTGGAACAGGGTCTGCTGCATGGCGTTGATACTCGCCTCGGTGCTCACGATCTGCGTCTGGAGGCCGGCATCATCCTGCTGCAGGGTGATTTGCTCGTTGGCGATGGCGCCGGTATTGGGGTCACTCACCTGGCTCAACTCTTGTGAAAGGCCGCCAAATCCCGTGGTTTCCGAGCCAAAGAACTGGAAGGCCCCGGCCAGTTGCGAATCGGACAATCCGGATAGTACCGTTGGGTCGAAGCTCATCGTTCCGTCGGAGTTGAAGGTGATGCCCATATCGGCCAGGCTGGTGATGCTTCCCGACCCCTGGTAAGTAGACATCTGCTGCATGTCCCCCTCCAGTTGATAGATGGTGGAATCGCCGCTCAACACCCCTGTGCTGACGCCGGCTTGCGAGTTGATGGCACTGACGGCGGAGTTGTAAGCGGTCACCAGGGTTTGAATCCCGGACGAAAGCTGCGAAGAGTCGGATGCGAGGGTTAAAGTAACGGGAGTGGTGGTGGTTGCGACGAGGTTAATCGTAGCGCCGGGGATGAGATCGTTTACCGCATTCCCGGTTCGCTGCACCGGAAGATTATTCAGCATGAATTCGGCGTCCGCGCCCTGATTGGTGTCCGTAAGAACGTTGGTGTTCGCGCCGGTCGGGTCATCAAACAACTGCAGAGTGGTGGCGCCGGTGTTGTCGGCTGAGACGGAAAGATAGTTCGACGTGCCGGTGGTGAGGATGGTGGCGGTGACGCCGGAATTGGTGGCGTTGATGGCGGCTTCGAGACCAACGAGGTTATTTGTCGCGGGCGTGAGGTTGATGGCGTAGTTGTTCGAGCCCACCACAAGGTTCATGATGCCGGTGCTGGATACCTGCGTGGTCTGCGAATTCGCAAAACCGGCTGTTGACGTTTCCGACGCGGCGGCGGCTAGCGTGGTGATTGAATTGATGGTGTAAGACGCCGCACTACTCGCGCCCGTGGCTGTAACCGTGACAGCAGAGGCGTTCGAACTGCTTCCCGAAATTGCCTCATTCGCACCCAGGGTTCCCAGGGCCTGCACGGCGGTTGTAAGACTCTCAGCCGTGCCCTGCAGCGAAGCAAGCTGCGTTTCTTCGCTGAGAACGGTTTGATCCTGATTCTGCAGTTCCTGTAGGGGAATGCTGGCAATCCCGACGGCTCTGGTGAGGATGCCCTGGAAGCTGCTTGAATACTGGCTGGTGCCCGTGAAAACTAAAGGCGTCACGCCTCCTGTACTTGTCGCACTGGTGCCCACTATCTCACCTCTCCGTCTGTCTTATCGGCTGGAAACCAAAAATCTTGACCCGGGGTGCGTGGTTCCCCGATTCTGTGAAACAAACTGGCTAACTATGTCTTTGATTCCGGAGGATTTGCGCTTTCTGCCAGAGTCGCTTTTGGGGTGGGCCGGGGAGCTTCTGATACCTGGCGTAGGCCCTGAATCTGGTCATGTTGTATTTGTCGCCACGTTGCCGGATGCGCGCCTTGCGCAGGGCATCCGGTTTCTGGGGTCTTTTTTTGTTGTTCCTCTTGTTCACTTTCGAATTGCCTTCCTGTTTTGAGCTTCTCAGGCGGAAGTTGGGTGGGAGGGGGATTTTAGGGTAAGTTATTGAGTTGCTTGAGACGATTTTCCAGGATCTTCTGTCATAGGCTTTTCAACTTCGGGCCACGGATGAAAAGGATGAACACGGATTTGGTTACCATGATGCAGCGGCGCGCGTTGATTGCATTGATTTACGGAATCGCAAGCGGGCATTGCCTGGCCGCTTCGTTGACGGGGGTGCTTCTTTCCGATCACGAGGGCCAGGTGACGCACGCATCGGGAATGGTCAGTCTCCTGGTCGGCGATCAGGCGCGCGTTTTCTATTACGGCGAGCCCCTTCCGAGACATTTCCGGTCACCAGTCTGCTCGCAGATCGGAGCTGTGTGGGAGGTTGTGACTCGCGTTGACCAGGATGCGACTGACATCTTGCGCGTCATTTGCCGTGGTCAAGTTGACGAGAACGTCCACGGGCCGGTCAACGATTCCGCTGCTCTCGGCGCGCTTGCGGGCATCACCGGAGTACCGCGATTACTTGAAGGCGTTGGAGGGGATGGATAATTCCTTAGGGACGGCGTCGGGACGCGGCGTCATGTGCATTGACGTGGAAAGCGTGGGGAGAGGCACGGCCCGGCTGCGGGCGGACGGGGACTGTGGCTTGGAGGCCGCCGGCAAGAGCGTCGATATGGTTTTCCGTCTGATCCGAGATGAGCGTTCTCGTCGATGGGTGATTGATGAAATCAGTTTCGAGTGAAGGCATGCACTTTGCCCGGGAATCAGTGCATCCCGGCGTTTTCTCTCTTGGCGAACCACTGAACACTGAAGGAAATTGGCAGGCCGATCACGACCATGTGCACCAGAAGTCCTTGAACCAAATCACGATATGTATAAGGCCCCATCGCGTGAAACGCCGATAGCGGCAGAACAATCAGGCGCATCACAAGCTCGACAGCCGCGCCAAAGAACAAGCCGCAAACCAAGGGATGTTCGCTTAAGAATCTCAGTTTGCGGCTTGCTGCAAAGTAAAGAGCGGCCGCGGACAAAGCAATCAGGAAGTGCAGGAGCACCCCGAGAACGTACGTGGCCGCGCCTCCGCCAAAGGCCTGCGGACCGAGCAAGCCAGCGGCGATAGCCAGCGGAATCCTCGCCCCAAATAAGATGAGAGCTTGTGTGAGGTCGAGCGTTCCGGCTACCAGACCGCCCACTGCGATCGCCAGGACGGCATTGCGGCCGCCCGACCGCCGGGGAGCGGAATGATCAACGATAGTGGTTTCCTGCAATGGAATACGAACCTCCTCAATGACGATAAGCTCCGGCGATGCGGATGCGAACGGATAAGCGGCGACCACGTACGACTTTGCTGTGAATCGTGCATTGGATACGCCCAGACGGTGTCGGCAGAACCGTCCCGACCGATAAAATAGACAGGTTGCCCCGAATTGGTGTCCAGCGCCGCGCCCTTTCTTTTTGGCCCCTCCAGATCGGAGGATGGATGCTTTATGGGTTGGCAACCGCGGTATCCTACATCCCATTTCGTCACATGCGCGAAGAGGTGGATTACCGGATCGCGTTCCTCTGCTCTACGTTCCTGTCCAGCTTCGTTCTCTACGCCACGTGTGGGTTCCTCTGGCGCAGATCGACCCCGTTAGCCCCCGCTCTCTCTCTGTCCGTGGCGCTTTCTTACGTTCTGGGTGTTCTCTGCACCGTCGTATCGGCTCTCGTTGCACTCCACCTGGCTGGCTCCCGGACACCGCTCAGCTGGAGCCTGGTCGCCGCCCAGGCATTCGAAGCCACCATCGTGTTAGTCGCGTGGAGCGCGCTTTACTTCGGGATCAAGCACTACGGAACCGCCGAGGAGCAGAGGAGCAGAGCGTTGGCGGCTGAGGCGACCGCGCGTGAAGCGCAACTGCAGGCGCTCCGCTACCAGTTGCAGCCGCATTTCCTGTTCAACACCTTAAACGCCATCTCGTCCCTCGTAGTCATGAAGCAGCCCGAGCTCGCGACCGAAGTCATCGCAAAGCTTGCCGCTCTGCTGCGAAATACCCTCAACCTTCCAGAAGCCCATACACTGACCCTCCGGGAAGAGCTCGCCGTGATCGAGGAATATCTTTCCATCGAACAGATCCGCTTTGGATCTCGTCTCGCCGTGGCGCTGGAGGTCGATTCAGAAGCCTATGAGGCTCAGGTCCCGCGCTTTATTTTGCAGCCACTTGTAGAGAATGCGATACGCCATGGGATCGCACGCTGTCCGAACGGAGGGAAGATCGCAATTCGAGCTTCGGCGATCGACGGGCGGCTCCGAATCGAGGTCGAGAACGACCGTACAGCATCCGAACAACAGGCCGGTGAAAGCGGACATGGACTTGGCCTGCCCAACACCAGGTCCCGGCTGGAGAAGCTCTACGGAGAGCATGGCAGCCTGGCGGTCTCGACTGGGCAGAACGACCGGTTCTTAATCTCGATGTGGTTGCCGCTGATGAAAGAATCAGTCCGTTCGGAGGCCGGCCAATGAACATTCGCGTTCTGGTGGTTGATGATGAGCCTTTAGCTCGGGCCGGAATCATTGCGCGGTTAGCTGGCTATTCCGACATGTTGGTGGTTGGAGAGTGCGGTACGGGCGAAGAGGCGCTTATTGCCATTCCGCGTGTGTCGCCCGATCTGATTTTTCTCGACATTGAGATGCCCGGCATTTCCGGGTTGGATCTCCTGCGAACCTTGCCAAAGGAGCAAGCCAGGTGCATTGTGTTTCTTACCGCACATGAAGAGTACGCCCTGGAGGCATTTCACGTTGAAGCGCTCGACTACATTCTCAAGCCAATTGACGAGGCACGATTCGCGGCCTGTATTGAACGTGCCCGGCGGATGTTATCTCTCCATCGACAGGAGGCGAGCCTGGAGAAGCTTTATGGACTTCTCGCGACCACAGACAAACGGGACAACGGAGGTGTGATCAAGCGTTTCCCGGTGCGGCGAGGCAATGAATTCACCTTCGTCCAGGTGGGGGACGTGGATTGGATCGAGGGGCTGGGAGATTATGCCGGATTGCACGTTGGAAATAGAACCCATCTGATACGAGAACCTCTCCATTCATTGGAAGTCCGGCTCGACAGGACGCGGTTCGTACGGGTTCACCGCTCGACAATCGTTCAGGTGGAGCGCATTGTGCGCATGGAGCCTTCAACCAATCGAGATGCGGTTCTCATGTTGCGCGACGGCAACACGTTGCGCGTGAGCCGGACGTATCGCCCACGTCTCGAAGAAGTTCTGCACTCGTCGTAGCCAGCCTTGTGTGGCAAATTCTTGGCGCACTGGCGAAAATGCGGCGCTGCGCGGATGTTAAATCGAAGCAAACAAACGGCTGATTGCGGCATGAGACATGCCCTTGCGTAAGCCGTGTTAGAAGGACTTGGAGACCAGATCGAACATTACATGGACCTGCTTTCGGTGCGCCAGAGGCTGGTTGCATCGAATATCGCCAACGCAGCCACACCCGGATACAAGACGATGGACATGAACTTCGAGCAGGAACTGCGCAGCGCCATACCGTCGCTACCCGGCATCGACGAAGTGGAAGGACTGAAGACCAACAACGACGGAAACAATGTGAATATCGACCGCGAAGCGAGGCTGCTGTCTGAAAACGCCCTGCGCTTCAGCGTGGCCAGCCAGTTGTTGAAGACGCAGATCAAATACCTGAAAAACGCCATTGACGAAGGGCGAAATTCATGAGTCTGCTCTCCGCGATTGCCGTGAGCGCCTCGGGTATGGAGGCGCAGCGCACCCGCGTGGAACTGCTTACCGAGAATCTGGCGAATGCGGAAACCACCCGCACGCCGGACGGAGGCCCCTACCGGCGCAAAGACGCGGTGTTCTCCGAGCAACCGGTCACCGGTTCGTTCGGCGACGCGTTTCAAACCATGGTGGGCACCGGCGTCGCGGTTACCGACGTCATTACCGACGAGAGGGACCCGGAACGACAGTACAATCCAGGACATCCGGATGCGGATAAAGATGGATATGTTTCGATTCCCCGTATAAACCCCATGGAGGAAATGGTCGATCTAGTGGATGCATCGCGGTCCTACCAGGCGAATGTTTCGGCGATCTCGGCAGTGAAGGATATGATCCAGCGTTCCATTGATTTATTCAAGTAGCGATTTATTCAAGTAGCGATTTATTCAAGT
>Ga0182012_10000244_pt1 | contig 62432 bp, 52 predicted proteins | sample 612S2SmetaG_FD_120486 | JGI IMG/M metagenome (GOLD analysis project Ga0182012, IMG submission 120486) | Permafrost microbial communities from Stordalen Mire, Sweden - 612S2S metaG | ecosystem: Environmental > Terrestrial > Soil > Wetlands > Permafrost | place: Sweden: Stordalen | collected... | reverse complement strand
TGCCGCCCGTGCCGCCCGTGCCGGTCCCGCTGCTGCCGGTGCCGTTCGTGGTCGCGTGTATGACTTGATTGATCGAATTGATCATGGTTTGTTCCAGACTTGGGTGTTGGCGGGCTCTAGTGGCCCATCGAGATGACTTTGAGGAGAAGATCCCGCGCCGTGTTGATCGCCTCGACATCGGTGGCGAAGGAGCGATTGGCGGAGAGCATGTTCGCCATCTCCTCGATCGAGTTCACGTTCGAGGAGTAGACATAGCCGTCCTTGTCCGCCAGCGGGTTGTTGGGCTCGTAGGTCTGCACCGGCGGCGTCGTGCTCTCCACCACGCCCATCACGCGCACGCCGCTCGATGCATCCGCGGCGTCGTCGAGACCCATTTCCGAATTCATCACGGCCTGGAACACCGGGTGCCTGGCGCGATAGACCTTGGTCGCATCGCCGTTGACGCTCTCCGCATTCGCGAGGTTGCTTGCCGTGGTGTTGAGGCGGATCGTCTCGGCGTTCATCGCGCTGCCGGACACGTTGAAAACATCGAACAAGGACATGGAGGTTCTCCCGGAAGCCCGGCTTATGAGCCGTTGATCGCGAGCGTCAGCTCGGAAATGCGGGTGTTGATGAAGTTGAGGCTCGCTTGGTACCGAACGTTGGTCTCCGAGAAAGCCGCCTGCTCGATCGGCATCTCGACCGTGTTGCCGTCGAGCGATGCCTGATAGGGATTTCGGTATTTCACATCGCCCGTCGCGGGGTCGGTACCGCCCAGGGTGATGTGCGCCGAGTCCGTAGCCGCGAGCGGCAGCGCGGTGTCGCCCTGGCTCTGCGACAGGACGGCCGCGAAATCGATATCCCGCGCCTTGTAGCCCGGTGTATCCGCGTTGGCGAGATTGCCCGCCAGCACGCCCATGCGTTGGCCCTGCACCATCAGCGCCTGTTCGTGAATGCCGAAGATATTTTCGAACATAGAATTTGCTCCTCGGGTACACCTGAGCAAGTGCTGTGCCAATCGCCGAAAATTGGCGAATCCCGCGTTCCGGGCGGGTATTGCACGCGGCGAACGCGACATGCGTCACATGGAAGCGCGTCCGGCGCGCAGCCGGCGGCAAGACCTTGCCGCCATGCCGCTGCCCACCGGCAACGCCGCCGCCAGTCTTCCCGCCGACGATGGCCGCCCCCCGAGGCGTCGATGGCACGCCCCTTGCTTGCCATAAGATCAGATGAAAATATCGTCAAAATTTCGTCGGTATGCCGGCTGCGCCTGTCTCGCGGGTTTGCTCCTCTCGGGCCCTCGGGCGGCGTCGGCCGTCGAGGCGCCCGCACAAATGGAGGACAATCTCCAGCTGGAGGCCCTCGCCCGATCGGAGGCCTCCTTGCATTTGCCGGCACTGACCTCGCACGAGCGCCTGGCGGCGGGTCCGATCAATGCGGCCACCCGCCTGGCACACTGCAGCCAGCCCGTGAGGCCCTCCGTGGGTCCCGGCGGGCAGATGCGCGATCGCGTCTTGGTCGAGCTCAGTTGTCCGGGCGCCCCGCCCTGGCATATCTATGTGCCTGTCCGCGTGGTGGGCACCACTCAGGTGACTTTAGCGGCGCACGCCATCGTCGCCGGCAGCGTGTTGACCGTGAACGATTTACGTACCGAGCAGCGCGACATATCCACGCTGCCGCCCGGCTATATGGATGATCCAACGGCGACGGTGGGCTTGACCGCCAGTCGGCCGATCGCAAGCGGAGCGGTCATCACCAATCAGGTGCTGCTCGGCGCCAAGGCCGTGGAGCGGGGTCAGACCGTCACCCTGGTGGCGGACGCGGGCGGCATGAGCGTCAGCATGCAGGGCCGGGCATTGACCGATGCCCTGGTCAATCAACGGGTTAAGGTCGAGAATCTATCGTCTGGGAAGGTAGTTGAAGGAATTGCGCGTTCCCAGCAGGTGGTCGAAATTATTTTGCAATAGCCCTTAAGTGAACCACGTCACAGCCGATATAAGTTCCAGACGGTGATTTCGATCGCGATGGTTAAAGATCATCTGTTCCCTGACGATAACGAGGGCAAGGGCTAACGCTCGCCCAGGAGAGACTTCGGTGCCAGCTAAAATCGGTGGATACTCAACGTCGGAGCCACTCGCGCCCCCCAAAGGCTCGAGCGCAGGCGGCGTTGCAGCTGACAAGACCCAGGCCGACGCGGCAGCTGCGCCGTCGTCATCGACCGCTCAGACGGGCGATCAAGTAACGCTCACTTCCTCCGCCCGATCGCTGCAGAAGCTGTCGGACGCGGTCGCGCAGGCCCCGGTGGTCAACGCGGCGAAGGTGTCCTCGATCAAGCAGGCACTCGCCAACGGTACTTACCAGGTCGATTCCGGGCGCGTCGCCGACAAGATGATTCAATTCGAGAACGGGCTGAAGTAGTGTCATGAAAAACGATGCGCGCCGCCGTCTCGAGGATTTGCTTGATCACGAGATCGACGTCGCGCGCACCCTTGCCACCACGCTGGACGCCGAGCGCGCGGCGCTGACGGGCGCCTCGCCCCTGGCCGTCGAGCAGCAGGCCACCGAGAAAATGCGCCTTTTGGCCGCCATCGAGAAGCTCGAGGACGAGCGGCGCGCCGTATCCGTCGCGGCGGAACAGGGGCTTCCCGGCGCCCGCGTTGCGCGCGGGACGGATATCGCCAGCACGGTCGCCGAGCGCTGGCGCACCTTGATGGAACTCATGGCCGGCTGCCGGACTGCGAACGAAATCAACGGTTACATCATCAATCTGCGCCAGGGGCAGGTGTCTCAACTGCTCGGGATCCTTCGCGGGGCAACGCCTCTCACCTACACGCCGCAAGGCAAAACCTTCGCCAAGGCGCTGCGCGCGCTGGCCAAGGCTTGAATCATGCTAGTCCTCAGTCGCCGAGCCGATGAGTCCATCGTAATCCAGCCCGCCGAGGGCGTGGATGCGAGCATGACTCTCGCCCAGCTCTTTGCGAACGGTCCCATCTTGATCACATTGCTCGGCGGGACCGGCCGGCGGGTCAAAATGGGAATCGAAGCACCCGAACAGCTCTCGATCCGCCGCAAAGACGTGGCGTAAACGCAGGATTTCGCACGGCGCGGGAGCTCATCCGCCCCTCATTGCCTTCGTCAGCACCGTCCGACCGCCGGTCGGCCGATCCGACCGCTTGTGTTGGACCTAATCCCACCCTATTTTACTTATCGATCGACGCGCGCAACGAGCGCTTCGCGAACGACGACTGGGTGTGCATAATGGCTACTTCATCACACGATCAGCAAAGGGCCCCTCGGATGGAGCGTCGTCTGCATACACGTCATCGCGCACGCACCACCGTCTATGTCGTCCTGTCGGGGCGCAAGAGCCGGATCTGCAAGGCGAAGAATCTGAGCGCCAACGGCGTGTTCGTCGAGACCGAGAACCTCGGTCTGCGCAAGGGTCAGCAAGTCCAGCTCGCGTTCGCGATCAACTTGGGGCTGATCACCAAAATTCATCGGCGCACGGCCATCGTCGCACACGTCACCCGCGGCGGCACCGGTCTCATGATGGAGCAATTCGCGGGCCGCTAGGGCGGCCCTCTCGCGATTGCGCGCAGCGCGGCCTTCAGGGCTTCTTGCGCAACCTTCCCAGGAAATCCCGCTTGCCGAGCGGCACGCCCTTCCACCGCAAGATGTCGTAGGCCGTTGCCGCATGAAAGTAAAAATTCGGCTGCGAAAACGACAGCAGGAAATTCTCCGCCGTGAAATCGACGTGCCGGGATCCGAATGCGAAGCGCATGTCCCGGCCGATGAAACCATCGATCTCGCCGGGATCGATGGCCTGCAGTGCGTCGATCGTCCCGGTGATGCGTAGCCTCATCGCGGAGAAACTATCGGGCGGCGTCGTCTGGTCCGGGGAGAACTCGCCGCGGCGCACGCCCTCGATGGCGCCCAGCGAGTGGACCGCCGTCGATTTCACCTGGTAGGCGAAGGGAAGCATGTCCTGCGCCAAGCGTGCCTCGATGAGGTCTTCGGGCGCGGCACCGTTGTCCGCGCAAAATGCCTCCGCCTTGTCCAACAGTCCGGAGACTCCGCCGAGCATCTGCAAATACGCGGGAATCGTGGCTGCATAAAGTGAAAAAGTCATGATGGGCTCCAACTCATGCGGTGTCTCAATGGGCCTGGCGGCGTCGTTGTTCGATCCATGCCTCGACGTCCTCGAGCTTGCGGGGCAGCGCCGCCGTCAGCAGCTCATGGCCGCCTGCCGTCATCAGCACCTCGTCTTCGATCCGAACGCCGAAGCCTTTTTCCGGCAGATAAATACCGGGCTCGACGGTGAACACGGCGCCGACGGGGATGGGACGCTCGTAATCCCCGGCGTCGTGCACGTCCAGTCCGACGAAATGCCCGAACCCATGGATGAAATCGGCCAGGTAGCCCGAGCGCCGCATCGATTCCTCCGCGACGTGCTGCAGCTCGGCCATCGAGACGCCCGGTTTGATCGCGCCGAGAATGTCCTCCTGCGCTTGGTAGACCGCGCGGTAAACCTTCGCCTGGTCCGCGCTGAAACGGCCCGAGACCGGGTAGGTGCGCGTCACGTCGGAGGCGTAGCGGCCGTACTCGGCAGCCGCATCGATCACGACCAGATCACCGTCGCGCAAAATCCGCGAATTCTGGTCCCAGTGCAGAACCGCGCCGTTGGGTCCGCTGCCCACGATCGATGAATAGGACAAGCCAGTGCCCCCGGCGGCAAAGAAGGCGTACTCGATCTGAGTCTGCACGTCGCGCTCCGACACGCCGGCAACGGTGGCTCGCGCCGCGACCTGATGGCCGTCGAGCGTGATGGCAATCGCGCGCCGCATGCGCTCGAGTTCCTCGGGCGAGTGGGCGCTGCGCAGATTGGCCAGCAAACTCCGTTGGTAGACGATTTTGAGTCCAAACCTCTCCGCCGTGCGCTTGGCGAGTTCCACGTCGTTGCGATCCTCCTTCGTCATCGTCGGCGGCGCGATGATCGCGACACAGTCGTGATGCGCTCCTGCATTGACCAGCACGTCTTCCGGGGACCCTCGATACACCCGGTCGACGCCATATTTCTTCAACAACGAGGGTGATATCGGATCGCGAGGGCCGGTCCAGCGCTCCTTTTCCGGGTCGCGCGATTTCAGGAACAACGTTACTTTTCGGTACGGCGAATTCGGTTGAAAGAGCAGATATGCGTCGGGCTCATTGATGCCGGTCATCCAATAGAAGTCGGCATCCTGCCGGTAATCCTCGGTGACGCCCTGCACCTCCCCCTGCGAGGAAATCACGGCGGTGCAACCGCCGAGCGCAGCCATCACCTTGGCGCGCCGCGCCTGAAAAACTTCGGCCGGCAGGTCGGACGGCGGCGAAGGTGCCGGATGGACGAACGAGGTTGCCAAAGCGGTATGCAGCAAAAGGATGGACAGCAAGCGGGCGATTTCCTTTTATTTTGGCCGGTCGGTCGTGGTGGGCACCGCGCTCCGCGATGCTCTGTCTTCGTTGAACCTTATGGGCCGTCAATCATACAGTGTTCGCGACCTTGAACTACTGTATGGCCGCGATGTCGCGCGGCCTGCGGGATGAAAAACGTCCGGTCGCCCCTATATAATGGCCATGCATTCCATTCGTTAAGCCCGGCCGATTCGACCGACATTTGTCGAGCCGGCACAATCCCCTGGTAGATGTACATGTCACGCAGAGCTCCGTCCCGCCCGGATGCCATCCGCATTCGGGGCGCACGCCAGAACAATCTCAAGAATCTCGACCTCGAGCTCCCGATCAACGAGCTGATCGTGGTCACGGGCGTCAGCGGCTCGGGCAAATCGTCGTTGGTGTTCGACACCTTGTATGCGGAGGGCCAGCGCCGCTACGTCGAGACTTTCTCGCCCTACGCGAGACAATTCCTGGACCGCATGGATCGCCCGTTGGTCGATGCGATCGATGGCATCCCGCCCGCCATCGCCATCGATCAAACGAATCCCGTGCGCACGTCCCGCTCGACCGTCGGCACCATGACCGAGCTCAACGATCACTTCAAGCTTCTGTTTGCGCGCGCGGCGGTGCTGCATTGTCGCGGCTGCGGACAGCCCGTGCACCGGGACACCGTGGAAACCATCCGCGCGGGACTCGAGGAACGCGCCCACGCGGCCGGCGATCCACGCCTGCTGCTCACGTTCCCGGTGCCGATCCCGCAAAATTTCGGCGAAGCGGAGATCAAAAAGCTGCTGGCCGCGCAGGGCTACACCCGTATCCACGAAGAGCGCGGCGGCGTCCTGCAAATGATCCAGGATCGTTTCCGCTGGTCCTCGGTCGAGGCGGCCCGCGCGAACGACGCCATCGAGGCTGCGCTCAAGGTCGGTCAGGGTCGTGTCGATGTCTACCCGCAGAGCGAGGACGGGGCGGTCGGCACCCCATGGCGTTTTTCGACGCAGTTGCACTGTCCGGACTGCGACATCGGCTACAAGGATCCGACCCCGAGCACATTCAGTTTCAATTCGCCCATCGGAGCCTGTGAGACCTGCCGTGGCTTCGGGCGGATCATCGGAGTCGACTACGGATTGGTCATTCCCAACACGGCTCTGACGTTGCGCGGTGGCGCAGTCAAGCCCTGGCAGACGGAGTCGAACAAGGAATGCCAGGCGGACCTGGTCAAGTTCGCGCGCAAGCGCGGCATCGCGCTCGATACGCCTTGGCGCGAGCTCACCGATGCCGAACGCGCGTGGGTGCTCGACGGCGAAGGCGAATGGACCAAGAACGTCTGGTACGGGGTCCGGCGCTTCTTCGCGTGGCTCGAGACCAAGGCGTACAAGATGCACATCCGAGTGCTGTTGTCGCGTTACCGCTCATACACCGAATGCACGGCATGCCAGGGATCGCGTCTCAAGCCGGAGGCGCTCCTCTGGCGGATCGGACCCCGGAAGGGCTCGCCGAAAGGCTCGCCGAGCATCAACATCCGCGACGTGATGCTCGCCCCCATCGATCGAAACCTGCGTTTTTTTGGCGAGCTCGCCCTACCCCCGCCGCTCGATGAGGCGATCGATCTGTTGCTGACCGAGATCCGAACGCGGCTCAGGTATCTGACCGAGGTCGGCTTGGGGTATCTGAACCTCGACCGCCAGTCCCGCACGCTGTCTGGGGGCGAGGTGCAGAGGATCAATCTCACCACGGCGCTCGGCACTTCACTGGTGAACACGTTGTTCGTGCTCGACGAGCCTTCCATCGGTCTTCACGCGCGCGACGTGGGCCGCATCGTCGGCGTGATGAAGCGGCTTCGCGATGCCGGCAACACGCTGATCGTCGTCGAGCACGATCCCAAGGTGATGCAGGCGGCCGACCGTCTCATCGACATCGGGCCGGGTCCCGGGGAGCACGGTGGCGAGATCGTGTTTCAAGGGCGTCCCGCGGCGCTCGCGAAGGCCAAGGGCTCGCTGACCGCGGATTATCTGCTGCATCGACGGAGGGTCGACATACCCCCCGCCGCGGCGCGCTCCGCTTCGCCCGGAATCCTGCGCATCGAAAGCGCCGAGGAGCACAACCTCAAGGGTATCGACGTTGACATCCCACTCAATCGTCTGGTGTGCGTCACCGGGGTGAGCGGCTCGGGCAAATCCACGCTCGTGCACGACATCCTGTTTCCAGCGCTGCGCCGCTCCTACGGCAAGCCCACCGAGCATCCCGGCGCCCACCGGCGCATCGTGGGCGCGGAGCTCTTGGGCGATGTCGTGATGGTCGATCAGTCGAGCATCGGCCGGACGACCCGCTCCAATCCGGCGAGCTACGTGGGCGCTTTCGATGCGATCCGCGAACTGTTCGCGAAACTGCCCCAGGCGCGCGAGCGCAAGTACACCGCCGGCACGTTCAGCTTCAATTCCGGCAATGGCCGTTGTCCCGGTTGCGGAGGGAACGGCTTCGAGCACGTGGAAATGCAGTTCCTGTCGGATGTGTACCTGCGGTGTCCGGATTGCAACGGCCGCCGCTATCGGGCGGAGATCCTCGAGATCAAGCTCTCCCGCGGCGGCGGCGTTCCGCTGAGCATCGCCGACGTGCTGGACCTCACGGTGTCCGAGGCGCTGAAGGTGTTCTGCGACGACCCGGAGGTGTGCCTGCGCCTCGCGCCGCTCGCGGAAGTGGGACTCGATTATCTGCGCCTCGGCCAACCGGTACCCACCCTCTCGGGAGGCGAGGCGCAGCGCCTCAAGCTCTCCGGCCATCTGGCCGAGAATGCGGTGCAGACGGCCGCGGCATCCGGATCCGCCGGGGCGAAACGCCGCGGCAAGGGTCGCGCCGCCAAAGGCCGGAGCGACGGCGCCGGGCCGCGGCCCGGGTCGCTCTTTCTGTTCGACGAGCCGACCACCGGCCTGCATTTCGACGACGTCGCCAAGCTGCTGGGCGCATTCCGGCGGCTGATCGAGGCGGGTCATTCGCTGCTCGTCATCGAGCACAATCTCGACGTGGTGCGCGCAGCCGATTGGATCATCGACCTGGGTCCCGAGGGCGGTGACGCGGGCGGAACGCTGTTGGGCGCGGGCACGCCTGAAAGCATCATGCGACTCAAAGGCTCGCACACCGGCCGCGCGCTGCTGGAGAGCATCGACCCCTGCGACTCGTTCGGCCGGGGCATCGAAGACGCGGAAGGCCCGGAATCGCCGGCGAGCTCGCCGCGAGCCATCGAAATCCGCGGGGCCCGGGAGCACAACCTCAAGGACATCGACGTCGATCTCGGCCGCAATCGATTCACCGTCATCACCGGGGTATCCGGAAGCGGCAAGAGCACCCTGGCATTCGACATCCTGTTCGCCGAGGGACAGCGCAGGTACCTCGAGTCGCTCAACGCCTATGCGCGGCAGTTCGTCCAACCCGCCTCGCGTCCCGACGTGGACGCGATCTTCGGCATTCCGCCGACGGTCGCCATCGAGCAGCGCACGAGCCGCGGCGGCCGCAAGAGCACTGTGGCGACGCTCACCGAGCTTTATCACTTTCTGCGGCTGCTCTACGTCAAGCTCGGGGTGCAATACTGCCCAGCCTGCCACGCGCGCATCGAGCCGCAATCCGCCGACGCCATCGCCGCGCGGCTGCTCAAGGAATATCGGGGGCGCAGGATCACGCTGCTGGCGCCGCTCATCGTGGCTCGCAAGGGCCTTTATACCGCGCTCGCCAAAACCATGCGCACCAAGGGCTTCGCCGAATTGCGCGTGGATGGCGAGCTCAAACCCACCGCGAAATGGCCGCGCCTCGATCGATTCGTCGAGCACAGCATTGAGCTGCCGGTGGCGACGCTCGCGGTCACTTCGCAGACCGAATCGGAGCTTCGCCAGTCGCTCGCCGCTGCGCTGGAGCACGGGCGCGGGGTCGTCCACGTGCTCGCAGCCCCGACTAAAGCCGGCGCAATCGATTCCCCGCCCGCCGTCTTCTCGACGAAGCGTGCTTGCCCGAACTGCGGAACGGGCTTTCCGGAGCTGGATCCGCGGTTGTTCTCCTTCAATTCCAGGCACGGCTGGTGCAAAAGCTGTTTCGGTACCGGCTTGCAGCTGGAGGAGTTCGATGCGGAGCAAACCGGCGAGGAATCCCAATGGCAGGTCGCGGGCGATTCCGAAACCGGCGAGCCCTGCCCGTGCGCGGACTGCGCCGGCACACGGCTCAATCCCGTGGCGCGAAACGTCCTGTTCCGGGAGCTGTCGATTGCCGAGCTCACGCATTTACCGGTCGACGAATTCGCCGCCGCCTTGGGCAAATTCAAGCTGGCGGGTCGCGAGCTCGAGATTGCGCGCGACCTGTTCGCGGAGCTCGAGGCCCGCACCTCCTTTCTCCGCGACGTGGGACTCGGCTATCTGCAGCTCGACCGGGCCGCGCCCACGCTGTCGGGCGGCGAGGCCCAGCGCATCCGTCTGGCGGCCCAGCTGGGTTCGAATTTACAGGGGGTGTGCTACGTGCTCGACGAGCCCACCATCGGGCTGCATCCGCGCGACAACGTCATCCTTCTCGATACGCTCGATCGGCTGCGCAGCAAGGGCAACACATTGGTCGTGGTGGAGCATGACGAGGACACCATCCGGCGCGCGGATCACGTCATCGATCTCGGGCCGGGCGCCGGCACGCGCGGCGGACATGTGGTGGCGCAAGGGACCGCCGTGGAGTTGGCGAGGCGCGCCGACTCCCCCACCGGCCGATGCCTGGCCGCTCCGCTCCAGCATTCCAGGTCCCGCCGGCGCCCGATTGACCGGGACACGCCGTCGATCCGCATCGCGGGCGCGACTCTTCATAACCTCAAGAAGGCGGACGCGCGCATTCCGCTCGGCCGCCTGACGGTGGTGACGGGCGTCTCGGGATCCGGCAAGTCCACGCTGGCCCGCGACGTATTGCTCGGCAACCTCAAGCGTCTGGTTGCCCGGCGCCCGCGCGCGGATCGCGACCGCACGGTGGAATTACGGGGCTGCGAATCGATGGACGGCTGGCAGACGATCAGCCGCGTGCTGGAGGTCGATCAAACGCCGATCGGCAAGACCCCCCGATCCTGCCCCGCCACCTATATCGGCTTCTGGGATTCGATCCGGCGCCTCTACGCGGAGACCACCGAAGCGCGCATCCGCGGATTCACCGCCAGCAGATTTTCGTTCAACACCGCCGGCGGTCGCTGCGAAGCCTGCGAGGGCCAGGGCATGCAGCGCATCGAGATGAGCTTCCTGCCGGACGTGCAGGTGCTGTGCGACGTATGCGGCGGCCGGCGGTTCAATCCGGAGACCCTGAGCATCACGTTCAAGGGCAGGAGCATCGGCGAGACGCTGGCGCTGAGCGTGGACGATGCCGCGGAATTCTTCCGCGCCCAGCGCGGCATCCACCATCCCGTGCAGCTCCTGGCCGATGTCGGCCTCGGGTATTTGAGCCTCGGCCAGCCCAGTCCGACGCTCTCGGGCGGCGAGAGCCAGCGCATCAAGCTCGTTGCGGAGCTCTCGAAAACGCGCACCGATGCCGTGGGCCTCGACATGGCGCGCCGCGAAGGCCAGCACACGCTGTATGTGCTCGATGAGCCGACAGTCGGGCTGCACATGGCGGACGTCGAGAAGCTCATCAAGGTGTTGCAGCGTCTCGTGGATGCAGGTAATACGGTGGTGGTGATCGAGCACAACCTGGATGTCATGGCGGAAGCGGATTGGATCGTGGACCTTGGGCCGGAAGGCGGCGGCGGCGGCGGCCGTGTGGTCGCGGAGGGAGACCCCGATGCCGTCGCGCGCAAGGCCGCGAAGAGCCACACCGCGCGCATCCTCGGCGCCTTTCTGAGCGAGCGCACCGTCCGGTAGCGCATGCCGCCGCCGTGCTCCGGATTTTAGTCACGCTGATCCTGGGGCTGACCTGCCTCTGGGGTGCGCTCGCACTCTGGTACCAGGCGCCGGGCGGCCGCGGTTGGAAATCGTCGATCTCCGCGCTTTGGGCGGCCTTCGGAACCCTATGCGCGTCGGCCATCTGGGCGGGTTGGCCCGCATCCGGGATCTGCGCGTTCGCCGCTGCGCATGCGGCTCTGCTGATGTGGTGGAAGAGTCTGTCGCCTTCGAACGAGCGCGCCTGGGCGGACGACGTGGCGAAAATGACCAATGGCACCGTCGAGGGGGGCGCCGTGACCCTGCACAACGTGCGCAATTTCGAATGGCGCACCGGCGACGACTACACGCAACGCTGGGAAACCCGGCGCTACGACCTCGATCGTCTCGTATCGCTGGACATGGTCATGTCGTACTGGGCGGGCCATGCGATCGCCCATACGCTGTTGTCCTTCGGGTTCGATGACGGCAGCCGCGTGGTCTTCTCCGTCGAGATCCGCCGGGAGCGGACCGAAACGTTTTCCGAGATCGGAGGGTTCTTCAAGGAATTCGAATTGAGCGTTATCGCCGCAGACGAGCGCGACATCGTGCGTCTGCGCACCAACGTGCGCCGCGAAAGGACCTATTTGTACCGCCTGCGGATGGCGCCCGCCGCGCTGCGACCGCTGTTTCTCGCGTACCTCGCGGAGGCGAACAGCCTGGTGGACCGGCCGCGCTTCTACCACACGCTCACCGGCAACTGCACCATCCTCGTGTACAAGATGCTGAGACGCGTCGTCGGCCCGCTGCCGCTGAGCTATCGGCTGTGGCTCTCGGGATACCTGCCCGAATACGTGCACGAGGTCGGCGGCCTGGACACGCGCCATCCCCTCGAGGAGCTCACGCGTTTGGGCTACATCAGCGAACGGGGGTTGGCCGCGGATAGGAGCGAGACGTTCTCGGCCGACATCCGCCGGGGCATCCCCGTGCTGCAGCCGATCTCGTCCCAGCCCAACCCGTCCGAGCCACGCTCGCCCTAGTCGCGTTGGCCTTCACTGCGCAGGCGCATGGAGCTTGCGCTGCTCTTCCGCCTTCTTCCTGGCAGACTCGGCCTCTGCCGCTTTCTTCTTTGCCTCGGCCTCCTTGGCGGCGGCTTCCTTGGCCGCGCCTTCTTCGCGCGTCCGGGCGGCGGACGATTCCGCCGCCTTGCGCTTGGCTTCCTCCGCGGCATTGGCCTCAGCCGCTCGCTTCGCGGTGACGGCTTCGGATTGGGCGTTCTTGTTCATCTCCGTTTCCGCGGTTGCGGCCTTGCGCTTCGCCTCGATCGCTTCCTGTTCGCGCCCGGCGGCGGCTTGGCGCGCCGGCTCGCTCGGCGGTCGTCCCGCCTCGCGGGTGGGCGCAGCCTGGGGTCGGGTCAGTTCGGGCGGTACCACCGCGCGAACCTCCTGCGGCGGGGGCAAGGACACCTCGTGGCCCGGCACGTACGGCGCGACCGGCTTGGAGGACGCCGGCGCGGGCGCCGGCACCCGCACCACGGGCGCTTGTGCAGCGGCCAGGTGGGCTTGTGCCGGGACGGTGGAGTTCACCTCCTGGTGATTCGCCGTCGCGCTCGCCGGCGCGACAATGGTGACGTTGTTGACCACCCGGTTGTTGATCACGGTGTTGTTGATCACCGTATTGTTCACCGTGGTGTTGGTGATGTTCGTGTTGCTGACGTTGACCCGCATGCCCTCGCTCACCACCGGCGGCGCGCCGGTCACGACGGCGGGCGGCGTGCCCATCGGCGCGGGAATGATGAACCCGGGTGCGGAACCCGGCGGGGCCGGGACGAACACCCCTTCGGGCCCTCTCGGCGGCGGTCCCTCGAGCACGCCCGGCAGCACTGCGGCCAGAACCAGCGCCGCGCCCACGGCGGGCGCAATGAAGGACACGTGCGGTCCTCCCCAGAATCCGTTGACGAACACCACGTGATCGCCGCGGTGATCGTAGTACGGCGGGATCCAGTGGTAGTCGGGGTGCGGCGGCGGCAGCCAGCGGCCGTGTACCCAGACCCAGCGGCCGTACCAGGCCCAGTATCCTCCGGTCCACGCGTATTGGGGCCCAGGAGGCGGTGGCGGCTCTTCCACCAGCATGGGCGGCGGCGCTGATGCGACCTCGACCGGTGGCGGTTGCGAGGTCGGAGGGTCCTGATAGACGCTCACCACCGGCTGCGGCTCGGGCGGCGTGTAAGCAGCTTCGGAGCTCTGTGGCGCGTTGTTGTCCGCCGGCGCGGCCTGTTCGGCAGCAGGCGGGGCGGGGGCGGTTTGATCGGCGGTCGGCGGGGGTGGCGGCGCCGGCGCGTTACACCCGCAAAGCAGGGCAGCGCTCGCGGCCGCAGCGGCCAGAAGTGAGCCGGCAAATTTTATTTTCATACAGTGCCCCGGTGCCGGTGTTGGACAAGCGTCACTTCGATGCCACGCAATCCTAGTGGGCTGCTCGCTCGAGCGACATGGGCAAAGTGCAGCGCTCGTTGTAGGACTCGATTACGGCTGCTTTTCCGGGGCGGCGGCGGCGAAGGCCGCCAGCTCATGGCACGCCGCGTCGATGGCGACGATGCGCGGATAGGGGCTCAAATCGACGGAGAAGCGCCGCGCATTGAATACCTGCGGCACCAAGCACACATCGGCGAGGGTGGGCGACTCCCCATGGCAATATCGCCCCCTCGACGCATCGCGTCCCAGCGTTTCCTCGAGTGCCGCGAATCCCGCCTCGATCCAATGCCGATACCAGGCGTCGCGCGTGCCCGGCGTCTGCGCGAGCGGTCCCTCGAGGTATTGCAGCACCCGCAGATTGTTCAACGGATGCACGTCGCAGGCGATGAGCTGCGCCATGCTGCGCACCCGCGCGCGACCCAACGGCGCCGCGGGCAGCAGGGGAGGCTGCGGGTGGATTTCGTCCAGATATTCGATGATAGCGAGCGACTGCGTGAGCACCTGTCCGTCGTCGAGTTCGAGTGCCGGGACGAAGCCCTGCGGATTCAAATGCAGAAAGTCCTTTTGACGATGCTCGCCGCGCCGCAGCTGTTTGGTCACCAGGGTCGGCTCGATTCCTTTCAGGCACAAGGCGATGCGCACCCGATACGAGGCGGAGCTCATCGAATATCCATAGAGAATCATAGCGAGCGCCTTACCTGCCTTACGCCACCTCGAACAATCCGGCCGCGCCCATGCCGCCGCCGATGCACATCGTGACCACCACGTACTTGACCCCGCGTCGCTTGCCTTCGATGAGCGCGTGGCCCGTCAGGCGCGAGCCCGAGACGCCGTAAGGATGGCCGACGGCGATCGCGCCGCCGTTGACATTCAGGCGCTCGTTCGGGATGCCGAGGCGGTCGCGGCAATAGATGACTTGAACGGCGAACGCCTCGTTCAATTCCCACAGGCCGATGTCCTCGACTTTCAGCCCTGCTTTGGCCAGGAGCTTCGGCACGGCGAACACCGGCCCGATCCCCATCTCGTCCGGCTCGCAGCCTGCGACTTGGAAGCCACGAAATATCCCCAAGGGCGAGAGGCCCTTCTTCTCGGCCCGCTTGGCATCCATGACGATGCACATGGATGCGCCGTCGGAAAATTGGCTGGCGTTGCCCGCCGCAATCACGCCACCGGGGATCGCAGGCCGGATCTTCGCGACGCCCTCGTAAGTGGTGTCGGGGCGAATGCCCTCGTCGGCGGTCAGGGTGACCTCGGCGGTTCCGATCGTGCCCGCATTCCTGTCCGCCACCGCCATGAGCGTCTTGAAAGGCACGATTTCGGCTTGAAAACGCCCCGCTTCCTGTGCGGCGGCCGCCCGCAGCTGGCTTTGCACGCCGTACTCGTCCTGGGCTTGACGCGGGATGCCGTAGCGTTTTGCGACCGTCTCGGCGGTCTGCAGCATGTTCCAATACACTTGAGGCTTGTGCTGGACGACCCAGTCCTCCTTGAGCATCCGGGTGTTGGCCTGGTTCTGCACGCACGAGATCGACTCCAGGCCGCCGGCTGCATATATCTCGCCCTCACCCGCAAGCACCCTTTGCGCCGCCAGCGCGATGGTCTGCAGGCCCGATGAGCAAAAGCGGTTCACCGATACGCCCGCGGTGGTGACCGGGCAGCCGGCGCGAAGCGCGACCTGACGCGCCACGTTCGCGCCCGACGCGCCCTCCAGGAAAGTGGCGCCCACGATCACATCCTCGACTTCGGCCGGGTCGACGCGCGCGCGTTCGATCGCCTGCTCGAGCACGTGGCCGGTGTACGCGACGGGGTGCGACATGTTGAGCGCACCGCGCCATGACTTCGCCAGCGCGGTGCGGGCGGTTGAAACGATGACTGCATCGGTCATGATTGCTTTCTCCAGCCTGCAAAGCTGCCGTGCTCGGCCGCCAGTTTTTCCAATAGCGGGGCGGGACGCCACGCATCGGGTTGATATCCCTTTGCGAATGCGCGCATGGCGCGCAGTATGTTCGGCAGCCCGACCGTATCGGCATAGAACATCGGGCCGCCCCGAAAATCCGGAAATCCATAACCCGCAATGTAGACCACGTCGATATCGGAGGGGCGTTGCGCGATGCCCTCCTCGAGGATTCGCGCGCCCTCGTTGATCAGGGCATAAAGCGCCCGCTCGACGATCTCCTCGTCGCCGATCTTGCGGCGCGAGAGGCCGAGCCGGCTCGACTCCTCCAGGATGATTTTCGTGACCGTCTCGGAAGGAAGCGCGTTGCGATCGCCGGGCTTGTAGTCGTACCAACCCGCGCCGGTTTTCTGCCCGAACCGCCCGAGCTCGCAGATCCGATCGGGGATTTTCGAGAACGCCCGCTGCGGAAACTCGGCATATAGGCGCTTGCGAATCGCCCAGCCGATGTCGTTGCCCGCAAGATCCGCGACTCGAAACGGCCCCATCGCGAAGCCGAATGCCTCGAGCGCCTTGTCGATTTGCTGAGGCAAAGCGCCCTCATCGAGAAGGAAGTCCATCTCCCGGAAATAGGCGTTCAGCATGCGGTTGCCGATGAAGCCGTCGCAAACTCCGGAGACCACGCCGATCTTCTTGATCTGCTTCGCGATGCCGAGGCTCGTTGCCAGCACATCGTCCGCCGTATTTTTTCCGCGCACGATCTCCAGGAGCTTGGTGACATTGGCGGGGCTGAAGAAGTGAAGCCCCACCACATCGCGCGGGCGGCGGGTGAAGCCGGCAATTTTGTCGAGATCGAGCGTCGATGTGTTGGAGGCGAGTATCGCGCCCGGCTTGGCCTTGGCGTCGAGTGTCTCGAACACCTGTTTCTTCACCTGCATGTCCTCGAACACCGCCTCGATCACGAGGTCCGCACGCGCGATGTCGTCGAAGGACAGCGTGCCCTGGATGAGTCCGAGCCGCTTGTCGAACTCCTTTTGCGTCAGGCGGCCCTTCTTGAGGGTTCCCTCGTAGTTCTTGCGAACGACACCGAGCCCCTTGTCGAGCGCTGCCTGACTGGTCTCGAGCACCGTCACCGGCACGCCGGCATTGGCGAAATTCATGGCGATTCCGCCGCCCATGGTTCCGGCGCCGATGACCGCCACCGAACCGACGGGCCGCGGCGGCGTGCCCGGGGGCACGTCCGGAATTTTGGACGCCGCGCGGATCGCGAAAAAGACGTGCCGCAGCGCCTTCGACTCCGTGCTGCTCAGCAGTTCGGTGAAAGCGGCGCGCTCGGCCTTCATGCCTTCGTCGAAGGGCTTCGACACCGCCGCTTCCACCGCGTCGATGCACCTGCCGGGCGCCGGATAATTTTTCGCGAGCGGGGCCACGGCGCCGCGTGCGAAATCGAAGAATGCCTCCGCGTTCGGGAAATGGATGTCGAGGTCGCGCGCCCTCTTCAACGGCAGCCCTGCCTCGACGGCACGCCGCGCATAGTCCACCGCCGCCGAGACCACGTCAGACTCGACCACCTGATCGAGCAAAGCCGTGTTTGCGAGCTCGCCCGCGGCCACCGGCGTGCCGCTGACGATCATGTTCAGGGCGCGCTGCGGGCCGGCGAGACGCGGCAATCGCTGGGTACCCCCGGCGCCGGGCAGGATGCCGAGTTTCACTTCGGGCAAGCCCAACTGCGCCGTTGCGAGAGCCACTCGATAATGACAGCACATGGCGAGTTCCAGACCGCCGCCGAGCGCAAGGCCGTTCAACGCGGCGACGACGGGTTTGGGGAACCCCTCCACCAGCTCGCAAAGGTCGGTGAGATGAGGCGATGCGGTCATCGCCGGCAGGCCGAATTCGCTCACGTCGGCCCCGCCGCAGAAGGTCGCTCCCGCGCCGGTGAGCACCACGGCACTGACCGAGGCGTCGCCCTGGGCGCGCTCCAAGGCGTCGGCGACGCCCTGCCGCACGCCCAAGCCAAGCGCGTTGACGGGCGCGTTATCGAGGGTGATCACGGCGATGACGCCGCGTAAACTATAGTCGGCAGATGCCATGTGAACTCCTTAGCCAGCCTACAAGTATAATGCGTTGTTGAGCCCGCCTCGCACTCACCTGCTGCTCCTGTCCCTGGCGCTCACCCTGGCGTGGTCGGTGGGCATTCTGGGACGGGGCTACTGGACACCGGACGAGCCGCGCGAAGCCGACATCGCCTGGCGGATGAGCTGGCAATCCGACAAGGCCGTACCGCTCCTGGCCGGCGAGGCCTTCTGCGAGAAGCCGCCGCTGACGTACTGGGTCGCGGGCGCCGCGATCCGCATGTTCGGCAATGCGGCCTGGGTCGCCCGTCTTCCCAATCTCCTCTACGCGCTGATCACCGCGCTCGGCGTCGGCTTGTTGGCGCGCCGGGCCATGGGGCCGCTCGCGGGATGGGCCGCGGCGGCCGCGATTTCCACTTTCCTGCTCTCCTACCAGGCCGTCATCTGGCTCGCCACCGATGCGCCGCTGCTCGCTGCGGTATCCGTCGCCTTGCTGGGCGCCTACCGGGGATTCTACGCGCAGGGCGGGAGCGATCGGCTGCGCGGCTACACGCTGATGCATGCCGCGTTGGGGGTCGGCTTTTTGAGCAAGAGCGCGGCGGCCTGGATGGTGCCCGTGCTCACGCTCGCCACGCTGATGCTGTGGGAGAGGCGCTGGCGCGAGCTTCTGCGCTGGGAGCTTTATGCGGGATTGGCGCTTCAAGCGGCCTTGATTCTCGGTTGGGTGTGGTTCGTATACCGGGGAGACGACGGGCTCGAGCACCTGAAGGTTTTCTTCTGGAACAATCTGGCGGGGCGCTTTGCGCATGTCGACGCGCCTGAAGGATTGCAGTATGCCGCCGGACATCGCAACAGTCCCGGGAAGTATTTGCTGGAGCTTCCCACGTATCTCTGGCCCTGGACTTTCCTCGTGGCGGCGGCGGCGCGGCGCGCATGGCTCGAGCGGCACGCACCGGCGCCCGTCAGCCGCCCCTTGCGCTTCGCGTTTGCGTGCATCGTTCCGACGTTGGTCCTGCTTTCCGTGGCCGCGACGGCACGCAATGTCTACCTCGCACCCGCGATGCCCGGATTCGCGCTTCTCGTCGGCTGGTGGGTGGCGAGGACCACCCATGAGCACGATGCCTGGGACGTTCGCGCCGTGCGGGTCACGGCCGTGCTCGTGCTCCTCGCGGCACTCGGATTCGGCGTCGCGCTCGTGTTTCTCGGCGCCGACCTCTCGGGAGCCGCGTCCCGCGCGGCGCTCGCCGGATTCGGGGTTGCCGGAGCGCTGGGGGTGATCGCGGCCGTGGCGCTCGCGCTCGCGGCGGAAGCGCAAGCACGCCGCGGACAGATGCGGCGGGGTCCGTATTCATTGGCGCTTGCCTACTGCCTGTTGCTCGCGCTGCCCGCCTCGGCGGTCTACCGCGTCGTCGATGGCTGGCAGGATCTGCCGGCCATAGGACGCGCCATCGGCGTCGACAGCGCAGGCGAACCGCTGATTTTGGCGGCGCCGGACGAGACCACGCGCGCATTCATCGACATGTACGCTCGGACCGACGTTGAACTGATCGGATCGCCGATGGATGAGCGTGCGATCGTCCGGTTGAAGGAGTTGACCGCCGCGCGTCCCCACGCGTTCGTGGTGGCGCAATGGCCAGGCCGGGAGACGACGCCCGCCGTGCAGCGCCTCGCGCACGCGCTCGGCGTCAAGATCGATTCGTCCCCGAGGGACCGTGCCGAGCCGGCGTGGGCCGCCGCGGCGGGTCTTGCGCCCGTGCATCTCTATGCGCTGCCGAATGGGCGTCGCTATGCGCTGCTTCAGCGCGCCGAGTGAGCGGCGGCTCGGAATAACTCCACGTATTTCTCGACCTGCAGGCCCCAGGAAAAGTCTTCCCGCATCCCGTTCTGCATCAGGCGGCGCCAGCTGTCCGGGCGCTCGAACCAGTCGAGCGTGGTGTGGAGCGCCCATTCGACCGCCGGCGCATCGTAATCATTGAATACGCATCCGGTGCCCTCGCCGGTCGACGGATCGAAATGCCGCACCGAATCGGCAAGTCCGCCGGTGCGGCGCACGATCGGCACCGTCCCGTACCGCAAGCTGTACATTTGATTGAGGCCGCAGGGCTCGTATTGAGAGGGCATCAGCAACATATCGCTCCCCGCCTCCACCAGGTGCGCGAGCCGTTCGTCGTGGCCCGAGTGGAAGGCGACCCGCTGCGGGTGCTGCTTGGCGAGCGAATCGAAGAATGCCGCATATCGCTCGTCCCCGCTGCCGAGCACGACGAGGCCGAAATCGCGCGCCTGCAACGACCTCGGCAGCGCCTCGATGAGCAGGTCGATGCCTTTTTGGGAAGCCAGGCGGGTCACCATGCCGATCAGCGGACTATCGGGTGATCGGTCGAGGCGGCTCGTCGCCAGGAGCTCGAGCTTGTTGGCGCGCTTGCCCTCGAGATGCTCGGTCGAGAAATGCGCCTTGAGGTACTGATCGTGCCGCGGATCCCATTCCCGATAATCGACGCCGTTCAAGATACCGACTACGGGAGTCGCGCGCGCACGGAGGGTGTCCTCCATGCCCATCCCGAGCGATGTCTCGGTGATCTCGCGCGCGTAGGTGGGACTCACGGTGGTCACCGTGTGGGCGAATTTTATCCCGGTTTTCAACGAGTTGATGAAGCCGGCCTGCAGATCCGCGGCATCCAGCTGCGCCTCCGCCCCGTGCAGCCCCAGATCGGCGATGAAATCGCGCGAAATGATGCCCTGATATCCGATGTTGTGGATGGTGAGCACGGACTTCGAGTTGGCAAACAGCGGCACGGGCGCATAAAGCGTCTTCAGGAACAGCGGCAGGAAGCCGGTGTGCCAGTCATGGCAATGAAATATATCTGGGGCGAACCCGCGCCGCAGGCAGCTCTCGACCACGGCCCGGGTGAACAGCAGGAATCGGCGGTGCTCGTCTGGATCGGTGGTGTAAATCGACGGCCGGTCGAAGAGCTCCGGACAGTCGATGAAGTACACCGGGATATTCGTGGTGGGCAGGCTCGCGGTGCGCACCGAGAACGAGTACACCCGCTTGCCGACCGTCAGCCCGACGTTCTGAAGCCCCAGGACCGGCTGCGTGCCCGTGGTGCCGCGGCGAACGGACGCATACAAGGGCATGAAAGCTCGAATTTCATGGCCGAGATGCGCGAGTTCCCGTACCAATGAGCCGACGACATCCGACAGGCCGCCGGTTTTCGCAAACGGCATGATTTCCGAGCTGAGGATGCAGACTTTGAGCGGCGTCATGGCGTCAGTTTATCAAACACGAAATTTCTACAAACGCGAATCGCCTCTCCAAATAGGTGATAAATACCTAATGCGGGGACTGCGCGAGTGTGGCAGGCTCTGGAGTGAGCAGAAAGCTGCCTCGACGACGCCAGGATGGGTATGCAACACGCCGCCAGAACGAACACCGGACGCTACGTCAGTCGGTTGACGAGCGGCACCCTCGCGGTGGTCATGGCGGGCGGGCGCGGCGAAAGACTCGGGGCGCTGACCCTGCACCGCTGCAAGCCGGCGACGCCGTTCGGCGGCAAGTTCCGCATCATCGACTTCGTGCTCTCCAATTGCGTGAATTCCGGCATCCGCCAGATCGCCGTGCTCACTCAGTACAAGGCGCAGCCGTTGATACAACACATCCAGCGCGGCTGGAGCTATTTGCGCGGCGAGCTGGGCGAGTTCGTGGAGTTGATCCCCGCCCAGCAGCAGATCGGCGAGCAGTGGTACCGCGGCACCGCCGATTCCGTCTATCAGAATCTGGAATATATCCGCTCGCACAATCCGACCCATGTGCTCATCCTCGCCGGAGATCACATCTACAAGATGGATTACGGCCCGATGATCGCCTATCACGAGCAATGCGAGGCCGACATCACGGTCGGCGTGGTCGACGTGCCGCTGGACCGCGCCAACGAGTTCGGCATCATGACCACGGACGACACCAATCGGATCACCAAGTTCGCGGAGAAGCCGCAGAACCCCGACCCGATCATCGGCCTGGAGAACATGGCGCGCGCTTCCATGGGCATCTACGTCATCGCGCTCGACCGGTTGGAGAAGCTGCTGACCGACAACGCCGCGGACCCCAAGACCAACCATGATTTCGGCCGCAACATCATTCCGCCGGCGATCGGCCGGATGCGCGTATTCGCCTATCCCTTCCACGACGTGGAGACCCGGGCGCAGAACTATTGGCGTGACGTGGGCAACGTCGACGCCTTGTACGAAGCGAACATGGAGCTCGTCGCGCTCAATCCCGAGCTCAACATCTACGACAACCAGTGGCCGATCTGGACCTACCAGTCCCAACATCCGCCCGCCAAGTTCGTGCTCGATGAGGAGGGTCGGCGCGGCATGGCCACCAACTCCATGACCGCGGGCGGCTGCATCATTTCGGGTGCCTCCGTGCATCAATCGCTGCTGTCGAGCGCCGTTCGCATCGAGGAGCAAAGCACCGTCGACAGCTCGGTGCTGTTGCCCAGCGTGACGATCGGGCGCCGCTGCAAGATCAGGCACTGCATCCTCGACGAGGACTGCGTGGTCCCTGACGGTCTGCAGATCGGATACGACGACGCCCTCGATCAGAAGCGCTTCTTCGTGACGAAGCAGGGCGTGGTGCTGGTCACGAAGGACATGCTGCGCTCCCTGCGCTAATCCGCGGTTTCTCGAAGTCCGAGCGCCGCCCATGCGTCGGTCACCCGAGTGACCGGGATGCCGAGCATGCTCGGTTCGCCATCCACCTGTCCCGTCAGCACCCGTACGTCCGCTCCGGCGACTCCCCACGGGCGATAGAGCGAAGGCGACGCCTTGCCGAAAAGCACGACCTGGGGACAGCCGACCGCCGCGGCCGCGTGGGCGGGTCCGGAGTCGACCGTCACGAGACCTTGGGCTCGCTCGAGGAGGGCGATCAGCCGGGGGATCGGCAGGTCGCCCGCCGCATTGACCAGTCCCTCGCTGCGGGCGGCCGCAATCAACTCCCGGTTCAGCTCCCGTTCGGGACCGGTGCCGAGCAGGATCACGCGGTGCTCGGGATGGCGCGCGCGCAGAAAGCGAATCACGGCCGCCCATCGCTCGCTGGGCCAGTACTTGTGATTCGCTGCCAGACGGCGCAGACCGCGGCGCATGGTTCGCTTGTTTCCCGCCTGCACGAGCAGCAGCGGAGCCGCTCCGATCCCACGGGCGCGAAGCCAGACGTCGAGGTCGCCGCGCTGGGCATCTCCCACCACGAGATGGCAGCCGGGGGCCACCCCGGCCGCGTCGCCGGCGAGTAGCGACGCAGGCACCGCGGCCGGCATCACCGCCGCGAGCCGCCGCCACTGCTCGACCGCGTGCTCGCCGGGAAGCCGGGGATGATCTTTCACATCCACGAAGTATTCACGCGGAATTTCCACGCGCCGGAGCATCGGCTCGACGGCGTCGTTGCCGTCGCATAGCCAGGTGGGTCCCGGCGGCCGCTTCCGAAGCCTTCGAACCACGCTGCGCTGATCGGGCGCCAGCCAATAGGGAGTCCGGCGGCTGCGCACCGTGAATACCTCGCCCAACCCCGGTTGGCCCGACAGCAACGGCTGGCTCCACGGTCCCGACGTGAGCACGTCGATGGGCCGGCCGAAGCGCGCATGCAGCGGCCGGATCAACGCCGTCAGCAGCACCATGTCGCCGAAAGCTCCGCAACGAACGATGAGCGGGCGCCCGATATCGTTCGCATCGGTGAGCGCCGGGTTCAACTGGGAATGCTCCGCGATGTTCAGAACCTCATCAGGCCGCCGCGAGGCTCGCGAGTATAATCGATCGTCATGGGCCCTTCATTGCGCGACGAGGCGCGTCGTGTCTGGACGACGTTTCCGAAGGCGACGCCCGAGGCGGCGGCGCTCGCGCGGTTTCTTGCCGACTGGCCGGCCTCTGCGTCGCAGCCCTCCCGCGAACAGATCGGCTCACGCGCCCCGTTGCATCCGCCCGCGATGCATGCGCCCGCGCGGCCGCCGTTGCCGGTGCTTCGTTGGCTGCCGCAGCTCACGGTGCAGGCCGGCCGGTGCGGCGCCGCCTTCCTCGAGACGCTGAGCGGGGCGGCCGGATCGCTCGCCTGGCGGCAAACCTATACGCGGGACGAGGTGGGGGATGAGTTCTTGCGCAATTACGCCTGGGCGGAGCTCTCCCGCTCCGGCTCCGGAATCGGCGCCGCGCAAATCTCCTGCGGGGTGCTAGTGCTCGGACCGAACACGTTCTATCCTCCCCATCGCCATGAAGCCGAAGAGATCTACCTGCCGCTGGCGGGGACGGCGGAGTGGCTCAAGGGCGACGGCGTGTGGCGGCACCGCCGGCCCGGAACGTTGATCCATCACTCGAGCGAGGAAACACACGCAATGCGCACCGGCGGGCAGCCCTTGTTGGCGATGTATTTGTGGCGAAGCGCGGATCTCGGTCAAAACGCCCGCTTGGATCCGGGGAACGCGGAATGACCTGCCCCCGCAGCTTCCGCTGGCCGCAGCGCTTCCGCTCGAGGCGGCTCTTCCGCTCGACGTTGCGCGTGGCCATCCTCGCGCCGCTTGGCGCCTTCGCGATCGCCGCGTGCGCCAGCCAGCGGCCGGTTCCGCCGGCCGATGTACCGGCGTCGCTGCAGGTGGCCAAGGGTCAGCTACTCACCGCCGCGCTGCACGGCACGGGCGTGCAGATTTATGAGTGCCGGGCGAATGCGCAGGATCCGAGGCGATTCGCCTGGGTATATCAGTCGCCGGCCGCCGAGCTATCCGATCGTTCGGGCAAGGACGTCGGCCACCATTCCGCCGGCCCGACGTGGGAAGGGTACGACGGCAGCAAGGTCGTGGGCGAAATCGTGACGCGCGACAACGGTCCCAATCCCCAAGCCATTCAGTGGCTCCTGCTGCGCGCGAAATCCAATACGGGCAAGGGAATCTTCGGCAAGACGCAATTCATCCAGCGCCTGCACACCATCGGGGGCGTGACGCCCACCGACACCTGCGATGCCTCCCGCGTCGGGCAGCGCACCCGGGTCGCGTACTCGGCGGACTATTACTTCTACGCGGGACGGCGCTGAGATCGCAGGGATCGGCCGGTTGGATGCCCGCCGATCCCTGTCAGACCGGTTTCACCAGGTAGCGAACGACTTTTTGCCCGCCGCACAGGGGCGCCCGGCCGACTTCGGCAAAACCGAGCGCTTCATGGAAGGCGTCCGAAACGGGATTCGGCGGTTCGACGTTCACCTCGCAGCCCACGATCCAGTGACCCGCCTGGGCGGCGGCGGCAAACACTTCGTCGTACAAGCCCCGCGCCAGGCCGAGCCCGCGCTTATGGGGCGCGACGATCACGCGATCGACATAGACGAAGCGCTTGTAGCGGGACTTGAACCACTGGAAATTCGGGCTCGCCGAGATGGCGTCCTGATCGAATGCAATGAGAAACGCATCGCGCCCCGCGTTGCGCAGGCCCACGTGGAACCCCTGGACGATGAGCGCGTGCAGACGTGCGCCATCGAGCTCCGAGGTCTCCTCACGGTGCTCGTTGTTGAGCGCCAGCATGGCGCCTTCGTCGATCGTCTCCTGATTCATTGTCTCAGCCCCCGATTCCGCCCTCGACCGGCCGACGATGATAGGATGCATCCGAGGTCCTGTCAGCCGGGGGAGAATACGCCATGAACTCGCCTTTACGAAGGGCATCGCCTGCCGCCGCCGTTCTTTTTGGCATCGCGCTCATCGTGTCGGCGATCGCGGTGTTTCCAGTCGGCATCTCGCTTGCCGCCGATTTGAGCTCGCCCATCGGCGAGTGGAAGACTTTCGACGACAAGACCGGCAAGGCGCGGGCCATCGTGCGTATCTATGAACAGGACGGCAAGCTGTTCGGAAAAATCGAGCGCAGCATGACGCCGGGCGCCGAAAGCAGGGTTTGCGCGGTATGCACCGACGAGCGCAAGGATCAGCCCATGCTGGGTCTGGTCATCATCCGCAACATGAAGCGCACCGACGATGGCTACGCCGGCGGTGACATACTCGATCCGGACAACGGCTCGGTGTACCGGTGCAAACTCCATCTGGACGAGGGCGGCGCCAAGCTGGTGGTCCGAGGCTATATCGGAATTTCGCTGCTGGGGCGGACTCAGATTTGGGAGCGGCAGGCCTCGCCGTGAGGCTTGCCGTGGGCTCGCCGCGGCCGCACGGCATGGCGGCGCTCATGAGCGGCTCCGCTCGGTTATGATGGCCCGATGTCCATTCTCAATGTCGTCATTCTAGCCATCGTTCAGGGCCTCGCGGAGCTTCTGCCCGTATCGAGTTCCGCGCACGTCGTGGTCGCCGAGAAGCTGCTCGGTCTCGACCCGTCCTCTCCGCCGATGACCCTGCTGCTGGTCATGCTGCACACCGGCACCATGTTCGCCGTGATCGTCTATTTCTGGCGCCAATGGCGCGGCACTTACTTCAAGGACGCCGCCGCGTTCAAGTCCGTCGCCGGGCGCATCGTGCTCGCGACCATCGTCACGGGATTCGTCGGCGAGATCATCATCAAGATCCTGGAGAAAACTGCGCTCAAGGATCTGCCGCACTCCGAAGTCGAGGATCTCTTCGGACATCTGGAATTCATCGCACCGGCTCTCGCCGCGGCCGGACTGTTGATCCTGGCCGCCGGGCTTCGCGAGCGGCGGCCGGCGCCTGTCGCCATCGCTGCCGGCGGGGAGGAGCTCAGCTTGCGACATGCCGGCATCATCGGCTTCGTTCAGGGGTTATGCCTGCCCTTCAGGGGCTTCTCGCGCTCGGGCGCCACCATTTCGAGCGGCATGCTTTTGGGCGTGGCCAAGCCGCTGGCGGAACGCTTCAGCTTTGCCCTGGCGGTGGTGCTGACTCCGCCGGTCGTCGTGCGCGAGGTGCTGCGGCTGCGGCACGCACCGGATCTGCATGCGGGAGAGCTGTCATCGGTGGCGCTGCTGTGTGTGCTCGGGGCGTTTCTCGCGTTTGTCGCGGGCCTGGTCGCATTGAAATGGCTCAGCCGGTGGCTCGAGAGCGGACGGTGGTATCTGTTCGGATGCTATTGCCTGCTTGCGTCCGTCGCCGTGACGCTGTTGCATCGCGCCGGCTACTAGCCGGCGCCCCGCACCTGCAGATACAGGCGCAGAAACTCCTGCGCCGCCTTGTGCACGTTATCGCGCCAGTGATCCGCGGCGGCGTGATCCGCGCCGTCCGTGACGTACTTGACGCACGCGAATGACGCACCCTCCAGCCAGCACACCTTGGCGAGCGCGTAAGCTTCCATGTCCACCACGCCGCATTCGACGGCGCACTCGCTGGTCGCGAACGAATCGCCGCTGCCGCACACGGCGCTCGGCAGGTCATCGAAGCGGCGCTCGAACGTCAGAACCGGCGGCGCGTCGTCGAATGGGGTGACGCCGAGGGCAAATCCGAGGCCGCTCACGTCCATGTCGCGCTGAACGAACTCATGGCAGGAAACGAGCGCTCCCGTCGCGTGGATCCGGCTGCCCGCCGACCCGAAATTCAGGACCGACGGCAGACGCTGCCCCGCGTGAACGTATCGCCGCAGCTCGCGCGTGAGGGCGACCGCCGCATTCACCTTGCCGACGCCGCAATAGAGCACCGGGATTCGAGCCGCCTCGAACACGCCATCCGATTCGGCCGCGAGGGCCATCACGATGAGGATCGGGGGCAGTTCCGGCATGCGGTCAATAATGGATCACGGCGCGCAGCGGCATTCCGCGCCAGCGGTAGTCGGCGATGATGTGCAGGTCGATCAGCGCGCCGAGCGAGGTGACTTCGTAGCCCGCCTTGAGACACAGTTCCGCGGCGGCTGTCAGCGTGCCGCCCGTGGCCAGAACATCGTCGACCAGCAACAGCCGCCCGCCGCCCCGCTGCATCTCCAGAACGCCCGATCCATACTCGAGATCGTATGCCACATCGACCACCGGCGGCGGAAGCTTGCCCTTCTTGCGGATCAGCACGAAGCCTTTTCCTCGCTTCAAGGCGAGTGCCGCCCCGAGGATGAATCCGCGCGACTCGATGCCGGCGATCGCATCGACGTCCTGCCACTCCCGTTCCGTGAACAATGCATCGAGCGCCTGAATGGTGTCTGCGAAATGCGCGCGCAGGAGCGGCGCGATATCCCGGAACAGGATGCCCTGCTTCGGAAAATCCGGTACGTCGACGACGGCGTCGCGCAGATCCGCCGCTGACAGCCGGGTCATGGGGATGCCTCCGCCATGCCACCCTTCGTTTTCTCGATGAACGCGGCGACGTTCGCGTGCAGCGCCTTCAAGTCGGGCTCGTGCGCGTACACCATGTGCCCCGAAGTGTAGAAGTGCATCTCTATGTTGTTTTGCAGCGAGGCTTCGATCGGCAGTTGGCGCATCTCGAATGCCGCCGCGAAATAAGGGGTTGCGAGATCATAATAGCCGCCGTTCAGCATGATTTTCAATTTTGGGTTCTGCTTCATCGCGACCGCGAGGTCCGGCATCACGTTGAGCGTGCCGGGGATCTTTTGTTGGGCGCCCGGCGGCTGATGCAGGAAATCCCAGTTCTTCTCCACGTCGATCTCCGGTTTGTACGTCAGCTTCTCGCCGAACTTGAGCGAGTTGCGCACGTAGTCGTTGAACGCCGATACGTATGCGGAGGAGATGGCGGCGGACTGAGGATCATACTCGGCCTCCTTGCTCATGGGATCCAGCGTGGGCCCGGAAAAGCGTGTGTCCAGCCGGCCGGTGGTGAGCTCGGCGCCCAGCAGGCTCTTCTCGAATTCCCCGCCGTTGACGCGAAGGTTCGCACGCACCAGATAATCCACGTCGAGTCCGGTGTATTCGTGGAGCTTCGCCGCGATCGCGGCCTTCTTGTCCGCACTCAGCGTCGCGCCCGCTGCGAGCGCCTGGGTGTAATCGGTCAATGCAAAATCTTCGACCTCGCGCAGCAGCGGCTCGAGCGCGTCGGGCCGGCTCGGCAGCTTGTGGTGATACCACGCGCTGGCCGTGTAGGTCGGCAGCGCGAGGACGTACGGCAGGTCCACGCCGGGATTGAACTGCGGCGCGTCCACGCCATCGTCGAAATTCAGCACTTGGGACAGCATGATGACGCCGTTCAGGTCGAGCGCCTTTTCGCTTTCCAGGATGTTCGCCAGCGCCGCGGATCGGGTGGTCCCATAGCTCTCGCCGAACAGATATTTTGGGGAATTCCAGCGTTTGTGCCGCGACAAGAACTCGACGATGAAATTGGCGAATGCGTGCGCGTCCTGGTCGACTCCGTAGAAGGCCTTTTCCTTGTCGGCTCCCCGCAGATGCCCGAAGCCCGTGCCCGGCGCGTCGATGAACACGAGGTCGGTCGCCTCGATCAGGCTGTATTCATTGTCGATCACCCGATACGGCGCCGCGGCGCTGTGCGTATCGTCGGCGGTGCGCACGCGCTTCGGCCCGAAGGCCCCCATGTGCAGCCAGACGGTGGAGGATCCGGGGCCGCCGTTGTACAGGAACGTGATAGGCCTCTTCGGATCTTCCTTGTCGCCCCGGAAATAGGCCACATAGGACATACTGGCCTCCGGCGGCTGCGGCGGCGGCGGGGTTGCGCGGTCCTCGCGCGGCGGCGGCGGGTCGTCGTCCATCGGATCTTTGAGGTGAATCACCAGCAGGCCGGCCTCGGCCTGGTAGGCAACCGGCTTGCCGCCGATGATCGCCGACCCCGGCGTCACCTGATGATCGTCGTGCAGGAAGCGGGGCGACTCGCTCGGCTCCTCGGTCGCGGGCTTGGCATCGGTCGCGGGCCTGGCATCGGCCGCGGACGAGGTTTGGGCGGTCGCGACGCTCAGCAACACTGAGCACAGCATTACGCCGGCGTCGAATTTCATGCACGGTCTCCAGGATGCCGCGGCGTGCCGCGACGAGTTCGCAAGCATGCCGTGAAATCGCCAAACTTTCACCGTCGACGAGTGTTTCCGGTACGATTCCTTCATGCCGAGCCCTTGCTCGAACCTCCTCGCCCGGGCTTTGCTCGGGCTGCTATTCATCGGCGCCTGCGCGAGCGCTGCGACCGACACGCCCGCCGCCCCGCGAGCCGCGCAGCCGGTCCCCCAGCCTGCCTCGCCCCCCGCGCCCTCGGCGGCGACGGCGACGGCCCCCATGGACGGCAGCCAGGTGATCGACATGCTCGATCGGACGGTCGACTGGTACCGCACCCTGGCCACCCAACAGCAGTTTTCGACCGAGCCGAGCGATCTGTTGATCCTGAACGAGAATCGGCAGATCGCCGCGCAGGTGACCGCGCTTGCATTCGACGTGGCGCGGGCCGCTGCCGCGCTCATCCCCCCGGATGCCTCGGCCGCGCCTGAACCCGATGCCGCCGCCGGCGCCTCCGCTCAGAACCTGGCACAACTGCAGGCGAAGATCGATGCACAGCTTAAGTCGGTGCAGGGCGAGATCGATGCCTCGCGCAAGAAGCTTGCCGGCGCGCCCGCAAAGGCCAAGCAGCCGATCGAAGCGAAAATCGCGGAGCTCCAGGGGGAGATCGATCTCCTCAACACCAAGAAGGGCATCATCTTGAGCATGGCGGGGGTGGTGAACGGCGGCGGATCGAACGGCACCGCGACGAGCGCGCTGCGCGCGCAGATCGACGCAATGGCCACCGCGATGCCGTCGATTGCCGAATCCTCGCCGGCCGCCGCCGCGGGCCACTCCACCGCCTCCTCCTCCGCTCACGCGCCGGCAGCCGGCTCGAACCTGCAGGTGGCTGCGGCGTCGGGATCCGCAGGTTCGCGCTTCGGAATCTGGGACCTCGCCGCGAACGTTTTCAAGCTGTCGGAAAAGATGAGTGGCATCGACACCGTTGACCGCAGTACCGCGGCGCTCGAGGACACCTACGCGCAGCTTCGCGCGAGAGTGGTCGCACAGATGCGCGCCATGTCGGCCCAGGGCGATGCGCTCATGGCGCAGGCGGACGCGGCGGACTCGGGCACGCTCGCCGGTATGCGCACCCAGTTGGACGCACTCGCGGGTCAATTCAAGCAAGCCTCCTCGCTCCTCATTCCGCTGAGCCGGCAGACCACGCTGCTGAGACAATACCGACACAACCTGAAGAACTGGCACGACGCGGTGGAGGCACAATCGCGGGATGCGTTTCGGGCACTCGGGGTCCGGCTCGGAATCCTGCTGGCCATCCTCGCCGTGGTGTTCGCGCTGGCGGAGGCGTGGCATCGCGCGGTGCTCAAGTACGTGGTGGACACGCGGCGGCGATATCAGCTGCTGCTGTTGAGGAAAATCGCGTTATGGTCGTTGGTCGTGCTGATCATCGGATTTACGTTCGCGAGCGAGCTGAGCTCGATCGTGACCTTCGCCGGACTCATCACGGCCGGCCTCGCGGTGGCGATGCAAAGCGTGCTCGTGTCCATCGTCGGATACTTCTTCTTGATCGGCAAGTACGGCCTGCGGGTCGGCGACCGCGTGAAGATCGGCGAGGTCAACGGCGAGATCATCGAGCTCGGCATGGTGCGCATGTACCTGATGGAGTTTGCGGGACAGAATTCGGCGAGCCCGACCGGACGGGTGGCAGCCTTTCCCAACTCCGTGGTGTTCCAGGTCGCCGGGCTGTTCAAGCAGATTCCGGGCGTCAATTTCGCCTGGCATGACATAACGCTGGGCGTGCCGGCCGGCGTCGACTACTCCACGGTCAAGGAAAAGCTGCTTGCCGCCGCCACAGACGCTCTCGCGGACTTCCGCGAGGAGATCCAGCGTCAAACCCAGGAGCTGCGCAGAACCACCATGTCGAGCGCCGGCGGCGATGCGCTTCCGACGGTGCAATTGAGCTATTCCTTGAAAGGCGTGGACGCTCACGTGCGCTATCCGGTGCACCTGCCCCATGCCGCCGAAATCGATGAACGGATGTCCAAAGCCCTGCTGCAGGTGGTTTCCGGACTGACTCCCGACGCGTCGCCCGGCGCCGCGGCTGAGGATCAATCGGGCGTGGCCGCCAGCCGACGATGATATCCTTGGCCGCTTTCTGACCTTGGCGGCGAATTGAGGGTAGCGAGTCTTCAATGATTCTGGTCATCGACGTGGGCAATACGCGCCTGAAATGGGCGTGGCTGACGAGCACGGGCCTCTCCGACCAGCAGGCCGTGGTTCACCGCGACGCCAAGGCGGGGATCTGGACGGCCGCGTTGTTCGAATCCGGCCAGACACCGAGGCGGGTGTTGATATCCAACGTCGCCGGACCCGTCATGGCAAAGACATTGGCCAGGATGACCAAGAAGGCCTTCAAGGTGAAGGCGGAATTCGTCACCGCCGCCCCGGAGTTCGACGGACTGGTGAACGGTTATCTCGATCCGAATCTCTTGGGCGCGGATCGATGGCTCGCCTTGGTGGGAGCCTGGACCAAGACCCGTTCCGCGCTCTGCGTGGTCGATGCGGGCACGGCGGTCAAGGTCGACAGCATCGATGCATCGGGTCACCACTTGGGCGGCCTGATCGTCCCCGGCATCCACATGATGCGCGAGGCGCTCATGAGCAAGACCAGCGACATTGCGAAGGCTGCGGAGCACAGCACCCCTTCATTGGCCGGCGTGCTGGCCAACAACACCGTCGGCGCGGTGTCCCGCGGCGCCGTGTTCGCCTTGGCGGGAATGGCCGACCGCGCGGCCGAGGTCATCGAACAGAGCACCGGCGTGAAGCCCAAGCTGTTCATCACGGGTGGCGATGCCGGCATGATCACGGGCACCATGCGCTCGCGCGGTGAAATCGTCCCCGATCTCGTGCTCCAGGGTCTTGCCGTGATTGCCTCGCGTTCCAACTGACGACGTCCGCTCGAGTGCTTCGCCCCGGCTCTCGAAATCTCATCACCGATGTCCCGGGTCTGTCCGTGGGCCACGCCACCGACGAGGCCGCCCGAACCGGCGTAACAACGGTGCTCTGCGCGGCGGACTGGCCGGCCGGCGTCGATGTCCGGGGCGGCGCCCCCGGCTTGCGCGAGACAGAGACCCTTGCCCCCGAGAACCTGGTGGGCCGCGCACACGCCGTGGTGTTGTCAGGCGGCTCGGTATTCGGGCTCGCCGCGGCCGATGGCGTCACCTCCGTGCTGTCCGGCCGCGATATCGGACTGCGCCTCAAGCAGGACTCGCTCGCCATCCCCATCGTTCCGTGCGCCGTATTGCATGACCTTGGGAACGGCGGCGACAAGCGCTGGGGCGCCACGCCGCCGTATCGCCATCTCGGCATTCGAGCCGTGGAAGGCGCAGCCGCCCATTTCGCGCTCGGCTCGATCGGTGCCGGACGCGGTGCGATGGCGGGACTCATGCAGGGCGGCTTGGGCTCCGCATCCCTTGCTCTGGACGGCGGCATCATCGTCGGCGCGCTGGTCGCGGTGAACTCGGTCGGCTCGGCAGTCATGCCGGATGGAAAGACCTACTGGGCTTGGGCATTCGAGATCGATGGGGAATTTGGAGGTTCGGCGCCGCCCGGGGCCGGAATGGACTTGAGCGATCCGACGCCCGAAGAGTCCCGCCTCGGGGAATTGGGACGATTGCAGGCCGGCGCCAACACGACCCTCGGTGTCGTTGCCTGCAACGCGGATCTGTCAACGGCGGAGTGCAAGCGGGTCGCCATGATGGCCCACGACGGCATCGCGCGGGCGATCCGCCCCGCGCACACGCCGTTCGACGGCGACACGGTGTTCGCCCTGGCGAGCGGCGGCCTCGAGCTCACACGCGATTCATTGCGCGCCGCGCACGTCGCCCGCATCGGATCGGCGGCGGCCGACTGCCTGAGCCGCGCCATCGCGCGCGCCGTCCATCACGCCCGGCTGCCTCAACGTCCCGCACCGGAGTAATCGACCCGGAGCGCCGTGGTCAGTCGATGTGGGCGAGGCTCAGCGTTGCGGGGGCGGGATCGACTGCGCGGAGGCCGAGCTGTTCTCGGGGACAGGAGCGGCGGCGCCAGGGGATGTGGTCGCGCTCGGCGGGGCCGGCTCGTTCGGATTCTCCGCCTCCAGCCCGACGGTTGCGATCACACCGTCGGCCTTCTGCAGCACCTCGCGCGCATAGTCCCAATGAATCGCCACGGTGGTATCCCCGACCGCCTTCTGGAGAAGGTCGGAGAACTGCTCGACATTGGGCTCGAAGCTCTGCCCTTCGGCATCCACGGGAGGATGAGCCTCGAGCAGCAACTCGCCGTCCACCCAGGCGACCTTGATCGGCTCGTTGATGAGCCGCACCGGCGTGCCCACCGGCACCAGCGGAAACAGCGCTTGGACATCGTCGGGGTACATGCGGATGCAGCCGTGCGTGACGGGCATCCCGACGGCCTTCGGATTGTTGGTGCCGTGGATCAGATACGTGCCGTTGCCGGCGGCGAGGCGCATTGCATAGGCCCCGAGCGGATTGTCGGGGCCCGGGGGCACGCTCGCGGGCAGCGGGTCGCCATTGGCGGCGTGCTCTTTGCGGACCGATTCCGGCGGGTACCAGGTCGGGTCCTTTTGCTTGCCGATCACATGCGTCAACCCGAGCGGCGTGCGCCAATCCATCTTGCCGATGCTGACCGGATACGTGATGACCGTCTGCGGCTCGCCGCGCTTCGGCTTGGGATAGTAATAGAGCCGATGCTCGGGCAGGTTCACGACGATGCCCTCGTGCGGACCGGGGGGCAGGATGTGCCGGCCGGGAATGATCACCTGCTTGCCGGCGCCGGGGACCCAGGGGTCTATGCCGGGATTCACCCGGATGATCTCCTCGGAGCCGAGACTGTACTTTGCCGCCAGGTCGTACAGCGTGTCTTCGTACACGGTGGTGACGGTTTGGTCCTCGCCAAAGACCGCATCGTCCTTGTTCTTGAGCGTGTACACGGTTGCATCGGCGGGCGGTATGGCGCCCAGCGCGAGCGACACCGCCAGCGCGCCAAAATAAATTGCGGAGCGCGCGGCCCTGCGGCGGGTTCGAGCATCATTCATTGCGATAGCCTAGCATGAGCCGGTGGGCCCGCGAGGCGGTGGCTTCAGAGGCGCCGCGCAACCAGGTCCGCATTTTCACGAACGAAAGCCGTCCATCCCCCCGCATCTCCCCGCTCGACGATGCGCCGCTCGATGAGTCTCATGTAAGCCGCAGTCATGGCCTCGTCGTATCGATCGGGCTTCCCCAGATGGGCGACGTAACGCTGCAAGGAGCGCCGCATGTGGTCCAGCGCCGCCTCGAACGCAGCCCTCCTCAAATAGAGATAGGCGGCGCGTACATGAGCCGCGTGTCCGAACTCCGCCGCCGGCAACCGACAGCTTTCCAGGGCTCTCAAAAACTCATCGTCATCCATGGTACCAATGTACCATTATAGCATTACGACCTCACGTTTCCCATGGCCGGTGAATTCCCAGGCGCTTGCGACGCCGATGGCGAGCACTGGAATGAAGGCCGCGAAAACCCAGAAACCGGCGGCTCTTACCGCGGGCGCCGCGGCGCCGTCGGCGAGCCCGGCCGCGTTGGCAGCGATGCCCACGGCCGCGGTACCGACGGCGTAGCCGATCCTCTGAACCGTGGAGACCGCAGCCGAGGCGAGTGACCGCTCGTCAGCGTCGGCGAAACGCACCGTCCGCTGCACGATCGCCGGCCAGCACAGCCCGAAGCCCGCGCCCTGCAACAGTCCACACACGATCATGGCCACCAGCGAGCCTGCCGGAACCGCAATCGCGAATCCTGCGCTGCCGGCGAAGACCCCCAGAGCGCCTCCTCGAATCAGCCACGCGTCGGCCGACGATGTGGCCGAGCCTACCGACAAGGTCGCCAAGCTCCAGGCGATGGCCTCGCCCGCCAGGATGTATCCGGTGATCAGCGGACGGGTGCCGAAGAGAATTTTGAGGATCAAAGGCCCGTACGCCCAGAACCCGGTCGTCGCCGCCGATAGCGCGAACACCATCAGCAATCCCGCCCCCACCGGGTGCGCCGGCTGAAGCGTCTGTCGGGGCAGCATCGGGACCGTCGACCGCCGGTCGACTCGTGCAGCGGCGTAGGCGAGCAGAAGGCCGAGTACACAAGCCGTCCCCGCCACCAGGATGCGATTCGGCCTCTCGCCTGCCGACAGTGCACCCGATTCCGCGATGATCAGCGTGGCAGCCGACAGCAGGGCGAGCGGCAGCACCGGCCAGCGCGACGGTCCGGGTTCGGGCGTCGTCTTCGGCAGCCACCGTTGAGCGAACGCCCAGACGATCAGCCCCTGAATTGCAAAGGTCCAGAAAGCCCAGCGCCAGCGATGCGTCCCCGAGAACACTCCGCCGATGAGCGGCCCGAACAGCGAACCCGCGCCCCACACCGCCGCAACGATGCCGAATAACCGGTTCCACTGCGTCGGAGGGAACCATGCCTCGACCGCGACGTAGCAAACCGACAGCAGCATTCCGCCTCCCAAGCCTTGAATCCATCGGGCGACAATCACCACGGCCATATCGGGCGCAGTCGCCGCCGCGATGCAGCCGGCTGCATAGGCGAGGAGCGCTACGGCGACTACACGCTTGATGCCGAGCCTCGAGCACAGCGCTCCCGCGGCGGCGCCCGCGATGATGGCGCCGACTTCGTACAGCGACACCGTCCAGTTGATGTAGGCGATGCCGCCGACATCCCCGATGATGGAGGGCGCGACCGTGGCAGTCACCAGCGTGTCGGCCGAGTGCAGCCACACGCCGAGGCACAACAGACAAAAGCGCAGCATGGCGACGCTCGGTATGCGGCTATTGCGATCCATCGCCGTTGAAGATACAACCTCAAGCTCACTTAAGGTCAAGCGGGTCAAGGTCCGTGGCAGCAGCCGCCCCATCGAAACCTCGATCCTTCAAAAACGCCGGCGTACCCGGCGAGCGGGACCTGACCGTCGGCGCCGTCGCAGCCCGCTGCGGAGTGGCCGTCTCCACGATCCATTTCTACGAGGCCGAGGGCCTCATTCGCAGCATGCGCACCAGCGGCAATCAGCGGCGCTACCCGAGAGAGATCCTAAGGCGCGTGGCTGTGATCAAAGTGGCGCAGCGCATCGGCATCCCTCTTTCCGTCGTCCGCGATGCGCTGGCCACGCTCCCCAACGGCAGAACGCCGACGGCGCGCGATTGGAACAAGCTGTCGAACAGTTGGCGCGCTTTGCTGGACGATCGGATCGCGAAGCTCGTGAAGCTGCGCGGCAAGCTCGACGAGTGCATCGGGTGCGGCTGTCTCTCGCTCAAGGCCTGTCCGCTCAGAAACCCCGGCGACATTCTGGGGGAAGAGGGCCCGGGGCCGAGACTCCTGGAGATCGGTCAGCCCCGGGCAGGCCGGCTCACACCGCGAGTACGCTGAGCGCCCCGGGGCCGTATTTTCCCAGCGTCACCTCCAAGTCCACCCTCCCCGTCATGGAGCTGACGACGGCGGCGGCCGGCGGCGGCAGCGCGTTGGCCTGGTACACCTGGTCCAGACGCAGGTGCGCGCTCCCTTCCCTCAGCATCAGGCGGCTGCAGATATTCATCACTTCGCGCAGGTTGTCGTTCATGGCGGGGGTCAGCAGTTTGTTCTTCGCCGCCTCCTTGGCCGCGGTCGGCGGCAGCATGGAGAGCGCGGCGCCCGCGTTCGCGGCAAATGCGACGTTGCACGCGCACAGAGCGACCGGCGAACCATCGTCGGCGATGTATACGGCAAGAAAATTGCCGGAGGTTGGGGAGATGTCGAGCTTCGGCGCAGGTTTCACGGCCAGGCCGTCGAACAGAAAGCCCAGCAGATCTTTGACCTGCGCCGCATCGGGGACGGGGTGCTTGCTCATTTGATGTGCGGCTCGAGCGCTTCCTTGAATGAATCGGCGGTAAACGGCTTTGAAATCAAGAATCTCGCCCCCGCGCTCGCCGCACGGCTGCGCATCTCCGGCGTCGCCTCGGTCGTGATGAAACCGAACTTCACCTTGTGTCCCGCCTTGGTGAGGTTTTCGAGCAGCTCAATGCCCGTCATGTTGGGCATGTTCCAGTCGGATAGAACGATATCGGGCGGTGTAGCGACGATGGCGGCCAGGGCTTTTGCTCCATCCTCCGCCTCCGAGAATTCGTGACCATCGAATCCCGCGAGGCGCAGAGTTTTGCGCACGATCATTCGCATCGCGAGAGAATCATCCACGATCATGATCTTCAATCAAGCACTCCTCATTGATAAGGCATACCCGAAAAGCCGGCGGGCCTTGGCGTCAAACCCGCCGGAAGATGGTCCTGCCGATCAGAGCATAGTCTTCCGAAACCTTGAAAACGCTTTCGGAATGCCCGAGAAACAGCAGCTCATCCTTCCGCTGCAACGCCGCAATGCGTCCAAGTAGTTCCTTTTGAGTTGCCTTGTCGAAATAAATGATCACGTTCCGGCAAAACACGGCATCCAATGGTCCTTTCATCGGCAGCGGCTGAACCAAGTTGAGCTGTTTGAAGGTGACGAGCGACGCGAGGTCCGGCGCGACCTGGTAGTGCCCGGGATTGCCCGCCAGCGGTTGAAAGTGCTCGCGGAGGCGCCGCTCACCGAGCGCCTCGAGGCGCTCCGCCGGATACACGCCGCGGCGCGCCGCCTCCAGAATCTGCGAGTCGATGTCGGTCGCGAGAATTCGGATGTCCCAGCGCTTGAAATCCGGGATCGCCTCGCGCACCGTCATCGCGATCGAATAGGGCTCCTCTCCGGACGAGCAGGCGGCCGACCAGATGCGGATCCGCCGGGAGGCTTCCGGTAGCCCGAGCTTCGGCCGCAGCACATGATCGCGCAAGTAATCGAAATGGTGTGATTCGCGGAAAAACGACGTGAGATTCGTCGTCATTGCATTGCAGAACTCGATCAATTCCGGTTCGTCCGACTCGAGCATCCGGCGGTAATCTGCAAAGGTGCGCAGCTTGAGGTGCCGGAGGCGGCGCGATATGCGCCCGTACACCAGCTCCATTTTCGAGTCCGCGAGACTGATGCCGGTGTTGCTCTTGATGAGGTTGCGCAGGGCATCGAAATCCGCCCGATCGAAGGCGAATTCACGCTCCCGGTCCGGGGATTGGACCGCGCGCGGCGACCCGGGTTGAGCTGTTCGTGGCGTGACGGAGGACATGATCAAAAAAGCTCGACGCTGCCGCGAGGCGCGATGTCCACGGCGGCCAAGCGCGCCTGCTCGGCATGCTGCGTGCGCTCGACTTCGCGAAGCAGTCTCAGCCATTCCTGGTTCGGCCGCTCGACGCCGTCCCGCAGCAGCGTGTGCAAGCGGTCGAGACCGGCGCATATGTGTCCAACCCGCTGCGCGAGCCGGTCATGGCACTGCAGGGTTACCACGGCTGCCTCGAGCGATGCTCCGATCTCGGCGCTCTGCTCGTCGACGGCGGCGAGAATCGGCGAGGAGCTGCCCAACTTGCCGAGACGCTCATTGGCGACCGCGAGGCGATGGAAGGCAAGGCCGAGATCTCCCCACTCCCGTTCCGCCTCCTGCACCGAGTGGCCGAGCTGCCCTCCCAGGACCTCGAGAAGCCGGGCGAATTCCTCGATCACCTCGCGAAGGCTCGGATCGGGGGTCCTTCGGGAGCCGAGCGGGTCGATTCGAGACTCGCCGCTCATCGGGCCACGCCCTTCGCGATGACTTCCCCGAGGCCGAGCGACGCGAGTGCGCTTTCGAGCGCACTCGACTTCCCGGAAAATTCCAGGCTTATTCCGCGCCGTTCAGCCTCGCGCACCAGCGCCAGCAGCAATTGCGCTCCGGCCGTGTCGATTGCGGTCACCCGGCTCACGTCGACGCTCAATGATGCCGCACCGGCGACGGCATCGAGGAGCCGCCGGTGAACGGCCTCCACGTCGCGGATCTCCAGGCGCGGCTCCAGCGAAATGACTTCGACCATGATCAGCCGTCCTCGATGCTGGAGGTGACCAGGGCTGCAACGTCGAGCAGCAGCATCAATTTGCCCCCCTCGACCATGATGCCCTCGAGGAACCGGTCGTCGACCTTGCCCGGCAGCGATGGCGGCGGTCGGATGGCGGACGGCGCGATGTCGTGCACCGAGTTCATCGCGTCCACAACCAATCCCACGGTGCGCTCGCCGCGGGCTCCCGGCACCCGGACGACCACGATGACCGTGGCTGGCCCGTATGGCGCCTGCCCCAGATGCAATCGAATTCTCAGGTCGATGACGGGCACGATTGCGCCCCGCAGATTGATCACGCCGAGCACGTAAGGGGGCGTGGAGGGGACCCGAGTCACCGAGTCCCAGCCCTTGAGTTCCTGGACCCGCACGACGTCGACACCATATTGCTCGCCGGCGAGTATGAAGCTGAGGTATTGCTGCTTCACCTCCTCCACCGCCTTGTGCACCACGGTCATGCCGCACGCCCGACCGACGCCGCGGTCCGCGCGGAGAATTTCGCGATGAGGCTCGGGACGTCCAATATGAGCGCGACCGTGCCGTCGCCGTGGATCGTCGCTCCCGCAAGACCCGGCACCTGCTTGTAGTTGCGATCGAGGCTCTTGATCACCACCTGCTGCTGCGCCTGCAGCTCATCGACGAGAATGGCGACCCGCCTTCCGTCGGACTCGGCGACCACCAACAGACCGCTCGCGATGTCGCGGCTGTCGGGCTCGATGTCGAAGATCTCATGCAGGCGCAGGACCGGCAGATATTCATCCCGGTGCTTGAACAGCTCGGCGTGCCCGCTGACCGTATGGAGATGATCCGGGCGGGGTTGCACCGTCTCGATGATCGACACCAACGACATCACGTAGGTCTCCCGGCCCACGCGCAGCATCTGTCCCTCGAGAATTGCCAGGGTCAGCGGCAGCCGGATGCGAATGGTGCTGCCTCGGCCCTGCTCGCTGGAGATTTGAACGTGGCCGCCGAGATCGGTGATGTTGCGGCGGACGACGTCCATGCCCACCCCGCGGCCCGAGACATCGCTGACCGATTCGGCCGTCGAGAAGCCCGGCAGAAAGATCAGATTGTGGATCTGCTCCTCGCTCAGGACGGCATCATCCGCGAGCAGATGCCGCTCGCGCGCTTTTGCGAGGATCTTGGTGCAGTCGAGACCCGCACCATCGTCCTTGACCTCGATGATGACGCTGCCGCCCTGGTGATACGCATTGAGCTCGAGCACTCCGGTTTCGCTCTTGCCTGACGCGATCCGGGCCGCCGGGCTCTCGAGGCCGTGGTCGAGGGAGTTTCGGACCAGGTGCACCAGCGGGTCCCCGATTTTCTCGAGCACGATCTTGTCCAGTTCCGTGTTCTCGCCACGCAGGCGCAGCTCCACTTTCTTTTCCAGCTTGCGCGACAGCTCGCGGACCAGCCGCGGAAACCGGTTGAAGGAAAAGCTGATCGGCAACATGCGGATCTTCAGCACGCTTTCCTGCAGCTCCCGTGTGTTGCGGGAGAGATGCGCGAGCCCGCGCCTCAGCAACTCGAGGTCTTTGCCCGCATCGGCACCTTCGGCAAAGCGCCCCAGCATCGATTGGGTGATCACCAGCTCGCCCACCAGATTGATGAGTGCATCGACTTTCTCCGTGCCGACGCGGATCGAGCTGGCATCCACGTTGGCCCTTGATGCGGGCGCGGCCGTGGGCCCTTCGGGCGCGGCGGCCGCCGCGGGCGCGACGGCCGCCGTCGGCGCGGAAGGCGGCTCGGGCATTGGAGCCGGTGCGCGGACTGCGGGTGCCGGCAGGTTCCCGGGTGATCCGGGCTCATCCAAGCGCTCGTAGCCGATCGACGAGTTGGAATCGACCCAGTCGAACACTTCCACGAGCTGTTCCTGGGTGACGGCGCCGTGCAAATCCAGCGTCCACGACAAATGACATTGCGTCGGCTCTATTTCGGTGAGCGCGGGCACTCCTTTGCTGAACACCTGGACCGTCAGCCGGCCGAGCGATTCGAGCTGCATGAACATGCGCAGCGGGTCGTTGCAGGTCTCGAACAGGCTCGCGTGCGGTACGAAACGGATGCGCCAATGTGCCGGGCCGCCTGGGGCGGCGGGCTGCACCAACGGACCGGCCGCAAACGCCGCGGCAGGCGCCTGCGCGGGCGGCTCCGGGGTCGCAACGGCCTCGGGCGCCGCAGTGGTCGTGGGCGCCTCTGCGGGATCGACCGGGCCCTCGAGTATTTCGATGAGCCGCGCCCCGACCGCGTCCGCCGCGGCGGGCCGCCCCGGCGTCCCTGCCCGGGCGAGCGCGACCATCTCCCGCATCGCATCGACCGCCTGGAGCAGCACCTGAACCGTTTCTGCGCTCACCCCTCGCGTGCCGTTGCGCATCTGATCGAGCAACGTCTCGACGGCATGCGTGAACTTCGAGATCTCGCCGAAGCCAAAGGTGCCGGCGCCCCCCTTGATTGAATGCGCCGCGCGGAAGATGGTGTTGATGGCTTCGCAATCGGACCCTCCCTCGAGCGACAGCAGTCCAGATTCCATCGCATCGAGACCCTCATCACTCTCCTGGAAGAAGACGTTGATGATTTCCGCCATTTCGAGATCGATCGTCATTGATCAGAGGACCTTCACGATGGTCGCGAGCAGCTTTTCCGGATTGAACGGCTTCACCAGCCACCCCGTGGCGCCTGCCGCCTTTCCCTGCATTTTCTTGTCCTGGCCGGACTCCGTGGTGAGCATGAGCATCGGCACGAACTTGTAGGCCTGGAGCTGGCGCAGTTCGCGCACCAGACTGATGCCGTCCATGTTCGGCATGTTCACGTCGGTGAGCACGAGGTCGACCGCGCTGGTGCGTGCGTAGTTGAGCGCCTCGACGCCATCGGCCGCCTCGACGACGGTGTAGCCGGCGCGCTTGAGGGTGAAGCTCACCATCTGACGCATGGAGGCCGAATCGTCGACTGTAAGAATTGTGGCTGTCATGAGAGTCCTCGATTCAAATTTCTATCGTGCGGTTCCCGTGGCCTGAAACACATCCGTGGCCCGTCGCTGCACCGCCCCGCTGATCTCGTCGAGCGGCAACACCTCGATGGCCGCGCCCATCGCAACCGCCTGGCCCGGCATGCCCCAGACCACGCTGCTCGCCTCGTCTTGGGCGATCGTATACGCGCCCGCCTCCCGCATTTCCTTCAGGCCGAGCGCTCCGTCCTGCCCCATGCCGGTGAGGATCACGCCGATGGCGTTGCCCGCGGCTTGCTGCGCCACGGAGCGAAACAGCACGTCGACCGAGGGCTTGTGGCGATTGACCGGCGTGCCGTCATCCAGGCTGCAGATGTATCGAGCGCCGTCGCGCAGCAGCATCAGGTGCCGGTCTCCGGGAGCGATATACACATGCCCCGGCAATACCTGCTGACCGTCCTCCGCCTCGCATACGGTCATGCGGCAACAGTCGTTCATGCGCTTCGCGAAGGGCGCAGAGAAGGCCTTGGGAATGTGCTGGGCGATCATCACTCCCGGCGTGTCCGGCTCGAACCCCATCAAGACCGCCTTGATGGCTTCGGTGCCGCCGGTGGACGCGCCGATGGCAATGATCCTATCGGTGGTCCGAAAGTGGCGCGGGGCGCGCTTGGGAAGCACCGCCTCGACGCTTTGCCGCCTGGGAACCTCGAGCGACGGGAGGAGAGCGCGCGGTCGGGCGTTCGCCGCCGCCTTGATCTTCTCGATCAGCAGGTCGCGGTAATCGCCTATCGTGGCGGCAATGTCGATTTTCGGTTTTGGCAGATAATCGACCGCACCGGCGGCGAGCGCGTCGAGAGTGATGGAGGCGCCGTGATCGGTGAGGCTCGAGACCATGATGACCGGCATGGGCCGCAATCGCATCAGGTTGCGCAGGAAATTGACGCCGTCCATTTTTGGCATCTCGACGTCCAGCGTGAGCACGTCGGGATTCAATTCCTTGATCTTGTCGCGCGCGGCGTAGGCGTCGCCCGCCGTCCCGAGCACCTCGATCGAGGGCTCGCCGGAGAGCAGTTCGGTGAGCAATCGCCGCACCAGCGCCGAATCGTCGACGATCAACACACCAATGCGCCTGTTGGGTCTCATCGTCGTTCAGTCGAACAATTCGATGTCGTCGCCGGCGGGCTGCTCGGCCAGCCGCGAGCGGTAACGCCCGTCGATCTCGGCGACGGCTTTCGACGCGAGCGGCTTCAAGTGCTTGAGCAAGACCCGGCCGGTCTGGGGAAAGAAGATCACGTGGCGCGGCGTGGTTCCTCCCACGTCGCGCGCCACGACCTTGAGCTTCTCGATCGCGGCGAATGAGTTGGCGAAGGCGATGTTGCGGGCGCCGATGTCGGTCATCGACGGAAGAATCCTTCCCCCTCCGAACAGCTTCATTTCCAGACGCTCACGCCGCGCGCCGAGCTTGAGTGTCTCGTTGATGAGGCTCTCCATGGCATATGCTCCATAACGGGTCGACGGCGTACCGTCGCCCATGCTCCAGGCATCCTTGCCGACCGACACGTCCTCAGGAAGCATGAAATGGTTCATCCCGCCGACACCGCTCTCCGTATCCCGCACGCAGGCGGCGATGCAGGAGCCGAGCACGGTGCTCACCACTTCGTCGCTGCGTGTCACATAGAATTCGCCGGGCAGGATTTTCGCGGACCAATGCCCGACATGCGCATCCCAGTATCGATGGACGTGCTCGAAGCCGGGGACGGCGAGGGATTTTGGCACCGCCGCCGATCGCGTCGAGAAGTTCGATAGATGCGCCATAGTGTCGGTGCCACGGATCACTGATCCGCTTCTCAGAATTCCTTCCATTCGCCGTCGTTGCCGTTTGCAACGGCCGCCCGCGCCTTGGGCGCGGTGGGCTTGGGCTTCGCCGCCCCTTTCCAGGGCCGCTTCCCGCCGCGGCGCTCGGCACCGCCGGAGGCGGTCGGCGCCGGGCCGGCCTCCTGCCGTGAGCCGCCTCCCGCACGTCCCGTCGCGATCTCCGACATTGCCGCCGCCGCGGCGCCCTTCGCTTCCTCCGGGACTTGGTAGCGATCCATCATTTCATTGAGCGACTTCGCCTGGGCGGCCATGCCCTGACTCGCGGCAGAGGCCTGCTCCACCAGTGCGGCATTCTGCTGGGTTGTCTCGTCGAGTTGCATCACCGCCTTGTTGACCTGCTCGATGCCGACGGACTGTTCCTGACTGGCCGCGGCGATCTCGCCGATGATGTCGCTGACCTTCTTGACGGAGGTGACGATTTGGTCCAGCGTCTGGCCGGATTGGGTGACGAGCAATGAGCCCTCCTCCACCTTCTTGACGCTGTCCTGAATGAGGCCTTTGATTTCCTTCGCGGCGGTGGCGCTACGGCCCGCCAGGTTGCGCACCTCGCTCGCCACCACTGCGAATCCGCGTCCCTGCTCCCCGGCACGCGCCGCCTCCACAGCCGCATTGAGCGCCAACAAGTTGGTCTGGAACGCTATCTCGTCGATCACGCCGATGATGTCGACGATCTTCCTCGATGCATCGTTGATTTCCGTCATGGCGCGGATGGCTTGCGACACGACGCTTCCGCCCTTGTCGGCCTGATCTCGCGCCGCGGTCGCCAGCTGGCTGGCCTTGCTGGCATTGTCCGCATTCTGCTTCACGGTAGAGGTCATCTCCTCCATGGACGACGCGGTCTCCTCGAGACTCGACGCCTGTTCCTCGGTGCGCTGGCTGAGATCGGTGTTCCCCTGGGAGATCTCCTCCGCGCCGCGCGACACTTCGACGGCGGCCGCCTGCACACGGCTGACGACTTCGCTCATGTTATCGATCAGCTGGTTGATGCCCTTGCCAATTTCCGCAAACACGCCGCTCTTGCCGTCCGTGGCCATGCGTTGGATGAGATCGCCCGCGGCGGCGCTCTGCACGAGCGCCTTGATTTCGGCCTCGATCGTGAGCTCGGCCGTTCGATCGGCCCATTCGACCACGGTGCCGAGCCGCTTGCCGGCCGCATCCATCATCGGATTGGCGGAGATGCGCAGGGTGCGCCCGCCCACGACGAATTGCGACGCGAAGGTCTTCGTCAGGCCTGCCAGCATCTTGCGCTGATGCGACGGATTCTTGTGAAACACATCGATGTTTGCTCCGAGCAGCCGGTTCGCATCGAAATTGGGCAGATCCTTGCGCAGGTCCTGCTGCGCAATCGACATCATCGTCTGCATCGATTGATTCAAATAGATCACGTTGAGATTGGAATCCGCCACCATCACGCACGAGCCCAGGTTGTCGAGCGCGCCCTTGAACGCCGCATTCATTTCGTTCTGATGCTTCTGCGCGGTGATGTCGGTCGCGTACTTGACGACCTTGAACGGCTTGTCGTTCATGTCCATGATCGGGTTGTAGCTCGCCTGCAGCCACACCTCCCGGCCATCCTTGCCGATGCGCTTGTATTCGCCCGCGTCGTACTCGCCGCGCCCGAGCTTCTCCCAGAAGCTGCGGTATTCGCTGCTTTCGCGATAAGCCGGGTCGACGAAAATGCGGTGATGCTTGCCTTTGATTTCCTCCAGGGAATACCCGGTGGCTTTGAGGAAGTTCTCGTTGGCGGTCAGGATGGTGCCGTCGAGATTGAACTCGATGACGGCCTGCGCCTTGTGCACCGCCCGGAGCTGACCTTCATAGTCACGGGCTTTTTGCATGGCTGCGTCGCTGTCCGCGGCGGATGTGAACATCTTGAATAGCTTGCTTTTGGCGTTCATGATTTTCGTGTGCTCGTGGCCATTAACCTGTTCCTTGAATGAGTGATGACGGGCTTGCGGCCGCTTGCCCACCGCCGGCGATATGCGCCGCGCCTTCGAGAGGCACCTGCTCCATGTCTCGATTGATCAGTTCGTCGACGTTCAAGAGGATCAGCATGTGTTCGCCCTGGGCGGCAAGCCCCAGGATGAAGGGCGGAGATCGCCCGCCCAGGCTTGGCGTCTCCTTGAGATGTTCGGGGGCTATATCGACCACGTCCCTGACCGCATCGACCACGAGGCCGAACTCCCGCGGACCGTCGGCCGAATCGACCGAGAGCACGATGATGACGGTGACGGGCGTGAATTCGGCCTGCGCCAGGTTGAACTTCACGCGCAGATCCAGGATCGGAACGATGGAATCGCGCAGATGCAGCACTCCGAGCACCTGCGGAGGCAGCTTCGGAATCTTGGTGACCGGCGACCAACCGCGAATTTCCTGAACGCGCAGGATGTCGACGCCGTAATGCTCCGGGCCGACCGAGAACGTCAGCACTTGCCGTGGTGCAGCAATATGGCCGGCGGTGACTAGGTCCGATTTCATGGCGATTCTTTCAATGGGTTGCTCCGTTCTCGCACGGTGTATTAGCGGCGAGCGAGCGGTCAGCTGAAGGGATCTGCATCCCACCTTGCGGCAACCCCGTAGTCTCTCGGGCGAAATCGTGTGAGACCGGCACCGGGTTGAGGGGTTTCCCCTAAAGGCATCCGCGTCAATTAAGGGTCCCGGCGGCTAGAACTTGCCGACGGTATTGATGAAGAATCCCTGACGCCGATAATTGAGATCGGTCAGATTGTCCGAGTAAGTGGTGAAGTTGTAGCCCACGCCGATCTTCAGATGATCGCCCATGTGTCGATACGCGCCGACCAACGCGCCGCTGCGCTGATCGCCCGTTTCGTGGATGGCGAGTCGCCTCAACTCCAGCATCCCGTCCCATTCGCGCACGATGAGCAGATCGGCACGTGCAATCCAGAGCTGCGCTTCGCTCGGGAACCAGTTGCCGACGGTTTGAGTGGGCTTGAGATCCCCGTTGCGGATCGCGTACTTGAATCCCACGCCGAGCCAATGAGTGGCTTGATACATGCTATCGATGTCGAAAACCCGGCTTTGCTGCGCATAATCGATGGTATTGCCCACCGCGCTCAACTGCGCGGCCGAAGGCTCGTCGTCGAACAAAGTGAACTTGAGCAGGGTGTTCCACCGATCGTCGCGCACCGGCCGCCAGGCCGCGCCGACGGCGATCTCGTGGAATGCGGCGTTCAGCGTCGAGCCGGCGGCGCCTTCGGTTTGCGACCAGTTGAGTTTGCCGAACAGGCGCCAGTCTTGATCGAGCTGGTAGGACAGGCTGTTTCGGGTGAGCATGGTGTGCGAGGCGCCCAGGGCCGCTCCGCTGGCGCCGTTCACAGCGCTCGGAAGGCCGGCGAGCGTCGCGCTCAGCGACGGCGTCGTCGGCGGCGTGCCTGCGGCGAAGACCGTGGGCGATGGGCTGCCCGCCGTGAAGTCGTCGTTTCGGTATTCGAGCGCGCCGCCATACTTGATCCTATCCCTGGAATACTGGAGCGTCGCGCTCACCGCGGTCATCCGAATGTCGCCGGCGAGCGGATCGGAGATCGTGCCGTGTTCGAACTTCAACCCGTAAGTCCATTGCTTGTTGGGCGTGAAATCCACGCCATAGACGCGGGTCAGGTTGTCCGATCCGCTGCCCGTCTGCATCCGTTCCTCTCCGTACAGGCTCGTGGCATCGTTGTAGCGATACCGGGTACCGGTGGTGAGCGTGCCTTCGCGGCCGTCGTTCAGCGCATCGGGCTGATCGGCCGCCAGGGTGTAGTTCAGATACACGTTGCTGCGATCGTCGATGCGGTAGTCGGTAGACACCTTCCCGCCGAATCCCAATCCGCCGCCCGAGGCCTCGGCGCCCAAGCGCGCGGCATCCGAGACTTGATAGGTACCGCCCACGCCGGCGCGGTCGTTTTCCGGCCGGGTCTCGGTGTGCTGCACGGTGTCTTGAATGAATCCATAGACATCCCAGGGGGGTCGCAGTGTCTTCGTTGCGGACGCTGGGGCGGCCGCGGGGCCGCCCGCGGGAACGCCCGCGCCGGCGTTGATCGCCGGTCCGGCGTCTGCGTTGCCATTGGTGGCGCTTGCACTGGTGTTGGCGCCCGCATTGGCGGCGACGTTCGCGTTCGCTAACGAACCGGCGGGCGCCGCGCCGGCGCCGAGCGCGCCGGCCGCCGAGGCCGCGGCCCCCGGCGCCGAAAGGCTGCCGGCGCCCGATGCCTTGTCCGTTGTCCTCGACGCGCTCAACACCGAGCCCCCCACCGGCGCAACGATCCCCGGACTCGGTTGATAGCCGACGGTCACCGCGACGTCCGTTCGCCGGCCGTTCTCCGACAACGTCGGGCTCGCATCCGGAATGACGTTCTCGCGGTCGTCGACACGCGCGCCGACGGCCACGCGCCAATGGGCGTCGAGTTTGTGCTCGATCCCGAGCTCGCCGCTGGTGACGCTTTGCGCCCCCGCCGCTGCGCTGTCGAGCTTGGCGGCGACCTGCGTCGCGGCATCGACCGGCACGCTGACCGAGGCTCCGTCCTGGTGCACTGCCATGCCCGGCGTGAGTTGACCGGGGCCCGAGAAGTTGGCGCCGCGGTCCTGGTAGTAGGCGCTGATCCGTCCTTTCATCGAGTCCGTCACCTCGGACAGATCGACGGCCGTCTCCACGCGCTCGGCGCTCGCAGGGCTGCCGTTCGTGGTCACCGGATTGAAGGACAGACCACCGGTGACCGAGGTCAGCATCGGGGTGCCCACACCCTCCGAATAGGCGTATTCGGATTTGATGTACGTGCCCGCCTTGTAGCGGTAAGTGCCGTTGACGCCGCGCAGATCCTGTTCCTCGCCCGGGTCGCCTTGATGGAAATCCGACACGCCGAGCTCGAGGTGGTCGCCGAACCATTGATCGACGTGGCCGCCGACCGAGAGCGAGCTCACGCTGGAGAAATCCGGGACATATTCGTAGGTTACGACCAGATAGACCGGATCTCCGCTCAGCGAGCCCGACTGCACCAGCATCTGGGCATTGGCCGTCGCCGGCAGCGGGCTGTGCAACAGGATGCTGCCTTGCATGTAGTTGATGTCGTAGTCCTGCGCCGGCACCAATTGCGTGACCGACAGCACCAGACCGGAGTCTCGGTCGCGCACCTGCACCCAGATCTGCTCGGAACCCACGGAGATGTCTTGATTCTGCAGGTAATACAGCGATCCGCCGGTGCCGCGAAATTCCTGCCGCGAATCGAGCGTTCCGGGCTCCGCCCAGAACGCATCGACGGAGCGCTTTTTTTCGCCGAGTGAGGTGGTCTCCGGTGAGCGGTACCGGATGCTCAGCCCATACAACGTGCGGGTGTATTGGATGAAATCCGTGCCCGAGAGACGGCTCTGAAAATCGCCCCACAGCACCGACGTGTCGCCCTTGTCGAGGCGCACATAAAACTTCCCCGAGGTCGGCGCATCCTGCACGGTCGTGCTGTCATCGCCGTACACCGGATAGTAGCGGTCGGGATCTATGCGGCGCAGAAGGTATTCAGGGTCCTTGCTGGCGAAGTTGCTGAACAGGTCCCTGACAGGCTGCTCCTGGGTGTCGGCGGCGGCGGTCAACAGCCACTGCCCCTTGACCAGACCCTTGTAGTAGAACGCGAGTTGACCGTTGACGTAATCGCGCCGCGCGGAGTTCGGATCGCCGGTCATCAGCGCGATCGGCCCGCTTACGCTGCCGGCACCCGCGGTGAAGTCGGCGAGACCGACGAAGAAGGAATCGTCGGTCGCTATGCTGAGGTTGCGCGCGAACTCGAGTCCTTCGCCGCGCGCGTTCAATATGTTCACCGTCACGCGCTGGGGGCCGCCCGGCAATATCTGCCGCGCAACGAAGTGACGATCGTCATCCACGGGAACCGGCATGCCGAGCACGGTGACCGCATCGCCGTCGGGGACGTTGCTCCCGCTCACGGTCACGGCGCCGCCGTGGACCGGAATGTTGCTCAAGGTCAGCGTGTTGTCGCCGTAGGCTGCCCGTTCGGCATCACGCAACGATTGGAGCGAATCCGGCGTGGAATCCGCCGCACCCCTCGAGATGTCGAGACGCCGCGGCTTGGTCTCATCGAAGCGGCCCGCATGGTCGTACACCCGCAGCACATAGGTCACGTAAGGGGGCGTCGCGAGCGCCTGCGTGAACTTGAGCTGCGGATCCCGGGTCTCTGGCGGCACCCACTGGGCGGATCCGCCGACTTGCACCGGTATCACGGCGAGCGGCGCCTGCTGCACGCTCTGATCCGGGCCGAACAATCGGATTTCGGAACGCTCGATGTAGCGCGGATAATTCGAATACGTGGTGATGCGCACGGGCTGCCCGACCACCGCCTGCCGCGGGATGGCGAGCGCGTTCAGAAAAGGCTTCTGCTCGAGTGGATCGTAGCGGACCTGAATGTCCGCGCGCGCCAATGCCACGTCGGCGCAGCGTTGGCGGTCCGCCTCGTTCGCTCCCTCGCGACGGTCGAGAGGAACCCCGTCCACGGTGATCCGAATCGGCGCCAACTGATTGGCCGCATCGCCGATGCAGCGGTCGGTCCTCGCCAGCGCGACGGTGGCCGGCGCCGCGGGCGCCGCCGTACCCGAATCTGCGGACGCGGGCTCATCCACCCACACTGAAATCTCGGCGCGGCGGTTCCGTGCGCGCCCGGCGTCGTCGTCGTTGGGCGCGATCGGCCGACCGGCGCCGAAACCTTGGATGGCGAAGACATCTTCGGGCAAAGCGAGCGCGACCTCGAGATATTCGACGACGCGCGCCGCGCGGGCCTCCGACAAGCGCTGATTGGTGCCGAAGCGCCGCAGTGCCCCGCGCACCAGCCGCTGGGAATCGGTGTGCGCCCCGACCAGCACGCGCCGCGGCTTCATCGCCCGGAGCGAGGACGCGGCGGCATCCAACGCCACCCGCGCCTCGGCGGTCAGCTCGTCGCTTCCCGACGCGAAATTGGCGTGCTGCGCGGTATCGACCAGCACCAGGGTCTTTACCGGTGCCCGCGCGGGAATCGTGGCCGCCGTCGCGGTCAGGCGCCTGATGACCGCGATCGAGGGCGGAACGTCGGGCTCTGCCCGTTCGGTATTTGGCGGCGCATGACCCGCTGGAAGTTGGGTGCAGGCCAAGGTGCCGCCCACCAAACGCCGGCACGCTTGCGGATCCGGACTTTGCGCGCGGCCGATGCCGGCCGCCGCGATCATCACGAGTCCCGCGACGGGCATCCACGACATGCGCGCCCGCGCGGTCATGGTGTGCCTCCGCCGTCGCCCGATGCGTGCCCGCTGCGCACGATGTCCTCTTCGATGCGCAGTGGGTGGCGGCATGCTCTCGTCGTGCAGAGCGCCTCGACCGCGCTCTTCAAGACGCGCAGGCGTTCGTTCACCTGCGCGTCGGATTCCTTGTTCGCCGCGTAGGCCAGGCGCACGATGGATGCCTGTGCATCGAGTGATGCGACCAAACCGTCGAGGCGTGCAGTGACTTGCGGCCGAAGCGCGTTGCCCTCGTAGGCGGCATCGCTCACCTCGATTCGCACCACCCGGTCGATGGTCGCGCCAAAGTTGAGCTTGGAGACCTTGCCGGCGGTCAGGCGCACCGTCTCCGGGTTGTCCGTGGTCAGCCGGTAGCCCGAGGGCAGCGTGCGCTCGTCGACCTTGACCACGAAATTCGATCCCATATCAGCGTTCGGGATCACGGGGCAGGCGATGTGATAGCGTCCTTGCGCGTCCGTCGTGACCAAGAGGCCCTGGGCGGTCACCAGGCGCACTCCTGCAATGCCCTTCTCGCCGGGATCGGGCAGGCCGTTGGCGTTGGCGTCGTCGAACACCTTGCCGATGAGATCGGGACAGTCGAAGCTCGGGTCGCCGACGATGCGCACGGTGGCGCTCGCCACGTTCGAGATCAGCGCGTGCGTGAGGCTGTTGTAGGCCATCGCTTGATTCACGAAGTCGCCGCCGCCGCCGCCCGCGCCGACCGTCAGCACCAGCGTGAACGTCTTGATCTCGCCCGCCGCGAAGCTCAAATGCGTCCACGCGAGCTCGCGGCCGTTGACGGTGGGGTCGAGGCGTTTGCCGTCGATAGAACCCGAGCCCGCGCGGAAGTGAAAGCCGGCCGGCATCAAGTCCGTGACCGTGCTGTTCACGATCGGCGTGCTCTTGGGATTTTTGGCGATGATCGTATACGGCACGGATTGGCCGGCGGACACGTTCACGAGCGGCGAGGTCTTGGTCAGCACGAGCGCCCCATCGGCCCCGCCCGGGATCTCACCAAAGTTGACGACGGCCGCTTTCCCGCCGAGCGTCACCGCGACGGGCGTGGGCGTGTCGCTCAAATAACCCGCCGACGTGACCACCGTCACGCTGTATCGCCCGCTCGTGGGTGTGGTGAAGGTGTACACGCCGCTGGTGTTGGTCACCGCGGTTGCAAGTACGCGCCCCCCCTCCAGGAGCTCGACCGTCACGCCCGCGAGCACGCCATCGCCGGCGTCGAAGAGCGCATCCTGGTTGTTGTCGAGAAACACGGTGCCGGTCAACGATGCCGCGGCGCCCGTTATGGTGGCCGTCGCGCCGGTCTTGCCCGGATCCGAGAGCGTGGTGGTCGTGCCGATGGACGCATCTATCGTGGAAGTGCCCGAGGGCGGCTGGGTGTACCCGATGCCGATGGGGCCCACCGACGAGCCGGCCGCGAGGCTCGCCGGCATTCCGTTCAGCGTGATCACGCCGGTCGCGGGAACGTAACTGTAGGAGACGCCCGGCGGCAGACCCGTGAGCGTGGGCGGGACTGAGAGATTCGGTGCGATCGTCAGGCTGAACGTGGTGCCGCTCGCCGTACTCGGTCCCGAGTTCGTGAACAGCACGGTGCCGGCCACCGGCTGCCCCGCGTTCACGTGCGGGGGGAAGCTCAGCTTGGTCGCAAGATCCGCCACGGCAAGCCCCGTGACGGCGGCAGTGGCGGAGTTGTTGCTCGGATTAGGATCTACGGTCGTGCTCGCGACCGCCGCGGCGACCGTGGACGTCGCCGATGCCGGTTGCACATAGGTCACGTTGATCGGCCCGAGTGCGGCGCCCGCGACCAGGCTCGCCGGCATGCCGGTCAGCGTGATGACGCCGCTCGCGGGCACGTAGGCATAGGTAGCTCCCGCGGGAAGACCGGAAAGCGTGGGCGCCGCGGCAAGATTCGCGGCAACGCTCAAGCTGTAGGTCACAGCGCTTGCAGTGCTCGGCCCGTTGTTCGAGAACTGCACCGTGCCCGCGACCTTGAGTCCGGCATTCGCGTGCGCGGGAAAATTCACCGCGGCGGCGAGATCCGCCACGGGGGCGCCGCCGACGGTCACGGTCGCGCTGTTGTTGGCGGGATTCGGGTCGCTGGTCGTCGCACCGATCGTCGCGGTGACGACGGAGGTTGCGGCGGCGGGTTGCATGTAGGTCACGCTGATCGGGTTCAACGCGGCGCCCGCGGCCAGAGTCGTCGGCATGCCCGTCAAGTTAACGACGCCGGTGGCGGGCACGTAGGTGTACCCCGCGCCGGCAGGCAACCCGCTGAGCGTCGGCAGCGCGGCCAGATTGGCCGGGACACTCAAGGTGAACACCGTTCCGCTCGCCGTGCTCGGTCCATTGTTCGTGAACGAGACCTTGCCCGTCACCGGCTGGCCGGCGTTCACGTCCGGCGGGAAGCCGAGACTCACTGCCAGATCGGCTGCCGGTGTAACGGTGGTCAGCGCCGTCGATGTGGGAGTCGGATTGCTGTTGACGACTCCCGCGGGCGCACCGATCGATGCCGTGTTGGCGATGTTGGCAGCGCCTGCGGCACCGCTCACCGCCAAGGTGACACTGCCGCCGTTCGGCAGCGTCGGGATGGCGATGCCTGGGCCCTGGAGGTTCGCGATCGTAAGCTGCGCCGCCGTCGGGCATACGGCGCCCCCGGTGGCGGCCGTGCAGGTCACGCCGGTGGCGCTGAAGTTGGCGACGGCGGGATCCTGCACCAGTGCGCCCGAGGCGGCGAGCGGACCTTGATCGCCGACCACGAGCAGGTATCTGACCGTACCGCCCGCTCCTACCGTGGGCGGCCCGGTTTTCGCGATTGTCAGGTTGGCCCGGTTCGCGCTGTTGGTGAATAGGCAGTTGATGGCATCGCCGTAATGCAGGGTCGGGAAGGTGTATGTGCTGGCCGCCTGATTGGTCGGAAGCACCGTCGATGAGCCGCTGACGGACGAATTGGTGCAGGTGAGCGAGATCGCGTAATCCGCTACGGGAGTGACGCTGCCCGCCGCCGGCACTTCGCTGACCACGAACGGGTATCCGGCCGCAATCGTGGACAAACTTGCGGCCGGGAACGGCCCGGCGCCGGCGCCGGTTGTTGCGCCGGTGCCCAAGATCTGGCCACCCGGCGTGCTGATGCGGTAGGTGAACTGGTCGGCGGCGTTGGCGCGCGCGCCGGCGAACTGGGCGGTCAGCGCCACCGACGCATACCGCACGGCGAATAGCGCCCCCTGCAACCCGCTTCCGACCAGCTTCGCCGAGATGACGGTCGGATTGTTGAATGAGGTGAACGCAAACGCGCCGACGGTGCCTGCGACGCCCGTTTCGGTGACGGTTGCGGTGTTGACCCCCGTGAGCCCCGGGTATTTGGTTCCGAACGGGATCTGTGCCGCTTGAGTCCACGCGCCACCGTTGGTGGTGAATTGCAGTGATTCACCCTGATTGCTGGATTCCCCGTCCGCCGCCACGATGGCATACGTGTCCGTCACCCCGCTGCCGGGCGGCGGGGTCACCGAGATGTTGTTGAGCACCACCTGCACCGTCGAGCCGGTCTGCGACTCGTAAAGAACCGGGTTGCCGGGAATGCCGATGAACCCGCTATGCCCGATGGCGGAGCCGGACCAGGAAGGCACCACATGCGCATTGAGCGCGGGACTCGCGCGGTTGGTGCTGACCTGCAACGTCAACCGCAGGGTGGAGCCGTCGGGCAGCGTGAATGTGAAGGGTTGCCCGCCGGCTTGCGCTTGGGCGTCGGAATAGCCGGTGAAGTCCAGCCAACAGTAGTTTTGGTAGTCCGCCGGTGCCGTCCCTGCGCTCGCGGCGGGGGCGCAGGTATTGGCCTCGACCGCACCCGCGAACGCCGCGAACAGCAGTCCTATCAGACTGACCCAGGCGGCCCGGGCGCGTGAAACCCCGCGAGGGCCGGCCTCAAAAGGCCAGCCGGTGGGTTTGCGGCCCTTTCGAGCTGTCCCTGAAGCGCACATACCCGGGACGTTTACATATTGTGGCGGGTTCCCCTGTGCGCCCGCTCCCAAATGCGGGCAGGCCTGGTCCGAGGAGACCGGGGAAACCCTTAAAATGAGAATCAGGTTCGCTTTCCGGCCCCCACGTTGACCGCGAACCGAACGGTGCGGAGAATCACGCCCCTCTGCATCATGCCTACCATCCACCGCCTCAGCGAACCGCTGATCGTCAACGCCCTCGGCGGCCTGGAGGATCCCAATCGCGCCGATGCTGATTGTGACGCGAAGCCGATAGCGCTCGAGGAACGGGTTCTGCGCGACGCCCACGCCTCCGGCCTGACCGCCGTCAACGTGACGTTGGGCTACATATCGGGTCCGAAGGAGCCGTTCGAGTCGAGCGTGCGCGAGGTGGCCGACATGGATGCGCGGATTCGGGCGAACGCCCGGGACCTGCTCAAGATCTATGGCGCCGCCGACATCGTGCGGGCGCAATCGGAGCGGCGCATCGGGATCATCTATGGCTTCCAGAACGCCGCGATGCTGGGAGCCGATGCGTCGCGCGCCGATCTATTCGCGAACTTGGGCGTGCGGGTGATCCAGCTGACCTACAACCCGGCCAACCAGCTCGGCGACGGCGCCATGGCCCCGCAGAACCGCGGCCTGACCCCGTTCGGCCGGGATGTCATCGAGCGGTTGAATGCCAACCGCGTCATGGTCGACCTGTCGCACAGCGGTGAGGCCACCTGCTTGGAGGCGGCGCGAGTCTCCAAGCAGCCGATTTCCATGAACCACGTCGGCTGCCGCGCGCTCAGCGACCTGCCGCGCAACAAGACCGACGAGGAACTGAGGCTGGTGGCATCCAAGGGCGGCTTCGTCGGAATCTACTTCATGCCGTTCTTGAATCCGTCGGGCCATGCCACGGCCGACGACGTGGTCGCGCACATCGATCACGCCGTGAACGTCTGCGGCGAGGACCACGTCGGAATCGGGACGGACGGCACCGTGACCGCGATCGACGATCTGGAGGCCTACAAGGCCACGCTGGCCAAGGAGGTTGCCGCGCGCCGTCAGGCCGGAGTCAGCGCGGCGGGTGAGCGGCCCGACACCTATCCTTTCGTGGTGGACCTGCGCGGCGTCAACCAGTTCGTCGACCTTGCGGACCGGCTGCACCGGCGCGGTTACTCGACGCCGCGCATCGAGAAGATCCTCGGGCGCAATTTTTTGCGCTACGCCACCGACGTTTGGGGCGCGTGAGCCGGCGGACGCACGAAGCGGTAGGCGTTTGTACGCTCAGCTCTCCGTGACTTTTGCGAGGGCTTGCGGCTCGGTCCACCAATTGCGCAGCAGTCCCTCCGCGGAATACAAGGCCAACGCCGCCCAGATGATCACGAAGCCCCAAACGCGTGCGCCGCCGAAGGGCTCGTGGAACATCCAGATGCCGAGCAGCAGCTGCAGCGTCGGAGCGATGAATTGCAACAGCCCGAGGGTCGAAAGCCTGATGAGCCGCGCTCCCGCGGCGAACAGCAGCAGCGGTATCGCGGTGATCGGCCCGGCCGCGATCAGCAGGAGCCGCAATGCGAAATCGGCTTGCAAGAAAGCGTTGTCCCCGATGAATGCCGTCCAGACCAGATACGCCGCCGCCAACGGGAATAAAAGCAGTGTCTCGAGCGACAGGCCTTCGAGCGGGCCGAGCGCCGCAACCTTGCGCATCAAACCGTAGAACCCGAACGTCAGAGCCAGCACGACAGCGATCCACGGGAAGTGGTGCCCTTGCCACGTCAACCACAGAACTCCGAGTGCCGCGATGGCGACCGCGAACCATTGCGCGGGGCGGAGCCGTTCGTGAAGCAACGCAAAGCCCAGCACGATGTTCACGAGCGGATTGATGAAATAGCCCAGGCTCGCGTCGATCACGTGACCATTGGTAACCGCCCATATGTAGAGGAACCAATTGCCCGACAGCAGGGCGGCGCTGACGGTGAAAGTCGCGAGGAGCCTCGGTTGCCGGGCCAGCGGGCGCAGCCACGACCATTGCCGGCGAAACGCCAGCACGAGGGACAGGAACACCAGCGACCAGATCATCCGGTGCGCGAGCACCTCGATGGGCGAGACCGACCTCAGCACGAAAAAATAGGCGGGAAAGAGACCCCAGGCCACGTACGATGAGGCCGCTAGAACGACGCCCTTGCGCATGATGGAGGCGCGCTACCTCGGCCCATCCGGATTCGGCCGATCGGCAAAAAAATGCGAAGTGCGGCGCATGCAAGAGAAGTTTAGCAGAGGTCCCGGGGCCACGCCGCCGACAGGCCCAACCAGTGAGCTACGGGTTCGACCCCAGCGGCAGCGTCAACCGGCTCGCGCGCTGCGCGTCGTGGAAGATTTTGACGTGTGCGATGCGCGCGTCCTCGATTTTCTCGTAACCCATGCGCCCGCCGGTGTTGAAGTTCTTCTGGTAGTTGGGTGAATTGAGCGGCGCTATGGTCACGCGAAGCCGCGCACCGGCGGGAATCCGCCGGGCCAGCCAGCTGAACTCGAATGGAATCTGCACGGTTTGTCCGGGCAACATCAATTTCTGTTCGAACGGACCATCGCGAAATCGAGCGCGGCGAATATCATCGCCGAGGCGAATCGCGGAACCATCGGGCAGCACCATCTGCACCTCGGCCCACAGATCGAAATCCGGGGTGTCTGATTCGCACGTCAATGCGAGATGCATTTGACCCGCGATTTCGGTGTCGCGCTCGAAGGGCTCGGAATGAAACGATAGGGCGCGCTTTTGCAATGCGCGAAACTGGCTGGTGAGATCCTCACCGGCGGCATATTTCGCCACCTCGAGCTCCGGCAGCTCATGAGGATCGCTCACGAGGATGGCAGGCGGCTCCGTGTTGCGGGCCTCGCGGCTGAGCTGCCCCGAATGGAATACGTCTCCCGGCGTGCCATCGGAGTCCCCCAGATAGAAAGTTAGCTCCTTGCCGGAAGATGCAGCCTCCAAACTGTCCGCGTACCGCCATTCATCGGCGCCGAGCATGAAGTAGGCGACATGGTCGCGCAGCAGCGCCGGCTGCGCGCCTTTTCCCAGCGCAAAATCGTACCAGTCCGCATGCAGCTTCTGCATGTCGACGACCGCCGCGGCAGGGATTGGCACGCCCTCGATCACCGCGGTCGGCTCCTGCGTCCCCGAATGATCCCAGGGGCCGATGATCAGATGGTGCCGTGCCACGGCGGCGGCCGGCGCGTGAGCCATGTAATTGCGGTAGTAGCGCAGCGTGCCGGGCTGATCATCATCGTAGTAGCCGGTCGCGGTGAGCACCGAAAAATTCATGCGTGCGTAGCTGGCGCTCTTTGGTTCGGCGGCGAGGTTGAATGCGCGATCCCCCACGTGAGCCAGCCAGACCTCGAACATCGGTCTCTTTTGTCCGCGCACATCGAGCATCCACCAGTCATCCTGGGCGATGCCGAGTGCGCCCGCCAGCTCGCTGAAGGGCCGGTACGCCGCGTACTGCTCGAGCATCTTGCCGGACCAATAGGCTTCGTTTCGCATGAAACCCGAATTGAGCGAACGGCCCGACACGTACCCGAGGATCACGGTGGTCCACGCCTGGGGAATTCCATTCGTGTTGGGGATATCCCATCCCGGATAGATGGGAGCGTACGGAGCGATGGCGGCGAGGTGCGGCGGCAACTGGGCCGCGGTTTGCCACTGCGTCATCCCCACGAACGAGCCGCCGAACATGACGACCCTCCCGTCGCTCCAGGGCTGCGCTGCGATCCATTCGACCAAGTCGTAGCCGTCGCGGCCCACCTGCGCACCGAGGCCGTCGCTCTTGACGCCGCCCGATCGCCCGCGCCCGCGCACGTAAGCCTGGACGAACGCATATCCGCGGCCGGCGTAATAGCCCGCGGAATCTCCGTGGCGGCCGCCATCGATGTCATATTGGGTCAGTGTCAGTACCGTCGGCAGCCTCCCCGCCGGGTGGGACGGTTGGGTGATCCACGCCTCGAGCTCGACGCCGTCGCGGGCCTTGATCATGCGGCTCATCTGGATGTCGTAGCCGGGACCGACCTGCGGGCTGCCCGCGGCATCCGCAGCCAGGGTGGCCAGCGGCATGCAGAAGATCAGGCACCAAAGCGGACTGAGAGTGCTTCTATTGATGATGGACATTCCGGGTCACCAACCAATCGGCGCATGATACTCGTGTTGCCCGAGGGCGCCGTCGCGCATAATCGCACCCCATGCCAACCGCCCGCATCGAAGTTTACGTGCAGCCGCGTGCCTCGAGAACGGAGATCGCGGGGCTGCACGACGGGCTGATCAAGATTCGCGTCGCGGCGCCGGCGGTCGAAAATGCGGCCAATCTCGCGCTGATCGAGTTCGTTGCGAAACGCCTGGGCATCGCGAAGCGCAGCGTGCGGGTCGCATCAGGAGCGGCAAGCCGCAGGAAGGTACTGGAGGTCGACGGGGTGAGCCCCGGCGAAATCGCCGACAAGCTTGGGGCCGCCTGAGGATTCGGGCGGTGCTCCCCGGTGGTCGAGTGCTGATACACCTTGCGGCCTTGGAAGAACGTCATTTCAACCTTCACGTTGCCGATTTGATTTGCCGGTATTTTGAATAGATTACGATTCAACACGATGAAATCCGCCGACTTTCCGACGATGATGGATCCGGTTTCGGCCTCCCGGCGTAATCCGGCAGCGCCACCGAGCGTATAGATCCGCAGTGCATCCTCCAATCCGATGGCCTCCTCAGGCCACAGAGTCTTCGGCGAATGATGATAGGGGTCGCTGCGGGTGACCATCGCTTCGATGCCGCCCCACGGGTCCATCGATGGCACCACGGAAGGCCAATCGGAGCCCGCCGCGAGCCCGGCGTGGGTAGCCAGGAGCGATCGCATCGGCCAATAGTGCTTCGCACGCTCTCCGACCACGGCGATGACGGCGTCGATTATCGGCGACGGGTACCATATCACAGGAGAGAACTCCGCCACGGCATTGAGCTGCGCGAAGCGGTTGAGGTCCGGTGGCGCAATGTAGCCTGCATGCGCGAGCTCGTGGCGCAATTGACCGTCAGGATTCGCCCGGCGCGCCGCCGCAATCGCATCGAGGCCCTCTCGAATGGCCCGATCACCGGCCGCGTGCATCTTGACCGTATAGCCCCGCTTATCGAATTCCACGACCTCCTTCTCTAATACATCGGGATTGACGTGAAGGTCACCCGAGACCCTTCTGCCCTGGGCATCGGGTAAATAGGGCTCGAGCATGGCTGCCGTGCGTGCTTCGGTCGGTACCCCGTCCAGGTATATCTTGACGAAATTGGTGTCGACCAGATTGGACCGGTAGGCCTCACGCACATTATCAATCTTGTCGTAATCGAGTATCGTATCCGGCGTGACCTGCATGGCGAGAGTGGAAATGCAGGCCGCTACGTACAACGACAATTGGCCCCGTTTATCCGCAGCCACATAGGCCGCGATGGCCGGTGTCGCGGCGTCCGCTTCTTTCAGACCAATGAAGCCGAAGCGATGCGCGATCTCTTGGACATGCTGGACGCTGCGGCGATACTCCGCCTCGCTGCGCTCGCTCACCACCGCCTGGATTTTCTCCGCTGCCGCCTCAAGCGCAATGCCGTCGGGTCTGCCGCTGCTGTCCCGTTCGAATCGCCCGCCGCCGGGGTCTGCTTTCTTAGCATCGACGCCGGCGAGCCGTAACGCCTCGGAATTGGCCCAGACGTTGTGCCCCGTATCGTCCCGCAAAATGATCGGCCGACCCTCAGCGACCCCATCGAGCCACCGACGCGGCGACCGAATCGGATTACGCTTGAAGAAATCGCTGGCCCAGAAACCGCCGCTCACCCATCCGCCTTTGGGCGTTCTTTTGGCGCACCCAGCGATCGCTCTTCGCACCTGCGCCGGCGTCGCAGTCGAAGGGAATATGCAGTCGTACAATTCCCCCATCGCGCCGTCGACCGCGTGCACGTGGTCATCGACCAGCCCCGGCATGACCATTCGACCTTTAAGGTCCACCACATTAGTCTCCGGACCGATGAACGCGCGAATCGCTGCACCACTGCCGACGGCCAGATACTTGCCATCAGCGACCGCGAAACTCTCGACCCATGGCTGCGTCGGATCCTGCGTATACACGGCACCGTGAATGAACACTCGATCGGCGATCGCTCCCGGCGCAGCGGCTGCAACCCCGAGGCCAAGGCAGGACAGGAGCGCGCAAGCGAGCAGATGCCGGCCGCCGCGATCCACTTTACTTCTTCTCCGGCGAGTAGCGCGCCCATCTTCCAGTGACGCTAAGAAAGCCTTCCAGTGGTGCGCCCTCGCAACGTCTTCCACTTGAGGAGGCAGAACCAATCGCTCCTGTCCCCCTGCGGGAACGGTCGGCAGAACCGCGAAGATCCCGCCAAAGATTCTCATGCGCCAAACCCTGTAAGTAGTCTTGGAATTACCATCTAAAGCCTAACCCAAGGCGCGATCGTACGTTTCTTGTCATTTATTAGGTGTGCTTGATAGCTTAAAGAAGACAGCTGATAAAAAGGAGAATAAAACTATCAGTGACCCGGGAAAAATCGCGATGCCGGACTACGAATCCTCAAGATGAAAGTGCACTGCAACCTTTCTCCGAACACTTAGCCTTTAATCACTTTAGGACTCGGTCGCAGGAGAAATACCGCGATCCATCGCGCATTAAAGATCAAGATTAATGCCACGACCATGTCGACAGCGCTCTCAATTAGTCGTGAAAGATCCCGACCCGCCAGACTTTGAAGTGGTTGATAGTTTGCACGATATACCGCGATGATCTCCAAGTCTCTAATGAGTGCAGGAAGGACCCGCCCGACCAGC
>Ga0182012_10000243_pt1 | contig 62498 bp, 53 predicted proteins | sample 612S2SmetaG_FD_120486 | JGI IMG/M metagenome (GOLD analysis project Ga0182012, IMG submission 120486) | Permafrost microbial communities from Stordalen Mire, Sweden - 612S2S metaG | ecosystem: Environmental > Terrestrial > Soil > Wetlands > Permafrost | place: Sweden: Stordalen | collected... | reverse complement strand
CGAAGTTGCTGCCGCCAAAGATTAGGTGCCGACGCCCGGACGGCGGGGCCACATCGCGCTGTACGGTTAACTTGACACGACTGACGCCCCGACGTGTTGAGCCAGCATGTCTTGGCTGGGGGCGGTACTCCGGACCCTGGTAGCGACGTTCGCCGCGCTGGAGGTAGGAGAGTGCCATGGTCCCTCTCGGTTCTTCGTACTTCACCGTCCCGGGCCGCGCCACGGCGCCAGGGGCGGGCGCTGAGCCAGGCCCCACCGTCGTCTGGCTTACCGGGGAGCACGACATCTCAACTGATGGCGCCCTGTCCCAGGTACTGGCACGGGCCATGGCCCTGGGCGCCACCGCGCTCGTCATCGACCTGAGCGAGCTCGGGTTCATAGGCGCGTCCACGCTGGGGACCATCGTCGGGGCCCGAGAGGTCCTCCGGCGCCGCTCAGGGACCTTGACGGTGCGCTGCGCCCCGCCCTTGGCCCGGCGCATCATCGACATTTGCGGGTTGAACGACCTCCTCGGCGCCGAAGAAGCGGGCAAGCTGGCTGGGCGCGTCCGCCAGACGGGCGCCCACAGGGCCCTGGCCCCGAGCACCGAGGGGCTGGCACAGAGCGCATGACCAAGGCGGACGTGGGTAGGAAGGCGTGAGTGGGCGCGGGCGGTGAACGCCGAGCACGGCTGCTGCGCCTGCTGGTCGGGGACGGGGACGGCGCGTTCGGGACCAAGCGGCTGTGCCAGGTTTGTGCCGAGGCCACGGCCATGAGCGGGGCCGGGGTCATGCTGATGGCGGACGACAGCCCCCGAGGCTCGCTGTGCAGCACCAACGAGATGAGCGAGCTCATCGAGCAGTTGCAGTTCTCCTTGGGCGAGGGGCCGTGCATAGACGCCTACCACCAGGACTGGCCCGTCCTTGAGCCGGACCTGGTGGGCCCGGGCACACCCCGGTGGCTGGCCTTTAGGGCACCGGCCATCGAGGCGGGGGTGCGGGCCGTGTTCGGCTTCCCCCTCCAGGTGGGAGCGGTCCGCCTCGGCGCCCTCAACCTGTGCCGTGACCGCCCCGGGCCGCTCAGCGATGACCAGCACGCCGACGCGCTGGTCATGGCCGACATCACCGCCCAGGCCATCTTGGTCCTACAGGCCGACGCACCCCCGGGCCAGCTGGCCGGCGCACTAAGCGCGGGCGCCGACTTCCACTACGTCGTGCACCAGGCGTCCGGCATGGTCGCCGTCCAGCTCGAGCTCGGCGTGCGCGAGGCGCTTGTCCGGCTACGGGCGTACGCTTTCGGCCACGACCGCCCCCTAGCCGAGGCGGCCAGGGACGTAGTTGGCCGGACGCTGCGCTTCGACGCCGCCAGTGGCCAAGCTGACCATCGACCATGAGATCGGACGTCCCGACCAACGGGGTGCCAGCCGCCGGGTAGCGACCGGCGTACGGCTCGGCGATGAGGACCTGAGCTTGCGGGCGTCGCGATTAGCGCTCTGAGCCTCCGTCGCCGAGCCGGGCGTAGATGTTCAGCCACACGACAAAGAGACGACCGACGCGATCGCCCCAGAGCTACCCAGCTTTCGGCTCGGCCCGGGACAACTCGGTCTGGGGCCTTTCACCCGTTTCGACCAGGTCCTGGGCCACCTCCCAGAGCTTGGTGTTGAGGTTTTGTGACGCGGCACGCAGGATTTCGAAAGCCTGCTCCGAGGTGATGCGCTCACGTTCCATCAGGATCCCCTGGGCCTGGCCGATCAGCTCCCGGGTGACGAGGGCGTGGCGCAGGTTCTCCGCTCGGCGTACCTGCTCCTCATGGGCCTCGGCCAGGCCGAGGGCGAGGCCGGCCAGGCCGGCCAGGACCACCCCTCGGGCCCGGTCCAGCGCCCCAAAGGCCAGGGGGTAGCGGGCGTAGAGGTTGAGAGCCCCCATGGTGCCGTCGCCCGTCAAGCACAGGGCGAGGAGGCTTCGTACCCCGGCCTCGGCCGCCTGCGGCCCGAAGGTGGGCCACCTGGGATCTCCGTTCAGGTCCTCGGCGTAGAAGGTTGTCCTCTCGGTCATCGCATCGAGGCCGGGCCCTTCGCCCAGGCGGAGCTGGAGGGCGTCGAGGTCGGCTACCACCGGGCGAGCGAGCGCCGGCGTGGTGACCCGCCCCGCCTTGAGGATGAAGATGCCGGAAAAGTCGCAACCCTCGATGCTGGTTAGGGCCAAGTCCACTACCGCCTGCAGGGTGAGCTCAACCCCACCGGCCAGGAACAGGCGCTGAGCTACCTGGGTGAAATTGACGACGAGCTCGGAGGCCGGGCCCGCCCCGCTAGTGATGAGGTCGTCGCTGCCGGGCATTACCACCCGTTCTACACCGTCTGGACGCTAAGGCCCTGCCAAACCCATCAACGCCGCCCGCTCCCCGCCTGATCGGTGGGGCCCTCGGCTGCGCCAGCACGGCCGAGGTTGGGGCTAAGGCAGCCTCGCTTCGCCGATGGGCCCCCATTAGGCGCGCCACGAGCACGCCTGGTGCGCTCGGCGGAGCTGCCGTAGGGGCGGTGGCTGGGTACCGAGGACAAGTGACGCGCCCGGCGAACAGGGAACGCTGGTCGAGATGATGGACCTCGTCGAGGTCCATTGCGCCTCGGTCCGCCCCAGCCGTAGTGACGGCGAGAATGGCCTCGGGCCGGAGGGCTGGGCCTTTCGCATAGGGGCCGGCCAACATCGAGGGTCGGAGCGGCATAGCATTAGCGCTAGCTAGGGCCGCCCTCCCGGCCCAGGAAGGCCCAACGTGGCCACAACCGATGTGACCCGAGGCCCGGCGCCGAGAGAAGCGCTGCTGGCCCGGGCCCTGGTGGAGCTGGCCGGCACGCTCGTGGCGGGCTTCGATGTGGTCGAGCTGCTGAGCCTGCTCGCCGAGCGCTGCGTCGAGGTGGTCGATGTTGCCGCCGCCGGTCTGATGTTGGCTGGGCCTGATGGAACCCTGCGGGTGATGGCCTCCTCCAGTGGGGCCATGCGGGCCCTGGAACTGTTCGAGCTGCAGTCGGAGGAGGGCCCGTGCCTGGACTGCTACCGCAGCGGCAAAGCGGTCGTGGACCAACACCTCGCCACCGTCAAGGCTCGCTGGCCCCGCTTTGCCCCTCAGGCGCTCGCCGCCGGCTTCGGCTCAGTGCATGCCCTGCCCATGCGGCTAGGGGGCACCGTGATCGGCGCCCTCAACCTGTTCCACGCCGAGGTCGGCGAAATGCACCAAGCCGACATCGACGCCGCCCAGGCCCTGGCCGACATCGCCACCATCGCCATCCTCCAGCAGCGCGCCCGGCCCGAGGCCCAGGTCGTCGACCAACTACGCCAGCACGCCCTCAACAGCCGGATCGTCATCGAGCAAGCCAAAGGGGTGGTGGCCGAAAGAGCCGGCCTCGACATGGAGCAGGCGTTCACGGCCTTGCGCAACCATGCCCGCAACCACAACCTTCGTCTCGTCGTCCTCGCTGAAGATGTCATCGGCGGCCATCTGGCCCCATCGGCATTGGACCGTACCGCTCCGGCGATGAGGACCTGAGCTCTCGCGAACGGGCTCGACGACTATTTGTCCCGACGGCGCGAAACGTCATCGCTGTCCCCAAGCCCAAAGTCCCAAGGGTGGCGCCGGAAGGTTATGGTCGGCGTATGTGCGAAGACCTTGGTCATGTCGCCGAGCGGGGGGCCGCCACCCCCAGGGCCGCCGGCGGGCCGGCGGTCGACCCGATCGTCCTGGCCCCGGTGGACGAAGTGACGGTGACGACCTTGGTCGACAACACCTTCGATGCCCTCCTCATATCGAGTGGCGACGTCGTCCGCCCACCGTTGGGCACCGGCGTGGTGTCGGCACCGCTTTTTGAGCGAGGCCGGACCGTGGCCGGGCTGGTAGCTGAGCACGGGTTCTCTGCTCTGGTGACGGTGCGCAAGGACATCAAGACATCGACACTGCTGTTCGACACCGGCGCTTCGCCCGATGCCATGGCGGTCAATGCCGAGCGCCTAGGCATCGACTTCGCGGACCTCCAGGGCGTCGTGCTCAGCCACGGGCATTTCGACCATGCCGGCGGCTTCAGTGGATTGGCCCGGCTCCGGCGTGGCCACGGCCTGCCCGTCACCGTCCACCCAGGCATCTGGTCGCGCCGGCGTCTGGCTGTGCCCGGCACCGAGCCGGTCGAGCTCCCCACGTTGTCGGTCGGTGCTCTGGCCCGCGAAGGCTTCGAGGTCATCGAGCGCCGCCAGCCGTCGGTGTTGGCGCAGGGTTGCATCCTGGTCACCGGGGAGGTCGACCGCACGACTGAGTTCGAACGGGGCATGCCCGCCGCCCACCAGGCATGGCACGGACAGCGCTGGCGCCACGATGCCGAGGTCATTGACGACCAGGCCCTCGTCGTGAACCTGCGCGGCAAAGGCCTGGTGGTCATAACCGGTTGCGGCCATGCCGGGGTCGTCAATATCGCCCGCCACGCCATGCGCCTTACTGGTGTCCACCAAGTCGCGGCGATCCTTGGCGGGTTCCACCTAGGTGGCCCAGCTTTCGAGCCGATCATCGGGCCGACCATTGCTGCCCTGGTCGAGATGGGACCGGATCTGATAGCGCCCGGTCACTGCACGGGCTGGCGGGCTCAGCACGCCCTCGCCCAAGCTTTGCCGAACGCCTGGGTGCAGAGCAGCTCGGGTACCGCCTACCACCTGAAGGCGGCGTAACGCAGGCACCATCGCCGGTGCGTACCCATGAGGGGATTTTGGTTGCCAACAGCGAAGTGCTCGGCAGGGGCCCCCGATGCGGAGGGCGGGGCTCCAACGCCATGATCCTCCCCAAAGATCGCGACCCCCGCTTCATCACCATCCGCCGTGGGCGAACGCTTAGGGGCTCCGACCATCGGCTCCTGGCTTTGTGGGCTGCCGCGTGCGCGGAGCACGTCCTGCACCTCTTCGAGCCGGTACGCGATCATCACGTAGCCATCAAGCCAAGCCCACATCTTCCTCACACCACGGGCTCAAGATGAGCTCATGAAACTAAACCCCACCAGAGCAACAGTGGTCGGCCTAATTGCTGCGGCCGCCATGGTCCCCGCCTTCGCCCCGGCGGTACAGGCGCAAACCGTGCTGACCCCCAGCCCCGCTCAGTTCCAGCGTGCCCAGGAGGCTCTGGAGCGCCAGATCATCGCCCGCCAGGTCCAACTGGTCCTGCTCGGGACCGAAGTCGCCAACGCCGCCAACGTCACCACCTCTGACCGCTCCGCACTGGTCACCATCGTCACCAACGAACAAAGCGCCCTCGCCACCGACGCCACTAATGCCGCCGCCGCCACCACCGACGCCGAGCTGGCCACGGTACGCAGCGCCGTTATCGGCGACGAGAGGGTGTACGCCGTGGTCACCGGCCAGGTCAACCTGGTAGTGGCGGCCGACAACGAGACCGTCACCGAAGGTGGTTACACCGCCCTCGTCACCGAGCTCACCCCGTTCGTCACCGAGCTCGGTTCGGCGCACGCGACCGCGCTGCTCTCCGACGTCACTTCTCAGGTAACGGCCGCCACGGCCCTCACCGGCCCCGTCTCCGCTGACGCCCTCGCCCTTACCCCGGCGGGCTACCCCGGCAACGCCAGCCAGATCAAGACCTGGACCTTCCAAACAGGCCAAGCGGCCCACGACCTGGTGGTAGCCAAGAACGACATCAAAGCCATCGAAGACGTCGCCCTCGGCCTGCACAAGCTCCCCATCGCCCACAGGATCTGACTATCTACGACCGCCTTGTCCCTGACGCTCTAACCACGATAACGATGCCCCTCACCGGTCCCGGTGGGGGGCATCTTGGTGTGGCCGCTTGCGTCGGGTCATATTGTGGCGTCGTGAGCCGTCGGTCAGACCTGGCCGTCAAGCCGACGACTAAGCGTGCACCAAGTGGTCGCCCGGCGGGCAAGAAATCGTGAGATAAGAAAGGCCTGGGGGCCGCCTCGTCGTCGTGCTCTTACGCCCGCTGTCGCCTGGGCCCGGGAGGTACCCACGGCAACAACAGCACCCACCGCAGGTACTTTCAAGCAGCGCCTGAGTTATGTGCCCGCGATCGCGGCTACCGGTAGGTTAGAGGGAAGGGCCGCCGGCGCCGCCCAGACTTGGGCATCCCCGAAACCGTAGATGTGGCCGTCGGTACTGGCCATGTAATACCCGCCGTTGTCGGGGGTGAGGGCAATGCCCACGATGTTGGAGACCCTGACCCCTTCTCCCGGCAGGGAGCCGTGGAACCTGGCCCCGGTGCCGAAATTGAACACGCCGCCGTCCGAGCCGACGAGTATGTAACCCCGTCCGGTTGAAGAAGGCAGGATGGCCCGTATGTCGTGGACGTGCTTGCCGATCCCGGGCAGGGAGCCGTAAAAGCGGGTGTGGCCGAAGGCGAACACGCCGCCGTCCGAACCAACCAGTAGGTAGCCCTTACCGTTCGGCGAGGCCACCATGCCGACCACGTCTTTCACGTGGATGTGGATACCCGGCAGGGAGCCGTGGAACTTGGCGTCGCCGAAGGTGAAAAAGCCCCCGTCGGCGCCCACGAGGTAGTAGCCCCGCCCGTTGGAGGTGGGGGCGATGGCCACAATGTCCGAAACGTGCTTGCCCAGAGCGAGCAGGTCGCCGTAGTACTTGGCGTCACCAAAGGCGCCGACCATCCCGTTGGCCGTGACTACCCAGTAACCCTTGGCGTCGGGGGTGGCGGCGATGCCCACTACTCGGCCCGTTGTGGCTGATATGGCTACGCCACCGAACGATGGCGCAGCGCCTAGACCGTAGACCGCCCCGTTGGCGGTGGCGAGCCAGTAACCGGCCGCGGGGTGGTTGATGACCTCGGTGTAGACGGCGGAGGTGGAGGGCCCGAAAGCAGCGTCACCCGAGTAGGACGCTTCCACCCGGCGGCCCCCGATGGACGTGTAGTTGGTCGAGCAGGTGGCGGTGCCTGTCCTCGTGCTGACCGCGATATCCCTGCAGCCGGTGATGACCGCCCCGTTGGCGAAGAAATTGACGATGCCCCCGTTCGTCACGGGCGTTACTTTGGCCTCATAGGCGATTGCCTGGCCCACCGGTGCCGGGTTGGCGCTGGCCGAAAGGGAAGTGGTGGTGCGGGTACCGCCCAGGGCGATGACGAGGTATTGGACGGCCGCGCTGCCCACCCCATTGGTGGCAGTGATGCTCACCTCAAACGTTCCTCTGGCGTTGGACGGAGGTGTGCCTGAGATGGTGGCTGTGCCGTTTTTGTTGTCCCGGAAGACCAAGCCGGACGGCAGGGTGCCGGACACGCTCAGGACCGGCACGGGGGAACCCGTAGTGGTGACGGTGAAGGCGTTGTACTGCCCGGGCAGCACTCGCCAGCCTGAGACACTGGTGATGACGGGCGCGCCGCCCAGGCTGAGCACGAGGTACTGCACGGCCGGGCTGCCGACCCCGTTGGTGGCGGTGATGGTCGCCTCGTAGGTGCCCCGGGCGTAAGCGGGCACGGTGCCGGAGATGGTAGCTGTGCCGTTGTTGTTATACCTGAAGCCCAAGCCGGGCGGCAGGGTGCCGGACAGGCTCAGGACCGGGACGGGCGAGCCCGTGGTGGTGACCGTGAAGGCGTTGTACTGCCCGGGCAGGACGCGCCAGGTCGAGACACTGGTGATGACGGGCGCGCCGCCCAGGCTGAGCACGAGGTACTGCACGGCCGGGCTGCCCACCCCGTTAGTAGCGGTTATGGTCACCGCGTAGGTGCCCCTGGTGTTGGCGGGCGGCGTGCCCGAGATGGTGGCCGTGCCGTTGCTGTTGGCCTTGAAGACCAGGCCGGACGGCAGGGTGCCGGACAGGCTCAGGACCGGCGCCGGGGCGCCCGTGGTGGTGACGGTGAAGGCGTTATAGCGCCCGGCCAGCACTCGCCAGGTCGAGACACTGGTGATGACGGGGGCGGCACCGAGCGTGAGGGCGAGGTACTGGACGGCCGAGCTGCCCACCCCGTTGGTGGCGGTGATGGTCACCTCGTAGGTGCCCCGGGCGGCGGACGGCGGCGTGCCCGAGATGGTGGCCGTGCCGTTGGTGTGGGCCGTAAAGGCCAGGCCGGGGGGAAGGGTGCCCGACAGGCTGAGCGTTGGGACGGGCAAGCCCGCGGCGGTGACGGTGAAGGCGTTGTAGCGCCCGGGCAGCACTCGCCAGCCCGAGGCGCTGGTGATGGCGGGGGCGGTTGCGAGCGTGAGCACTAGGTGCTGGACGGCCGGGCTGCCCACCCCGTTGGTGGCGGTGATGGTCACCTCGTAGGTGCCTGTGGCGTTAGTGGGTGGGGTGCCTGAGACCATGGCGGTGCCGTTGGTATTCGCCGTAAAGGCCAGGCCGGGCGGCAGGGTGCCGGACTCGCTCAGGACGGGGACCGGCGAGCCTGTAGTGGTGATGGTAAAGGTGTTGGCTCGTCCAGACACCACACGCAGGCTGGCCGCGCTGGTGATGACAGGGGCGGTTGCGAGCGTGAGCACTAGGTGCTGGACGGCCGGGCTGCCCACCCCGTTGGTGGCGGTGATGGTCACCTCGTAGGTGCCTGTGGCGTTAGTGGGGGGAGTGCCCGAGATAATGGCCGTGCCGTTGCTGTTGGCCTTGAAGACCAGGCCGGGCGGCAGGGATCCGGACAAGCTGAGGACGGGGACGGGCGAGCCCGTGGTGGTGATGGTCAAGGTGTTTGGTTCCCCTGAAACCGCACGCAGGCTGGCCGCGCTGGTGATGACAGGGCCGCCGTACAGGTTGAGCTCGTCGATCGACCACCAGTCGCTGGAGGTCCCCACATCCAGGACGACCTTGACGTAGCGCACCGTTTGGACGGAGAAGCCGACGGTCTCGGGCGTCGCGGTCCCGGTGCAGGTGGCGACGGTGGTCCACGAGGTGCCGGTAACAGAGACTTGGACGTCGTAGCCCCTCGCGTAGTCGGTGGGCGAACCGGGCACGCTCATCTGTAGCGCGTCGAAGGTCCGCGCCGAGCCCAGGTCCACCTCGAAGTACAAGCCCGGGGCTTGGTTCTCGTTGGTGCTGAAGCGAGTCGCCAAGTCGCCGTCCAATGCCTTGGCGGGCGCGTCGGCGCTACTCGATGCAGCGTTGGTACTGGCCACCCAGCCGGTCCGGTCGAAGGCAGTCCCGCTCACCGAAGCCGAACAGACCGAACCAGGGACAGCTGTCGTGGTCGTAGTTGAGGTCGTGCTGGCCGCCGCAGCGGGTGAAAGCGCGGGGGCCAGGAAGCCGGCCACCATCGCCAGCGTCGCCATCAAGCCGGCAGCGATGGCAGGCCAGCAACGCAGGCCTTGTTGTCTATGGGTCATCTCTATCTCCTATGTCAGTGTCCAGTTCTGTTGCTTGATCTCGTCCCGTCAGGCCGTGCGGTCTCGCACTCCCCATTGCGGGACAGAGCAGCTCGGACCGCATCGCCTGTACACGTCTGTTCCCGGCGTTCGCCTTCGGTCCGCGCTCGAGGTGTTAGGTGGTGCTTTGGTACGGTCCGCCTCGGGGGCTCCGCCGCCGGTGCCGAGAGGTCGTTTGGGCGCGACGAACCGTAGGTAGGTCATAGACGGCGGTCACAAAAACCCGACCTGGGTGATGGCGCTCTCCTGTTTCAGGCACTGCGAAACGTCGCGTACCAGGGTCTGGAGTACCGCCCCGAGCCCGTGCACGCTGAGCTCAACACGTCGGGGACCTTGTCGTGTCGCCACTATTTTATCCCTTTTGGGTGGCGCTTGGCCTGTCAACCGGGATCTATCAAGCGGTTCGCCCAGATGCCCCAATCCAGATCACCAATGTTACCTTCGCCAGACCACACGCCCTGTCTTAGCCGCACCGCGACACTCCGCCCCTGACGTAACCTTTCCCGAGGGCTCAAAGGGGCCGTTGTCACTTCTCGGCACCACAACCTTCGCGGCACAATCTGTGCGATATTCTTTAGCTGACGGGCCAAGGTCCTAGCCATAAATGGACTAACAAGCACGCACGACAGTCGCCGATCTGCGCAGATTGCCCTTATAGGGTAGGCATTCCTGCCCAGCGCATGATGGACGTTATGCGCATTCCCGCTGCCGATCGCCCGTTCCGCTCCATCTGCATCCTCCATGCAGGGGGAAAACACCCGCCCCGTAATGGGTGTTGGTGTCGGTCCCGAACTTGCTTACTATCGGGCCCGCGGGGTGAGGGTTGCGGCGCACGGCGCCCACGTCTCGGGGGCGTTTCACTCACCCACTACGTGGAGCTTCTCCCTTTGCGTCTGCTTCGGCGAGTAGCCCGGCCAGCATCCCGGGGAACACGAACCGATGGAAGGGAGCGATGCCGAGCCAGTAAAAGCGACCGAGCAGCCCACGGGGCCGGAACAGAGCGGTCTGAGTCACCTCTGTCCCCGAACCGGCCGGTTCGAGGTCCCATGCGAGCCACGCCTCGCCCGGCAAGCGCATCTCCGCATGTAGCCGAAGGCGGTCCGGGGGCACGAAGTCCTCGACCCGCCAGAAGTCCAACGCGTCGCCCACGGCGAGCTTCGAGCGCCGTCCGCGCCTGAGGCCGGGCCCACCGAGGAGCTGGTCCAGGATCCCTCTCAGGCGCCACAGCCACTCGCCTGAGTACCAGCCCTTTTGACCGCCGATCTGCTCCAGGACCGCAAAGACCGTCTCGGGAGCGGCAGAGGCGGTGCCGTGCCTGACGTCTTTGAGCACGGTGCCCCCGGACCACTCTGGGTCTGTCACGGCAGCCCTGAACGCGACCAAGTCGGCGTCGACGAACGATGTGGGGACGTTGCCCTCCTGGGTTGCCGCCAAGGCTCGGCCAATCGCCTCCCGAAGGCCCATGGGTGTGACCGAGAAGACTTCGGTGGCAGAGCGTTGCCCGACGGTCACCTCATTGACCAGCGACTCGACGAGCTCTCGGGCCAAGGGGACCGGTACCGGGGTCACGAGGCCCACCCAGTGCGACGAGAGCCCTGGTGTCAGCATCGGCACCCGGACCAGGCGGCGGCGGGCAAGGCCGGCGACTTCGGCGTAAAGGCCCATCATCTCGGCGTAGGTGACGACGTCAGGGCCGCCGACCTCGTAGATGCCGCCTATGGTCCCGGCCCGAGCAACCACCGCGACCAGCAGGTCAACGATGTCAGAGATGGCGATGGGTTGGCACCTGGTCTCGACCCATCTAGGCGTGACCATGACCGGTAGCACCTCGACCAGGTAACGGAGCATCTCGAAGCTGGCCGAGCCGGAGCCGATGATGACCCCGGCCCTCAGCTCGACGACCTCGACCCCCGTCGATGCCAGCAGCCGGCCGACGTCGTGCCTGCTCTGCAGGTGCTTGCTGAGCACGTCGTCGTCCCTCCCCAACCCTCCGAGGTAGACGATGCGACGCACTCCCGCTTTTGCCGCGGACCGGGCGAAGTTCTCGGCGTCGCGCTGCTCTCGGAGGGCCCACCCATCGCCCTGGCCGATCGAGTGGACGAGGTAGACAGCGACGTCCACGCCGCTCATGGCCTCGGCCAGGTCTCCGCCAACGTCACCTCGGGCCACCTCGACCGCGGCTCGCCATGGCGCGGCGTCGAGCTTCGCCGGGGTCCGGGCCAGGCAGCGCACCTCCGCGTCGCACTCGACAAGCGCGGGCACCAGACGGCCACCCACGTACCCGGAGGCGCCGGTGACAAGTACTCGGAGGCTGCTCAAAAGACCACGTTCGGCGCAGGGACCATCTCCCATGATCCTATGGAAGACGATGCGGGATAACGGCATGAATCCCGCCAGAACAACAGCCGGCGCCCGGGGGACTACGGTGGCAGCATGCTGGGCAGTTCGTCAACCCTGGTGAGCCTGCGTCGGTACAACCTCGTTGCCGGGTGCCTCCACCTGGCCCAGGCGTTGGCCATCGTGTTGTTGGCCAACGGCTTCTCGCTACCTGTTCGGGCCGCCTACATGACGGGTGCGCCGAGCCGGACGGTGGGCCACCAGACTGTCGTCTTGTTCAACCTCAGCTTCGCTTGGGCCATCGCGGCGTTTTTTTTCCTCTCGGCGCTGGCGCATTTCAGCGTGGCTGGTCCCCGCTGGCAGTCCTACCAGGCCCAACTGCTCGGAGGCCGCAACCCTTACCGATGGCTCGAGTACTCGCTGAGCGCGTCGATCATGATCGTCCTGATCGCCATGCTGGTGGGCATCGACGACATCGCTGCCCTCGTCGCGTTGGTGGGCGTCAACGCCTCGATGATCGGGTTTGGCTGGATGCAGGAACGCTACGAAGCGCCGGGGGCTGGCCTTGGCCCCTTTTGGACCGGCTGCATCGCCGGCATCGTCCCGTGGGCCGCTATCGCCGTCTACCTCATCGGGCCGGGTGCCCGCGCCCACGCCCCCGGGTTCGTCTACGGGATCTTCTTCTCCCTCTTCGTGCTGTTTAATTGCTTCGCCGTCAACCAGTGGCTCCAGTACAAGCAGGTTGGCAAGTGGAGGGACTACCTCCTGGGCGAAAGGGTCTACGTCACCTTGTCCCTCGTCGCCAAGAGCCTGCTCGCCTGGCAGATCTTTGCCTCGACGCTGGCCTCCAGCGCCGCGCACTAACCAGCAGCGCCGACTACCAATTCGGCGTGTGCCAGCGTCGAGGTCCAGCCGGGATCTTGGCTCCACATGTCGCCAGGCACGCCCCATGCGCTCGCTACTTGAGCGCACCGGCCATCAGACCCCGAACGATGTGCCGCTGCACGAGCATGAAGAGCCCAACCGGCAGGACGGAGAAGATCAGCCCGGCCGTGATCGCCTCGTACCCGGCGCCGATGAGCTCGGCCATACCAAGCCCGGCGGTGTACAGGCCACGTTTTGTGATGAAGGCCGATGCAAACAGGTAGTCGTTCCAGCTGGCGAGGAAAGCAACGACCAGCGCCGCCACCAGCGCCGAGCGCGCAAGGGGTAAGAGCACCCATCTCAGGGTTCCCAATTGAGTGCACCCGTCGACGAAACCCGCGTCGATGATCTCGTTCGGAACTCTGTCGAAGGCCGTTTTGAGGATCCACGAGCCAAGTGGCACTGAGAACGCGGCGTAGACCAGGCCAAGCGCCAGCAGGTTGTTCGTCCAGTTCAAGGTGCGGTACCACTCGAGCTCGGGGACGATGATCATGGCCCCGGGCATGACCTGGGTGGAGAGCATCAAGAGGCCGAACGCTCCGCGGCCGCGCCACCGGAGCTGCGAGAGCAGAAAGGCCCCCGGGATAACGAGGACCATCGTGACCGACACCGTGACAGCCGAGACCTCGATGGAGTGGAACATCCACGATGCGAGGGGCAAGTCTCTGAAGATCGAGGTGACCGCGCCGAGGTTGAAGCCCTCGAAGAACATAGGGGGAGGCCAGACGAGCGAGTCGTTCTCCGGCTGGAAGGTCCCGAGTACCATCCAGTAAACCGGGAAAAGGACGACCACCAGGACGACGACGATCGTCGCGCACCGAAATGTGCGCCCACCAAGTCAGTCATGACCGCTTGGCAAACCGGCGAAACAGCTGCTCAGGCGCTGGATCCTGAGCGCGCACCTCACACGCGTCAGTGCCGGCACTGTCGACGTTAGGCTCGGAGGACCTGTACGCCGTCTGAGTAAAGAGCCAGGGCGCGCAGGTCTTTTAGGTCGTCGCTCAGGACGGTACCGTCCGGCTCTGCGGTGACAACCACGATGGCATCGACCGCCGAGCCCTGACGGGCTCTCGAACGTAACTCGGCCGCGCGACGAGCCAGCCGCTCTGGCAGTAGCTCACGAACATCGCATGTCTTGAGGAAGCGGTTGGTGTTGGCATCGAACCGCTGGCGGCCCGTCACGGGCTCGGCAAGTACGACTGACGGGACGACCAGTGGCCACAGCCCATCCCGCTTTAGCACCGCGATCGTCGCCGCTGCGTCTTGGGCCCTTCTCGCCAGACGGGAAACCCCACCGGAATCGAGGACGAGCACGGAGGTCAGCTCGCCTGGGCCCGACGAGGGCCACTTCGGATGCGACGGGACAGCGTTTCGGCCCGGGCTACGGCGGTGGCCGAGGGCTCACCGACTTCGGTCACCAGCTCGTCGAGGTAACGGTCAGTCTCGCTAAGCAGCTCTCGGCGACGGAGTTCCGAGCGGACAGCCTCCTGTAAGAGTTCCGAAGCGGCGAGCCGCTTGTCTTTGACGGCCCGGTAGAGATCCTCCGGCAGGTACACCTGCATGCGAGGCATACGCCTAACTATACACCCCAGGTCGCTATGGCGCCCGCGCGTGGGTACGGTCGCCATAGGCTCGCCCCTCTCCCCGCTATCCTCCCCGAAGGAGATGATCATGGACGCACAAAGCCCCACCACCAACCGCAAGGCCCTGTCCGGGCCGGCCGCCCGTCACGTACCGGACGGCGTGGTGCTGGCCCTGGCCTGCGTAGCCCAGTTCATGGTGGTGCTGGACGTTTCCATCGTGAACGTGGCGCTCCCGTCCATTGGTCGCACCCTGCACTACAGCCCAAGCGGCCTGCAATGGGTGGTCAACGCGTACGTGCTCACCTTCGCCGGTTTCTTACTGTTCGGCGGCCGCAGTGCCGATCTGTTCGGGCGGCGTCGGGTCTTCATTTTCGGGTTGTCCCTGTTCACCTTGGCCAGCCTCGCTGGAGGCATAGCCCAGGGCCCGGCCTGGTTGACGACAGCGCGCGCTGTGCAGGGTATCGGGGGTGCGTTCCTGTCCCCGGCGACCCTCACCATTGTCATCACCACCTTCCCTGACGCCACTGCCCGAGCACGGGCACTGGGCATTTGGAGCGCGGTGGCCGGCGCTGGGGGGGCAGCCGGGTCGGTGCTCGGGGGAGTGCTGACGGCCGAGCTTTCCTGGCGGTGGGTGTTGTTCGTCAACAGCCCTTGGCGGCAGCGGCCACCTCGGGCGTGCGCTACACCGAAGCAGGTTTGGCTTCCGGCGTCCTCAACACGTCGCGCCAGGTCGGCGGGTCCGTAGGCCTGGCGGCCCTGGCCACGGTGGCAATCGACCGCACCCACAGCCTGCTCTCAAGCCACCACAACACGGCGGCGGCCCTCACCGGCGGGTACGGGCGAGCCTTCGTAGTGGCTGCTGGGCTCGGTGCCGTCGCCTGCCTATGCGCTCTGATCGTCCCGAAGACCAACCGGCGTCCGGCCGCACCCGAAGCCGTGGTGGTAGCGTCACCGGCTCGCCAAGCCGCACCCACTCCTGGTGCGGTCGACGTCTAGCAGGTAGCGCCGAGAGGTACTGGCTTGCGCTCGTGGCTCAGGCTAAGACGAGCGAGCCAAACGCGACGTCAAGGCATGGACGGTGGAGGGATCCAAGCCCAGGCCAGGGAAGCAGCTCAGGCGCTTGAGCGGGAAGTTGCCGACCAGCGCCAACATTTCTTCGTCAGCCAAAAGCCCCTGGGGCCGGCCCTGCTCGTCGGTACCGAACGCGGCCCGAAGGGCGGCGGCACCCTCGGGGACCGCCAGCCACTCCTCTATGGTGGCGTCTCCGTCGAGGCGCGGCCTCCACTCTGGGGCGGGCAGGTCGACCTCTGTCCGGGCGCGGATGTCGCGCGAGGAGGCGCCGATCGCCAGTTCGAAGCGCCCAGCCTCAAGTACCCAGCCCCGGCGGGCGGCCGACCAGAAGCTAAAGGCGCGCCGGTCCAGCTCGAAGCTCACGTGGGCCGTTTCGCCCGGCGCGAGGGCCACCTTCTGGAAAGCCCGCAGCTCCCACTCGGGCCGGGCGACCGTAGCGGCCACATCATGGACATAGACCTGGACGACCTCGGCCCCGGCGCGGGGACCAGAGTTCGCTACGGTCACCGTCACGCTTACAGTGAGGTCGTCCTCCGCCTCGCTCCCTCGCACCGAGACGACAAGGTCGCGGCAAGCGAAAGTGGTGTACGAGAGCCCGTGGCCGAACGGGTAGCTCACCTCCCGGTGAGAGGCGTCGTAGCCGCGATAGCCGACGAAGACACCCTCGCCGTAGCGGACATGACCTTCCTCGCCCGGGAAGTTGAGGTGAGATGGGCAGTCCTCCAGGCGTAAAGGGATGGTCTCGGTCAGGTGCCCCGAGGGTGAGGCGTGGCCCCAGAGCAGCTCGGCCACCGCCCTGCCCATGCCCTGGCCGGACAACCAGGTCTCCAGCACGGCCCGAGCGTGGTGGTCCCAGCTGGACAGGCGCACCGCTCCGCCGTTGGCCAGCACCACCACTACCGCCGCGTTTGCCTTGGCCACTGCCGCCAGCATGGCCAGTTGGTTGGCTGGCAGGTCTATATGGCGCCGGTCGAAGCCCTCGGACTCCTCGGAGGCGGGCAGGCCGAGGAAGGCGACCACGACGGCCGCGCCGGCGGCCAGGCGGGCGGCATCGGCCGCCAACGCTGGGTCGTCGCTGGTTGGCTCGAGCCCATAGCCGGGGGCGAAGGTGACCTCGGTGCCCGGGGGAGCCAGCCGCCGGAGCTCCTCCACGGGCACGTCTACCCACGTGGCGCTGACATGAGAGCTACCTGCCCCCTGGAAGCGCGGCGTACGGGCCAGGTCGCCCACCACTGCCACCGTGCCCCCGGGGGAGAGCGGCAGGATGCCCCCGTCGTTGCGGAGCAGTACGGCACTTGAAGTCGCCGCCTCCTGGGCCAGTTGATGGTGGGCGGCCAGGTCATAGGCGGCCCGCGGCCCGGGCTCCCGACGCGCCCGGCCGACCAGGTGGAGCACTCTGGACACCGCCCGGTCCAATATGCCCTCGTCCAGTTCACCAGAGCGCACGGCGGCCACGATGGCGGCGTCGCTAACCCCGAGGTTGGGTGGCATTTCCAGGTCCAAGCCGGCCTTTAGAGCCTCGACGCGGTCGTCCACCGCTCCCCAGTCGGAGACCACCACTCCGTCAAAGCCCCACTCTTGACGAAGGACCTCGGTCAATAGCCAGGGGTCCTGGGAGCAGTACGTCCCGTTCAGCTTGTTGTAGGCAGCCATGACCATCCATGGGTGAGCCCGGCGGACCGCCAGCTCGAAGCCTGCCAAGTAGACCTCGCGCAGGGCCCGTTCGTCCACGTCGGCGCTCACTCGCACGCGCTCGGTCTCTTGGTTGTTAGCGGCGTAATGCTTCAAGCACGCACCGACTCCCTGGCTCTGGATGCCTTCCACCATGGCCGCGGCCATCTCACCGGAAAGTAGCGGGTCCTCGGAGAAGTACTCGAAATTGCGCCCGCACAGTGGCGAGCGCTTGATGTTGAGCCCCGGGCCCAGCACCACGCCGACGCCTTCGGCCGCCGCTTCCTGGCCCAGGGCCTCGCCGACCCGGCGGGCCAGGGCGAGGTCCCAACTCGAAGCCAGGGCCGAGGCGGTGGGCAAGCAGGTGGCAGGGACACCCTCGAGCAGGTCATCAACCTTGGCCTGTTTGCGTAAGCCGTTAGGCCCATCGGCCACCATCACCGAGGCGATGCCGGCCCGCTCGATGGCCGCGGTATGCCACAGGTCAGCGCCCAGACATAGCGACGCCTTCTCCTCCACTGACAGCAGCGCGAGCACGGCCCCCACGCCCTCCCTGTCGGCCCCGTTCACCACTTCGGGTCGGCCGGTACGGTCGCCGGCCGTTCGACCCGGCTTTCGATGCCAACGCTCTGCCTCGTCTGGCTGGCCGTCTCCACTGCCTGCAGGACCTCAAGCACGTGCAGAGCCAGGGCGGCGCTGGCCCGATGGGGGGCGCCGTCAAGGGCCCGTACTAGGTCGACCACTCCGGGGCCCCGCATGAACTGCTCGGGGGACCCCGGTTCGGCGCTGGGCGGGAACACCGGTGGGAGCGTCGCCCACTCACTGTCATGATGCCCGCGGGTCACGACCGGCCCGTCGTACTTGTTGGGGTCGAACAACCCGAGGGCCCCTTCCTGCCCATAGATCTCCAAATACGGCAGGTGGTGGTCCCAAACGTCGAAACTGAACATCATGGTGGCAAGTGCCCCGGAGGCGAACTCCAGCGAAGCCACGGCGTGAGTGGGGACCTCGACCGTTATTTTGTCCACCCGGCGGCCGGGGGCACTGACCGTCCGCACTGGCGCGCCCACCCGGCTGAACCCCGCGACGCTGGCCACCGGGCCGAGCAGGTTGACCAGGGCGGTGACGTAGTAAGGACCAAGGTCGAGCACCGGTCCTCCGCCCGGCTTGAACAAGAAGGTCGGGTCGGGGTGCCACGTCTCCGCTTTGCTATGAGTGACGAAGCCGACCGCGCCGATCGGCTCGCCGATCACGCCCTTGTCCACGGCGGCCCGCGCCGTTTGGGCCGAGCTGCCGAGGAAGGTGTCCGGGGCGGAGCCAAGCACGCGCCCGGCGGCGACCGCCGCCTCGATCATCCGACGGCCCTCGGCCACGGTGGCGCCCATGGGCTTTTCCACATAGACGTGCTTGCCCGCCTTGAGCGCGGCAAAGCTCACCTCGGCGTGGGCGACGGGCGACGTGATGTTCACGACCACGTCCACCCCGGGGTCGTCGAGGAGGGCGTCCACGGACGGGTAGGCACTGATCGCGGTGGAGGCGGACAGCTTGTCGGCCGCCTCCTGGTACATGTCCGCGCACCCGAGCGTCTTCAGCAGCGGGAAGCGGGATATACCCTTTACATAGCGCTCGGAAATGTTGCCGCAGCCGACAATACCGATCCCGGCTGGCGACGAGGAACTGAATGTCATCGTTTACTCCCTGCGTGGCTTGGACGTGTCAGGGCTCAGGCCTGGGGGAACTCCACAAAGGCGAAGCTCTGTCCATCGGGTGCCCAACTATTGACGTTCATCGTGCCCTGGCCCCCAAAGACGGACAGGAGTGTCTCTACTGGCCCGCCCGCCGGCCCGATCAAGCGGATCTCGACCGGACGATTGGGAGGGTGACCGACCGTCCCCGGCTCGTAGCTGACATAGACAACGCGGTCGCCGGCGGGGGAGATGTGGGGGAACCAATTGACCCGTTCGTCGAAGGTGAGCTGGGTCATGTCCGACCCGTCGGCCCTCATCCGGAAAAGTTGGGCATGTCCAGCCGTCGACGAAGCCCTCTCCGAATTGAAATAGATCCAGGTGCCATCGGGGCTGTACTCGGGGCCGTCGTGGGGCTTGTCCGAACGGGTGATCTGGACATCCGGGCCGCCGGCAACCGGGACCGTGAAGATATTGAGCGAACCGAACGCGTTGCCGTCCACCTCCTCGGCACCGATGTACGCCAATGTCCGGCCGTCTGGAGATATGCCGTGCAGGAAATGGATGAACGGGCGGTCATGGCTGTTCGAGACACGCCGCGGCGTCCCGCCGGTCACCGGCACCTCGTAGAGGTGACCGTCGTTGGCCGAGATGTAGACAAAATCACCACCGGGGGCCAAGACGTGGTCATTGTTGGCGTTGCGCACTTCCCCGGCGTCGATAAGGGCGGGGGCACCACCGTCACGGGCGTCGATGCGGTACAAAAGCCCGTCCTGGTTGTAGATCAGCGAGGCACCGTCGGGTGTCCAATTAGGGGCCTCGATGACGCTGTCGGCGGTCTCGTAAATGACGCGTTTATTGCTAGCTGCGAGGTCGAACGTACATAGGCGGGACGTCTGCCCGCTTTCGAGCTGGCGCCAGGTGTTAGGTAGAGGCATGGATCTAGGTCTCCTTTGCTCGGAACGAAAGAACGGTCACCTACGAGGTGGCGGTGCCGGCGGGCTAGTCGGACGGGTCATTTTGGTATTCGTGCCCGTCCGGCGCCACCTACCTCGCCCCGATTTGTCGTCGAGCCTCGTCAATGGTAGCAATTATCTGGACTGTCTCGTCATGCCCCTGTAGGGGCGATTCAACCCTCCCGTCACCGACGAAGCTCGCAAACGCCTTAGCTTCGTGGTGCAAACCGAGGAGGACATCGCCTGTGGTCTCCTGTTCCCACCGAAGTACCTCCCCGCCACCGGGCCAGCCCCCTCCTCGCTTAAGGACAACGCTAGGCGCCGATATGAACGGCGGCCCCAGTTCGACACAGCCGTCCGGTCCGGAGATCGTAGCGTGGACGGGCGTCGCGGCGCGTGTCCACGTTGAGGCGATCCCGGTCGCGCTGCCGTGGCGTGTTACCACAACCGCCTGGTCCTCGACGCCGCTTGGTGCCAGCGTCCCGGTAGAAAAAATCGCCGAAGGGGCCCCAATGACGGCCGATACGAACGAGATCGGGTAGATCCCAGCGTCGAGCAGAGCGCCACCTGCCAAAGCAGGGTCGTAAATCCGGCTCTTCGGGTCGAAGGGCAGCATGAAGCCGAAATCCGCGGACACCTCGGCAACTTGGCCGACCTCACCTGATTCAAGTACCTGGCGAAGCACATCGAACCCCGGCAGATAACGAGTCCACATGGCTTCCATGGCCAGGACTCCCATGCCTCGTGCGCTATCGACAACTGCCCGGGCCTCCTCGGCCGACGTGGCGAAAGGCTTCTCCACGAGCACATGCTTGCCGGCCGCGATCGCCAAAAGGGCAAGCCGGGCATGCTCGTGATGTGGGGTGGCAACGTAGACGGCATCAACCTGGGGGTCCATAAGGAGGTGGTCGTAAGCTCCGTACGAGTTCGGCATGTCGAACTTGTCCGCAAATGACTTTGCCCGAGGTTCGGAACGGGACGCGACCGCTACCGGCCGCTGGCGAGTGCACTTGAGGAGAGCGGTGACGAACCGAGTGGCAATCCACCCCGGCCCCAGGACTCCCCAACCTAGTGACGGGCCCTCAGGAAAGGGCCGCGGGCTCGGAAGGCTGTCGGTCACACGGTACCTCCAACATATTCGGCTTGCACCTTAGAGCTCCTTGATGCGGACATGACGCCACCGGCACCGGGCGCTGGGTGCCCAGCGGTCCCGCCCGAGAAGGGCGTCGTTGTCGTGGACCTCGAACGCGATGTGCCCTCGGTCGCCGAGCACTCCCAGCACCGCCTCGGGATCGTAGTGGGGAGCCTGAAGCCTCGCCAGGTCGATTTCCGCCACCAGAAGATCGTTGACCCAAACGGTGGTAAGCGCCGGCGCGCCGACGCAGCGGATCCGGAAATCGTTCCAGTCGCCCCACCGCCATGCAGCCAGGAAGTCCTCGGCTCGGGCGCTTTTCGTTAGCATCGCCCGCTTTTCGGGGGTGAAAGGCTCGACACTCGTGGCGGGGTCGTCCAGTTGCAGGCCGATGGGCGTCCCGTCAGGGGCCCGGCGAGCGTCCAGCGCGAACGGGACGGCGTGGAAGCCCCCGATCCCGTTTCCGTAGAACCCGCCTATGGAACCTGACTGGCGGTGGTCGATGAGTACCTGAAGTCCCTCCCAGGAATCGCGCCGACGCCGCACCATGATGCCGGTGTCCGCCGGCCAGTCCGGGTTGGCCTCGAGCCGCAGCTCGAAGTCGCCGTAGCCGCGGTCGGAGATCAGGTACCCGCCGTACCCTGATCCCTCGGGCTGTTGTCGGCCGACGATGGCCCCGTCCTCGACGCTCCAAGCAGCAGGATGGGCATCCGCTTGGGAGTTATAGTCGCGTGGGAAGTCGGTGTTTACGTCGAGCACGCCAGGACCACCGGGGTACAGCTGTCCGTAGTGGCGCGGGATCGCGCTCCACCCGGTAAGGCTCACCCCGTCAAACAGGGGCTCAAATCCAGGCTCGTTCACTTCTGCTCCTCGTTTCTTGTGCGCCGGGCACGCGACGGGACAGGCTCGTCGCCTTCCGGGTTCATTTGAGCGCCCCTGCGGCCAGGCCACGCTCGAATAGTCGCTGAAGACCGATGTAGACGATCACTTCTGGGATCGCCGTCAGGACCGCGGCGGCGAACACCTTCGTCAGGTCGTCGTTGTATTCACCGATGAAGAACTGGGGCACGAGCGTTATGGTTTGCAGGTTCGGGCTCTGCAGGAACACAAGTGGCAGAAGATAGTCGTTCCATGCGTTAATGAGGGTCAGTACTGCGATGGCAGCGGCGATCGGACGCGTGAGCGGGAGTATGATGGAGCGGAACGTGCGCCAAAGGCTCGCCCCGTCCACTCGGGCTGCTTCGATGAGACCATCCGGTATCCCGTTCATGAAATTTCTCGCCAGGAGCGTCGTGAAGGGGATCTGCAGGGCTGCTAGTGGCAGGATGACGGCCAGCAGCGTGTTGTATATATGCAACTTAATCGCGGTTGAGAACAGCGGGGTCAGCAGTACGACCTCGGGAAGGGTCAGCACTACAAGCAGGGCCCAGAAGTAGAGCTCCTTGCGGCGGATGTTCAGTTTCGAGAAACCAAAAGCCGCCAGCAGTGTGCATACGAGGACGATGGCGATCACCGAAAGGGCAATGATCGCGCTATTGCGGAAGAACGTTGGGAGGTCGCCAAGCGCCAGCACCACGCGATAGTTGTGCCAACCGGTGCCCGCGAAGGAACCCTGGACCATAGCGATCAGGGGGAGCAGGAACGGGACCGCCAGGATGGTGAGGATAAGCTGAAGGACCACTTTCTGCCATTTGCGAGATTCGAACATTCTCTTACTCCGATCTATGGCGGAGGCGGAAACCTACGGTCAGCACCATAGCCACGCCCACGGCTAGGACCAGGAGCACGATCGAGAGCGCGGCGCCGTAACCAACTTGGGCTTGGGGGATGCTGACCCGGTAGATAAACGTTCCTAGGAACTCCGTTCCAAAGTCTGGGCCACCAGAGGTCACAAGGTACGGGATATCGAATAACTTAAGCGACGCTATGGCGGTCAGCACGGAGAGCGCGGCTGTCGTCCCCCGGACGCTTGGCCAGATGATGTTGCGGAACATACGAATGGCCCCTGCCCCGTCAAGGCGGGCGGCTTCGATAATTTCACCGTCGATCTGGCCCATTGCCGCGAAATAGAGGATGAAGGAGACGCCCGTAGACTGCCAGATGCCGATGGCGATAATAACGCCCAGAGCGGTCCCGGGCTGCGCGAGCCACGAGCGTTGCAGAAATCCTAGCCCGAAAAAGCGCAGCGCCTCATTGAATTGGCCAGCAGGCGCGAAAACCGAGCGGAACACCGGCGCCATCGTTGCCGGGGCCAGGACTACAGGAAGGAAGATGATCACCTTGTAGAGCGCGCCCATCCACACCTTGGAGTGCAGCAGGGCGGCGAACACCATACCGAGCAGGACTTCCATAACCAGCACTATTACGAAATACAGCAGCGTGTGCCGGAGGGTCCCCCAGAAGACCGGGTCCGCCCAGAGTTGGCGGAAGTTCCCGAACCCGGCCGACTGATGGGTGGGGCTCACCCCGTCCCAGTTCCAAGTTGAGATGAGACCCGTGTACCCGATGCAGTAGTAGATGAGGCCCACCGACACGATAAGCGCCGGGGCAATCCAGAGAAGGCCTGACGACTTCGACTGGCCTACGCCTTTGCGCCTTGCTCGGGCTCTGCGCTGGGCCTGACTGGTCCGCTCTAGCATGGGCCAAGGCCCATGCTAGAGCGGACGCTTAGCCGTGCAGCAGCCATGTGTATTGGTTCGGGCTGCAAACTATCGCTCCGTATTGCCTTAGATGGCCCGGCTACTTCACGTACGGGCTCGTCGCTTGCGTTTGCTGCAGAGTGGCTGCAGCCTGCGCCGGCGTGGCCTGCCCATCGATGACGCTCTGGTCCGCAGTTATGATCGCTGTATCCATAACCGAGGTAATCTGTGCATTCCTGGTCTCCGTGACCTGGTTCACCAGCGCCGCCAGCTTGTAGAGGTCTGGTGCTTGGAGGCTGGGGACGACCAGCGGGAGTGCGGAGAAATCGGGCGAGAGCGTAGTCAGTACCGGGTACTCGTCGAAGTTGTCCGCAACCCTTAGCTGACCGGCTTTGGTCGACGACAACCAAAGGGCAAACGTTGTGGCCGCGCTCTTAACCTTCGAGTTAGTGCTTACCGCGAAGCCATAGTCGGGGTCCCCGAACAGCGCCACAGAATGGCCACCCACGTTGGGGAAGGGGATCGGGACAAAGGTGGGCAGTTTCGCGCTGGCGGAAGCTCCAGCCCCTTCGACGTTCGCCCGCAGATAGGACACCTCGGTGTTCTGCTGGTACCAGGTCCCCATTTGGACCATGGGAACTTTACCGGCAAGGAAGGCGTTGTTGACGTCCGGGTACTGCTCAAAGCCGTCAGCGCCGGGATCCAGGATGCCGTCCGTGCTCAGCTCCTTGAACAGAGCCAGCCCCTTAACCATGGCCGGGTTCGTCCATTTGATCGTGCCCGACAGGGCCTCATTGAAGGCCCCCGGGTCAACGCTGTTCACTATTGAGTGGATCGTGTCGACGTCAAACCCAGGCGAACCTACGCCCTCCCGGAAGCAACTACCCACACCGTTGGCGCGGAAGGTCTTGCATACGCTCACCCACTGGGCGAGAGTGGTCGGCGGCGTCAGCTTGTACTTGTTGAACAGGCCCAGGTTGATCCACATGAACCCCGCGGCCACCCGGCCGACCGGCACGACCCTAAGTTGCCCGTCCAGGCTGAAGTCTGCTATCCCGGGCGCGTACATCCCCTTCGCCCAATTCATACCGCGCAGCTTTTCCATGGCGGGAGTGAGGTTGACGGCGTAGGGGACAAACTCGGAGAAGGCCCCGACTTGGCCGCCGGTGGCTACGTCAAACACGTCTGGTCCGACCCCGGAGAGGAGCGCGGGCCGCAGAGCGGCGGTGTAATTGGCGTCCGGGAAGTTCTTGTAAACGACCTTGATGTTGGGGTATACCTTATTGAAGGCTGCGATATCGAGCGCGGCGAGACCGGTTACGGGCGTCCACCCCCACCAGTTAACTGTGGGGGTACTAGAGGCGGATGCATCAACGACGGACGAGGACACGCCACACCAACCGACGACGGTCGTGGCGATGCCAACCATCAATATGGATGCGCGACGGCTTGCCAGCCGTTTCTTCGACAGTGTACGAACCATTATTAATCCCTTTCTAGATTGCTGGTTTAGCTGGTTTAGCTGTTGTGACCGTCCCTGACCTGATGTCATGGGCGGTTTTCTCGTTGGTCCCAGTAAGTCGGTGCCGTCAGGCAGGCCCCGGTCGCCCAGGATTGCCTCCGGCCGCCACCGGTTTATCGGAAGTTCAGATCTTGCCCCCTTTACGATATATTCGATCTTGCTCTGCGTCGCTATGTTGGGGTGGGAAGGGCGGGGCGGAGACCTAACCGCCCCTCTCCTCTACCAGGTCGATGGCTAAGCCATAGGCCAGGTCGAGAGCCAATAGGGTGGCCCCGTACAACGCGGCTTCAGCGCCGAGAGAGCTGGTGACGATCCGCAGGTCCCGGGTCGAGAACATGGTGGCTTTGGCGTAAGTCGCTTCCCTCAGGCCGGCCAGGAGCGAGATCTCCAAGGAACCCAGCAAGCCGCCCATCACGATAAGAGCGGGGTTGAAGAAGCTGACGATGCCGCTCATGACCGTGCCCAGGGCTCTGCCCGCCTCACGGAGCATGTTGGTGACCACTGGGTCACCTTCTGAGGCCAATCGGGACACATCGCCCACTGTCTCGACGTCGTAGCCCCGTGCCTTCAGCCGATGGACCAGGGCGCTCCCGCTGGCCACGACTTCGAGACAGTTTTTGCTCCCGCACGAGCAGGTTAGCGGGGGCTCGACGTCAGTTACCCCGATATGGCCGACCTCACCGGCAGTCCCGTCGTAGCCTCGGTAAACCTGCCCGTTGGCTATTATGCCGCAGCCTATGCCCGACCCATGCTTGATGAACAGCAGGTCGTGGATGTTTTCCCGTCGCCATTTGGAGTTGTACTCGCCCCAGGCCATGACATTGACGTCATTATCGACGACGATGGGCCCCTGTACCCATTTTGCCAACTGGGACGACACGGGGCCGTTCCCCCAGTTGGCATAGCTCGTTGGCCCCAGGGCGGGGCCGTTGGCGAAATCGACGGGCCCGGGAAAGCCAACGGCGCACGAACGCACCACGTCGATCGACAGCTCCAGGCGGTCCAACGCCTGGCGGACTTGGGCTTCAACCGGCTTGAAGACCTTTTCGTCGCCCCATTCGATCACCATGGGGAAGGCGTTGCCTGCAAGAGGTGCTCCGGCGAAGTCAGCCAGGCGCCAGCGGGCGTGCTTGGACCCGAGCTCGATGGCCAATACCGCTCCGGTGCTCGGTGCGAAGCCGACACGTCTGGCACGCCGGCCGCCGGTTTGCTCGGTCTCGCCCATCTCGACCAGTAGCCCGGCATCGAGCAGCTCACGCACGCGCAGCGTCACGCTGGAGCGGGGCAGGGCGCTTCGGGCGGCGAGTTCGGACCGGGTAACCGCGCCCTTCGAACCCACGGCGCTAAGGAGTGCCTTGTACTCGCTCGCCGGCACTTTGGCTAGCTCTGTTGAAAGAGGCACCGGGTAGAATCTATCTTCGGCTGAAAGCATCTGTCAAGAGGGTCATCCGAGGGGAAGTTAAGTTCGGGAAGTGGTGAGAGGTCCAGCTTGTAGGTAAAGAGTGCACGAGGACGCGCGACTTCCGCTCCAGCGGGGCTTGAGTGGGCCGGCCCTCCCGGGGGATCTAGGGAGGCGGCGGCCGCTCCGAGGCGGCCGCGGGCGCGCGCCTGATCAGCGGAGCACTCGGGCACCTGCGTCGGCATCGGGTCGTGGCCAGGCCGTTGACCTTCTACAAGCTGGTCTAGATGTCGGTCCCGTACACGAGTTGGGGTACCCCGTCTAGATCGCTCACCTGTACCGGCAACCCGTCGTGGCGGGCGAAGAAGGCGAGTGCTTGGCGGTCAGGATCCTGTCCAACGATCAAGGTCGTATTGGCGTGTCGTTCGATCTTGCGGACGAGGTGCGTGTTCGCTCCTATTGGCCCCGGTTGTACAGTGCTGGGGGAATGGACTGAGCGACCTGCCAAGGAAAGGTTGATGCTCCTTCCGGGACCGGGCCACCTGGTCCTCAAGAGGGAGGACGGTAATGGCATTGCGTTCTGACGAGCGGCCGGCCCGCCCCGAAGTGGCGTCGGTCGAGACGAAAGATCGGTTGGGCGCGGGCGCCGACAAGACGGTTGCGCGGGCGATGTCCCCACTGCTCGCACACTTGTTTGGTGGGAGCCTCCCCGTGCGTCTCGCGTTCTGGGACGGCAGCGCAGCCGGCCCTCTGGGCGGCCCCGGCACTCTCGTCCTGCGGGCACCGCGCGCATTGGCTCGGCTGGTCTGGTCACCCGACGAGCTCGGTATGGCCCGGGCGTTCGTTACCGGCGACATCGACTTCGACGGCAACCTCTTCGAGATGCTGTTGGCTCTCGAGGCAAAGACGAAAGGAAGGCGCCGCCTCGGCCCGCGTGCGGTGGCGAGCGGCCTGTGGACGGCGCTGCGCCTGGGCGTCATCGGTCTTCCGCCGTCTCGGCCCGAGGAGGAGGTCCGCCTCGGAGGTTGGCTGCACTCCAAACAGCGAGATGCTGTCGCCATACGCCACCACTACGATGTCGGTAACGACTTCTACCGCCTCGTGCTCGGGCCGTCGATGACGTATTCCTGTGCTCGCTTCGACCGAGAGGGCATGTCGCTTGAAGAGGCGCAGCGCTCCAAGCACGACCTCATCTGCCGGAAGCTCGGCCTTGCCGAACGGCCGGGAGCACGCTTGCTCGACGTCGGTTGCGGGTGGGGCTCGATGGCCATGCACGCTGCCAAGAACTACGCGGCCCGCGTCGTGGGGGTCACGCTCAGCGCTTCCCAGGTCGAGCTCGCTCGGGAACGGGTCCGGGACGCAGGCCTTGAGGCGAACGTTGAGATCCGCCTCCAAGACTACCGGGACCTGCGCGGCGAGAGCTTTGACGCGATCTCCTCGATAGGGATGTTCGAGCACGTAGGGACCAAGCGGATGGATGAGTACTTCAACATCTTGTTCTCCCTTCTCGCCCCGACTGGCCGCCTTTTGAACCATGCCATTTCGACGCCGGGAGGCTCAAGGATGCATGGCCGGAGCTTCATAAACCGCTACGTGTTCCCCGATGGGGAGCTGGTCGACTTGGCCAACGTCGCGGGGGCTATGGAGCGGGCGGGCTTTGAGGTCCGCGATGTCGAGTCACTGCGCGAGCACTACTCGGAAACCCTGCACGCCTGGGTTGCGAACCTGGAGAGCTCCTGGGACCAAGCTGTTGCCCTCGTTGGAGAACCTAGAGCACGAGTTTGGCGCCTCTACATGGGCGGGTCGGCTAACGGCTTCGACGACGGCGGAATTGCGGTGCACCAGGTCCTCGGGGCCCTCCCCGCTCAAGGCGGTGCCAGCGGGATGCCACGGGCCCGGACTGGGTGGGGCTGAGAAATGGAAGACTACCCGCGAGGCCGCTCGTTGCTTCAAACGTCTGCTCCCGCGAAGCGAAAGTGACGAGCCGGATCGAATTGTGGCCAAGGCTGGTACTGGTTGACACCAGGCCTTCCGCGAAAATGGAACGCGCTGTTCCAGGGTTGTTCATCACTAACGATCTTCGTACTCGTGGGGATGTACCGAATAGTCAACCCGCAGCGGCGGTGCTCTGAGCGGTTAGCGTCGCTACTATGCATTATGTTGGGGTGGTGCACCTCGACGTCACCCGCTGCCAAAACGAGACTAACGGCCTTGCTCTCATCGACGTCCCTGTCTGCTTCAGAGCCCAAGACCGATTCCGTCGTAGTGTTCTCACGCAGGGACGAGAGCTCGTCGCGATGGCTGCCAGGTATCACCTTCATACAGCCATTGTTTTCATTTGAGTCGTCAACCGCGAGCCATAAACTGACAACAGCCATCGGCTCCAATGGCCAATACGAGCCGTCTTGATGCCACAGTACCGGTTTTCCCGACCTCGGAGGCTTCGAAATATAATGGGAGGCGAATAAAGCTATATCGGGCCCTATAAACAGTTCTGCAATGTTCAACAAGCGAGGGTCGGACACGAGCCTCAACCAAAAAGGGTCGTCTCGAACAAACTCTGTCCCCAGACGTTCCGGTGGAACGTCCGGGTGCTGTTCCTGTAGCCACTCAACATGCCCATTCGTTTCACCCAGCAGATCGTCGTCTATGACACGGCGGAATATCGTGTACCCAACGTCTTCGTACTCTCCAATGGCCCGGTCTGCGACTTCGGTGAGTTCAGGTGACATGCTCGCCTCACGTTCCTTTCCCTGTCCTTGCGCTAACAAAGGTGCTGAGTCGCGGTCACTAGGAGGACCATGTTCCTGGCCCGACCTTACGGGTACGGTGGGGCTCCTAGTTGGAGCATGTTACCTTTGACATAACCCTTTTTCTTGCGGTCAACCGCGGTCGTAGGGCTGCCCGCTTGGGACCGCCAAAAGGCCTAGGGCCCCAGCCCTAGGACCGCGTGGTCGTGAGCGGGCACGTGGCGTTGACCAGCCAGGCTGCTGAGCGCCTCGTAGAGGCGAGTAACACGGTCTTCGTCCCAAGTGACCGCTGGGCCCGGCTCTAGGAACGCCGAGGCGATGGCGGCCGCTCCGAGCGCCGGAAGTGACCATTCCTCTTCGCCTGCTGCCCCGAACGGCCGGGCCGGAGCCCGGTCGTCCGCTAGGCCTGGCAGCGAAAGCGCCATGACTGTCAGTCCCCGGACATTGGCGCTCAGCAGCGTGGCCAAGGTTTCAAAGTTGGCGCCGAGCTCGGGCCGCAGCCGGTAGCCGAGCAGCCCGCACAAGAGCTCCCAAGTCGCGGCGACGCGACCTATGAAGCCTTGCTCGGATTGGGCCAATGTGGCCTGGACCTGGTCGCGCAGCTCACCTTCAGCCAGGCTCATGAACGTGGCGTGCAAGGCGATGTAGGTCCGCCATTCAGCCGAGGCGTAGAGCGTTTGGAAGTCCAGCAGCGATGCCCGTCGCAGTAGCTCGAGGACCAGGCCGTGGCGTAGCTCGGGGGTCTCCAGCCAAGCTCGGCGCTCGGCCACGACCTCTCGGAACAGGCCGGCTATGGCCTCGTTGTCGGCCGGTGTCGGTATGGCCGCTTGGGCCAGCTCTTTCACGAGGTCGCTGAAGAACAGGTCCTTGTACGGCCAACGGCGGTAGACGGCGCTCCGGGAGACGTCGGCGTCGCGGATGACGTCCTCGAAGCTGATGTGGTCGAGGCTGACCGTGAGCCCCGTCCGGTTCACCATGGCCACGGCCGCCTTTAGCATGCGTTGTTCGGTGTCGTGGTCAGACAACCGCCGTCCCCTGCGGGCCAGGCCGGTCGGAGCTTGCGAGCGGCTCTCCAATTTTCCACCTTAGGTCTTTGGACTCTATGTCTCAAGTATGAACATCTATGATCCTAGTACCAGGCTAGCAAGAGCGAACCGCCGCCGAGACCATGCTCATGCGCGACGGTACAAAGCGCCATAGGAGGACGACATGGGGATCCTTTTGTCTGACCAGCGACTACGGGCCATGTACCCAGGGGGCCGGGGGGACCGCACGGCACGCCGCTTCGCCCGCCTCTGGGCAGGTGTGTTTGCCCAGGGCTTGGCGCCCCGGCGCTGGGTGACCCTCGAGGTCCGGGGCCGTCGCTCGGGTCGCGCGCTACGTTTCCCCCTGGGCATGGCTGATTGGCGGGGGCATTGGTACCTCGTTTCCATGCTCGGCGAGCAATGCAACTGGGTGTGCAACGTCCGGGCCGCGGATGGCAAGGCCGCCCTCAGGCGCCGAGGTGCCATCCCGTGCCAGCTGGTGGAGGTGCCTCCAGGCGAACGGGCGCCAATCATCAAGCGCTACCTGGAGAAGGTCCCGGGGGGCCGGCCGCATATCCCCGTAGACCGGGATGCCCCTGTGGCCGCGTTCGAGGCGGTCTCGTCTCGTACCCCCGTCTTTCTGGTGGTGCCCGTGCCCCCGCCATATGGCGTTGTACCGACCCGAAAGCGCCATTGGGGCCGATGCTGGTCTGGTCGTCCCAGACGGAGAAGGTCCGGAAGGTTTTGCGTACCTATCATCCTCGCGACCGATGCACAGTCATGTCCCGGTGGCTACGGTCGATGCTGTGGGATCATTTCAGCAGGTCCGAGCGTCCCGTACCCGCTGGTTCGCTCACGGTCTGACCGAGCGACAGTGGATCCTGCTAGACGCTGTCGCTGCCGTCCTTGGGTTGTTGGTTGGCGTCATTTACCTCCGTGACCCGCGCCTTGGTGCCGTCCACGGCCCGCCGGCCGACATGGTCCTGGCGCTTCTCGCTGGCGCCCCGGTACTGTTCCGAAGGCTGTTCCCGCTGCCCGCATTTGCTATTTCCGCGGCAGCCATCGCCGCGCTCCTAGCCTTGGGCAGCTCACCGTTGCCGCTAAGTACGATGCTGGCCCTCACCGGCTACACGGTGGCCGCCCGCGTCCCCCGTCGGTTATCCCTGCCGGCGCTCGTTCTGGGAGAGGTGGCCCTTCTCATCGCTCTGGCCCTCTCTGGCGGGCCTGGCAAGGGCCCGGAGACGACCGAGGCCGTCCTACTCTTGGCGGTGGCCTGGTGCGTGGGCGACGGTGTGTCAGCGCGACGCGCCTACTTATCCGAGCAGACGGAGCGAGACCGGGCAACCGAAGCCGACAGAGCCAGGCAGGCTGTCCGAGACGAGAGGGTCCGGATCGCACGCGACTTGCACGACGTTATCGCCCACAGCCTGGCCGTGATCACCGTGCAAGCCGGCGCCGGTCGCCGGCTGATGGCTAAACGGCCCGAGCAAGCCGCCATTGCGCTTGAGTCCATCGAGGCCACCGGGCGCAGTGCCCAAGACGAGCTCCAAGTAGTCCTCGGGCTCCTGCGGGAAGAGGTCGGCTCGCCCTCCGGCCTCGCCCCGGTGCCTGGCCTGGTCGACCTGGGACAGCTGGTCGATACGGTCCGGGCGGCCGGGACCGCCGTGGAGTTCCACGCTTCAGGGACGGATCGCCCCATTTCGGCCGCACTAGAGCTGTCGGTTTACCGCGTCGTGCAGGAGGCTCTCACCAACGTGGTCAAGCATGCGCCGGGGGCCAGTGCGACGGTGGACATTTCCGTGTCGGAGGGCGAAGTCAATATCGAGGTCGGTGACGACGGAGGGGCGCCCACCGGTCAGTTGAGGCCGTCACCCTCGGGACAGCCGGCCCAGCTCGGCGCCCGACATGGCATCGTGGGAATGCAAGAACGGGTTGGTGCCTTCGGAGGCTCCCTGATGGCCGGGCCACTCCCCGGGCACGGGTTCCGGGTCAGTGCTCGCGTCCCCCTCCCCTTTGGCCCGTGAGCATCCGGGTCCTTGTCGTCGACGACCAGGAACTGTTGCGCAGCGCGTTCAGGGCTGTCATCGACGCCGAGGACGACATGGAAGTGGTCGGAGCAGCCGCCGATGGTGCCGAGGCTGTAGGGCTGGTTGCCACTACCTCGCCTGACGTCGTCGTTATGGACGTACGCATGCCCGTTATGGACGGGATCGAGGCGACGCGTCGGATAACTTCGTCGCGCCCCGGCCAGCCGCCGCGTGTGCTCGTGCTCACTACTTTCGACCTGGATGAGTACGTCTTCGAGGCCATGAGGGCCGGTGCGAGCGGGTTTGTCCTGAAGAGCCGTCCGCTCGAAGAGCTCCTCAACGGGATACGGGTCGTCGCTGCCGGCGAGGCCCTGCTCGCCCCGAGCGTCACCCGTCGCCTGATCGCCTATTTCGGCCGCCAAAGAGGGCCATCGCCGAAGTACCGGAGTGACCTTGACCAGCTCACCGAACGCGAGCGGGAGGTGCTACTGCTCGTCGCCCAGGGTCTTTCCAATGCTGAGCTGGCCCAAGTCCTAAATGTGAGCGTGCCCACGGCGAAGACCCATGTAAGCAGGGCCCTGTCCAAGTTGGGCGCCCGTGACCGCGTCCAATTGGTAGTGATCGCCTACGAGTCCGGCCTGGTCGGGACGGGCTGAACCCGAGCCGCACCTGGTCGCCTCGGCGTGGCGGGAGGACCAGGTCAACCTTGGGACGACGGCCCGTCGTTCTGGGAGATGAGCCGAAATCTGTTCTCCGGCCTGACGACGGATGCCTAGCAACCAGCGATCATGAGGGAGTGGAAGACCCAACCCAGAAAGTGAGGGCCCCGTGCCCGACTTCAAACGGCTCTACCGTCCCCGGACTACCTCGCACCGACCGCTGAGCACCGTGGGTGCCGGAAGCATCATCGCAGCGCTAGCCGCTGTCGCTTGGTACAGCCCGTCCGTGGGCACTATGGCCGCTTCCGCCTCCGCCGACCCGCCCGCAGGCTCCACCACCGCCGATTGCTACTCGGCGACCACCTGCTATACCCCTCACCAGCTCGAAGTGGCGTACGGCATCCTGCCCTTGCTCGACCACGGCACGAACGGCGCCGGGGAATCTGTGGTGCTGCCGGAGCTGGCCGAGCCCCAGTTCCCGCTCCCGGTTAGCGACATCCGCCAGGACATGGCCGCGTTCGACAAGCTGTTCCAGCTTCCAACGGCGCACATCCGGGTTGTGACCACCCTCGCCCCCTCTGCATCGCCGTGGTTGGCGAACGGCGAGGAGGTGCTGGACACCCAAGTGGTACACGCCATTGCCCCCGGCGCCGCCATCGTTGAGGTCCTCGTCAATGGGAACTCCCTCGAAAACGCCGCCAGCGCGGTGGCAGCGTCGGTAGCTGCGGTGCGCCTCGGCAGCTCACTTGGTGGCGTTATCTCGATCAGTGCCGCCGGCCAGACCGGCGGGGAGAACTGCGACAACCACGCCGAGGTGGCCGCTCTCCATGCCGCATTTCAGTTCGCCGCAGCTCACCACGTAACGGTGGTCGCTGCATCTGGTGACATCGGTGCCGCTGGTGAGCCCTGCCAGGTATATAAGGGCCTGATCGGCGGAGCATTTCCTCCGGTCAAGGAAGTCAACCTGCCCGCTTCGGACCCGCTGGTACTGGGCGCCGGTGGCACCAGTCTGACGGCCAGCCACGCCACGGGCGCCTATATCAGCGAGAGCGCATGGGGCCTGCCCTACGGGAGCCCGGGAACGCAGTTCCAGGCGTCGGGCGGTGGGACCAGCCATGTTTTCTCCCGGCCCAGTTACCAAAACGGCGTCACTGGGACCGCCGGGTACCGAGGCGTGCCCGATGTGGCCGCTGACGCCTCCCCGCATGACGGTATGGCCCTGGTATTAGCAGCAGGCGGCGGCAAGTACGTTGTCCGCAACAGTGGCGGGACGAGCACGTCGGCTCCCATTTGGGCCGGGACAATTGCCTTGGCCGACCAGTATTCCGGTCGCCACCTAGGTTTTGTGAACGCCGGTATTTACCGCATCGGCCGGAGCTCCCAATATAAGCGGGCCTTTCACGACGTCACCACGGGGGACAATTCCGTTAGCTTCCCGCCGAAGACGCTGATCGGCAACCAGGCCCACCCCGGCTGGGACGCAGTGACTGGATGGGGTAGCCCGGATGCGGCCGTACTGGTCCCGCTCCTGGAGCACGACGTTCACTCCGACGACGCTGTCGGGCTGTAGGTTACGCCGCCAACGGCCACGCTCTGAACATAGCGCGCCGCCAAGGGCGTCCGCTCAAGGACCTGTCCCTGGGAGCTGTCAAGAGCCGTCGCGGAGGTCGCTTAAGCGCTCGCGCCTGAAGCGGACGTCGTCGAAGGCGACGACGCAGCCGTCACCGGTCGGCGACTGTGCCTCGAAGCCGATCGCCGCTGGCCCCGTGGGCCCGTCGATGCTGAAGAAGCGGACCATCCGCCAGGCCTTGCCGTCGAGGGAGGCGTGGTAGGCGAAGGCGTGGCTCACCCGGGAGACCCGCAGCCATACCGTCCGGCCGTCGACGACGAACGCGTTGGCGTCGTCGGAAACGCCGCGTGTTACCACCGAGACGACCATCGGCTCGCCGGCGGGGGAAAACTCAAAGCAAAGCTTGCCCCAATGGCGGTCGTCGACCCAAACCAAGAGCACGCCGGCGTCGTAGGCCGAGGCGAACTCCACGGTGACGCGGGCGCTGAACTGGAAGTCACCGTCGGGGGGGATGCCGAGCAGGGTCGCCGCGTTGAGCATCGACTCGGCGTTGAGCTGAGTGCCCGCTCCTGGGTCTATGAAGATGTCGCTGTGGGGGAGCGCCGAGGCTGTCACCGTGGCGGGCGTCTCTGAGATCTTCCACGCCGCGTCGGACGACGGCGAGAGGCTGAAGGGCAGGCCCGGCACGGGCCAAGCGGTGGTCATGTCGTCTCCGTCTGTCGTCGGGTCATGGCGCTGTGCCCTCGGGCCCTGAGATGGCCTTATAGGCTGTGGAGTGAATCAAACTACATGGAACCAGATGACCATTTCGAGCCTGACCGGAAGTTCTTAGCCTCGTCAGGACCAAAGGCCCTGGTCAGCGGGAGCCATCCGGGCCACGCTGGCTTGGAGGTGTTGGGGATGAAGGCCGCCGTCGTTTACGAGAGCATGTTCGGGAACACGAAGATGATCGCTGAGGCGGTTGCTGACGGGCTCGCCCAGTCGGGCGCGGCACTCGATGTGGTTGTCAGACCAGTGACTGAGGCCATGCCCGAAGACCTTGTGGGCCTCGACTTCCTCGTTGTCGGAGGCCCAACTCATTTGCGCCGGATGACCTCTCGCCGGACCCGTGAGATGCGTGTCGGCTCCCGAGCCACCTCGTCGTCGAGGAGTAGCAATGACTCTGAAGAGTGGGCCCAAGTGGCAGCGACGGGCGTGCGTGAGTGGCTGGCCAGCATCTCCGATGTCGCAACAACCAAGCGAGCCGCCGTGTTCGACACCCGCCTACGTTATTTTCCAGCAGACGGTGCTGCCCCGCTGATCGCGCGCTGTCTTCGCGCTCGTGGGTACCGGGTTGAGGCGGTACCCCGCGGTTTCTTGGTCGAGAGCGCGCTAGGGCCCATAGTGAAGGGCGAGACCGAGCGGGCAAAGGTATGGGGAATGGCACTGGGCGACCAGCTCCTGGCGCCGTGCACGTGCCGAGGCGACGCTGCTCCACCGCGCGTGGGCCGCAGTTTTCGGATGTCACTTGGCCAGGCCCGTTGGGGGATTGCCCCGTAAGCAGCGGTGCTGGCTAGTTGCCCCCTTTCACCATGGCTTGACCTTGCCGAGGCGGCTGACGCCGAAGAGTATGCCAAATGCTACGGCGAGTTGGACCAGCGCCAGCACCATCGCTTGTTCGTGCGAACCGAAGAAGACGGCGTTGTAAAGCGCGATCGGCATAGTCGTTGCTATTGGCACCGATCCCGCGACGATCATGGTCGCTCCGAAGTCCCCCAAGGCCCGGCCGAATGCCATCACGACACCGGCGACGACGCCACGCCGCGCCAGCGGCAATGTGACGAGCAGCGCGATCCGCCATTGAGGCAGCCCCATAGCCCGAGCGGCCTGCTCGAAGCGCGGGTCGACACCGGAGATCGCGGCTCGTGAAAAGCGCAGGCAGTAGGGGAACGACTCGACGATCTGTGCCACGACGATCCCGGTGAACGTGAAGGTGAGCGGGTGGCCGAAGAGGCGCACCTCAGCGCTGCGGATGGGCCCGGGACCTCCCAATTGTGTGAGGAGGTACCACCCGACGACGGTGGGCGGGAGCGCCATGGGCAGGCTGAACACGGTCTCGATAGCGCCTCGCCCAGGAAAACAGCCTTTGGCGAGAAGGAACCCGAGCGCGCACCCGACGACCGCCACGACGAGCGTCGCCTCGAGGGCGGCATGCAGGGAGACCGATAGTGGGCCCCAGACCCAGGGCGGTATACCGAGCGCGTTCAGCCACGAGTGCGGGACCAGTCCGTTCACGCTCGTCCGGTGCTCTCCGGTGCCCCCGACGCAGGTCCCGGGCATACGGGACGGTCGACGACGCGGGCCCCGGTCACCCGCCCGTGGTTGTAGCCGATAATGACGTCACCGAGCTCCTCGGCTTCCTCGGCATCGTGGGTCACCAGCACCGCCGGGACGCTCGACGAAATGATCACCCCTCGGATAAGTTCCCTCAGCTCACGGCGCACCTCGGCGTCGAGGGCTGAGAGCGGCTCGTCGAGCAAGATCAGTGCCGGGTCGCCGGCGAGCCCGCGGGCCAGGGCCACTCGTTGGCGTTGGCCACCCGACAGAGATCCCGGTCGGCGGTCGGCCAATCCTTCCGCTCCGACCCGTTCGAGCCAAGAGCGAGCGACGGCGCGTCGTGCCCGGCGCCCCCTGGTCTGACGGACGGCGAGGGCCACGTTGTCGATAACCGAGCGGTGGGGCAGCAGTAGACCGTCCTGGAAGACCATGCCGACGCGACGCTTTTGGGTGCTGACGTAGGTACGGCGGGAACAGTCCGTTACGACGTGACCGTTGATGGTGATGGTGCCGCTATCGGGACGGATGAGGCCTGCGATCAGCGCCAGGGTCAACGACTTCCCGGCTCCTGATGGGCCGAACAGTACCGACATCCCTGACTCCACGGTGAACGCAACGTCGAGGTTGAACTCGCCGATCTGACGAGCGACCGCAAGCTCAAGCGCGGCCGTCATGACCGGCTCCGACCGAGCAGGCCGACGCCGGTCATAGCGATGATGGCCATCAAGACGAGGATCAGCAACATCGTGTCCCGCTCGGGGGTGGTGAAGGAGTCGAGGATGGCGAGCGACATCGTGCGAGTCCTGCCGTTGATGTCCCCACCGATCATGAGCGTGGCCCCGTACTCGCCGAGGGCACGTGCGCACCCGATCGTGAGCCCGGCGGCGGTCCCGCGTCGAGCAAGCGGAAGTGTGACCTGTAAGGCGACTCGCCAGTTGGGCAGGCCCATCGTCCGCGCCGCCTGCTCGAGCGCTGGGTCGACCCCTGCTATGGCCGAGCGCGCGGCCCGCAAGCAAAACGGGTACGCGGCCACCGCCGCGGCAATTATGCACCCCCAGACGTTGTAGACGAACACGTGGCCGGTCACACGGGTCAAGAACCCTCCGACCTGGGTGCCCGGGGAGAGCACTTCGAGCAGGTAGTAGCCAATGACCGTAGGCGGGAGGATGATGGGAAGGCTCCCGACCGTTTCGAGCACGTCCCGTCCCGGGAAGTGGCCCTTCGCAAGCATGTACCCTGAGGCGACGCCCGTGACCCCGGCGATCACAATTGCCGCGGATGCGACGCGCAGCGAAAGGAAAAAAGGCCCAGAAACGATGTCCCAGTAGGCGATGTAACGGGCCAGGAGATGAGCGGCACCGAACCCGAGCCCAAAGCCCACCAGCACGACGACTGAGATGACGACGGCCCTTTTCCTCTTGTCGAGGGCCGGCGCGGCTTTGGGCTCCCGCTCCACTAGCGGATGTTGTGTGTCAGCTAACTGATGGGGTCATATCCGAAGGCGGCTAGTACCGCCTGCCCCTTGGAGGAAAGCAAGTACTGGATGAACGCAAGGGCGGCTTTACCGTCGGGGCTGGTGAGGTCCGTTGCTGCGCTCTGAGCTTGGTCGTCGTTCTCGACGACCACCCATTGCCTGATCGGTTGGTAGTACCCGTGCTCGCCTACAAGGGTCTTTGGGCTATCGGCGCCGTCCTTCCCGAAGGTCCCGGAGCTGATGTCGGCCGCCACATTGTCGTGCATACCGGCAACGTAGTTTCTATCCGTGCAAGGCTCAGCGCTGGCGATGTTGGTCTTCCAGCCGTTCGACACGGTGGCGTCGGAGACGTCCGCCACGCCGCACGCGGGCACCTCTGCCCAAAAGTCGGTGTCGTTACCTGCGGGAGAGACCTCGAACGACTTCGGCAGGAGCGCGATCTGCGAGGTGCCGGCGACGACGCTGTCCTGGGTGTAGGTCACGTTATCGCCGAAAATGACCGGCAGCGAGGGATCGGAATAGTTCCCGTTCCCGTTCTGGCCTCCCGACGAGGGGCTCGTGGTGTTGTAGTTGTCCAAGCTGGAGCCCTTGCCTGTTATGCGGTCGATCTCCGCGCAGGCCTGGTCCGAGGCCTTCGCACCCAGGGCCTTGTCGGCGTTGGCGTGGTAGTACTGGGTGGCCGCTACGTAGAGAGCCTCCATGCCAGCGAGCCCGTAGGGCGCGTTCGGCGCCACCGGCGACGGCCCGCAGCCAGTGTCTGCGAAGGTCCAGCCGTTCTTCGGGTCGGCAATGGCAAGGTACCCACCGGTGTTATGAGCGGCTGTGCCCCCGTAGGACTTTTTTGTATGGGCGAGCAGGTCGCTCCAAACCTGAGCCATGGTGTACGGCGCCTCTTTTGTGCCAGTCTTGGTGAAATAGCCGCCAACAGGCTTCGCACAGGCGGGAGCGCCTTGTGCCGGCGCCAACGTCTTCCCACCGCTCCTGCAGGAGACGATCACCAGGCGCCCGGTGGTGTACTGGGCGCGGGTGGCCCCGATACCAGGACAAGCCATGCCGTTGTTGTTACCACCATTTGGGGCGGAGTACGCGGTCGAATGCGAATCGATGCACTTGCCCACGGTGTTCTTCGGCACCGCCCCCGGGTTCGATGCCGCGGGAGAGCCGTAAGGGACCGTGTTGTCGACGTTGGCCTCGTCAGCCGATGCGAACAATGCGTCGCCGGCCGGCGAGTTGCCGGTGCCGTCCGATGCGTAATCCGCGCCGCCGTCGATCACTCCGGCGAGGTGGCCCGACCCCCCGAAACTGAATGTGACGCTGTTGCCGCCGTTGGCGGTCTGAACGAAGTTCTGGGTCATGAAGTCGAACGCCGGTTCGGTGTTCGACGCGGCCAGGAACGTTGTGCCGGTTGACTGGGCCGACGCCGGACCGGCACCAACCCCTACTGCACCAGGCAGGACGGCTACAACCAGCCACGATGCACATACGAGCCTGGGCAATGAGAGCTTCTTGGACAACCGAGTGCCCCCTTTCCGTGTGCGGCCAGACGTGTACAAAGAGACGTCGGATCGCCCTGAGCTTAGGTACCATCCTTGCTTTGGTCAAGGCAGACTTGCTCTGGTCAAGACAGCCCTTCTGACGTTAAGGCAGCTCTGAGGGTCCCCGGCTGGCTGCGAGCGGGGCTGGGAGCCCGGGTGGGTGAAGGGCCAACGCCCACGACCGAGCGGTCTAGCGGCTGTGGTCGGACGGCGTTCCCGCGCCCGGTGGAGCCTGTCCGGGGCGTCGCTTCAGCCCGCCGGCGATTGGTAAGCAGGGGAGCCAATAACGATTGTACCGCAGCCCGTCCCGGGTATGTACACAACGGAATTGTAGACGGGCTTGTGCGCGAGAAGCCCTTCATCCTCAAGCGTTGAAAGCGACGCGTACTTGCCGTACTTGGAACAGCTCGCCTTCTCCGCCCGCATAATTATCGCGCTCTCGGATGCGATGGCGCCGGTCGTCCCTTTGTTTGTGGTGGCCCCCGCCAGCACGTAGACCGCGAAACCCGTGATGAAAGAAAGTACGAGCAAAAAGCCAAGAAGGTGGCCAAATGAGAGTTTGTGGGACATCAAAACGTTTCCTCTCAACCACGCGCTGGCGTAAAGGACCAAAGATACCATCCGGGGCCCTTTATGACCCGGGCCCCCTGTAGTGGGGGATGGCCTCACCGCTTGCCGTCCCGCGCTTACCTGGGGACCGGCCGCGTCCGCACGGTCTCCCGGCGTTCGTGGCATCCTGAACAGATGGACGTCCGGGTCAGCTCGACTAGCCGGATAGACGACCGCTTCCGCCTTGCCCGGCTCGGTCGGGGTCTGTCCCAGGCCGCCCTCGCCGAGCGAGCGGGTGTCACCCGCCAGACGATCTCCGGGATCGAAGCCGGGCGTTGGTTGCCATCGCTCGACGTCGCTCTCGTCGTGGCGGCCGCCCTGGGCTCGAGTGTCGAGGAACTGTTCGGCAAGGCTCCCAACTTCGCCCCGGCAGAAGCACGGCTCGCCTTTGGCGCGCAGAAGAGCGCCCGGCTTCTGCTCGCGGACATCGACGGCGAGCAGGTGGCGTTCCCCCTCGAGGGCGACCATGTCTTGGTCCCCGGGTTCCGCCCTGCCCTGGCCGAGGCGGACACCACTGAGGGCTCGGCGGCGGGCTCGTCCGTGGCGGCCCGACGTTTCGTGGCACCCGCGCCCGTTCTTGTGATCGCCGGGTGTGACCCGGCTTTGGCCCTGTTGACCGGGCCCTTGCAGCGGCACCGCCCGCCGGTCAGCCTGGTGTGGTGGAACTGCTCCAACTCCACTGGCGTTGAGCTCGTCGACGCTGGTCTCAGTCACGTGTCGGCGGTCCATCGCCGTAGCGACCAAAAGCGCGGACGTTCGGCCGCGCACGAGGTCGTCGGCTTCGCCGCGTGGCGGGAGGGACTGGTCGTGTCGCCCCGTTATGCCGCCCGGGTGCAGGGGCTGGCGGACGCCCTGGAGCTCGGCCTACGGGTAGCCAACCGCGAACCAGGCTCCGAGGCTCGGCGGCTGCTCGATGATGCTCTTGTCCAACTCGGTGTGGAGGGCAAGACCGTGGCCGGCTACGACAGCTCCTGCACCGCGCACCTATTGGTGACCTCGGCTATCGCGGCCGGCCTGGCCGATGTCGGTGTGGCCAGCGAGCCGGCGGCGCTCGCTTACGGCCTGGGCTTTGTCCCCTGGCAGGAGGAGACTTGCGAGTTGTGGATCCCGGGCTCCCAGCTTGGCACCCCTGAGGTCCGCGCCCTGCTAAACGTCATGGCCGGAAGCGAGCTGCGCGCTCAGCTGGGGGCCATCGCTGGTTACGACGCCACCCCGTGTGGGACGGTGGTCGGATGACCTCCAATATCACTCGACCATGGAGGCGCACTTTGGCCTGGGGGCGCGAACGTGAGGGCCCTATTGAGGGACAAGGGCCCTATAGAGGGACAAGGGCCCTACCCTGGCGGTCGGGCCGCCGGCCGAGCTGAAGGACAAGAGAGGAAGCGTGGGGTTCACAAGGGGGTTCCACAATCGGCGCCAAGAGCCCCGCGATCCCCGTCTGCCTCCGGGCCAGTACGACACCGGCTCGTTATGGCCAGTGCTAACGGCCGAGGTGACGCCGAAGATCTCCACCGCGTCATGGGCATTTTCTGTTGAGGGCTTAGTCGAACGTCCGACCATTTGGACCTGGGACGAGATCCAAGCCTTGCCCCCATCGAGCTACGAGGGCGACATCCACTGCGTCACAACGTGGTCCAAGCTCGGTGTGACCTTCAAGGGTGTCTCGGTCGACACCCTGCTGGCCACGGCAGTACCCTTACCCGTAGCAACTCACGCCCTGGCTTTTTGTTATACCGCCCAGTCCAGCACGGTCCCCCCCATTGCCTACACCACTAACTTCCAGCTGGACGACCTCAGCGGAGGCAAGGCTTGGGTGGCCTGGGAGTACGGAGGCCAGCCCCTTCCCATCGATCACGGGGGACCGGCCCGGCTCCTGGTCCCGCACCTGTACTTCTGGAAAAGCGCAAAGTGGGTGGCGGGGCTTCGCCTCCTGGACCACGACCAACCCGGCTTCTGGGAACGCAACGGTTACCACAACCGCGGCGACCCCTGGGTCGAACAGCGTTACGACGGCGATTGACCGTTTACGAGCCCGACGGCGGCCACAGCGCTGGAGAGACGTGGCTTGACTCCAGCCGGCCATCGATGCTAACGATAACACGCAGGATGCCCTGTGGAACTGCCGCATCGGGATGGTGAATAAATGCTCGATCTGAAGCCCCGTGCTTACGTCCCCGACCCTTGTTACCCCCCTAGTGGGGGGGCCGTCGGTTATGGCTGGGACGAGGTGGCGGCCCGGGCCGGCGACCATGTGGCCGTGGTGGCGATCGACGGCCCGGTGGTCGCTCGCTGGGAGGAGCTTTGCGCCGGGTTGGCCGGTGCCTTGTCGCGTCGAGGGCGCAAGGCCCGGTTCCTCACCTCGACGCGGTGGCTGCTGCCCTGGGAGAGGGTACAAGAAACAACCTCATCGTACGAACTGCGCGATGACCCCGACTTCGATCATCTGGCCTCGGGACGCCTGGCTGATCTTTTCCGGGCCGAGCGTCACGTTGAGGTGCCTGAGGGCGAGCTCCTGGTGGTCTGCGGCCCTGGCGCCGCTCTGGTCCCGCACGACGTCCTGTGGTACGCCGATTTGCCAAAGCGCTACGCCGAGGCTGCGATTTTGGCCGGTGGCCTCAATCTCGGGCAACGGGGAGGGACCGGGGCCGGGACCACGAAACGGCTGTTTTTCATAGACTGGCCGCTACTCGACCGGCACCGCGACGAGGTCGCGGCCGATATAGACCTGTGGTTGGACATGCAGCAGTCATCCGGCCCGGCCTTTCTTGACGGCGCCACCTTGAGGGCCACGCTGGCCGACCTGGCTGGTCGTCCTTTCCGTTCCCGTCCTACTTTCAACACCACGACCTGGGGCGGTCACTGGGGGCAGGAAATCCTCGGTCATAATCGCGACCAGGCCAACAGTGCCCTGGGCTACGAGCTGATAGCCCCCGAGGCCGGCGTGCTCGTAGGCACGCCCGGTGGCCCCAAGGTGGAAGTACCTTTCCAACTGATCGTGGCGGCTCACCCGAGCGAGATGCTGGGGCGCGGCGTGCACGATGTGTTCGGTACTTCTTTCCCGGTCCGTTTCGATTACCTCGACACCCTCGGTGGGGGCAATCTGTCAGTCCACTGCCATCCCCGGGAGCGCTATATGCGCGAGGTGTTCGGCTGGCCTTATACCCAGCACGAGTCCTATTACATGATGGTGGGCGGGGAAAAAGCCAACGTTTTCCTGGGGTTACGCGAGGACGCCGACGTCGACAAGTTCCACCGGGAGGCGGAGGAGGCTTATCACGAGGGCTCGCCGATGGACATCGAGCAATACGTGCCCAAGTTCGCGGCCACGCCGCACCAGCTCTTCCTCATTCCCGGCGGGACGCCCCACGGCAGCGGCGAGGGCAACGTGGTGCTGGAGATCAGCGCCACGCCCTACCTCTACTCGTTGCGTTTTTATGATTGGCTGCGCCGCAACGGCGACGGCGAGCTACGGCCGGTGCACGTAGAGCACGCGTTCCGCAACCTGGATGGCGACCGGAGAGGCGCGGCGGTGCAGCGCGACCTGGTGCCCTGCCCTCGTGCGCTGCGCCACGGCGAGGGATGGGACGAGGTCGTGCTGGGGGAGCTGGCCGAGATGTTTTTCGAAGTCCGCCGGCTGGAGATCAATGCGGGTACGACGGCGCAGGACGCTACCACTTCGTCGTTCCATGTGCTGAACGTGGTCGAGGGCGACGGCGTGCTGGTCGAACCGGCTTACGGGGATGCCCATTCCCTGGTTTACGCCGAAACCATGGTGGTACCGGCCTCCGTCGGCCCCTACCGGCTGCGGCCTCTCGGCCCCAGGTCGGTGAAGATCGTCAAGGCGTTGGTGCGGTGACGGGCGGCGGGGGCACCGGTCCGGCCCTGGTGCCCGTCATGGACGTCGGTGGCACGCACGTGACGGCCGCGCTCGTCGACCTAGGCGCCGGTGCCGTTATCGGCAGCACCGTGCGGCGGCGTGCCCTGCGGCCCTCGGCTCCGGCGGGAGAACTGTTGGAGAGCATCCTGGGCTGCGGCCAGGCGCTTGCCGCGCCGGCCCGGGCGTCCTGGGGCGTAGCCGTCCCCGGGCCGTTCGATTACGACAGAGGGGTAGCCCTTTTCGCCGGCGTGGGCAAGTTCGAATCGCTCTACGGCACTGATGTCGGCCAGGAGCTGCGGGCCGGGTTGCCGGGACCGCCGGGGTCGGTAAGGTTCCTCAATGATGCAGATGCCTTTTTGTTGGGGGAGTGGCTGTTCGGGGCGGCCGACGGGCACGACCCGTGTGCCGCCATCACCCTGGGCACCGGCGTCGGATCGGCGTTCCTCTCCGGTGGCGTGGTCCGCCAGGACGGCCCGGGCGTGCCCCCTGAAGGGAGGGTCGACCTGCTCCGGATCGACGGGCAGCCCCTCGAAGACGTCGTTTCCACCCGGGCGATCGAGCGTGGCTACGAGCGCATCAGCGGTGTCAACCCACAAGGTGCGGCCCATGTCGCCGGCCTCGCCCGCGGCGGGGACGCGATTGCCGCCGGCGTGCTGCAGTCGGCGTTCGAAGCTCTGGGAAAGGCGCTGTCGCCGTGGCTCGAAGAGTTCGGGGCCGAGGCGCTGGTGGTCGGCGGCTCCATGACCGGGTCATGGGATCTCATAGGACCGGCGCTCGTCGGCGGGATCGGGGCTGCCATGGCCGACGGGGGCAAGGGGCTGAGCGTACTGGTAGCCGCCCACCCCGAGCACGCCGCCCTTCTCGGCGCCGGGGCCTACGCCGGCGGCCGGTCGGGCGTAGCCCGGGCTACGCCGGCGCGGACGGTTAGCCCGCCAACGCCGCCTGGGGCCCCATGACGGCGACACCGCTCCGGGCCAAGCGGGCCGTACCTACGATGCGCGATGTGGCCGCGCTGGCGGGCGTCAGCACCATGACCGTGTCCCGGACCCTGCACGATGACCCGCGCATAACCGACGAGACCAAGCAACGGGTGCGGGTTGCCCTCAGCGAGCTCCGGTACGTGAGGAACGACACCGCCCGCAACCTCCGCATCGGTAGGGGAGCCGGAGCCGTGGGCCTGGTGGTCGGTAACCTGGCGAACCCGTTCTATTCGCAGCTGGCCCTGGGGATCGGGGAGGTCGTCGAGCAATATGGCCTGACCGTCATGCTGGTCCACGCCAGCGGCGACCACAACCGGGAAGTGCGCCTTGTAGCCGACCTGTTGAGCCGGCGCGTCGAGGGTATCGTCATTGCCCCGGAGGGCGATGACCACCGCCACCTCGGCCCCGGGCCGATGCACGGCACGCCGGTGGTGTTCGTGGCCCGGCCGCCGTCGGGGATATCCGCCGACTGTGTCCTGGTGGACGACTTCGCCGGGACCAAGGACGCGACCGGACGGCTGATCGCCCGCGGGCATACCAACATCGCTTTTGTCGGCTTGCCGCCGACGGTTTGGTCGGGCGCCGAGCGCTTCCGGGGCTTCGCGGCGGCTATGGCCGACGCACAGCTGCGCCTCAATAAGCGTTATGTCCGCTACCAGCAGAGCGATGTGATGGCGGCTGAGCGCACGGTACGTTCCCTACTCTCGTTGGCCAAGCCGCCCACGGCTCTGTTCGCGGCCAACAACCGAAACATGATCGGGGCGCTGAGAGCGGCCAGCGACGCCGGGCCGCCCATAGCCCTGGCCGGTTTCGACGCTTTCGAGCTGGCGGACATGCTCGGCCTGCCCCTCATCGTGGTCTCCTACGACGCCGTCGACCTGGGCCGCCAGGCCGCCCGCCTACTGCTCGAGCGGGTCAATGCCGACGGCGCCAAACTGCCCGCCCGCCGGGTGATAGTGCCTACCTGGGTGGCGGAGTACGGGCCCCCCGGGGGCCAGTACCACCTCTTACACTTGCCTCGGCTCAGCCGCGACTAAAGGAGGGCTGAACGTTGATGACGTCACGGGAGCGGGTACAGGCGGCGCTGGAGCACCAGGAACCAGATAAGGTGCCCCTTGATTTGGGCGGCAGCCATCAGACAGGCATGCATGTGGACTCCGTCTACAAGCTTCGCCAGGCGCTGCAACTAGATCCGCCCGGTACGCCGGTAAAAATAGAAGACCCGTACCAGTTACTGGGCGAGATCGGACCGGATCTGCTCGACGCTCTTGGCGGCGACGTGGTGCCGCTCCGAAAGCCCGGCACGATTTTTGGCTATAAGAACGAGGGTTGGAAAAGCTGGACCACATTCGGTGGGACTCCTGTTCTGGTGCCCCAAGGCTTTAACACCGAACCCGAGCCCAGCGGCGACATACTCGCCTACCCGGGCGGCGACAAGACCGCGCCGCCCTGTGCGCGCATGCCCCACGGCGGTTTCTACTTCGACGCGTTGACGCGCCAGGATCCCATCGATGACGACAACTTGCACGTCGAAGAGAACCTCGAGCAGTTTGGCCCAATATCGGACGAGGACCTGGCCTACTTGAAGGCTGAGCTGGAGCGGCAGGGGGCAACCGGAAAAGCCGTCCTGGCTGGGTTCGGCGGCACCGGGTTTGGTGACATCGGTCGGCTCCCGGGTATGGAGCTCAGGCATCCCAGGGGAATTCGGGCTATCGAGGAGTGGTACGTGAGCCTGAGCCTTCGGCGCGGTTACATCTACGAGGTCTTTGAGCGGCAGTGTGAGATCGCCCTACAGAACCTGGAGAAGATCCATGCCGTGGTGGGTGATGGGGTGCAAGTAGTCAACGTGACCGGGACCGACTTTGGAGCGCAACAAGGACCGTTCATCTCCCCGAACACATATCGCACGCTGTTCAAGCCCTTTCATGCCAAGGTCAATGATTGGATCCACACGCACACCAAGTGGAAGAGCTTCATCCATTCCTGCGGGTCCATGTGGCGTCTTTTGGACGATATCGTGGACGCCGGGTTTGAGTGCCTGAACCCAGTACAGACGTCGGCCGCAGATATGGGCCCTGGAGCTCTAAAGGCCAGGTACGGGAGCCGGCTTGTCTTCTGGGGAGGAGGGATCGATACTCAGAGGGTGCTGCCGTTCGGTACGCCGGAGGAAGTGCGGGCGATGGTCCAAGAACGGATGCGCATCTTTGGTCCGGGGGGAGGTTTTGTCTTCAACCCCGTCCACAACGTGCAGGCTGGCATACCGACCGCTAACTTGCTGGCGCTCTTCGACGCGATCAACACCTACCGCAGCTATCCTATCGGATAATCCCTTTTGCCTGAACGGCACTTCGCCCCTTCACAACTCAGGCCTAGACAAACGGGGTGCACCGGGGGCCGGTGGCCGGCAGACCACAATTTCGAGGTCGCCGCTAGCTCGAGCCGGTCCGGCCGCATAGGGCATCAGCAAAGTGGCGCCGCGCTCTACAGCAACCCGGCGGGCGGGGAAGCCACCCTCAAGATTGCCTGAGCCGGCAACCACCACGAGCACCGCGTAGCCCTCGCCGATCTCCCCGCCAGATCGTGCGAGTACTCTCTCCGCCCGGAAGAAGGGGTCTGCCGCTGGCGGCAGAAGAGAGCCTTCGGCCCCTAGCGCTCGGCCACTGAGCTTCTCGACTCGGTCCATGCTCCAAGCCTCTCGGTCCACGCAACTGAGCGCAAGGTCGAACCCGAGCCCCAAGTCTCCTCCGTTCGAGGCTCGGCGCTCAAGGGCGATGGTGAAGTCAGAGGGTTCCTGGAGCTCTATGACAAGGATTCCCGGGCCGATCGCGTGGGGTACGCCCGCGGGCACGAGAAGGACCGAACCGGTCTGAACGGGGACGACGTGAAGAGCCGAAAGCATCTCGCTCAGTCGCTGCTCGGCTACCCAGGTGCCCAGTTCGTGCCTCTCTACCGAGCGATGGAAGGCCAGGTACACCTGCGCACGCGGCTCTGCGTCAACGACCAACCAGGCCTCAGTCTTCCCGTGCGCGCAACCAAGGTGAGCTCGGGCAAAGTCCCGGTTGGGATGGCAATGCACAATTAGTCGCTCGGCGGCGTCAAGAAGCTTCACGAGCAGTCCCGGGTCGCTGCCGTAGGTGGCGACGTGCTCGGGCCCGAGATAGGCCTCCGGGTCGAGAGCGATGGCATCTCTCAGCAGCCGTCCGTCGGGAAGCCGGCTGAGGCCACTCGACGTCTCTTGCCACCGGGTCGTTACTGAGGCGACCCAGTCCTCGGGCTCGGGCGCCGCCCCGGGGTCGGCCCCTCGCAGACGTGCGGACATCCCGCCGCCCGGATAGGCGTGAGCCGGGTAATTTGCACCAAGCACAATCGGGTCAAGCGAAATAGCACCCACCCCTCTCATTGCACTAGCACCTCGAGCAAGCGGCTGTGTTGCGTCGTCATCATTGCAGGCAACCTCCCTGTGGAGCTAAACCCTCACCATCCCCGTCCAACCAGCGCGTCGGTCTCGTCCCTGTTCGGCATCCCGAGCCACCCTGCTCCTTTTTGCGCCTTGATCGCCGCCGCTGCCGTGGCAAACCGTGCCGCGCCTTGAACACCAAGCCCTCGCGCCAAAGAAAAAGCATAGGCACCATGGAAGACGTCCCCGCACCCGGTGGTATCTCTCGCCCTGATGGCCGGCGCCGTCATTCTCCAGATGCCCTCGTCGGTGAGCCACACGCTCCCCTGTGGCCCTAGTGTCACTCCAAGCGCCGGTTGGCCCAATTTGTCCCGGGCGATAGAAAGCCCGGCGTCCGGCTCAGCCACCCCCGTAAAACCGCTCAGCCCGTCCGCCGAGAAGATCACGTGATCGGCAAGCCAAGCAAGTTTAGTTATGGCCTCCGTTCCGGCGTCCTCGAAGTCCAGTACCCTGGGGATCCCCTTCTCGCTCGCCATCCGAAAAGCGCTGGAAGTACAGCTTGGGTGCACTTGATCAGCCAGTACCGCGCCGGCTCGACCAAGGGATGGCAATCGCCAGGAGCCAGCGCCTTCATCCAGGTTGTTCCCCCGGTAATACCCAAGCCAGCGATGCCCTTCCACGTCCACGAGGACGCACGAGACCGATGTCGACCCTCCATCTGGCACCGGTCCCTCGCCAACCTCTACGCCGCAGTCCCGGAGCATCTCCAGGACGGTCCTGCCCGCCAGGTCATCACCCACAAGACCTGTCCAAACAGCCTGGCCGCCCAACTGTGCGACCGCGACTGCGGCAGTGGCAGCATTCCCGCCACCACCCCACCTCGAGCCCCGAGCAACGTCCTTGCCTTCTCCCGTAGGCAGTGTGGGTACTTCCATCACATGGTCCAGCACGACCGCACCCACGCAGAGCACACGAGCCTCACCACTAGCCTCGCTCATCGCAGCACCGGTCCGCTGGCGCTACCTGAACAGTGCCGCCTAGCACTAATACTACGCGAGGCACTACCCAAAGTATTTGCAACCGTGGCCACGACGTTACAGTATATGAAATAGCTGGTATGTTCTAGCTGTGCGTTGGAGGACCGGTCGCACCCCCCGGGCGCGGCATGTCCGTGAGATGATTGTGATGTCCAGAGCGTCGTGGGGCGGCTGTCCGAGGGGGCTACCTCGGTTGCGGGCCTCGGCTTGACGAACGATGGAGGAAAAGCCCTATGAGCCTCGGTACGAACATACGTTTGGCGCGAGTATTCAGCCACCCTTCGCAGCGTCTATTTTCCGTTGCAGTCGATCATTTTGTGGGGTACCCAGGAACTATGACCCACGGCCTCCGGGACCTTCCGAAGACGCTGGCGGCGGTCGTCCGAGCGGGACCGGACGCGGTGACCATGACAGAAGGAGCTGCCAAAAACTGCTGGGCCCCCTACGCAGGGAAGGTTGCACTCATTATCCAGATGGGCTGTTTCACACCGGATGACCGTGTTCTTGAGGTGCTGGGGAGTGTCCCCGGAGTTGTCCGCCTGGGCGCGGACGCCGTAGCGATGGCAATCGGTGTGCGGGGCCCTCGTGAAGGTGAGTACCTCCGGCTCCTGTCGAACACGGTCACCGAAGCTGAGCGCTACGGTATGCCCGTTATAGCTCACATATACGCGCGGTCCTACGAAGCCGAGCCGGTTATCGTTTCGGACGTGGAGAGCATCGCCTGGGCTGTTAGGTGCGGCATCGAATGCGGTGCGGACGTGATTAAGGTCATCTATCCAGGAGACCCAAGTGCGTTCCGGGAGATCGTTGAGTCCTGCCCAGTCCCGGTCGTCGTGGCTGGCGGCCCGCGGACCGAGACCTTCATGGAGGCTCTCGAGCAAGTCAGGGTTGTGTTGTCCTGCGGTGCGTCGGGCCTGACCGTCGGACGGAACGTCTGGGGACCGAATGTCGACGCCCGTACCGCAGTATCGGCGTACAAGCACGTCGTGCACGACGGTCTCTCACCCAAAGAGGCGATCGAGCTGTCCGAAGACGAAGCAACGATAAGCTGATAGTCCCACCGATAGCCGAAATTTAGTTGGGTTTTTGCCCGGCCAGCTAGGCCCGGGCGACGTGCCCACCGACCGCGTCGAGCATGGCCACGATGTTTTCGGCCGGGACGTCGGCCAAGACGTTGTGCACCTGTTGGAAGACGAAGCCGCCCCCGGGGCTCATTATGTCCACCTGGTGACGGACGTGCTCGCGGATGGCATCGGGGGTCCCGTGAGCCAGCAGCCACTGCGTGTCGCAACCACCGCCCCAAAAGGTTATGTCCCGGCCGAAATCGCGCTTCAGCTCCGTCGCGTCCATCCCTTTGCAGCTGATCTGGACCGGGTTGATGCAATCCAGGCCGGCGTCGATGAGGTCGGCCAACAACGGTCGTACGCCGCCGCAGCAATGGAGCATCACCTTGACGTCGGCCAACTCCTTGGCCCGTTGCCACATGCGCCCGTGGCGGGGTTTGAAGAACTCGCGGTACATGCGGGGCGAGATCTGGGGGCCGGTCTGCATACCGAGGTCGTCGCCGAAAAGGATGATGTCGATATAGGGACCGACCAGGCCGAGGTACTTTTCCAGGTTTTTCAGGTGCCGCTCGGTCAGGCGTTCGAGAAGGTCGTGGGCCCGCTCCGGTTCGGCGGCCAGAAGGGCCAGGAAGTTGTCGTTCCGGTACAGGAACTGCCCGTTTTCCATGAGGTTGCCGCCGAAGAGGCCGATTATCGCCCGGTCGGTGCCTTCCCGCAGGCGGCGGGCGCCTGCGATCATACGGTCGTCGCCGCCCGGGCCTTCTACAAGGGGGCCGGGGGGGGCGGCGATGTTCCACATGCACTCGGTCATCACCTCCTCCAGTCGTCCATGGTCCGCCTCGCCCTCAGCGAAGGGAAAGTAGGTCGACTCGAAGTACAGCGCGCCGTCGGGCATCTGGGCGATGACCCGGCCAGTCGCCGAACGTATGACCCAACCCCGCTCGGTCCGTTCCGGGGCGACCCACACCGGCACCTGGCAGGGGGTCCCATCGGGAAGGGCCCAGTCCGTCCAGTCCGCGTCGTCCAGGGCAAAGCCCCGGCCCAGTTCTATGGTGTCCACGCCGAAGCGGTCGAGCACGTCGTCGTCCAGTACCGCCAGCTGCTGTTGGATGTCGTATACCCTCACCGGCTTGGGGGCCAGGCCGAGGTAGGCCCGCAGGCGCGGGTAGGCGATGGCAGAGATGCCGGAGGACCGGTGACCACCGAGGTCGACCGGTACCCGGTCCGTCTCGCGGTGGTCCAATGCGGCCATTACCCGGTCCCGGCGCTTCATATTTGCTCCTTACTCCTCGGTGTTCCTTCTCTGCTCGGTGTTGGTCCCGTCGCGTCTGTTAGGTCTAGATGGCGGGGGCAAAGCTCAAGTCACCCCCGACGGCGAGCGCTCTGGTCTCACCGGCCTTGAGGCGGACCACGGTCGACCCGTCTTGGACCACCAGGTCGGCCCGGCCGTCCTCGAACACGGTGGCCGAGGCCGCCGTGGCCACCACCAGGTCGGGGAAGCGGACCTTGGTCGTGACCTCCTCCTCTGCCATGTTGTTGAGCCAGAGGAGGAGTTCTTGCCCATCCCGGGACGGCGTGGCCTGCACCAGCCTGACCTCGGCCCGGTCGATCAGGCACAAGCTCCCCGAGGCGGCCAGGCCCCGGCTGGCGGCCGAAGGGACGATGGCGGCGACGAGCGGGGTGCTGACCGAATCTCCCAAGCGCGTCCCCAGTGCGGCGGCGCCGCTCTTCCCAGACGAGGTGCCGGACGAGGTGACGGCGTAACGGAAGCTCATCTCGCCACCCTGCTCGGTCGGGAAGTTGGTGTCCCAGATGTTGTTGAGGGCCCAGGAGTAGATGGTCCCGGGCTCGGGCTCGTCCAGGCGGAGCGTCCCCGGGAAGGGCGAGTAGGGCGAATGGATATCGCCGAACTGGACCAGTGGGGCGTCGACCGTCGCCCAGGCGGTCGTCCCTGTCTCTCCTGCCAGGGCCACCCAGTGCCGGACCGCCCTCATGTGCTGCGGGCACCCCGGCACCGTAGGCGAACTGGCGCTGGTGCCTAACCCCGGCAGTTCGTACACCAGGTCGGGAGCGCCGGCGGCGAAGGGGAAGGCGAAGAACACGCTTTGCTTGTCCACCGTGCGGTCCTTCCACACCCGGTTGTGGATCTCGACCCGGGGAACTCCGCGCCAGGCCGTGATGGTGGTGAGGAGCCGGGAACAGGCCGGGGCCCTGACGTCGAGGGTCATGCTCTGACCGAGGTCACTGGCCTCGCGGCGGACGATGACGGCGGACTCGGCGGTGACCCGGTCAGCGATCAGGTCGAGGGCACGGCTGAAGACCCGCCCCGACAAGTGGTCCACCTTGGTGGCAGTCCCGTAACGGTCGAATACGTAGGCATTGAAGCCAAGGAGCGCCCGGGTGTTGACCAGCTCCCGCCCCGTCGCCAGCTCCAGGACCGAAGCGATGGAGGCGTCCGCGGCGGCGTAAGTGATGCGGTAAAACTCGTTTTCCACCACGGCGTCACCGGGGCGGCTCACCCCGACCGGTGCCGGGGCCCCCTCCACCACGTTGAAACGGGCGTAGCCGAGGCCGGGCACGTCCCGGGCCAGGAACTGAAGGAAACGCCCGGCGGGCCGGTGGGCGACGTGCTCCTGGGGCAAGGTACGGGTGGCGATCTTGGTCCCGTCTCGGTCGTCCTCCACCGTGACTTCCACGTCCCCCGGCACCGTGCTGAAGGGGAGGAAGACCTTGACCACGTCGGTGCGGGCCCAGCCGGCGGCGTTGAACACGACCACGTTGGCCAGTCCCCGGTCGCCCCCCACGAGCTCGGCGGCGCGGCGGGCGCCAATGTCCACCAATGACGACGCCGCCTCCCGGGCATTGCGGGCGAAAGAGGCCTTGCGCTGCCATTGCAGGTCGCCTGAGCCCCACCCCTCCTCGTCGTCTTTCCAAGGGTGCCGCGCCCCCCAGGTGTGTTCGTCGAACAAGCCGATGTCCTGATAGGTCTGGCTGGTCCCGTCCACCTGCGCCGGAGGGTTCCCGGACAGGACGTCGGCCACGGCGTTGAGGGACCGGCCCACCCGCACCGACCCCTGGGCCTGGCGGGCCCAGCCGAGCATGCGGGCCCCCGAACCGAGGCCGTCCGCCCACCAGTCGGCCCAGTCCCCCTGCCATTCCGGGACCGATCCGTCCAGTCGCTGCACGGCGCGGGCATAGAACTCTTCGTTGCGGTCGACTCGCAGGCGGGGGTAGGCCCAGGTGGCGTCCCAGTCCCGGACTATCTCGGAAACGGCCAAGTTGGGGGGTGCGTTGTCGCCGTACTTGCCCTGCACCCGCAGGTGCAGGATGTCATGGGGGTAAGGGTCGCGTACCACCTTTTCTGCCTCGGGCAACCAGGTCCCCGAGTCGAAGGGATAGGAGCGTTCGGCCAGGGCGGCCAGGTAGCAGGGCAGGCTGTCCTGGGCCACGGCGAAGGAGTCGGCCAGGCCCACGATGTTGCCTTCCATGTAGGCGTTGCCGTGCAGGGTGTCGGTGTGCCAGACCAGCAGGCGCTTGCCGCTGGGCGCCTTCCAGTAGAAAGGTCGGCCCAGCTTCTCGCCACCGATGAGGTAGGGGACCGAACGCCCGGCGTAATTATGGGCGACCGAGAGGAACGTCACTCCCACGTCGGCCAGCACTTCGACCAGCCCGCTGACCCCCCCCGGGACATCGGTCTGCATGGCCGTGGTGACGGCCAAGCCGTGCTCGGCCCGCAACTCGACGGCGTAACGCACCATCTCGTACAGCTCTTCGATGGCGCACGCCTCGGTGTGCATGTTGAGGCTCATGGCGCTGATACCGACATGACCCGCGTTTGCGGCGTCGATCATGCGCCGCCTGTCTCGGGCGCCCCGAGAGGCGAACCACCGCTCGAGTGGCCAGTTGACCTCTACGTTCCAACGGAAACGAGCGTCGTCGTCCCATCCGCTGGTGCGCTCGACCAGGTCGAGCACCGAATCGAGGTACTGGAGGTGGTTGGCCGTCACCATGTCTTGGCGGTCTGTGTAGCCCACGTCCAGGTGTGTGTGGTGGACCAAGGAAACAGACCATTTGCGCTGAGGGCGCAAGTCCAGTTGTCCCCGGCAGACGACGGCGCCATTGTCAGCCCGGACGGTGAACCCACACCGCTGCGGGGAGTGCACCTCGGGGACGAGCACCTGGGCGACCAGGGCGCTGCCCTGACGTTCGAAGCGGACGGGCCCGGCCTCTCGCGAGGTGCCCTCGAACGAGACCGACAGCGTTTCCGCCGGTTCAACACCGCTTGGGTGTTGAGCGACCATTCCCATCAAGCGGAGCCGCACCACTTGCTCCAGGCCCAGCGCCGAGCGTTTGAACAGCGGCAGGTTGGCGGCTTGCAGCGCCTTACCGGCGACTTTGCCGACCTCGACGAACACCGCGTCCGCTAGCTGGGAGCGGAACTCGTCGAGGTCACGCCGGCGATCGCCGTTTGACTTATCGTGAAAAGGGCTATTGAGAAGTCCCTCGGTCACCGTTCCCCTCCCTGGTGTTCTTGGCCGGGCATCACCGGCGTACGACCAGGGAAAGGCCCTGGGTGAAAAAACGCCTCAGGGTGAAGAACAGGACCAACATCGGCGACGCCGCGATCAACGTGCCGGCCAGCTCCACCGGCAGGCTGGACCCGCCGTACAGGCCCATCAGGCTGCTCAGGCTGGCCATCACGGGGTGGACTGACGGTGACGAGCTCAGCACTATGCCGAACAGCAGGTCGTTCCAGATCCAGGTGAACTGGAACAGGAACAGGACCAATGCCGCCGATACGGACAACGGGACATAGATGGAGCGGAGGATCCGGACCTCACTGGCACCCTCCACCATGGCCGATTCCCGGTACTCGTTCGGTACGGTGCTGTAAAAGCCCCGCAAGACGAGGGTGCAGAACGGCACCGAGATAGCGGTGTAGAAAAGCAACAAACCCCACCGGGTGTTGTAGATGTGGATGGAGTTGTACATCCGGAACAGCGGGATGATGTACATCTGGAGCGGGAAAACCGTCCCCGAGTAGATGACCATGAAAATGGTGAAACCGCCCCGGATACGCAGCACGACGATCCCGTAGGCGGCCAGCGAGGCGATGGCGATCGAGGCGGCTGCCCCCACCACGCCGTAAATGATGCTGTTGACGAACCCGGTCCCTAGGGCGGCGCTGTCCCACGCCGAGCGGATGTTCGACAGGAGGTTGAACTCCCGGGGAATGGCGTAGAAGGGGTGGGCGAAGAAGTCTGAAGAGGACTTCGAGGCGTTGATGACCGCCCACCAGATCGGTAACGCCCACAACACGGCGGCGATGATCAATATGCCGTAGATCACGACCTGCTTTATGGTGGCGGGCTTCATGTCCTCACCTCTCGCAGGCTGCGGCGGAGGTAGCCGATGGATGCTAGTAGCACGAAGATGGTCAGCACGACGGCGATGGCTGCCCCGTAGCCCATCTTGAAGTACTGGAAAGACTGCTGGTAGGTCCAAACCGCGAAAGTGGAGGACGACCCGTACGGGCCGCCCTGGGTCATGACCCAGATCAGGTTGAAAGCCTGCAGGGCGTTGACGATGCTTATAGCCACAATTACCCGCGTCATGGGTGTCAGCATCGGCAGGGTTATGTGCCGGAACAATCTCCACCCCGCCGCTCCGTCCAGGCTGGCCGCCTCGGTGATCTGCGGGTCGATGGTGTCCAGCCCCACGAAGAACAGCAGCATGTCCACTCCCACGATCTGCCAGGTGGAGGCGATGATCATGGAATAGGTGTTGAGGGGTACGTCGTTCAGCCACTGGACGTTGGCCAAGGAATGGATACCGAGGGCCCCGAACAGGACCGAGATGCCGCTGGTGCCGAAAAGGAAGCTCCAGATGACGCCTGTGGTTACGAAACCGATGGCGTAGGGGAGGTAGAAGACCGTCTGGAAGACGGTCCGTCCCCGCCGTTTCCTGAGCATCACGGCGGCGGTCAGGCCGAGGCCCACAGGCAGCACGATCATGGCTGCCGCCCAGATGAGGGTGTTGTAGACATTGGTCGACAGGGAGGGGTCATGCCAGAGGGCGCGGTAATTGGCCAACCCGATGAACTGGGCGGACGATAGGCCGTTGGAGTTGGTGAAACTGAGCCATACCGTGACCACGATCGAGTACCAGAACATCCCCACCACCAGGACCAGAGCGGGGACCACGAACAGGTAGGAGGTGGGCCGGCGCCAACGACGCCGCCCGGAACGGGCGGCGTCGTTAGTGGCCGAGACCTGGGCCGGTCCCGTGGTGACGACGCCAGGAGCAGGGAGCGTCGTCATCTCAGGCGGGCCACCCCTGGTCTACGGGCAGGCGCACAACATTGCTTTCAGAGGCCTTACTTGTACGTTCCAGGCGAGGGGCCCTATTTGGCCGTCGACCAGTAGGACGTTGCCAGGTCCTGCAATGTCGTTAGGAACGGCATCAAGGGCAGGTCGGGGTTGAGGATGAACTTGGACAGGTCGGAGGCCACCGGGACGGCGATCTCAGGAGGCGTTGCCTCCCAGTACCGGTTGCTCATGTGGACGTGGTCGGCAATGATCTGATTGGCCACGGAGATGGCGGTGGGGTCAGTGGTCTTGACCGAGTTCTCCGCGCTCACGAACGACTCGAGGCCGTCCCATTTCACCTGGACGGAGGGCTCCATGAAGGTGTTGACCGAGTTGAGGGCGGCCTGCTTATCGGAGTTGTGAGCGGACACGACCACCGGCCCGGTCTCGAAGATGGCCTGCCAGCCCACGGCCGGGTTGATGGGAGGCACGATGAACGCGCCGTAGTCCTTGCCCGGCACCATGCCGTCGTGGATCAAGTCGGACTCGAACCACGAGCCGATGAGGACCATGGCCGTCGAGCCGTTGACGAACGACGTCGGCGTACCCAGATCGGTGTCGATGTCTTCCGGGGTCCCGAAATACCCGTCGTCGGCTACCGTCTTCCAGGCCTGCATGGCTTTTACCACCGGTGCGCTGGTGTAGGAGATCTTGCCGGTGACGAGTTGCTGGTAAGCGGTGGGGCTCTCGGACAGCAGGAACTGCTCGAACCAGATGAAGCCGGCCCAGTCGTCGACGTAGTAATCGAAGGGAGCGATCCCATGCGCCTTGAGAGTGGCGGCGTCGCTCATCAGCTGGGCCCAGGTCATGGGCACGCCCAAGCCGTACTTGGCGAAGTCCTTCTTGTTGTAGTACATGACCCAATCAGAGGTGTAAAGGGGCGCGCCGTAGTACTGGCCGTTCACCTTGTAGGCGTTTTCGACGTCGGGGTTCAGCCCGTACTTGGCTTCCCATACTTTGACCAACGACGTCATGTTCGCCAGTGCCCCGGCCTTCACCAGTGGGACCAGCTGCTGGCCCGACCACCATGTGAACACTGGCGGGGCCTGGGAGGTGGTGGCGGCGGCCCGTACCACGCCCTGGAAGGCGGTGGTGCTCGAGTACGGCTGGGCCTGCCAGCCAACCCCGCCGTCCAGGCCGGCCAGGACTTTACCGATGGCGTTGATACCGGTCGTCCAGGACGGCTTGTCATTTGATAGCTGGAGGTAGCTCACCGAACTACCTTCGCGGGTTGCGGCCGCACCGGCCGGGCCGGTGAACGTTGCAGTCCCGACCATCGCCATTATCGAAGCTGTGGCCACCAGAGCCGACGTTCTCTTCGTAAAAAATCTCACTTATGACTCCCTTTCGCTCAGGAAACTGCCTGAATTTGGACCAAGCATTGTTCTGCCAGCTGGCTCGGGCTACCCGTGTGGCCGTCTGGAGCGGTGCCTCTTGGGGGCCCCAATGTGGACGGTGCAGGCTCGGTGCCAGAGTTCCCCAGGGATCCTCCTCAGCTCATCCGCCACGGCGCACGCGTCATCCACGACACTTGCCAGCCCTGGGCTGCCCCCTTTCGTACCGTTGGGTTATCGTTAGCATTGCCCATTGGCCACTGTCAAGTCGCTCCGAGAGCATCGTCAACCTGCGGTCCCGCCGACCGGTGGGGGGTTTCATGGCCCAATAGGGCGTTCGCTACGTCGTTATGGTGCGATGCCGCGACCGGAGGCCCGCCGGCGCCATTAGGAGCGGTTCAGCTCCCGGTCCCGAGCGTGGCGGCGTCGGCTGGGCCCGTCGGGAACTCGCCCCGCTGGTGCATCTCGCGGGCGCGGCCGCGCTGGAGCTTGCCGTTTGGGGTCGTCGGCAGCGAGCCCGTGGGTACGAGCAGGACTTGGGAGGGGGCCAGCCCGACGGCGTTGACGATGGCGGCGCTGACAACGCCGGTGAGGTCTTCCTGCTCGTCGCCCACTTCCACCACTACGATCAGGTCCTCCTGCCGGCCGCCCACGGGACTGAAGGCGACGCACCTGCCGGGTGGCACACCGGCGGCGCTCTGCACCGCCTGCTCGATGTCCTCGGGGTGGTACTTGAGGCCCAGGCGGATGATGACCTCGCTCGACCGGCCCGTCACGAACAGCTCGCCGTCGGCCATGTAGCCGAGGTCGCCCATGCTGAACCAATCGCCGAGGAACCGGCCGTCCCTCGCCGTGTTGACGTAGCCGTCCGTGACCCCTGCGCTGCGCACCCATACCTCTCCCTGGTGGCGTTCGGGCAGCGGCTCGTCCGGGGAACCGATCCGGATCTCGACACCGGGATAGGGAGCACCGCAGGAAACGACCCGCTTGGCCGGATGGCCCGGCCTGGGCGCCACCGCCCGTAACGAGCTCGCCAGCTCGTCCAGGTCCACGACGTCGACCCTCAGCTCTTTACCGGGCTTGGTCTCGGTCACCATCCCCGCCTCGGAAGAGGCGTAGTGCACGCAGATGGCCGTCGGCGACAGGCCGAGGGGGACGCAGACCTCGGCGATCCGCGCGGCCACGTCGGGGTCGACCATCTCGGCGTTCAGGGCGGCCCCTCCAAGGCCGGAAAGGTCGACCCCGTCCGGTCTTTTGGCCAGGGCCCGCAGAGCCGCCGCCCAGGCCGAGGACGGCCCCACGGTGTAAGTGGAGCGCGTCTTGCCGACCAGTCGGGGCCACTCGGCCGGGTCCCGGACGAAACGGGCCATGGGCAGGACGTGCCAATCGATCGGCGTAGAGATCTCGAACAGGGCGCCCAGCCCTGCGATGTGAAAAAAGGGCAGCCACGAGACCATCGCCGGTACGGTGCCGGCGGGAGCGGCGGCAGCATTGGCGGCATTGGCCCGGGACCATTCGACGGCCCGGGCCTGGGTCATCCGCACGCCTTTGGGCGCCGCCGTGCTCCCCGACGTGCACAGCACCATGGCCAGGTCGGAGGGCGAAACCTCCGCCGGCCTCTGGTCGGGGGCCGGCGGGGCCTCGGTGGCCCAGTCGAGCCTGGGAATGCCGGCGTCGAGGAGGTCGAGGTAGCGGTCCTCGCCGACGATGACCGAACAACCGGTCGCGGTGGCCAAGGAAGCCACCTGGGAAGAAAAGGCGGCAATGTCGCGGACCCGCAGCGGGGCCGGGAGAGGGACCAGAGCGGCTCCGGCCAGCCAGGTGCCCCACGCCCATTCCGCCCACTCCGGGCAGTTGGGCCCGAGGAGGCCCACCATGTCGCCTATCCCCACTCGCGCCTGTTGGAGCTGGGCGGCCCTTCTCAGGGCCCGGGCGTAGAGCTCTGCCACCGACAGGGTGACCGGCTCCTCACCTAGGTGGAAGAAGTAGCCCCCTTCCCCTCGAGCCGCCACCTCGCCCAGCAACCCACAAAGTGTGGACGGGCCATTCGTTGTCATTTTGCTATGACGGAGGGGCCTGAAGTCTCTAATCGTTTGGCGTCCACGACTGCGGAAAGGGCGCCAACACTGGCGAAGTTCTCGGCCACGACATCCCTGTGGTCCAGGGAGATCTCGAACTCGTCCTCGAGCCAGGCGATCAGGACCTCGACGGAGAGCGAGTCCAGCATCCCGGCCGCCAGCGGGTCAGACCCAGGCGTGGCGTCCTCGAGTAGCTCGCTCTCGATGAACTGGGCGATCTGTTTTTCTGTGTTGCGCTCCGTCACCAGGACCTCCTTGTCGATGGTTCCCTGCCTATGGCCTTCCCAGCCTCTTGCTGGAGCTCTAGCGGCGGCACAGGACGCACAGGTCGTGTCATCGTCACGCCCACTAGAGTATAAGGAGAGGAGGGTTTAGGGTCTGTGAGAGCCTTCGGATGCTTGCGCGCGTGCCGGCAGTCGTAACGCTGGGCGTTGGTGCGGGTGCGAGCGGCGTCGCCTCCCGTCCCGTTTGGTTCGGCGACGAGGGGCGCCCCGCCTTCGGGTGGTTCCACAGCCCTCCTGACGGTCTGGCTGTTGGGGGAGCCGTCATTTGCCCTCCTCTCGCTTTCAACCTGTTCCATGCTCACTACGCGCTGAGGTTGTTGGCGGAGCGCCTCGCCGCCAGCGGTTTTTGTGCCCTGCGGCTCGACTACGACGGCACCGGTGACTCCGCCGGCGGCAATGACGACCCGGGCCGGACCGAAGCGTGGGTGGCGACCGTGCGGTCGGCTTTGAGGCTCGTGCGCCAGAGCGGAGTGGACAACGTCGGCCTGGTGGGGATGCGGTTCGGTGCCACCCTGGCCGCTCAGGCGGCGACGAGCGACGAGCGCGTCGACCAGGTCGTGCTGTGGGACCCCTGTGCCTCCGGTCGCTCCTTCTTGAGGGAGCAGAGGGCCATCAGCACGATCACACTGGGCAGCCCGGCGGAGTCGCCCGATGGGTCGGTGGAGATCCCGGGCACCCTGTACGACGCCTCCACCGCCGACGACATCGAGGCGGTCAGCATCGCCAAGTGCGCGCTCCCCCTGGCCCGCCGGGTGCTGGTGCTCACCCGGGCGGACCGGCCCGTCCACCGCTCGCTCCTCAACCCGGCGTTGGCGAGCGAGGAGTTCGCGCACGAACAGGCAGTAGGCCAGGCCGAGTTCATGGACCGGTACCCGCCCGTACAGGAACTGCCGCACGAGGCCATCACCGGGATCGTGGGCTGGCTCGGTGCCGGCGCCGGGGACGAAAAGGTCGTCGTACAGGTCCCCGAGGAGGGCGGGCCTCGCCAGGTCGAGCAGGGCTGGGGGGGCTCCCGGACCGTCGAAGAGCCCGTCAGCGTGCCCCCTGTGGGCTTGTTCGGGATCCTCACTTACAACCACGACGTCCGGGCCCCCGGTGCGCCGGCCGCCCTGTTCCTCAACGTGGCCAACCAGCACCATGTCGGCCCCAACCGTTTGTGGGTCGAGTTGGCACGGCAGTGGGCCGGTGCGGGTATCCGTTCACTGAGGCTGGACCTGAGCGGCCTGGGGGACAGCCCGGACCGCCAGGGCGCCTCCGGCCGGTGGGAGTGTTTCAAACCGGAGGCCTTCGAGGATGTGGCCGACGCCGCCCAGTGGCTGTCGCCGGACGACCCCTCCAACGTGGTCCTGGTCGGCTTGTGCTCGGGCGGCTACCAGGCGCTCGAGGGTGCCCTGGTCCTCCGGGCCCGTGGTGTCGTGGCCATCAACCCCTTCGGCTCGTTCGACCCGGCCGAGTTCCGCGCCGGCCTCCCGCTCGACCCGCGCCGCCGGGTCCTCCTGCCGGCGCCCGAGCCGGAGGACGCCCGTCTCGAGGATGCCCGTCTCGACGAGGCCTGGAGAGCCGGCATCGTCGGCACGGGCGGCCGGTCCGGCTCGGGCCGGTGGCTAAGTGAGCTGGTACGACAGGGGACGGACACTTTGCTGGTCTGTGGGGACGCCGAGCTCAGGGCGGCTCGCCGCGGCATAACGGCGGCCCGGCTCCAGCGGCTGAGCCGGACGGGAGGCCTGCGCTTGGAGCACGTTGCTGGTCTGCAGCACGACCTTTTTATCGCCGACCAGCGGCGACTGGTGACCCGCCTGGTCACCGAGCACGTGCTGTCCCGCTTCTCGGTGCCGCACCTGCGGACCATTTCCGGCTCCCCCTG
>Ga0182012_10000241_pt1 | contig 62806 bp, 45 predicted proteins | sample 612S2SmetaG_FD_120486 | JGI IMG/M metagenome (GOLD analysis project Ga0182012, IMG submission 120486) | Permafrost microbial communities from Stordalen Mire, Sweden - 612S2S metaG | ecosystem: Environmental > Terrestrial > Soil > Wetlands > Permafrost | place: Sweden: Stordalen | collected... | reverse complement strand
GCGTGACGCTCAACGAATCGCGCATGCCGTGCGTGGGATCGTCCAGCGGCGAGGCCAGATCGGTGGAGTCGAAGGTGACCGCAAGCGGCAGCTGGATCAGTGTGTAAAAGTACCTGTCCCGCTCCGTCACGGTTCCCCCCTCATTGGGAGGCGGACATGGAGTCGGAAACGGCAACGGAGCACACTGCAGCCCCACGACCTGGATGATCTTCTCGTTCACCGCCGCCACGCCCGCGCTCACGGTCCACTGTTTGTTGAGCTTGCGGGTGAGGGTCACGCCCGCCGTCGTCGCCGTCTGGTCGTACGCATCCAGGAACTGCTTGATCGCGCCCACGGAGAACTGCAGCGACTGATCGCGGTGTCCGAAATCCGGCAACAGATACTTGACGTTCACGTCATAGCCCAGGCCGTTGGTCGAGCTTCCCCCCGCATTGAGGAGCGATGTGCTCACGGTCAGTTGCTCGGCGTTGCCGAATACGTTGCGGTCGCCCCAGGTCACGCCGCCGCTGCCGCCCAGATCGGTGGAGTACGCCGCGGTGACGTTGATCGAGTGACGCAGCCGCTCGCGCATCCGGAAGGTGATCGGTACCCCGCCGGTGTCGTCCGCCTTGGTACCGACCTCGACGTTGACGGCGGCAAACACGCCGAGGGTCACCAGGTCCGCCCGCGCCCGCTCGACTGCGCTCGTCTTGTATTGCTCGCCCGTGTGAATCAGGAGCCTGCGGCGCACCAGCCTTTCATGGACCCGCTTGAGCCCACGGAACTTGATTTCGCCGATGCGCATCTTGTCGCCCGCTTCGACGTGGAAGGTCACATCGAGCACCGGATCCGTCTTGTCCTCGTAGGCCACAGGCGCGTCCACCTTGGCGAATGCGTAACCCTGTTCGCCCAGCACGGAGAGCAGCTTGGCCCCTGCGCCCAGCACGGTGGCCGCCACCGCGGGATCGCCGCTTTTCAAGGGGAGCACATCCTGGGCGGTCGCAGGCAGCTCACCGTCGATGGTGATGTGGCGCAGGTGATAAAGCGGTCCGAGGGTGAATTTGACCTGGATCTTCGCGTCCTGTTTTTTCGGCAGCGCCGTCAACTGGTCCGCCAGGCCCGGCGTGTTGAGCGCGGCACCGTCGATCAGCACGTTCACACCCGACTGGTAGTACCCATAACTCTCCAATACGGTCTTCAAGCGGTCGATGTCGCCGCGCGCCCGGGCGATGAGACCATAGGGGCCCACCGGCGCGGAGGTGCGCAAGGATACGAGATCCGAAGTGGCATGCAGCGTCGAATCCATCGCCCCGTTGCCCGTGGACAGCAGCTCCACTTTATAGGTTTGCGGGTCGGCCGCGCGCGCGCCGGTCGCCAAACAGGCGGCCGCCAACAGGAACACCAAGAATCTGGGCAAAACCAGGCGCATTCGTCTAAATTGAACTCCAGGGGTGGATGCGGTCTTAAGCCATTAAGGCATGATGTCCGAACGCATTCATAGACGCTCGAGTGTCAACTTTCCAAAATTTCATGCTGGATGTGCCGTGTCGGTGATCGTATGCCATGCCTGTGATCTCGCGCATCGCCTGGACGGGATCGCGCCGGCCAGCCGGGTTCGATGCGTCCGATGCCAGGCCGAGCTATACCGCACGAGCGCGGCGGGTGTCGACACCGCAATCGCGTTCGCAGCAGCCGGCCTGGTGTTATTCATCATCGCCAATCTCTATCCGCTGGTGAGTTTCAAGGTGAACGGCACCACGCGCATGGCCACTCTGACGGGCGCCGCGCTCGGCCTGTACGATCAGGGTTACGCCACACTGGCGGTGCTGGTGATCTTCACCGCCGTGCTGGTGCCGCTGACCCAGATCTTATCTTTTTTGTACGTGCTCGTCCCGGTGCGCCTGGGATTGCGCGCTCCCGGCCAGGAGACCGTGTTCAGAGTGCTGGCGGCTTTGCGGCCCTGGGGAATGACCGAGGTTTTCGTGCTGGGGGCGATCGTCGCGCTGGTGAAACTGTCCTCGGAGGCGGAGGTCGCCCCGCACATCGCGCTCATCGCCTACGGCTTTCTCATGTTCATGCTGGCGGCGATTGCGAGCGTCACCCCCACCGAGCAGATCTGGCAGTGGATCGGTCGAGGACGCCGGTGAGCGCCGCGGTGACCGGTCGAAGCCTCGGCCTTGTGGTCTGCGCCCGCTGCCGGGCCACTTTGCGCGCCATTGGCGCCGTCGAGCAGCGCTGTCCCCGCTGCCAATCCCCCGTGCACGTGCGGCGGCCGCACAGTCTCGTCACCACGGCCTCATTGGTCATCACCGCCGCGCTATTGTACATTCCAGCCAATGTACTTCCCGTCATGCGCACGCACACGTTGTTCAGCGACGAGGACGACACCATCATGAGCGGCGTCATCTCGCTGGCGCATTCGGGTTCCTGGCCGGTCGCGGTGCTGGTGTTCTTCGCGAGCATCGTCGTGCCGCTCTTGAAGCTGATCGCGCTCGGTGAGATCCTGATCGCAGTGACGCGCAAATCCGTACGTCAGCCGCAGCAGCGGAGCCGCTTGTTCCGCATCGTGGAATACGTCGGGCGCTGGTCGATGCTCGACGTGTTCGCCATGTCGCTGCTCGTGACCCTGGTGCAGGTCCAATCATTGGCGACCGTTCAAGTCCGGCCGGCCGCGCTGGCCTTTGCGGGGGTGGTCGTGCTCACCATGCTCGCCGCCCAGTCGTTCGACGAGCGGCTGCTGTGGGATGGCGAATCCGGTGGCTGACCACGCGCCTCCTCCCGAAGGCGAGCTGCCGTCGGCCATACCCGATGCGCGCAGGCGGGTGCGCCTGCCTTATGTTTGGATCCTGCCGATCATTGTGGTCATCGCGGGCGTATTCGTGGCCGTTCGGGAGAAGCTTGCGGAGGGCACCAGCATCGAGATCACGTTCCACACGGCGGATGATCTGGAGCCCAACAAGACCAAGATCAGCTACAAGGCGGTGGAAATCGGCGAGGTCAAGGAGATCCATGTCTCCAAGGACCGCAAGGAGGTGATCGTCGAGGCGAGAATTCATCGCAACTCCACCGACTATCTCGTTCAGGACACGCGCTTCTGGGTGGTGCGGCCAAGGGTGACCGGCGCGAATGTTTCGGGCCTCGGGACGCTGGTCTCCGGGGCGTACATCGGCGTCGACGTGGGGCACTCGGCCGTGCCCGAACATCACTTCACCGGTCTCGAGGTTCCGCCGATCGTCACCTCCGGCCTGCCCGGGCGCGAGTACATCTTGCACGCGGGCGACATCGGTTCGCTCAACATCGGCTCCACGGTGTTCTTCCGGCACATGCCGGCCGGACAGGTGGTTGCGTATTCACTCGACCCCGGCGGCGCGAGCGTCACCGTCAAGGTTTTCATCAACTCGCCCTACGATAAGTTCGTCACGCAGGACACCAAGTTCTGGCAGGCAAGCGGCGTCGACATGTCGATCGACTCCGAGGGCGTGAAACTGCATACCGAATCGATCGCCTCCATCCTCGAAGGCGGAGTGGCCTTCCAGTCCCCCAAGGACTCCACCTCGACCACCGAGGCGGCGGAAGACTCCGGATTCAAGCTTTATTCCGACCGGGAGCGGGCGATGCGCGAGACCGACACCGTGGCGGAGACGTTCATCATGTACTTTCAAGGATCGCTGCGTGGATTGTCGGTGGGAGCCCCCGTCGATTTGCGCGGCATCAACATCGGCGAGGTCAAACGACTCTCCGTCGAGTACGATCGGGTGGCCGGCGAGCTGCGCTTTCCGGTCGAGGTCGACATTTTTCCGCAGCGAATCCGCGCCCGGGAGCGCACGCCCCATGCGAAGAACTCGGACTTCTCCGATATGGGCGGACATACCATGATCGACAGCATGGTGGCGCACGGCATGCGCGCGGAGCTCAAGGACGGCAACCTTCTCACAGGCCAGAAATACGTGGCCGTCGACGTGGTGAAGGGCGCCGCGACCGAGGCGGTGGCCTGGGATGCCCATCCGCCGATCTTCCCCACCGCCTCGGGCGGCCTCGACGAGATCACCGACTCGATCGGGAGCGTCGCCAAGAAGCTCGACAAGGTGCCCTTCGACCAGATCTCCAACCACCTGATCGCCACCATGGCAACGCTCGATCAAACGCTGAAGACCACGGACAGCTTGATGCACAACGTCGATGCGAGCATCGCCCCGCAGGTCACCGCCACGTTGAAGGAGGCGCAGGAAGCCATGAAGAACGCGAAGGACGCGCTGTCCGAAGGCGGATCGCTCAATAACGGCCTGGGAGACACCTTGGTGCAATTGTCGCGCGCCGCCAAGTCTCTCGGCGCGCTGGCCGATTACCTCGAACGCCACCCCGAGGCGCTGATCCGGGGCAAGCCGGCGGACCCGAAATGAACGCTGCACGCCGCGCCTGTCGCACGCCGGTGATTACCGCCTGCGCGATCCTGCTGGCCTCCTGCGCAGCACATCCCGACCGGTTCTATGGGTTGAGCACGCTGCCCGGCGCCGCTCTCCCGCCGGCTGCCGGCTACGCCACGCGCATCCTCCTGAGCACCTCGATTCCCTCGGTGGTGGATCGACGCGAGCTGATCGTCGACGCGCCGGACGATCGGATCCTGGTTCTGGAGCACGAGCGCTGGGCGGCGCCGCTGTCCGATCTCGTCAATCAGACCCTGGCGCGCGACATCGAGCAGCGCCGCGCCGATGTGCTGGTCGCCGATCGGGCCTTCGATCAGGCGGGAGTCAAGCCGGTGCGCATCAAGGTGGAAATCGTGCGGATGTCCGCGCGTCGAGGCGGCCAGGCGACCATGGAGGCGCACTGGAGAATCGAGGACGCCGCGGCGCAACTCGATCTGCTCGGCGGCGCGAGCTTTTCTGCGCCGATCGAGGGGGACGATTACGCCTCGATTGCCCGCGCCTTCAGCCTATGCCTGGCGTCGCTCGCCGATCGACTGGCCGAGAAGCTCCCCTCACGGTGAGCCGGTTCCAGCGATGGGTCGGATTGAACTTGTTGTCATCCACATCGTCCGTAGGAAGAAGTCCTCGAGAGGCAAGCCATGCAACAAGATGATCGAAGCGCCCAGCCCGACGGCGACGTGTCGCCCGACCGCGAGGAAAGAATCGAGGAGTTTCTGGCGCGGCACGGCGGACCGGGTGCGACTCCGAAGCGCGAGGGCAGAAACGCCTCGGGAATCGGCGGTTGGTACGAGGTGTATGCCGCGGATGGCTACCGGCTGCGCTGCGAATGGTCCCGCATGGGCAGCCGCGAGGAGCTGAAATTCTCTGAAGTGGCGCCCCACGCGCCTGCCCGCGGATAGGGCTCAGGTGGTTCGCCCGAATTGCGCCGCCCGCCGGGTTGCCTCGGCGAACGTCGGCACGAAACGGTGAGCCGGTTCCGTTCTTTCCATCGGGGATGGTGGCTGATTGCGTGTCTCGGCGCCGTCGTCGAAGCCTCTTCGTCGGCCGGCATGTCAGCCCCGCCGACGAGCTCACCCGCTCCGAGTGCCGCCGCCGAGTTCATGGCTGCAATTCAACGAGCTCGGATGCCTCTCAATGCGCCGGAGCCGCCCGACTCCCGGGCCCTCCAGGCATATCCGATCTACGATTATCTGGTTGCCGCCCGGCTGCGCCGCGACCTCACCTTCACGCCGAACGAGGACCTCGACGCTTTGGTCGACGCCTTCGTCCAAGCCCATGAGGGCCAACCCGTTGTGCGGACGCTGCGCCGGCAATGGCTGGCAAGCCTCGCCGAGCGCCGGCGCTGGGACTGGTTCCTTCCCCGTTCCGCGGATGTGACCGACCCGGTGCTGACCTGTGATCGACTCCAGGGGCGCCTCGCGACCGGCGACACGGACAAGCTCGCGTCGGACGCCTTGGCTCGCTGGAATTTGATTCAGCGCCCGCCCGCGGAATGCGCCATCGTGTTCGCCTGGCTGCACGCGCAGGGATTCGTGACGCCTGCTTTGCAGGAAGCGCGCGCACGCGCTGCGCTCGCGGCGGACAACCCCTCGCTCGCGCGTGAATTCGTTGCCGAAGTGCCGGCGGAGCGGTCCGCGCCGCTGCGTCAGTGGCTGCAACTGCTGGAATCGCCCCGCGCAGCGCTCAGTGCCTTGGCCGAGACGCCAACGACCGCCGTCGAACCGGACGCCCTGCTGGCCGGCTTTACGCGACTTTCCAATACCGATTCCACCTCCGCATCGGCGGTGCTCCCCGGATTGCTGTCGCGCCCGGACATGACAGCGGCGCTGCGCGACAAGCTTTTGCGCTCCTATGCGCTCGGCGCGGCGTACGCGCGCCAGCCCGGCGCGGTGGCGGCGTTCGACCGGCTTCCGGCGCCCTCGGCCGCCGATTCTCAGGTGGCGGAATGGAGGCTGCGCGCCGCGCTCTGGGCCGGCAATTACACCAAGGCGCTCAACTGGTTGAGCGCCTTGCCCGAGAGCCTGGCAAACCAGCCGCGCTGGCGTTATTGGCGGGCACGCGCCACCGCGGCCGTCAAAGGCGCCGACAGCGGCGCGCCCTTGTTCGCGGAGATCGCCGGGATGCGCGACTACTATGGCTATCTCGCCGCTGACCGCCTTCATCAGAGCTACAATCTCAACGTGCACCCGTCGGTGGATGACACGGACCTGCAAGCGACGCTGGCCGCGGAGCCAGCGCTCATCCGGGCGCATGCGCTGTTCGACTGCGACATGGCGGACGAGGCCGGCGCGGAATGGGGGTCCGTTCTGGCGAGCGCGACCAAGCCCGTCAAGGTGCAGGCCGCGCGCCTCGCCTCGCGCTGGGGGTGGTACGCCGAGACCATCGCCATGCTCGCTCAGGCGGATGATTGGGACGACGTGGCGCTGCGATACCCTCGCCCCTACGCGCCAATCATCGCGGATGCGAGCAAACTGACCCTGGTCCCGCCGGATTGGATCCTGGCGATCATTCGCCAGGAGAGCCTGTTTCGAAAGGACGCCATTTCGCGTGCAGACGCGCGTGGGCTCATGCAGATGCAGCCGGCCACCGCCCTCGCCGTGGCCAGGCGCTGGCACTTCCCCGCGCCCAGCCGCGACGCCTTATTCGATCCCGCGATCGCAGTTCCGCTGGGGGCCGCGTATGTGCGCGAGCTGCTGGATCGCTACGGCAACCAGCTGGATCTGAGCCTCGCGGCGTACAATGCGGGGCCCGTCTCGGTCGCGCGTTGGCTGCCGGCGCAGGCGGTGGACGCCGATGTGTGGATCGAGAACATCCCCTATACGGAGACCCGCGGCTACGTGCAGCACATCTTTGAGCACATCGTCGCATTCGCCTCGGTCCGCAACGCCGAGCCGCCGCGGCTTTCCTCAATGATGGCCCCCGTGAGCAGCTCCCCGGCGGAGCGCCGATCCGATGCTGATCAGTAGAGCGCGCAGGTTTTACGAGCGCACCGCCACCTTGCGCGACAACCTTGCGGCGGGCGGCGCATTCGCCATGGCAACGGTCGCGCTCGCATTGCTCGCCCGGCTGCTGTTCCCGGGGGCGATCGGCGGTTTTCCCTTCCTCGCGTTCATCCCCCCCATCCTGGTGACGAGCTTCGTCTGCGGCTGGCGGGCCGGTTTGATCGCGGCCGTGCTCGGCGCGCTGGCCCGATGGTATTTCTACGTGCCGGCGACGAGCGCGGTATTCGAGGGCCCGAGCAATCCCTCGCTCTTCAACCTGTGGCTCTACACTTTCGCGGTCATCGTGATCCTGACCCTGGTCGGCGTCATGCATCTGGCCTTCCGCGATTTTTCGCTGAGCGAGCGGGCGCGCGAAATCTTGAATGCCAAACTCGAGATGAGGGTGCTCGAGCGCACCGAGGCGCTCGAGGCGGCCAATCAGCGCTTGCGGGACGAAGCGGCATCGAGGGCCGCCGCGGAGGCGCAAATCCGCCAGATGCAGAAAATGGAGGCGGTCGGTCTCCTGACCGGCGGGATCGCCCACGACTTCAACAACATGCTGGCGATCGTCGTCGGCTCGCTCGACATCGCCAAACGCCACCTGATGGGCGATCGCGAGAAGGCCGAGCGTTTCATCGCCAATGCCATGGAGGGTGCCCAGCGCGGCGCCCAGCTGACCGCGCGCCTCCTGGCATTCTCGCGACAGCAGCCTCTCGACCCGCGACCGCTCGACACCAATGCGCTGATTCGGGACATGTCGGACCTCTTGACCCGTTCGATCGGTGAGAGCATTCGGTTGGAGACCGTGCTCGCTCCGGATCTGTGGGCCACGTTCTCGGACGCCAGCCAGCTGGAAAATGCGGTGATCAATTTGTGCGTCAACAGCCGCGATGCGATGCCCGAGGGCGGCCGGCTCACGCTCGAAACCGCCAATGTCACGCTCGACGATGCCTACGCCGCGGCGAACATGGACGCGAAGCCCGGCGACTTCGTCATGATTGCGGTTGCAGACTCGGGATCGGGCATGGCGCCGGAGGTCATCGCGCGCGCCTTCGATCCGTTCTTCACCACCAAGGACACCGGCAAGGGAACCGGGCTCGGTCTTTCCCAGGTGTACGGGTTCGTCAGGCAATCCGAGGGCCACGTCAGCATCGAATCCCGGCTCGGCGTGGGGACCACGATTCGAATCTTCCTGCCGCGCTATCGGGGCCTGCTGCCGCCCGTCGCGGTCGCATCGCGCGATGTTCCCGCATCGCGCAATAATCCAGAGCTGGTGCTGGTCGTCGAGGATGAGGAGCGCGTACGCAGCATGAGCGTGGAGGCGCTGCGCAGTCTCGGTTACTCGGTGATTGCCGCCGATGGCCCGGAGCATGCTTTGGGGCTCGTGGAGAGCGGTATTGCGCCGCACTTGCTGTTCACGGACGTGGTGATGCCCGGCATGAGCGGACGTGTGCTGGCAGAGCGCGTCAAAGCAAAGCTGCCCGACATCAAGGTGTTGTTCACCACCGGGTACTCGCGCGCCGCCGCTCTCGAAGACGGCACGTTGGACCGCCGAATGGCGTTGTTGTCCAAACCGTTCACGATCGAGCAGCTGGCCACCAAGATTCGAAATGCGCTCGACACGCCCGCGTGAGAGCGACGTCGCACATTAAACTGTTTTAACAAATCGACCATGCGCGGTTAACCGCCCCAGGCTCAGGGTGGCGGCCATGCAATGGCAATCGGGCTCCCGCGCTTGGTGCGGGCTCATCTGTGCGACTCTCGCGGCCTGCAGCGTGGGCACTCCCTATCGAAGACCGAGCGTCCCGCTCCCGACGGAGTGGAATGCGGCATCGGATACGCATGCCGCGGTCTGGCCGGAGTCTGACTGGTGGCACGGGTTCGGCTCTCCCCGGCTCGACGAGCTGATCGCTCAGGCACAAGAGGGGAACGATGATCTGGCCGCGGCGATCGCCCGCGTGCAGGAGGCGGATGCGCAGTTGCGCATCGCCGGCGCGCCGCTCCTGCCGACGGTCGATCTGGGCGCAACCGCCACCCGCGAACGCGCGGGCGCCAGCGTGCCGGGCGGAACCCTCGGGGTCTACAACGTGTTCAATCCCGTGCTCAGCGCGAGCTACGAGCTGGACTTCTGGGGCAAAAACCGGGCGGCACGCGATGCCGCCCGGGCTGCAGCCGTGGCCAGCCGCTACGACCAGCAGACGGTCGCCCTCACCGTGGTCTCGAGCGTGGCGACGACCTATTTTCAAGCCCTGGAGCTGCGCGATCGGCTGCAGGTCGCCCGGCAAAATCTCGAGAACGGCGAAAAAATATTGCGAGGCCTGACCTTCGAACAGGACGTCGGGACGGCAACCGGCCTCGACGTGGCGCAGCAGGCCACGGTGGTCGCGCTGCTCTACGCCGCAATCCCGCCTCTCGAGGAGCAATTCAAGCAGACGGTGTATGCGCTCGCGGTGCTGATCGGCCGCACCCCCGAGTCCATCGACGTGACCGACGGCACCCTGACCGCGCTGAAGTCCCCACCGGTGGTGTCGGGAATGCCTTCCAGGCTCCTTTCGCGGCGCCCCGACATCGCCGAGGCCGAGCAGAATCTGATCGCCGCGAATGCGGATATCACCGTGGCCCGCGCCCAGCTCTTTCCCACCATCGAGCTGACGGCGAGCGGCGGCTACGAGAGCAGCGTCCTGTCCTCGCTCGTGAGCCCGGCGAATCGGGCCTACGCCTTGTCGGGCGGCCTGACACAGCCCCTGTTCCGCGGGGGCGCGCTGCGCGGGGAGCTCGCCTACTCGAAGGCGCGTTACGCGGAACTCGCGAGCACCTATCACAAGACGGTGCTGACTGCGTTCAGCAACGTCGAGGGCGCCTTGGTCGCAGCGCGTCAGACGGCCGAACAGGAAGAGCGTCAGGCGGCGGCGGTGGCGAAAGCCAAGCGAGCCTATGAGTTCGCCCAGATCCAGATGTCCGCGGGCACGGTCAACATACTGACGGTGCTCAATACGGAAAATGCGCTGTTCGGTGCACAGGATACATTGGTGCAGGCGCAGTACTCGCGCCTGCAGGCGTTGGTTGATTTGTTCACCGCCCTCGGCGGCGGTTGGCAGCAGGGGTAGGCCATGACAGTGCTTTCGCAACACGGCAAACGCCGAACCTGGTGGATGATTGCGGCCCTCGCGGTCGTCGTCGTCATCGTGGGCCGGGCGATGCTGCACAAGCCCGCTTCCGCGGCCGCCGGCAAGGCGGTGCCGGCCGTCACCGTCGACACCGCGTCGGTGTCCCGGGCCGACGTACCGATCTACCTGCAGGGACTCGGCACCGTGCAGGCCTTCTACACCGTGACGGTGACCGCACGGGTGGACGGTGAGCTGCAGCGGGTTGCGTTCACCGAAGGGCAGACCGTGCACAAGGGCGATCTTCTGGCGCAAATCGATCCGCGGCCGAATCAGGCCGCCTTCGACCAGGCGGTGGCCACCAAGGTCAAGGACGAAGCTCAGCTCGCCAATGCGAAGCGCGACTTCGAGCGCTACACGAAACTTCAGCCCCAGGATCTCGCCAGCAAGCAGACGGTCGATACCCAGCGCGCGCTGGTCGATCAGCTGGCCGCGCAACTCAAGGTGGATCAGGCCGTGATCGACAATGCGCGTACGCAGCTCGAGTACACGCGCATCACCTCCCCAATCACCGGCCGCACCGGCATCAGGCTGGTCGACCCGGGCAACATCGTGCACGGCGCGAACTCCACCGGGATCGTCGTGGTGACCCAGGTACAACCCATTTCGCTCGTTTTCACGCTGCCCGAGGAACAGCTCGGCGCCGTCGCCCAGGCACTCGCGGCCGGAAGCGTCAGTGTCACGACCGTCTCGCGCGACGGTGGGGCGAAACTCGATGAGGGCACGCTGACGCTGATCGACAATCAGATCGATCAGTCGACGGGCTCGGTGCGATTGAAGGCGACCTTCGACAACGCCCACAACACCCTCTGGCCCGGACAGTACGTCGACGCCCGCGTTCTGATCCGAACCGAACGCAATGCATTGACCATTCCGAACTCCGCGGTGCAACTCGGTCCGAACGGCCCATTCACCTACGTGGTCAAGTCCGATTCCAGCGTGGAAGTGCGCCCGCTGCGCGTCTCCGAAGGCGGCGGCGGCCTGACCATCGTCAGGGAAGGTCTGGCGCCGGGGGAACGCGTCGTCACCAGCAATCAGTACCGCCTGCAGGCGGGCGTCCACGTGCGCGCCGCCGCGGCTGAGTCGGAAGCCTCGGCGGGCAACGGACCGTCCGCCGCCAAAGCGACCTGACGGCCGGAGAACGTATCGTGAACATCTCCGAACCGTTCGTCCGCCGGCCGATCGCCACCTCGCTCCTGATGGGGGGCATCTTCCTCGTCGGGCTCGTGGTGTATCCGCTGCTCCCCGTCGCGCCGTTGCCGCAAGTCGACTTCCCCACCATCCAGGTCTCGGCACAATTGCCCGGCGCGAGCCCCGAAACCATGGCGGCCACGGTCGCCACGCCTCTGGAGTACCAGTTCGCCGAGATTTCCGGGCTCACCCAGATGACCTCGACCAATCTTCTCGGTCAGAGCCTCATCACCCTGCAGTTCGATTTGAACCGCAGCATCGACGCCGCCGCCCAGGACGTGCAGACCGGCATCGATGCCGCGGGGGGACAGCTGCCGAAAAACCTGCCGACGCCGCCCACCTATCGCAAGGTGAATCCCGCCGATTCGGCCATTCTCATCCTCGCGGTGCATTCGGACGTGCTGCCGGTCACGACCGTCGACGATTACGCGGAGAACATCCTCGCACAGCAGATTTCCCAGATTCCAGGCATCGCGCAGGTGTCGATCGGCGGGCAGCAAAAGCCCGCGGTCCGGGTGCAGATCGATCCGGTCAAGCTCGCGGCACTCGGGCTGCAGATGGAGGACGTGGCCGGTGTGATCAACGTCGCCACGGTGGACGCTCCCAAGGGCTCCATCAACGGTCCGACCCGGGCGCTCACCATCTACGACAACGACCAACTCCTGAAGGCCGCGCCGTGGAACGACGTGGTGGTCGCCTACAAAAACGGCGCCCCGGTGCGCATCCGCGACATCGGCATCGCCGTGGACGGACCGGAAAACACGTTGCTCACGGCGTGGCAGAACGGCAGCAGCGGCATACTGCTGCTGATTTTCAAACAACCGGGCGCCAACGTGATCGACGCGGAGCAGCGCGTGGAGCAGCTTCTTCCCCATGCGCTCGCCTCGGTCCCGCCCTCGATCAAGGTGGACACCGTGGCGAACCGCACCACGACCATCAGGGCCGCCGTTCGGGACGTGGAGTTCACTCTGGTCCTCACCATTGCGCTGGTGGTCATGGTGATCTTCCTGTTCCTGCGCACCGCCTGGGCCACCATCATTCCCGGGGTCACCGTGCCGCTCGCGCTCCTTGGCACGGCGGCGATGATGTACGTGCTCAATTACAGTCTCGACAATCTGTCGCTCATGGCGCTCACCATCGCGGTGGGCTTCGTGGTCGACGACGCCATCGTGATGCTGGAGAACATCTACCGCCACATCGAAGCGGGTTTATCGCCGCTCGAGGCGACACTCAAGGGCGCGGGCGAAATAGGCTTCACCATCATGTCCATCAGCGTGTCGCTGGTGGCGGTTTTCATACCGCTGCTGCTGATGGGGGGCATCATCGGACGACTGTTTCGCGAGTTCGCCATCACCATGACCATGACCATCGCGGTGTCGGCATTCGTCGCCCTGACGCTTTCCCCGACCATGTGCGCTCTGTTCCTCAAGGACGAGAAACACGCCAGGCACGGCCGCTTTTATATGACCGTGGAGCGCGCCTTCGATGCGCTGCTCGCCGCTTATACGCGAGGCCTCGACTTCGTGCTCGCGCGGCAGCGGGCGACGATAATGGTGTTTTTGCTCACGGTGGCGACCACCATTGCGCTCTACATCGTGATTCCCAAAGGGTTCTTTCCGCAGCAGGACACCGGCATCATCGTAGGGGTGTCCGATGCGCCGCAGGATATCTCCTTTCAGGAGATGGTGCGCCGGCAGCATGCGCTCCTCGATGTCGTGGCGCGCGATCCGGACGTGGAAAGCTACGGTACGGGGGTCGGCGGCAGCCGCCCGATCAACAACGGCTTCGTGATCATCGGGCTCAAGCCGCGTGACGAGCGCAAGGCCAGTGCCGATCAGATCATCAACCGATTGCGCCCGCAGCTCGCGAGGGTGTCGGGGGCTACGCTGTTCATGCAAGCCGCCCAGGACCTCAATATCGGCGGTCGCACCAGCCGCACGCAGTATCAATACACGCTGACGGACTCGAACATCGACGAGCTCAACGATTGGGCGCCGCGCCTCCTCGCCAAGCTGCAAAAGCTTCCCGCCCTGCGCGACGTGGCGTCCGACCAACAGACGGCCAGCGGCATGGTCGCGCTCACCATCGACCGGGATCAGGCCGCGCGCTTCGGCATCCAGCCCGCGGCCATCGACCAGGCCCTGTACGACGCCTTCGGCCAGCGCCAGGCGGCGCAGTTCTTCACGCAGGCCAACAGCTACCACGTGATTCTCGAGATCACGCCTTCATTACAAGGCGACCCCGCATCGCTTCAGAAGCTGTATATCAAGTCGCCGCTGACCAATCAGATGGTCCCTCTCTCGGCGATGACCCGCTACGACACCCAGCACGTGACCTATCTCTCGATCAATCATCAGGGGCAGTTCCCGGCGGTGACGCTGTCGTTCAACCTGGCGCCCGGCGCCGCGCTCGGCGATGCGGTGGATGCGATCATCAAGGTCTCGGCCGATATGCGGCTCCCCGCGACCATTGAGGGGACCTTCCAGGGCACCGCGCAGGCGTTCCAGAGCTCGCTGAAGACCCAGCCCTACCTCATTTTGGCGGCTCTGGTCGCGGTCTATATCATTCTCGGCATGCTGTACGAGAGCTACATTCACCCGCTGACCATTCTCTCGACGCTGCCGTCGGCCGGCGTGGGCGCCCTGCTGGTGCTGCTGCTCTTTCACATCGAGCTGTCCGTGATGGGCCTGATCGGCATCATCCTGTTGATCGGCATCGTCAAGAAAAACGGCATCATGATGGTGGATTTTGCGATCCAGGCCGAGCGCGAGCAGCACTTGTCGCCGCACGACGCCATCCGCCAGGCCTGCCTGCTGCGATTCCGCCCCATCATGATGACGACCATGGCGGCGCTGCTCGGAGCATTGCCGCTGGCCCTCGGGCGCGGAACCGGATCGGAACTGCGCCAGCCGCTCGGGTACACCATGGTCGGCGGGCTCATCGTGAGCCAGGCGCTGACGCTGTTCACCACGCCGGTGGTGTATCTGTATTTGGATGAATTCAGCCTGTGGTTGAAGGGCCGACGCCACAAACGATCCGCAGCGCCCGCCCATTCGCCTCCCGTGGGAGAGTCGACGTGAAGATTTTGCTGGTCGAGGACAATGAGCGGGTGAGTCAGTTCGTGGTCAAGGGTCTGCAGGAGGCCGGACACACCACCGATCATGCCGCCAACGGTCGCGACGGAATGTTCCTCGCCGCGAGCGAGCCGTACGACGTGATCATCATGGATCGCATGTTGCCCGGAGAGATCGACGGACTCGCCATCATCGAGGTGCTGCGCAAAACGGGCAAACACACGCCGATCCTCATCTTGAGCGCCCTGTCGGAGGTCGATGACCGCATCCGCGGACTGCGCAGCGGCGGCGACGACTATCTCACCAAGCCCTTTGCCTTCGGCGAGCTGCTCGCCCGCGTGGACGCGCTGCATCGCCGCTCCCAGGGAATCAACCGGGAAATCCCCCTGTCCGTCGGCGACTTGCATATGGATCCGATGACGCGCAAGGTGACACGCGGCGACCGTCCGATTACGCTGCAGCCGCGGGAATTCAAGCTGCTCGAGTACCTGATGCGGCATGCCGATCAGGTCGTCACGCGGACCATGCTCCTGGAAAACGTATGGGACTATCATTTCGATCCGCAGACGAACGTGGTGGACGTGCACATCAGCAAGCTGCGGCAGAAGATCGACGCCGAATTCGAGCGCCCATTGCTGCGTACGGTGCGCAATGCGGGATACATGGTGACGGCCGGCGAGTAGGCACCCGCGCATGATGCGCTCCTCCGCACTCTCGCTGGCGCTTGGCTACGTTGCCCTCGGCATCATTTCGCTGGTCCTGTTCGCGGCGCCGCTCTGGTATGCATGGCAGGTCACGATCCAGGATGGTCGAAGCGAGATCCTGCAGTCGGATGCCCAGCGCCTGACCGACGTGTTCCGCCGTGACGGCGGCGAGGCGCTGAGGAATTTCATCGCTGCGCGCGTCAACATGCAGATCGCGGGCGACCGCATACTCTTGCTCACCGACTCCTCGCTGAAGCCCCTGGCGGGCAATCTGCGAGCGTGGCCCGGCAATGTGCCGGCCGCGACGGGGAACTATCGGATCGGCATCGACCTCGGCGACCGGGCGAGGCAGGACACCCTGGTGCACGTGGCGCAACTGGGCGACTACTACCTGCTCATCGGCCGGGATAACAAGCTGTTTGCGCCCCTCGAGCGGCGGTTCTGGTACGGGTTGACCGCCGCCATCGCCGTGCTGACCATCGCCGGCCTGATGATTGGACTCATCACGCGCCGCGCACTCCTGTCGCGCGTCTACAGCATCGGCCAAACCGTGACCGCGATCATCCATGGCGATCTGAAGCATCGGTTGCCGACGAACTTGAGCGATGACGAGCTCGACACGCTGGCGCGCACCATCAACGGCATGCTGGATCAGATCGAGCAGCTCGTGCACGGCGTGCGCAACGTCTCCAACTCGATCGCGCACGATCTGCGCACGCCGCTCGCCGAATTGAGGTCGCGGCTCGAGGAGCTCGCACTGATGCGTCCGCCGCCCGAGCAGACGTTTGCGGAGCTCGACGGCGCGGTGACCGATGTCGATCGCGTCATCCGCATTTTCGACGCGCTCTTGAGATTGGCGGAGATCGATGCGGGCCTGCGCCGCTCCGGATTCGTGAACCTGGACCTTGCGGACCTGGTGGCGGCGGCGGTGGAATTCTATGCCCCCGCGGCAGAACTCAAGAACATCCGACTCACCCTGCACGCACCGGGCCCACTCTCCGTATTCGGGGATCCCGTGCTCATCGCACAGGCGCTCGGCAACCTGATCGACAACGCGCTGAAGTACGCGCCTGACCAGGGGCTCATCGATGTCACGATCCGCCGTCGCGCCGACGGTCTGGCCGAGATTGCGGTGACGGACGACGGCCCGGGCATTCTCGATTCGGAAAAGGCGAAGGTGATCGAGCGCTTTTACCGAGGCGACGCGAGCCGCGGCACCCCCGGCGTCGGCTTGGGCCTGAGCCTGGTGCACGCGGTCGCGAAGCTCCATGGCAGCGCGTTGGAGCTTTCGGATCGCCACCCCGGATTATGTGCAGTGATCGCCATTCCCTGCGCCGAAGCGCCCTCGGCGGTCGCGGGAGCGTCGGTAATCAACGAAACGGCCGTGCGGGACACCTCACCGGTAACCCGCACCGCCACCACCGCCTCGTAAAGAAGCACCGCCCCATAAAGTGTAACGAAAGGGCCGCCCCGGTCACTATGAGACATATTCGACCTTTAGTGCGCGCCTTTGCGAGCCAGTACCGGGCCCTGCTCGATGCGGCCTTTATGATCTTCTTATGAACGCCATAACGACCTTCGTGGAGCGGCTTTTTTTCGCCGCCGCCTGCGTGCTGGGCTGGGTGGTGTTTCCGATGTTCCTGCTGGCCGGAGGCACGGTGCTTTTGGTCTACGCCTCCGTCGCGGAGCTCTTGTCGATAATGGTGAGCGCCGCTGCCCCGATCTACCGGAACAGACTCGCCGACAGGCTTGACGCCCGCAGAACAGCCGACCGGCTCTGCGGACCCCATCGCTCGTAAGACAATCCCTACGTCGCGACACCGGGGTCGCCGCCTGCCCCGGTCCCTGAACCGTAATACCCTGCAGCTTGCGAGATGTCTTCGACGTCTCCGTCTCTTACGAGGAGCGAGCCATGGGTAATGCGAATGATGACAAAGCGCCGGGGACGGCTTCCGAACGGAGGCTGCGCGGCAGTGCCCTGAAGGGCTCCGAGCAAAAATCGGCGGCGGACCATACGACTTACGAGGAAGATCGTAATCCCGACACCGAGCTGCACCTCGACGGCGAAACGGACAGCCTGTATAGCGATGGCTTGGACGTGGAGGATGACTCCGGCGATACGCTTGCGGGCACGCGGGGCGACTCCTCCGGCATCAAGCCCTAGGAGCCTTCCCTGCCTGATGACGCAGATTTTGTAGGAGTAACGCCGACAGGCTTGTAGGCCTGTGCATCACGCTTCGCCTCATCATGGCTGCGGAGCGCGAAGGGGCGCACAAAACCGTCACCCGAGGCCCGATGGGGCGATCCGCAATGCCACAATGACCGCTCTTACCGCCGGGAAAGGGCAGGACTTTGTCGCCTCTGCAGATGGCCTTGCTTCGCATCGGGCGCCGCTTCAAGATCCGCCTGCGCCGCGGCCTATCGCTCGGTATCACGGCACGACTCGCCATTGCCTTCGTGGCGGTGGCCATCCTCGCGGTGGCGGCGAACCTCGTGGTCGAGCGCGGGGTGCAGGTGGTGCGATCGACCCACCTCGATCGAGGCCAGTACTCACCGGTGCCCGAGAGCCGTTCACCATCCACGGCTCCGCTCCTGCACAGCGCGCCGGCCAATCCCACGGCGGGCGCCCCTCCGCGATTGGTCGAGCCCCAAATCCGCCGATTCGTCGGCGCCGTCGACCGCTTTCAAAGTTCCACCGAGGTGCGGGCCGCCTCTGATTCCGCGGAGTCCGCGGAGTCCGCGGCCGAGGCGGAAGCGAGCTCGAAGGAGCTGGACGCCGCCGCCCGGGATTTCCGGCGATTGCTTCCGCGATCGGCGCTCGAGTCCGAGCTCGAGGCCGCGCTCCTCGCGTACCGGCAGGCGGGGTCGGACTATGCCCGCGCAGCGGTGAATCGACGCGGCGCTGCCCGGGAGTACCTGGCGCGTCTGGACGATTTGGACGGGCGCATCACGGCGTCGATCGACACCGGTTGGAAGATTTTCGGGCGGGTTCTCGCCCGGGAGTCTTTGCTGACCCTGCACGCCCACATCGAGGAACTGCGCCATCGAATCGCGGCCAGCGGCGGCGCCGAGATCTTTTCCCCGGCCGATCTTGCGCAAATGGCCGCCGGCGAGCTCTCCGTAAGGCAGGCATACGACGCCAGCGCGCGCGGCCTTTCCAGATCCCAGAGTGCGGATTGGCTCCGGCAAACGCACGAGGACATCACGCGGATGGCGACGCTGCGAGAGGTCCTTTCCGACGCGACGGCTCAAATGCTGGATGACCGGCAAAAGCTCGCATCCTCCCGAGCACGCCTCCTCGCCTTGACCTCGAGCGCACGTGCCGCGGCCGACAATCCCGCCACCGCCGATCCATCGAGCGCCCCGCGAACGGAGCGGGACGCGATGGGGACGCTGCCGGCACCTGCCCGCTCATCGCCCATCGTGGCCGCAACCACCACGACCACGACGACCACGGATACGCTTCCGGACCGAGGCAGGCGATTCACCGTCGCTGCCCTCACCGCGGGAGTTCTGGCACTGCTGGCTGTGATCTCGATATGGACCGTGCGCAGCATCATCGTACCGGTGAGGCGCATGCTCGATGCCACCCGGGGGCTCGCGCAGGGCGACGACGCAATTCGCGTGCCGCGCGGCGGGATGAAGGAGCTGGACTCGCTGGCGGCCGCGTTCAACCGGATGGCCGCCCAGCTGGACACGGCGCGGGACATTACGCTCGATTACCGCCGGCATCTGGAATCGCAGGTGGAACAGCGCACCCGGCAGCTTCAACACCTCGCCGAGCGCGACCCGCTGACCCTGCTCGCCAACCGCCGGCGGTTCTTCGTCCTGCTCGATCAGTGCATGCAGCGCTCGCGCGAAATCGAGTGCGGAGTCGCCGTGTTCTTCATCGATCTGGACAATTTCAAGAACCTCAACGACGGCATGGGCCACACCTTCGGCGACCGCGCCCTCATCAGCGTGGCGCAACGCCTCGAGGAAACCGCGGCCGGCTTCGGCTTCGCCGCCCGCCTGGGGGGCGATGAGTTCACCGTGGTTTACGAGGAGGTTTTCTCGGTCCAAGATGCCGAAGCGGCCGGCCTGAAGCTCGTGGATGCGTTTCGCAGGCCGCTTGCCGTGGAGGGACGCGAGATCACCGTAAGCGTCAGCGTCGGCGCGAGCTTGTTTCCCGATCACGAGCACCGCGCCGAGGGATTGTTGAGCGCCGCCGACGCGGCGCTCTTTCGGGCCAAGGCGCTCGGCCGCAATCAGCTGGCGATGTTCACCCCCGAGCTTTTGGAGACCGCGACCCGCAAGTTCACCACTGAACAAGGAGTCCGCCATGCGCTCGAACACGATGAGTTCGAGCTCGTATATCAACCGGAGGTCAGCATGGCCAGCCTCGAAGTGGGCCTGGTCGAAGCCCTCGTCCGCTGGCGCATGCCGGACGGCCGCCTCGCCTCTCCCGATGAGTTCCTTGCCGTCACCGAGGAGTCCGGACTCATCGTGGAACTCGGCGATTGGGTGCTGCGCAACGCGCTCAAGGCCGCGTCGGAGTGGCATCGGGGGCGCTGGCCGCGTGTGAAAGTGGCGATCAACGTCTCGGCGCGCCAGTTGATCGATCACCGATTCGTCCAACGCATCCAGCAGCTTCTGCAGGAATTCGCGCTTCCCGCAACCTGCATCGAGCTCGAGTTGACCGAGTCGGTGCTGCAGACCGGCAGCTCCACCATCGAATCGCTGCGGCTGCTGCGCTCGCTCGGCATTGCGATCGCACTGGACGATTTCGGCACGGGCTACTCCTCGCTCGCCTCGCTGGAGCAGCTGCCTTTGTCGCGCATCAAGCTCGATCGAAGCCTGATCGCCGGCATCGATTCGAACCCGCGCTCGAGGGCCATTGCGTTCGCCCTCATCCGGCTCTGCGACGAGCTCGATATCGAGGTTACGGCCGAAGGAGTCGAACGCCGGAGTCAGTTCGCATGCCTCGCGGGAAGCCGGGCAATGTACCTGCAGGGCTACCTGATCTCGCGCCCCGTGGCCGAGCCCCTGGTGCTCGGCGTCAACGACCTCATGCCGCGCGTCATGCATGATCTGATGCTGGCGACACCGCCCTCGGCTTCCCAAGCGCCAAGATCGGCGACGCAGGCATCGGAGCAGCATCCGGAGGAGCCCGCGGAGTTCACCGAACGGGCCGCGACGCGTTAATATTCCCGCCATGGATCATCATTCGCGGTTGATGGCGGCGGCCCTCGCCGTCCTTTCCTTGGGCTTCCTGGGTTCGAACGGGTTCGGCCAAACCCCGGAGCAGGAGAAAACCTGGGCGGAGGACCGAGCACGCGCCGATGCGCAGGCCAAAGCCAGCCAGGAGCGGCTCGCGCAGGAGCGCGCCGCCCGCAGGGCCGATCCGATGGCCTGGGTGCGCACACTCGATCCGATGACCAGCGGAGGCTGGGAGTTTCGCAGCGTCGCATCGGACGGTTCCTGGGCGGTCTTCAGCAGCACCCATCAATTCAAGCGTTCCGGGCAAACCGTGACCGTGTGGATGCGGCACGAATACGCGGAGCCCCAAACGTCGGACAGCGGCCCGTATCTCAGCGCGGTCGAGAAGACGCAGTTCGACTGCAAGAAACAGCAGTCCCGCAAGCTCCTGGTGGTCTTCTACTCCGCCAATAACATCCAGGGCAGCGACCAAACCGACGAAGCCGACCCCAAGAACACGCCATGGGACGCCATTGTCCCGGGAACGCGGGACGAGGCGAACTTTCTATGGGCCTGCGCTCAGGAGCGGGCCGGCGCCAGGTGAAGCGTCGCCGACAAGAGCCGTGAACGATCCGCGCACGGACCCACCAGAATCTCCACTTCCCCCGGCTCGAACACCGGCTCGAGGTCCAATCCGAGGAAGCGCAAGTCCCTCGCGGCCAAGGTCAGCGTGACGGCGCCCGACTGGCCGGACTCCAGACGAATTTTGGCAAATCCCTTGAGCTCCAGCAGCGGCCGCGCCACGCTCGCCAGCTTGTCGTGCGTGAAAAGGAACACGGTCTCCTCGGCAGCCCGGGCGCCCTCGTTGGTCACATCGACCTTCACCGTCACGCTCTCGTTTTCATTCACGCTGTCGCGGCTCACCTTGAGATTCGACAGACGGAAACGTCCGTACGTAAGTCCAAAGCCGAACGGGAACAAGGGATCGTTGGGAACATCGAGGTATTTGCTGGTGTAAATATCCTTGGGGTTTGCCGGGCGGCCGCCCGGCCGCGCGCCGAAGAAAATCGGGACCTGGCCGACGCTGCGCGCCCAGCTCACCGGGGTTCGTCCGCTCGGGCTCATCCGGCCGAGCATCACGTCGGCGAGCGCATTGCCCGCCTCGCTTCCGAGGAACCATGCGGCCAGAACCGCATCGGCGCGCTCGATCAGCCAGGGGACGATCAACGGACGGCCGGAGAACAAAATCACCGTGACCGGTTTGCGCATCACCCGTGCGCGCTCGAACACGGCCTCCGCGAACTGGCGCTGGCGCCCCGGAAGGTGCGGATGAGCGCGGCTCGCCGCTTCACCGCTCATCGTCGCCGTCTCGCCGAGACACAGGACCACCGCGTCGGCCTGAGCGCAAAGATCCAGCGCCCGGGCCGTGCTGCCCGCGATGTCGGCCCCCTCGATATCCACCCCCACCTCGTGCGAGACACGCGCGTCGGACATCGCCGCCTTCAGCCCGGCGACCACCGTGACATGGCCCTCCGGGGTGGCTGCGCCCCACCAGGGCCCGCGCATGTCCGCCGCCGCATCGGCCAACGGACCTATCACGGCAACACGGATGGCGCTCGGAAAGGGCAGCACGTCGCGATCGTTCTTCAGCATCACCAGCGAGCGGGCAGCCACGGCGCGGGCGAAGCGCCGCCGCGTCGGCACGGCGTCCGCACTCTCCGCCACCGAGCCGCGGCGATAGGGGTCGTCGAACAGCCCGAGCTTCCACTTGAGCGTCAGCACGCGGCGCACCGACTCGTCGATGTCCGCGGGGCTCACCCAGCCCCGATCGAGGGCAATCGGCAGCCCATGCCGGTAGGCATTGGCCATCATGTCGATGTCGACGCCCGCCTTCAGAGCGAGCGTGGCGGCCTGGGCGAGATCGGCTGCGATGCCGTGATTGATGAGTTCGGCGATCGCATTGTAGTCGCTCACGATGACCCCGCCGAATCCGAGCCTGCGCCGCAGCCAGCCTTTCAACAGGGCGGCATTCGCCGTCATCGGGATGCCGGCCAGATCGTTGAACGCGGGCATCACCGAGGCCACTCCCGCCGCCACTGCCGCGGTGAACGGCGGCAGGTACACTTCGCGCAGGGTGCGCTCGGAAATGTCGACCGAGGCATAGTCGCGCCCCGCGGTGACCGCGCCGTAGGCGCAGTAGTGCTTGGCGCAGGCCGCGAGCACACCGCCATCGGACAGATCGCCGCCCTGATACCCGCGCACCTTGGCTTCGGCCAGTCGAATGCCGACGTAAGGGTCTTCGCCGGGTCCTTCGGCGCTGCGTCCCCAGCGCGGGTCGCGCGCCACGTCCAGCATCGGCGCAAAAGTCATCGCGACACCGTCCGCGGCAGCCTCCTTGGCCGCCTCGCGAGCCGTCAGCGCCCACAGGTCCGGATCGAAGGCTGAGGCCTCACCGAGGGGGATGGGGAAGAGCGTGCGGTACCCATGGATGACATCGAATCCGATGAGCAGTGGAACGCCGAGCCGGGACTCCTCGACCGCCAGGCGCTGCATCTCGCGAACCGCGGCCGCGCCGGTCAGATTGAGCAGATTTCCGATGGTCCCCGCGCGGATGGCATCGGTGGAGTCGCCGGCGATGGTCGGACCCGTCACCGTGGAGCCGGCCGCCGTCATGGTGAGCTGACCCAGCTTTTCGGCGAGCGACATCTCGCGAATCAGCCGGTCGACGTGGTTCGCGGCTACCTGCGTCATTCGCGCCCGCCCGATCCCGGCTCATGGCCGGCCCTTTGCCGGATTTTGGCAGCACACCGCATCGGCGTGATCGATAATACTGGTTGAATTTTCCCGCTCCCCGAGTGGTAAACACATGATCATAAATCGGACCAAGGCCTTAAGCACTCCCTCCCCCAACCTGGAGGAGATCGCTCAAGCCGGCTTGTGGCCTCAAATGGACATGATGCGCCGTGCGCTTTGGGCATCCCCGGTGCGCAATGCGCTCCTCACGCTCGCGATCTGCATATTCTGCATCGTCGCCGCCACGGCTTACGGCCAGATCCGCCTCAATGGCTGGAACCAGCCCTTCTACGACGCCCTTTCCCACCGCAATCTGCACGAGTTCCTGGTCCAGCTCGGGGTATTCGGCATCATCGCGGGCGCGCTCCTGGTGCTGAACGTCGCGCAACGCTGGTTCGGTGAAACCCTGAAATTGAAGCTGCGACAGGGACTGGTCCAGGATCTGGTGATGAATTGGATGGTGCCGGGACGCGCGTTTCGCCTGGAGAGCGCCGGCGAGATCGGCGTCAATCCGGATCAGCGCATGCACGAGGATGCGCGCCACCTGACCGAGCTGTCGGCGGATCTGGGGATCGGCCTGGTGCAGGATTCGCTGCTGCTCGCGACGTTCATCAAGGTGCTGTGGTCGTTGTCGAGCTCCTTCGTGTTTCACGTCGGCGGGCGTGCCTTCTCGATACCCGGGTACATGGTCTGGGCGGCGATCGTGTATTCCGGGTCGGCCTCGCTCCTGAGTTATTGGGTAGGGAAAAGCCTGATCGGCCGCAACGCAGATCGCTATGCCCGGGAGGCGGATTTGCGCTTCTCCCTCGTGCGCGTGAACGAGCATATCGACTCGATCACGCTCGCCGGCGGGGAGCCGGACGAGGCACGACGAATCGAGCTCGACCTGAAGGGCGTGTTGCAGGCGATGCGTCTTTTGGTCATCGGAACGACCAATCTGACCTGGGTGACGGCCGGCTATGGCTGGTTTACGCTGGTCGCGCCGATCCTGGTCGCCGCGCCCCTCTACTTCGCCGGCGAGCTGTCCTTCGGCGGCCTGATGATGGCCTCCGGCGCATTCGTGCAGGTGCAATCGTCGCTGCGCTGGTTCGTCGACAACTTCTCGACGCTCGCCGACTGGCGCGCCACGCTGCTGCGCGTGGCCAGCTTCCGCCGGGCGCTTCTCGCCTGCGATGAGATGCACGAGGTCGAGAGCCGGATCGAGTACGCCGAGGGAGAGCCCGGCAAGATCGACATCGATGGGCTCGAAATTTGCTCGCCGGCAGGCCGGGCCGGGCTCTCGGAACCGCACGTGGAGGTGAAAGCCGGCGAGCACGTGCTCATCGTAGGCGAGAGCGGGGCAGAACGGACCCTGTTGTTCCGGGCGCTCGCCGGGCTCTGGCCGTGGGGCGCAGGACGGATCGCCCGGCATGCCGCAGAGACGACACTTTATCTGCCGCGCATGTCATACCTTCCGCCCGGAACCCTGCGCGAGGTGCTCGCTTACCCCTCGGAAGTCGCGGCGTTCGACAACGAAACCTGCGTCAAGGCGCTCGAGCGGCTCGGTCTCGAGCGGCTTTCGCCGCTGCTCGACCAAGCGCGCAACTGGGAAGCCGTGCTGAGCGACGGAGACCGGCAAAGCCTGGCGTTCGTGCGCGCGTTGCTGCACGCACCGGCCTGGCTGATCATCAGCGAGGCGATCGATGCGCTCGAGAGGGACGTCGTGCCCCGGGTCCTCGACCTCTTCGGTAAGGAGCTCGCACACACCGGGGTGCTTTACATCGGGCACGCCGGCGCGCACGATAGTTTCTTCGGGCGCACGCTGCATCTCATCGACGATGCTCAGGCGAAGGGGCGCGATTCCGCGCAACTTACACAGAAGGCCACGGCTTCCACGACTTGAGATGCACGCAACGCGTGCACCTCTCGTCGCGCCGCGCACCGTTTCGGCGCCGCGCCACGTTGTTGCTTTGCGATTTGCGAAGCTCGATCGCATCGCTTCTCGATGACCTCATGCTTGCCGCGCATGGGCTCTGCTTGACGCGCATTGGACGATTCAGAAGCGTCTCAATGAAACAACTTGAAGCTGTGACCGATCTAACATAAAACATTCCTATAGAGTTGAACGCGATCACGTTCTACTTGGACGAGTTGTCTTTTACTTAAGTCGAGCATCGATGCCGGCTTGTGCCCAGTTCAAATCCCGAGCGGAGGTTGACGATGGGAGTATCACAGCTAAAAGAAGAGTCCAGTCCAGCGGATTTCTTGGACTCTCTGAACCGATTCAGCAAGGAGCACCGCGCGCAGCGCTGGGAGGGAACTCTCGCCGAATTCCTCACCCACATACTGCCCACGCGCCCGGCGACCTTCACGCGCACGAGTCACGAGTACATCTGGGACATGCTTCTCTGGCACGGCCGTGATGCGGAGGGAGACGATGTCCAGAAAGCCCGCGAGCTCTTCAAGCGCGAGCTGTTCGGCGTGGATGAGCCCCTGCGGCGCGTGGTGGATTATTTCAAGGCCGCAGCCGCGGGATCCGATGTGGGCCGACGGCTCCTGTTGCTGCTGGGACCGCCTTCCGGCGGCAAATCGACCCTCGCCATCCTGCTCAAGCGGGGCCTCGAGGAATACAGCCGCACGGACGAGGGGGCGCTCTATGCCATCAAGGGCTCGCCGCTGCGCGAGTCGCCCCTGAACGTCATTCCGACCAGCCTGCGCTCGGAGTTTCGCGACGCCTACGGCGTCAGCATCTCAGGCGAGATCTCTCCTTGGGCCCGCGATTACATCGACCGCGAGTGCGAGGGCGATTATCTGCGCATGCCGGTGGAGAGGATCTTCCTATCCGAGGCCGCGCGTTGCGGAATAGGCACATACGCTCCGCATGATCCCTCGACCGCCGATATCGCGGACCTGGTCGGGTCGGTCGATCTGTCCAAGGTTGCCCACGTGGGAGACGAGGGGGATCCACGCGCCTGGTCGTGGTCCGGCGCGGTCTATGCAGCAAGCCGCGGCGTTTTGGAAATGATCGAGATCTTGAAGGTCAAACGCGAGTTTCTGTACCTGCTTCTGACCATGACGCAGGAGAAGAACGTCAAGGTGGCCAGATTTCCGCTCATCTATCTGGACGAGACCATCCTGGCGCACACCAACCTAGCCGAATTCAACCGCTTCCTTCAAGAGAAGGAGAACGAGGCCCTGCTCGACCGCATGGTCATCATCAAGGTGCCCTACGCGCTCTCGTACAAGGACGAGGCGCGCATCTACAAGAAATTGGTTTATGGAGCGCCGGCATTCCGCAACACCCATCTGGATCCGCACGTGCTGCATCTCGCGGCCGTGTTCGCCATTCTCACCCGGCAGCTCAAGCCCGAGCGCGAAGGACTCGACCTGCCCAAGAAGGTGCGGCTGTTCGCAGGCGAGGCGGTGGAGGGGTTCTCCGACACCGAAGCGGCCCGGCTGCGCAACGAATCCCCGGACGAGGGCCTCTCGGGCATCAGCCCGCGCTTCGTCATCAACGCGTTGTCGACGGCGATCACCCGGGGCAACTCGCACAGTTTGACGAGCATGGAACTGCTGCTCGCGCTCAAGGACGCCATCGAGAGCGATGCGCGCATCGACGGCAAGCAGAAGAAGCTCTGGTTCGATCACCTGGTGACGGCCCGCAAGGAGTTCTACAACCGCTGGGTCAAGGAAGACGTGCATCGCGCGCTGTTCGCCTCCTTCCAGGATGAGGCGCAGCAGCTTCTCGAGAAATATCTGGACGAGATCGAGGCTTCCCTGGATCAGCGCAAGGTCACCGACCCGATGACCGGCGAGAACCGCGCCCCTGACGAGCGCTTCATGCGCTCGGTCGAGGAGAAGATCAAGGTCTCGGAATCCGGCAAGCAATCCTTCCGCCAGGAAGTGATCCGCAAAGCGATGGTCGCCTTCAAGGCGGGGGAGAAGTTCCGCCTGGCGAGCCACGCGCGGGTGCGCGAGGCCATCGAGCAATATCTCTTCGAGGAGCGCCGCGACGTGCTGCGCCTGGTGACCTCCACGACGCGGCCGGACGAGGAAGCGCGCAAAAAGATATCCGTGGTGCAGGAGCGCCTCGTCAGCGAGTATGGATATGACGAGCACAGCGCGCAAGAGGCCTTGAACTACGTGACCACTCTCTTGTCTCAGGAATAGGTGCTGGCTGCATGAACGGAAAGTCGCATACGGAGACCCGATGAGCGCCGACTCGACAGGAAGCGGGTCGCAGACACTCAATGGCTGGTATGAACTGTTCTCGCGCGGTGCGCGGGATTGGTTGAGGCATAACGAAAAGATCCGCGAAGCGGTGCGGGCGCATCTGCCGCAGATCGTGGCCGGCGCGGATGTGATCAACGACAGCGCCCGCACCGTGCGCGTGCCGGTACGCATGCTCGAACACTACCGCTTCCGGCTGCTGTCCAACGGCGACGCGCAGGGAGTCGGTCAGGGAAACGCCAAGCCCGGCGACGTACTCGGACAGGCCAACCCCACCGGCGGCCCCGGCCAGAAGGGCGCGGGCGGCAAGGATCGCGGCGGGATCGAGCTCATGCTCGAATTCAAGGTCGACGACATCGTCGATTGGCTGTGGGACGATCTGAAGCTGCCCAACCTCAAGCCGCGCGCAGGCGCCACGGAGGAAGCGGAGTGGAGACGCGAGGGCTGGGACCGGCGCGGCGCCCGCTCGCGGCTCGATCGCCGCCGCTCGCTCAAGGAATCGGTCAAGCGCCGCGCCCACGATTCCACCTCCCCCGCCTTCACCGACGAGGACTTGAGATACCGGCAGCTGGCGCGGCGCCGCCAGCCGGCATTGCGTGCGGCGGTCTTCTTCCTGCTCGATGTCTCGGGCAGCATGTCCGACCGGGACCGCCAGCTGGCGAAGACATTTTTTTTCTGGGTCGCTGCGGGCCTCAAGCGCGAGTACAAGGCGCTCGACATCGTGTTCGTCGCGCACACGACCGAGGCCTGGGAATTCAACGAGCCGGACTTCTTCAAGGTCACCGGCACGGGCGGCACGGTCGCCTCCGTGGGTCTCGTCAAGGTGCATGAGATCATGGAGGAGCGGTTCGATCCGTCGACCTGCAACGTGTACCTGTTCTACGCCTCCGACGGCGACAACGCCTCGGACGACCGGGCTCTCGCGGACACGGCGCTCGATGCGATCGCACAAGTCGCGAGATACGCCGGCTACGTGGAGATTGCGACCGGCATACGCGGTTCCCTGAGCGAGATCAGCTCGTTGTTTCAATCGGCGATCGACGAGGGGCTGCCGTGCAGCCGCTGCACCATCGCCGGGCCGGACGATGTCGCGCCGGCGGTGCGGCATTTCTTCAGCGCCGAAGCACAGGCGGAGGCGGCCGGCGAGGGAATCGGGGGCGCGCCATGACGACCGATTGGCGGGGCCACGTGCCGCAGATCGAGGATCTCGCCCGACGGCTGGGGCTCGATTGGTCGCCCGTCATATTCGAGGCGGTTCCGGACAGCTTCATGACCGAGATCGCCGTCTACGGGTTGCCGGTGCGCATGCCGCACTGGTCCTTCGGGGCGCGCTACATCTACCAGCTCCTGCAGCGGCACATGGGCTACTCCCGCCTGTTCGAGGTGGTGTTTCCCGGCGATCCGGGCCACGCCTACCTCGCGGCGAGCAATGGCCTTGCCGACAACGTGCTGGTGACCGCGCACGTCCTCGGGCACGCGGATTTTTCCAAGAACAACATGCAGTTTCGGCGCTGCCAGGATCAGGGCAACGCACAGATCATCGAACATGCCGCGGCGCACGCCCGCCAGATCGAGCGCGACATCGAGACCCACGGCTTCAATGCCGTGGAACAGGTGCTCGACGCCGCGCTCTCGCTCGAGCAATACGTCGACCTCGATCAGCCGTTGCGCCGCGAGCGCTACCCCGAGTACGGGCCCGCCGCCACGGAGCGCCGCGACGACGCGTTTCGCTCGCGCTACGAGACCTTGGACACCGCGGTCGCGGCCTCAGCCTCCACGAGGAAGCCCCGGGCCCCTCTTCCCCCTCATCCCGAGCGCGACCTCTTGTGGTTCATCGCCACCTATGCTCCCGACATGGAGAGCTGGGAGCGCGACATCTTTCTCGCCGTGCGCGAGGAATCGTTTTATTTTTATCCGGTATTCGCCACCCAGATCATGAATGAAGGGTGGGCCTCCTACTGGCATGCGCGGCTCCTGCGCGAGGCGGACTTCATCCCCGGGGACGTCTATCTCGACGCCATCAAATGCCATTCCGATGTGGTGCGGCCCGTCGCGACCGGCGAGCAGGTTTCGCTGTCCATCAATCCGTATCATCTGGGTTTCACGCTATGGGAGGAGATCATCGAGAAATCCGGCGTCGAGGCGGCGCGGCGCATCATGCGCGAGGACGATGATTTCAGCTTTCTGCGCAATCATCTGACCCGCGAGGTCGCCACGGAAATGGGGTTGTTCCGCTTTCAGCGCCGTCAAAGCGGTCCTATCAAGGTGGTCGCCGCGGATATCGACGAACTGCATGAGAGCCTGCTGATGGACAAGTACAATTTCGGCGCACCCCGGGTGGCGGTGACGGAAATCCGCAACGACGGCACCCTCGTCCTGATGCACGATGCGCAACTCGACGGCCGCGGACTCGATGCGGAGCGCTCGCTCAAGGTGCTCGAGTACATCAAGCGGGTCTGGCGCCGGCCGGTGCTGCTCAACACCATCGATGCCGCCGCGAAGTCGGTGGAGTTCTCGTCGGAGTCGGCGGCGGCCTGAGAGCTAGGTCAAAATCCTTCAGCCTCCAGCTCGCCCGTCACCTCGCCGATCGCCTCGCCCAGGGTATCCACCAGAATGTCGCACTCCCGCCGCGTCCAGATCAGCGGCGGAGACATGATGTCGAGGTGGCCGAGCGGACGAACCAGCAACCCCTTGGACTCGCAACGCTGCGCGATGCGCCGGGAGATATTCGCGGCCTCTGGAAACGGCTCGCGCGTCGCCTTATCCGCCACGTATTCGACGCACATCATGAGCCTGCGCCCGCGCACGTCGCCCACGATGGGGAGCGCCAACAATTCCTTCAACCGAGCCTCGAAATAATCGCCCGTGGTGCGGGCGTGAGCCAACAATCCCTCGTCTTCGATGATCCTGATGTTTTCCAGGGCGGCCGCGCAGCACACCGGGTGTCCCGAATAGGTGAAACCATGCGTGAACCAGGCATCGTTATCGGGTGCGGAGATCACCTCGTGCACGGCGTCCGAATACAACGTGGCGCCGAGCGGCAGATAGCCGGACGTGAGGCCCTTGGCGCACACCAGGATGTCCGGTTCGATCCCGTACTCATCCTGGGATGCGAACCAGTGCCCGATCCGGCCAAATCCGGTGACCACCTCGTCCGCGATGAACAGTATGCCGTGCCTCGCCACGATCTCGCGCATGCGCGGCAGATATCCCGGCGGCGGCGGCACGACCCCGCCCGCGCCCTGGATGGGTTCCGCGATGAAGGCCGCTATGCTGTGCGCCCCGAGGCGATCGATGGTCTGCTCGAGTTCCGCCACCAGTCCATCCGTGAAGGCGGCCTCGCTCATGCCGGCCGGACGTCGATAGGCATAGGGCGCCGAGAGATGATGAACGAGTTCGTCGATGTACCTGAAATGCGGCGAGCGGTCGCCTTCGCGGTTGCCGAGCGTCATGCCGAGATAGGTCGACCCATGATATGAGTTGAAGCGCGAAAGAATCGTGCGCCTTCCGGGCTCTCCGCGGCGCGAATGGTAGAAATGGGCGAGGCGCACGGCCGTATCGTTGGCGCAGGATCCGGACACCGAGTAAGCGACGTGGTTCAGGGCGCCCGGAGCCAGCCGCGCCAGCGTCGCGGCAAGCTCGGCGGCCGGCTCATTGGTGCAATCGACGAAGGTGTTCGAATAACTCAACTTGCGCATCTGGTCGGCAACGACCCGCGCCATCGAATCGCGACCGTAGCCGATGTTCACACACCATAGGCCGCCGATTCCGTCGAGGTAGCGTCGTCCTGAGGCGTCCGTGATGTAGGCGCCGTCGGCCTCCCGGATGACCAGCGAGCCCTCGCGCTTGAAGGTGTCGAAATGGGTCCAGGGATGCAGAAAGTGATCCTTATCCTTCTGCCAGAGCGCATGCGCATCGTCGGTCGTCCCCATCCCCCTATGATAGCCGTATTGCCTGAAAGAATCGAAATGGGGGCTGCTCGACCCGCGCCCGTCCTATTCCAGGCAGACCACGAGCTTGGCCGAATGTGCGCGCCAGTTGATCGGGATCACGTACGAGCGCGAATGCGGCGCGGCAACCTTGTCTGGATCGCGCGCGATCACCGTCGGCACCGAGATTACGAAGCTCTTGCCGAAATCGCGCCGCGCATTGCCCGAAATCGTGTTGGCGACCTCGCCGACCAGATCCAGGATGGTCTCCTCGCTGCAGTCCGTCTCCTGCATCCGCATCAAGAGCACGGTGAGCATGCCGCGCGGAGCGGTGAAGTAGACGATGCCCTTGCGCGCGCCGGAAATCCCGATGACGCCGGTGTACTCGTAAGTGCCCGGTCGCCCGTCGGTGACCAGATAGGGCGACCCCACCGTGGCCGCCTGCTGGCCCGAGGTCTCGAAGTAATGTGTCGTTCCTTCGACGAAAGTGAGAATTTCCGCTTCCTTGAGCATCAGGCCTCCCGCAACAGCTCTTCCAGCGCATCGTTGAGCTGTCGATCGGTGAATGGCTTGCACAAAAATCCATTTGCGCCTTTCTCGATGGCTTCGACTGCGGTGGCCTTGTCCGCGAGCGCCGAGACCACCAGGATCAACACCCGGGGGTTGATCGCCACCAGCTGTTCCACGCACTCGATGCCGTCCATCAGCGGCATGGTCAGATCCATGGTCACCACATCGGGCCGGGTGCGGCGAAACAGGTCGACGGCATCCCGGCCGTTGCCCGCGGAACCGACGACCTCGAGGCGGTCGATCTGCTGGGAGCGTTCGATGCGCCGACGGATGATGTTGGAATCGTCGACGATCATGAGCTTCAGGGAGCCGTTTGCCGTGCCGGTGTCCATGTTATGCGGCCACCGTATCGTCTTGCGGTTTGATCGGCGGCGGCAACGTCATGGTGACCCGCGTGAACTTGCCGGGGGCGGTTGCGACGCCCACGCGCCCGCCGATCTGGCGCATATGATCGGCCATGAGGTTCATGCCGACCCCGCGCCCGGCATCCTTCGTGGCGCTCTCCAAGGTCGAGAATCCGGGCTGGAACAGCAGTCCGAGCGTCTGCTTCGCGTCGAGGGAGTCCACCTGATCCGCCGTGATGAACCCCTTCTGCACCGCCGCCTCCTTGATGCGCTCGGTGGCCAGGCCCTGACCGTCGTCCTCGACGCTCAATTTGAAGCTGCCGTCGCTAGTACCCTTGAAGTCCACGCGCACCACGCCCTGCGCGGGCTTCCCCGCCGCCGCCCGCGCCTGCGCGCCCTCGATGCCGTGCACGACGGCGTTGCGCACGGCCTGGATCGAAATGTCCTTGACGATGCGACGGTAATCCTCGGGGATCTGGTCGAGTCCCCGGCAATGGACCCTCGCCTCCTTGCCGCAGTCGGCGGCCACCCGTTCGCAGAGCTGCCGCAGCGCCGATCCGAGGCCGCCGTCGGAGCCGAGCGGCCCGGTCGCCTCCAAATCGGACGCCGCGGCGCCCGCGCCGGCCGGCTGGTCGCGCCGCATCCCGGGCGCCTCGCCCTGGAAGGTCGGCGCCTCGGCGCGCGGTATTTGGAATTTCGACAGGCGCGACACCAGATCGCTCACCGATTGCAGATGGGTCAACAGGTCGTCGAGCTTGATGACCAGCGGCAGGAAATCGTTCCCGGACAGATCGCTTTTCTCGCGCAGTCGCTTCAGATCGTCCTCGAACAGATGAGCGCGGCTCTCGATCGACGACAGCCCCAGTGCCGCGGCCTCTCCCTTGACGGAGTGCGCCTGTCGGAACAGCGTATCGAGTTTCTTGCGGAACGCGCTCTCCTCGCGGGCCGGCTCCTTGAGGACCGCATTGATCATCTTCATCGCCGCATTCGAATCGCTCAGGAAGGAAGAGAGATGATTGGGATCGATCTGCAGGATGCCGAGCAGCGTATCGACCTGGGCTTGCGCCTGCTGCTGGGAGCTCTGCAGCTCCCGGGCCAGCTCCACCCGGGAGCTCACGTCGGACACGGACACCAGAACGTGGGTGATCCTGCCATCGACGCGCACGCGATGAAACTCGAAATCTAGGTACCGCGTGTCCACTTTGCCCTGGCCCGTCGTCAGGTGCACCTCCACTTCGCCGAGCGGATTGATGGACTTCACCAGCTTCTCGTTGGTGCGCTCGGCCCAGAGCACCTTGACGAACTTCAGCGCGGTGGTCAGGGTCTTCTCCGAAACGATGCCCTCCAGCAACGCATCGAACCCCAGCCCCGCGATGTCCTTGCGTTGGAACAAGGTCTCCAGGGCGCCCGAATAGGCGCTGCCGATGACCAGATTCTCGTCGAGCAGAAACAGACCCTCCTTCACGGTGCGCAGAATGTCGGCGGTCTGCTGTCGTGCCTCGCGCAGCTTCGCATCCTGTTGCCGGCGCGCATTGAGCAGCAGCATGATGAGCGCCACCAGACCGACCGCGATGAGCAGTCCGAGGAGCATCGCGATTTGCAGCTGCTTGGCAGCCCGCCCGTTGCCCGCCTGCAGCTCGCTGCCCACCGCGCCCAACTGCGCGTCGAGTTCCGGCAACGAGTGGCGGCTGGTGCGGATCGCAGCCGTGAGATTGCGCTCGAGGTCCCGCCCCTGAGCGTTCAGCACGCTGCCGGACGATTCGCTGTCCGCATAAGGAAGTCCGGCGAATGCGATCACCGGATCGAGCGCCGCCTTCTCCTTGGCCCACGCCTGCGCCAGGGGTTGTCCGTGACGCCCGGCAGTGGACTGCCCGGCGCGGCCCAGAAGTCCGATCGCGGAGAACCAACCGGCGGCGCGCGGTGCCGTCATCGAGATCACCGCCTCGTCGAGCTTGCGGCTCGAGTCCTTGAGCTGGTCGAGCGACTCTTGAATGTAGCCGCGATCGGTCAAGCGATCCCGCATCGTCTCCAGGGAGGCGCGAATGACCGTCGTATACCGCTGCTGCTCACCGACCCACTTCAGGGACGCCGAGGTGTCGACCAGCTCGCTCGCGAGCTTGAGACCCGGCACCAGCACGACCGCACCGAAACTCAAGCCGAGGGCGATCACAAGCACGACCAGTCGCTCCGGCGACAATTTCTGTATCAGCAGCGTCGGCAAACGCAGATTCATCGAACTACTCCAATCATTTGGCGACCCTGAACTTGACGAGAATTTTGGTCGAGACCGCGATCGGCTTGCCGGCCTCGACGACCGGCTTGTAGCGCAGCCTCGATACGGCACTTGTCGCGGCGATATCGAAGACCCCCGGCGAGTCCGCGCTGATCACCTTGAGGTCGGAGACCAGGCCTTTGGGCGTCACCGTATAACCCACTTCGACATCACCTTCGATTTTCTTGGACAGCGCATAGGACGGGTACTCGATTTGCAGCGGCCGCGTGCGCGTGAGCGAGGCCTCCGCGACCTCCCGGGGCCCCACGATCGCGCCGGCGCCCGGAGCGCGAAGACGGTCGCGAAGCGCGTCCGCCTCCGGCGAGGGACCGAGAGAGGACGCGATTTGCAGAAGCGCCTCCGTCTGGCCGGGGAGCGACGCATCGAGCGATTCACCCGCCTGGGCCACTATCTGCGTCTGCACGGCCTTCGATAGCGGCCCGATCGACACGTTCTGAGGGTCGGTCGCCTTGAGCTGGTTCAGGTAGTGCAGCGCGCTGTCGTTTTGCGGCTCGATCACGCTGCCTTGCGCGAGACGGGTGCGCACGAGATCGGCAAAGCGCGGCGCCTCCGGCTCGGCGACCGGCGCACGTTGCGCCCGCGCCACGCCGATATCGCGCTGCAGTCCCGCCACCTGGGAAAGCGGCACGCCGATGCTGCGCAAGTCGGCGGCGAAGCGATCCGCCTCATCGAGCTGCCGCTGGGCGATCGCGCTGCGCGCGGCCAGCGTCAGCCGGCGCGAGAGCTCGCGGAATTGCACCTGCAGTGCCGAGGACGTGGCGCCGGCCTTGCGCGCCTGGCTCAGGTAATAAACGGCACTGTCATTCGGCGGATCGGCCAATTGATCCTGCTGCATGCGCGCGTCGATCAGCGCGACGAGCCTCGTATCGTCCGTGTCGGCGCGGTGACGGCGCAGATCCTCGCGCAGTTGATTCAGCTTCGACTCTCCCATCGACTTCGCCCGGGCCGCTTGATCGATGAGCTGGGCCGCGCGGTCGAAATTCTGCGCGTTGATCGCCGCCATGATTTCCGCCGGACCGAGCTCGGCGCGCATCTTCGCGATTCGCTCGTCGAACGCCGTCAACCGCTTGTCGGAGGGGTCGATGCTGCGGGCATTCTCGAGTGCCTGGAGCGCGGCATCGAATTGCCGCTCGTCCAGCGCCGATTGCACCCGGGCGAGCAGAACCTCCGCCAGACGTTGCAGTCCCTGGTGCGCCTCCCCGCTCGAGGGATCGATCGCCAGAGCGGCTCTATACAGCGCCAGGGCACTGCCCTCCGCCGGATCGATGAAGTGCCGATCGCGCATCGCGCGTTGCGCCCGGCCGATAAGCGTGTCGATCGCCTCCTCGGTGGGAGACGAGGAAGCCGCGGTAGGAGGCTCCGCCGCGGCGTGCGTCGACGGCGTGCCGCCGCCCGCGGGCGGGGCGTTCGCGGAGTTTGCGCCTCCCGTGCCATGAATGGCCAGAAGGATGGCGGCCGCAATGGCCGCGGCAATTGCCAGCGCCACCGCCGCAATCAGCTTACCGGAAATGCGCTTGCCGGCGCGCGCCCCACCCCGCGACGCGGGCTGCCCGCCCAGGAGCGCGACGCGTGCATTGACCTCTTCGTAGGCGCCCCCCAACGCCCCGATGAGCCGGCTCTGGTCGATGGGCACTGCCACGAATGCGACGATCTGTCCATGTTGAATCGCCGACACCCACGCCGAGTCATCGTCGTCCAGCACGAGCATGGCAAAACGGGTGGAATGAGCCTGGATCCTCGACAGATCGGCGCTCTTATCGGCGCAACCGCGCGCGTCCCAGATGACCACGGCCGGCGTGTCCGACGGCACTGCGTCCATCAATTCGCCGACGGAATCTATTTGTCGGAAGCTGAGCTTGGTCGGAAGGTGGGCGCCGACCTGGGGCCAGAGCTCCACATCGCCGGTGACCAGGAATGCTGCGAGCTTCGCCTTTTTGGGCGCGCCGGACCCCGCCGATCTTGCCTGGCCGGCTTCCGTATCTTGCCTGGCGGCCGCGTTGCTCATTCAGCGCACTCCTACGCCAATCTCGCGGGCGCGATCGTTTCGAGCGCCTCGAGAAAGCCTTGCGCGGTCGCAAACCGCTCCTGCGGGCTCTTGGCGAGCAAGCGCCGGATCAGCGGCTCGAAGCGCGCGCGCGTCGCCGGCAGCGGCGGCACCACCCCTTCGCGATGACCGTCGAAGATGTCGGACAGCGAGTTGCCGGTAAACGGCAATCTGCCGGCCAGCATCTCGTAGAAAATGACCCCGAGGCTGTACAGATCGCCCCGTTGATCCGGATCCTGCCCGCTGATCTGCTCCGGACACACGTAGTACGGCGTGCCGGTCATCAGGTCGGAGCGCGACAGATCGTGGCTGACGAGCTGGGCGCGGGCCGAGCCGAAGTCGATGAGCACCACGCGATTGTCGGTCGTGAGCATGATGTTCGAGGGCTTAAGATCGCGGTGAATGATGCCGGCGGTGTGGACCACCTGCAGGGCGGCGCCGATCTGCCTCGCGTAATTGAGCGCATCGGACTCGCTCACCGGATTCTTCAACCGCTCGCGCATGCTGCCGCAGGGAAAATACTCGAGCGCGAGATAGAGATAATCCGGTGTGATGCCGAAGTCGATCACATCGGCGATGGAGCGATGATTCAAGCTGGAGAGAATCTCGCATTCGCGCGCGAATCGCTGCTGGTCCTCGTCGGATACGCTCGGCATGCCGCGGATGGTCTGGACCTTGAGCGCGACCATTTGCGCAAGGTCGCTGTTGCGTGCGAGGTAGACCGTCGCCGACGAGGAATGCGCGATCTGCTTGAGCAGCCGGTATCCGGGAACGTCGGGGAGCCCTGCTGCATCGGATGGCGAGATGCTCGCCGGCGGCTTCATCGAGCTCTGCAGGTCGGGTGGACCGCCCGTTCCGAGCACCGTCTGCAGCGAGGTGGCCAGCTCTCCCACGTCGACCGAATGAATCGGCCAGTAGTCGACAGCGCCCGACTTCATGGCGCGGGCAGCGGATCGCTCGTCGCCGTGCCGTGCGAATACCAGGATGGGAACCAGCGGGGCCCGGGCATGGAGCGTGGCTACAACCGCCAGCGGATCCGAGCCGCTCTGCTTCATGAATTCGACGATCACGAGCACCGCGCGATAGGAGCGCAGCTGCTCGACGGACAGATTCTCGAGTCCCGGGATCGACAAGGAGTCGGCCTCGAGCGTGGAGACGGCGCGACGCACGAGGCTCGCGAGGCGCAGCCGTAATTCGAGATCATCGTGGACCACCAGACACAGCTGGGTCGCGCGGGGCGGCGCCGATTTCAAGCCCGAGTCTTGTTTGGCCGCAACGTTCGCGACCGCGCTATTTGCCGCCGGGGTCATGGATCTCGCCCTTGAAAATCATCCGTGCAGATTCGCCGCAGGACAGGATCTCCTGCGGTTTACCGCGACTTCTCCAAGGGTCGGGGATTCGCACCAAAACTGGGCGGTGATGAATCACAGTTCTTGCATTGCACCGCCACAATCGGGCGTCGCAACGAGCCGCTTGGTCGGGATTTGTGAGCCAATTCGCAGGGCCGGCGGGCCGCCCTGGGGCGCCCGGATTTCAGCTTCGCGGGGCTGCGAGATATCGATCGAACCAGTCGAGATAGCGCCGAATGCGATCCTTGATATAGCTCGGCCGGGTCAGCAGATGATATTGGCCGGGATAGACGATGAGCTCGGTGGGCACGCCCAATGTCCGAAGAGCCTCGTACATCTGTTCGCCGCCCGCAACCGGGACATTGAAGTCCTTGTCGCCGCCCAGGAACAGCGTCGGCGTCTTGATGCGCTCGGCGTGGAAGAACGGATAGGAGACTTTGAGCCATCGATCCGTGGACGCCCAGGGCGGCCCGAGCTCCGCATTGTATTGCATGACATATTCGTCGCTGCCGTACATCGACAGCTGGTTGCCGCTGCCCGCGCCCGCGATTGCGGCCTTGAACCGGGTGTCGGAGGCGATAAGGTAATCCGTGAGAATGCCTCCGTAGCTCCAGCCGCCCACCCCCAACCGGTGAGGGTCGGCAATCTTTTCGCGGACCGCATAGTCCACGGCCCCGAGCAGATCGGCCACCTCCCGGTGGCCCCAGTCCGCGACGATGCTGCTGGCGAACGCCCCGCCCCGCCCGCTGCTGCCGCGATAGTTGACCGCCAGCACCACGTACCCATGAGCCGCAAACCATTGACGCTCGAGCTGCAGTGGATAGGTGTCCACCACCAATCCATGGGAGTCCTGCCCGTTGGGCCCGCCGTGAATCCACAGGATGGTGGGATACAGCCGGCCGGCCTGATAGTCGGCCGGCTTCACGATCATTCCGTGGATGGTGGTGCCGTCGCGGCTCGGAAAGGAAATATCCTCCACCGCTCCGAGCGACAGCTGCGCGAGCACGGCGTCGTTGTGCGCGGTGAGCTTGCGCAGACCGCCGTTCTCGAGAGCCTGGACCTCGGGCATCGTGCTGTCGGTGGAGGCGACCACCGCGACATGGCCTCCCCCGGCGCAGAGACTCGTCGCCGACAGCTTGCCGCCGACCCGCCGCTGCATTTGTCCCGTATCGAGCCGCACCGTGACCGGAATCTCGGAGCCGTCGTCCTCCAGGATGAGATTCACGGCGTCACCCTCCGCCGACATCGCCGGATACGCCACCGCACGATCCAACCGCTCGGTGAGCACTCGCACCTTGCCGTCGGCCACGGCGATCACGTTCAGCCGATCCTGAATGTAGGCATTGAGCCGCGGCTCGAGCCCCGAGGTGTAGACGAGCCGCGTGCCATCCGGAGTCCATGCAAGCGCCGGCTTGTTCGGGGCAAAGAACTCCGTGAGCTTGCGCGGCGTGTTCGGTGATCCCACATCGAGGAGATACAGCGCGAGTTTTCCGGTTCGGTCCGGATCCGAGTCGCGCGTGCTGAAGAACGCCACGGTCTTGCCGTCCGGGGAATAGACCGGCAGCGTGTCGTCGACGCGACGGTCCGCCGTGAGCGGCGCGAGCTGCCGGGTCGCCACGTCCACGAGGTAGAGCTGCTTGCGCTCGGTGGCGGTCAGGTAGCCTGTCCGGTCTTCCTTGAAGCGCAGCCGGTCGATGACGATCGGCGGCGGCGTCTTGGCGCTGCCCTCGTCCCCCGCCTTGGAGACCACCAGAGCATGGCCATCCGGCGACCAGTCATAATCGGCGATCTCGCCGCTCACGCCGGTAACCGCCTGAGGTTCCCCTCCGCGCAGGTCGAGCAGATAAATCTGAGGTTTGGAATCGCCTGCGCGCGCCGCCATGAAGGAAAGATATCGGCCGTCCGGACTGAATTTCGGATTCGACGCCGATTCCGCGGGCTCCGTCAGCCGACGGTCGTGCTGGCCGTCGAAGCCGACCATCCAAATGGCGGTCTTGCGCTCATCGGAGTCCAGATCGGACTGCTCGACCGTGTAGGCGATCTCGCGCCCGTCGCGCGAACACACCACGCCATCGACCGCTGCCAGCCGGTCGACGTCCTCGACCTCGAGCGCGCGCTTGGGCGCGGCCGCGGCAGCCACCGCGCACAAGGTGACGGCGGCGGTCGCCGCGATGACGCGCTTCAACCGGCCAAAACGGCGACCATAGGGGTTCATCGGGCATTACTCGTTTATTATTCCCGTACATAGGATATCACCGCAGGGGAATCACGATGTTCAATCAGTTACTGACGCCGGTTGGCGGCGGTTTGATCCCGTCCTTCCTGGTGGCTGCCCTGCCCATCGCAACCGTGCTGATCGCGCTCGGCATATTGCGGCGGCCCGCCTGGCAAGCCTCGCTCGCGGGTCTGGCGGTGGGGTTCCTCATCGCGATCGGCTTTTGGAAATTCCCGGTCAGCCTCGCGCTCGACAGCATCGCCGCGGGGGCCGTGTTCGCGCTGTGGCCCGTGATGTGGATCGTCTTCGCCGCGCTCCTGCTCTACAACATTGCGGTGATCTCGGGCCGGTTCGATGCGTTTCGGGATTGGCTGCTGCTGCATCTTCCGAACGACCGGCGCGTCGTGCTCGTGGTGATCGGCTTCTGCTTCGGCTGCCTGCTGGAGGGCATTTCAGGATTCGGAACACCGGTGGCCATCACCAGCGCGCTGTTGATTCTCATCGGCATGCCGGCGCTCGAGGCGCTGACCTTCACGCTCATCTTCAACACCGCACCGGTTGCTTTCGGGGCGTTGGGCACGCCGATCACCGTGCTCGGACAGGTGACGGATCTGCCCGCGGTAAAGTTGGGCGCGATGGTCGGACGGCAGCTTCCCTTCATCGCCGCCATCCTGCCGTTCTACGTGATGAGCATGTATGGGGGCTTGCGCTCGGTGCGCGCGGTGTGGCCGCTGCTGCTGGTCGCCGGCTTGAGCTTCGCGCTCGCGCAATTCGTCTCGTCGAATTATCTCGACTATTCGCTCACCGACGTGCTCGCGGCGCTCGTGTCGCTGGTGGTGACGCTCGGCTTTCTGAAGGTCTGGACGCCGGCCGTGGATCCCGCGTTCGCCGTCCATCGGCCCGCGGTGAGCGGCGCCTCGCAATCCGTCCCGGGCTGGCAGGGCTGGATCCCCTGGGTGGTGGTCTCGGTGGTGGTGATCGTATGGACGCACCTCAAGGTCGCCAACGTCGGGCAGCAGACCATCCACTGGCCCGGGTTGCACAACACCGTGTTCATCACGCTCTACAAGAAACCCTACGCGGCCAACTGGGCCTTCCAGCCCCTCGGCACCGGAACGGCGATCCTCCTGGCGTGCATCATCACGGCCGCGTGGGTGGGCGTGGGCCCCCGCCGCTTCTTCGGCGCGGTCGCGAGCACCTGGCGCCAGAGCCGATTCGCGATCCTCACCGTCGCGTTGATCGTCGGCCTGGCTTATTTGATGAACTACTCCGGAATGAACTACACCCTCGGCCTCGGCGTCGCCTCGGCGGGCGTCTTCTTCCCGATGCTGTCTGCATTCCTCGGATGGGTCGCCGTGTTCCTCTCCGGCAGCGACACGTCCGGCAACGCGCTGTTCGGCAAGCTCCAGGTGGTCGCGGCGGGACAGCTCGGTTTGAATCCGGTGCTCATCGCGGCGACCAATTCATCAGGGGGCGTGATGGGGAAAATGATCTCGCCGCAAAACATCGCCACCGGCATTTCGGTCACCGGCCTGCGCGGCCAGGAAGGTCGCGTGCTCGCACGCACCTTCGTTCACAGCATCGTGCTCACCCTGCTTCTCGGGCTGATCGTCGTCATCCAGCAATACGTCGCGCAGTGGATGATCCCGTGACCCGGGAGAGTTCGGCGGCGGGCGGACCCGAGCCGCTGCCGCCGGATACCGTTGCGGCATTGGAGCGGCGCCTGCGGCGCGAGACCCGCGGGGAGGCGCAGTTCGACGCGTCCGCCCGCGGGCGCTATGCGACCGATGCGTCGATCTACCAGATCATGCCGGCGGGCGTATTCGTCCCGGCCGACGATGCCGATGTCGGTGCGGCGCTCGATATCGCGCGTGACTTGCGCGTACCCGTGATCCCGCGCGGCGCCGGCACGAGCCAGTGCGGTCAGACCATCGGCGCCGGGCTGGTGATCGACGGCAGCAAGCACATGATTCGCGTGCTCGACATCGACGCGGCGAATCGGACCGCCGTCGTCGAGCCGGGATTGGTGCTGGATCATTTGAACGCGCGCCTCGCTCCGCTGGGTCTGTGGTTTCCGGTTGACGTGTCGACCGGCGCGCAAGCCACGTTGGGCGGCATGGCGGGCAACAACTCCTGCGGCTCGCGCTCCATCGCCCATGGCAACATGGTGCACAATGTGCTCGGCGTCGGCGCCTGGCTCGCCGACGGCACCCGCGCCGATTTCGGCCCGCTCGCCAAGCTCACGGGGCGCGCCGCGGCGCTCGCCGATTTCGTGCGGCGATTGGCGGAGCGTCACCGGCGCGAGATCGTCGAGCGCTGGCCCAAGGTGATGCGCCGCGTGGGCGGATACAACCTCGACATCTTCGACAATCAGAGCGAGCGCCCGTACACCGTCGATGGTCAGGTCAATCTTGCCCACCTGCTGATCGGCTCCGAGGGCAGCCTCGCATACACCCGGACGCTCACCTTGAAACTCGCGCCGCGGCCGCCGCACCGGGTCTTGGGCGTGGTCAACTTCCCGAGCTTTCGCCGCTCGATGGAGGCCGCCCAGCACCTAGTCGAGCTCGGCCCCTCCGCCGTCGAGCTGGTCGATCGGATCATGATCGATCTGGGCCTCGAGAACCCGAGCTATCGGCCGAACCTCGAGGCGGCCTTGATTGGGAGGCCCGCAGCCATTCTGCTGGTCGAGTTCAGCGGCGAGGATCTTGCCGCCCTGCACTCGAAACTCGGCCTGCTGGTCGAGCGGATGGCCGACCTCGGGCTTGCGGGAAGCGTGGTCAGTCTCGCCGATCCGAACGCGCAAAAAAACCTCTGGGAGGTGCGCAAAGCCGGCCTCAACATCATGATGAGCCTGAAGGGTGACGGCAAGCCGGTGAGCTTCATCGAGGATTGCGCGGTACCGCTCGAGCACCTCGCCGACTATACCGACGCGCTCACCGAGATCTTCGCACGGCACGGCACCCATGGAACCTGGTATGCGCACGCCTCGGTGGGAACGTTGCACGTGCGCCCGATTCTCGACATGCGCCGGGACGGCCCCGAGGGCGGCGCGCAGCGCATGCGCGCCATCGCCGAGGAGGCCGCGGCGCTGGTGCGTCGATTTCGAGGCGCCTACAGCGGCGAGCACGGCGACGGCATCTGCCGGGGCGAATGGATCCGGTGGCAGTTCGGCGATGCGCTGGACCGGGCGTTTCGCGAGATCAAGCGCGAGCTCGATCCGCGGGGGCTTTTCAACCCGGGCAAGATCATCGACCCGCCGCGCATGGACGACGGGACGCTGTTTCGATTCGCGCCACCGTCGGCCGCCAATCCCTACCGAACGATCACTCTCGAGCCCGTGCTCGATTGGTCGGCGTGGGACGTGCAGAACGACCCTCTCACCGAGAAGGTCACCGCACCCGGAACGGGCGGCGACACCACCCGCGGCTTCGCAAAGGCCGTCGAAATGTGCAACAACAACGGGCACTGCCGTCAATTCGATGCCGGCACGATGTGCCCGAGCTACCGGGTGACGCGCGACGAGCAGCATCTCACGCGTGGGCGCGCCAATACGCTTCGCCTGGCGTTGTCGGGGAAACTGGGCCCGGACGCGCTCACCGGCGACGCCGTGCACGAAGCTATGGCGCTCTGCGTCGGTTGCAAGGGATGCAAGCGCGAATGTCCCACGGGCATCGACATGGCTCGGATGAAGATCGAGTTCCTGGCGCATTACAAGGCGCGTCATGGCTATTCACTCAAGGACCGGCTGATCGCGCGGCTGCCCGATTATTCGGCCCTGGCGAGCCGCTGGCCGTGGATCGCGAACCTGCGCGAGACGCTCCCCGGCGCGCGCCGCCTCGGCGAGCGCCTGATGGGAATCTCGGCCCAGCGCTCGTTGCCGCGCTGGCGCAGGGACACCTTCTGGCGCGATCCCGGCGCGGGCGACTGGGCGAGTCGTGAGGCTGTTCTCGAGGCGGCCTCGTCGGGAGCCAAGGCCGTGGTGTTGTTCGTGGACACCTTCAATGGGACCTTCGAGCGCGAGAACGCCATGGCCGCCGCGCGCGTGTTGCGCTACGCCGGCTATCGTGTGCACGCACTGAACAAGCGCCGCGAGGCAGGCCCCGCGGGGCACTTTTGCTGCGGACGGACGTTCCTAGCGGTCGGCATGGTCGAGCGCGCCCGCGACAAGGCCCGCGAGTTGATCGACGCACTCGATGAGTTCGCGCGCCTCGGCATGGCCATCGTCGGGCTGGAGCCTTCCTGCCTGTTGACCCTGCGCGACGAGACGCTCGTCATGGGCTTCGGGGAGAGCGCCCAACGCATCGCCTCCCAGTCGATGCTGTTCGAAGAATTCATCGCTCGCGAGCTGCGCGCGGGCCGGTTCTCGGCGCGCTTCAAGCCCGCCGGACGCCCCGTACTGGTACACGGCCACTGCCACCAGAAGGCGTTCGCGGCCGTGAATCCCATTCTGGAGGTTCTCGAGCTCATTCCGGATTCCAAACCCCGGCTGATCGAAAGCTCGTGCTGCGGCATGGCCGGCAGCTTCGGCTTGGAGGCGGCCCATCAAGATGTCTCGATGCAGATGGCGGAGCTCACCCTCTTACCTGCCCTGCGCGCCGCGCCCGATGCGATCGTGGTGGCCGATGGCACCAGCTGCCGACATCAGATTGCGGACGGTGCGCAGCGCGCCGCGATTCACGCGGCGAGGCTGCTCGATGAGCAGTTAATAAATTAACTTATTAATATAACTTCAATAAGTTAGGAAATATAAATAATCTAAATTCTATTTCTATCGACCGGCGCACCTCAGGCGAGCTCAGCTCGATTTTCGAAACACCTCGATCACGCTGGAGATGGCTCGCTCGTTGAGCGGCGCCATGAGATGAGCGCCGCTCACGCCCGGTATCTCTGCATACTCCTTGAGCAGATCCACGCAGAGCGCGCGGCCCTCGGCCTGCGGATCGGAGGCCCGCTCGAGCCGCTCGATCATCCATTCCGGAATGATCGATCCAAACAAATGCTGCTTGATCCAGCGCGCGGATTTCGCCGAGGCCAACGGTGCGACGCCGATCAGCAGCGGTATGCGGTCCCCGACGCCGCTTTCGCGCAGTCTTGCGACGTAGCGCCGCAGAATCGGCGCGTCCATGCAGAACTGCGTCTGCGCGAACTGCGCCCCGGCCTCGAGCTTCTTGGTCAAGCCGACCGGCCTCCAGTCCGGCGCAGGATCCACGGGGGAGTCCGCAACACCGATGAAAAAATCGGCGGACCCGCCCACCTTGCGGCCGTAAGGCAGCTCCCCACGATCGCGGATGTCGGCAGCCGTCGCGGCCAGCGCCGCCGTATCGAGATCGAAGACCGGTTTGGCGTCCGGCTGATCTCCGGCGCGGGGATCGTCCCCCTTGAGCAGCAGAAGATTGGTAATGCCGAGCGCGGCGGCGCCGAGCAGCTGGCTCTGCAAGGCGATGCGATTTCGGTCGCGGCAGGTCACCTGCAGGATGGGCTCCAGACCCTCCTTCAACAGCGCAAGCGCGGCCACCATGGAGTCGAGGTGCGGCCGGGCGCCTGCCCCGTCGGTGACGTTGACGGCATCCGCCAGTCCTTTAAGGGGCGCGGCTTTCGCCAGCAACTCGGCCAGATCGCTGGATACCGGCGGAGTGATCTCGGCGGTGAGTGCGAATTTCTTGGCCGCCAACAGCGCGCGCAGACGGCTCCGAGCGGGCGAAGCATCCCTGGGTTGATTCAAGCAGCGTCCTTCGAATCCGTGCACCTGCGGATTCCATTTGCTAATGTCGGGCCGGGCTCCAGGTGCGGAGCGGATCGGCGAATCGGGGGACCATCAATGGGGCTCAATACGTTCGTGGGAAACCTGTGCGCGGTCGCCCTCCTCGGCCCAGCCGCGCTATCTGCGAATCCAAGCCTAGCGCAAAACACGCAATCCGATGCCAACTGCGACACGGTTCCGCGAGCTCCCTTCTGCAGCGCCGTCCGCGGGGTCCGCGCCGAGGGCTGGCCCGCGCAGAGCCGTTCCGAGGTCATGGCGCCCCACGGCATGGTGGTCGCCAGTCAGCCGCTCGCGGTGCAGGCCGGCCTGCGAGTGCTCATGCAGGGCGGCAACGCGGTCGATGCGGCCGTGGCCACCGCCGCCACGTTGAGCGTGGTGGAACCGATGATGGTCGGGGTCGCCTCGGACCTGTTCGCGATGGTCTACGTTGCGAAGGAGCACAAGGTGTATGTGCTGAACGCGAGCGGCACCGCGCCGACCGGCGCGACCGTGGAGCGGTTCAACCGGCTCGGCTATCGCTGGGATCCCCATAACTGGGGCCCGACCTCCGGCATGCCGGTGAACGGCATCCTGGCCGTGACCGTTCCGGGAAGCCTCTGGGGATGGGAGGCGCTCGAGCGGCGTTTCGGCAAGCTCGCCTTCAAAGAAGTGCTCGAGCCTGCCGCGCTCTATGCCGAGGGCGGGTTCCCGATATCGGAGCGCATCGCGAGCGACTGGGTGTTGCCCAAAGCGCTGCCGCTCAAGGGATGCTGCACCGATCTCGATCCGGATTCGATCAAGACGTGGTATCTGAGCGGCCGGCCGCCGAAGCCGGGTGAATGGTTCAAGAACCCCGATCTCGCCCGCACGCTGCGGCTGCTCGAGGCGCATGGAGCGGATGAGTTCTACCGCGGGGAGATCGCCAGGGCGATCGTCGCGAAGTCCAAGCAGCTCGGCGGCACCCTAACGCTCGAGGATCTGGCCGGCTATCATGGCGAGTGGGTGGAGCCCGCCCGATCGCACTATCATGGACATGAAATTCTCGAGCTGCCGCCGCCCTCACAAGCTTGGGCCGCTCAGGAGATCTTGAACATCCTGGCAGAGTGCGTGCCGCGCTGGACACCGGGTGAGACTCTCGCCTCCCTGGGACCCGCGAACGCGCAATACTGGCACCTGTTCGTCGAAGCCAAGAAGCTCGCGTTCGCCGATCTGTTGCGCTACAACGGCGACCCGGACTTCGTCCCGGTGCCGCTCGACCTGCTGCTCTCCGAGTCGCATGCGGCATCGCTGTGCAGCCGGGTCGATCCGCTTCGCGCGTCCACTCCGGGTCCGCCGAGCAACGTCAAGATGCCCGGCGACACCGTGGTGCTGTCGACAGCCGACAGCGAAGGCAACATGGTGTCCTGGGTCAACAGCAATTTCTACGAGTTCGGCTCGGGCATCACCGTCCCGGGCTACGGGTTCGTGCTGCACAACCGCGGCGCCCTGTTTACGCTCGATCCGCACAGTCCAAACGCCATCGCTCCCCACAAGCGGCCGTTCAACACCCTGTCGGCGGGGTTCGTCCTGCGCGAGGATGGCACGCCGAGGATGACGGTGACGCTGATGGGCGGGGACATGCAGGCACAGGGCCACGCGCAGCTGCTGGTCGACGTGCTCGACCTGAAGGCCAACGTGCAGGCGGCGGCCGATTTGGCGCGCTTTCGGCACAGTCAGATATCCAACGAGCTCGACCTCGAGACTCCGCTCTACGATCTTCTGGGCTCGCAGCTCGCGGCCATGGGGCATCACGTCAAAGCCGTGAACGGCGCGGACATGGGCGGCGTTCAGGTGATCGAAGCTGTGGACGGCTACTATCGCGGCGGGTCCGATTTCCGCAAGGACGGCGAGGCGGCCGGGTGGTGAGGGCGCGCATCGCCGGCATCGCCGTCGCTCTCGCCGCGTGGCTCGGATTGGGGCTGCAGCTCGTCCTCTCGATCCGACTGACCTATCGTTCGGACAACCCCTCGGTGGCCGGTGCGCTGATCATGTACTTTGGCTACTTCACCATTCTCACCAACCTGTTCGTGGCCCTGGTCAGCACCGCGCAGGTAGCCGGCGGCGGCCCAGGGGCGCAGACGCTGGCCCAGCGCACGTTGGCGGGATGCGCCACGACTTCCATCGTGTTCGTGTGCGCGTCCTATCACTTCCTGCTGAGGGAAGTCTGGTCGCCGCAGGGACTGCAAAAGCTCGCCGACATCGACCTTCACTACGCGGTGCCCCTGCTCGCGCTGCTGCACTGGACACTGTCCCCGGGACCTCCCCTTCGCGCAAGCGCTCCGCTGATTTGGTGCGCCTACCCAGCCGCCTACTTCGCGTATGCCCTGATCCGCGGAGCCTGGCTGCAGAGCTATCCCTACCCGTTCATCGACGTGTCCGCGCTCGGCTATCCCCGAGTGGCGATCAATTCGCTGATTCTGCTCGCGGCCTTCGTCGCGTTCGGCTACTTCGTCTGGGGCATCAGCCGGATGCGACGCCAGCCCCCGGGCGCAACCGGTTAAGGGCTCGTGGAAAGACTCGCCTGCACCTGCCGTCGAAATTCGAGGGGATCGGAGATCGTGCGAAACGATTCCTTCGTGCCACCGACGCCCGACACGGTGATCGTGCCATAGCCGAGGATGCGCCCCAGCACGGTCTGATCAACACCGATTCCCTCCACTTTCTGCAGCAGCAGCTCGAGCGAGTGCCGGCGTATGAGGCCCACCTTGATCAGGACGCGCTTATTGGTGATCGCGAACTCCGAGCTGGCCGACCGGATCCACGGCGGGATGAAGAGCACCACGCCGATGGCCGCGACGACCCCCGCGGCGATCCAGCCACCGCCGCCGAGACCCACCAGGATGGCGACCACGAAAATGCAATCCGGAAGGAAATAGATGATGCGGTTGAGCCTTGCCCGATAGGTGATTTGCTCGTTCGGCAGGAGATTGCGTTCCACGTAACTCATCGGTGCTCCCATACCAGCGGTTTCGATCCGCGACTGCCAGGTGTATAACGCGCTTAGATTACCGCGAACTCGAGGTTTCGCGTGAGGAGCGACGGCATGGGCAAGCGAATCAATCTTCAAGAGGTGCCCCAAGTGAGGGGCTCGGGATACCCCGCGCCGTTCGACCGCGCCTGCGCGGATCGCATACGCCAGCGACTCGGCGATGCGGCGGGATTGTCCGATTTCGGAGTGAATCTCATGCGGCTCGCGCCCGGCGCGTGGTCCAGCCAGCGGCATTGGCATTCGGCGGAAGATGAGTTCGTGTACCTTCTCGAGGGCGAGCTGGTGCTGGTCACCGACGCGGGCGAGGAGATTCTTCGTCCCGGCGATTGCGCCGGCTTCAAAGCCGGCGTTCGAGACGGCCATCACCTGCAGAATCGAACCGATCGGGACGCCGTGGTTCTGGAGGTCGGCTCGCGCAAAATCGAAGACGACGAGGGTGACTACCCGGATATCGATATGCGCTTCCTCAAGGACGACGGCGGGTACGTGCACAAGGACGGCACGCCCTACCCGCGCCGCTAGCGCACCGTCGGGAGCGTCCGCACCCGCGATGAGCCGGAAGAAGCCGATCGCCGATTTGTTCTTTCCATTGAGCGCGAAGAGCGCCGGGCGTGGCGCGCATCCGACCGGCGAGAACAATCCGGCGCTGCAGGCCATCTGGGACGTGGTCTGCCGGATCCCGCAGGGACAGGTCTGCACCTACGGTGGCGTGGCTCGGGCAGCCGGGTTGCCGGGACGCGCGCGCCAGGCAGGTTTTGCGTTGAGAGTGGCTCCGGAGGGCATAAATCTTCCGTGGCACCGGGTCGTCGGCGCCGGCGGCCGGATCGTGTTCCCGAAAACATCCCGCCACTACCGCGAGCAATCCCGTCGCCTGAGGGCGGAAGGCGTTGCGGTCCGCGCGGGCCGCGTAAAGGCGTCTGCCGTGATGGAGGTGGGCGAGTGGTTGTGACCCTTCTCGCGACCCTTCAATCACCACCGGCCGGCTTGCGCCGGCTCAAAAATGCATCGATTGCCGTGCCGGCATCCGCTTCCATCATGTTTCGAGCCATGACCTCGCCCGCCAACGCATAGGCGTCTGCCAATGGCAGGCTCTGTTGACGGTAGAACAACGCTTTTCCGTGGCGGATCGCCGAGGGACTCTTGGCCGCGATCTCAGCCGCTTTGCTGGCGCTTGCCGCCTCCAGCTGAGCGGCGGGAACCACCTCGTTGATGAGACCCCAATCGAGCGCGGTGGCCGCGTCGATGAATTTTCCGGTGACCAAGAGGTCGAACGCCCGCTTCGTGGAGACATTGCGCGACAACGCGACGGCCGGGGTCGAACAGAACAATCCGACGTTGATCCCCGACACGGCGAATCGTGCCTCCTCCGACGCGATGGCCAAATCACAGCTTCCCACCAGCTGGCAGCCCGCCGCGGTCGCAATGCCCTGCACTTGGGCGATGACCGGTACCGGAAGGGCGCGGATACTTTGCATCACCCGGCTGCAGCGGGCGAACAATGACTGGTAGTACTCGAGAGTCGGTGCCCGGCGCATCTCCTCGAGATCGTGACCCGCGCAGAATGCCCGGCCGGTTGCCGCCAGGATCACGCAGCGTAAGTCCGGGGCGCTTGACAGCTCGTCGAGCTGCCCTTGCAACGCCTCGAGCACCGACTCGGAGAGCGCGTTCAGCTGTTGCGGCCGATTGAGCTGCAGGGTGGCAATTCCGGCGCGCATGTCGGCCACCAGGGAGGGGGAGTCGCACTTCATGACCCGAGGGTACTCCAGAAAGCCCCTCCCCGCGCATCCCTGTCGTGGTGTGCGCAAGATCTCGAATTTTCGGCACCTGCAGGATTGCGTACAGGCGGGATCGCGTGTCGCGTTCCTCGTTTTCGCCATTTCGCCCGTGAGCCCTCTCACAGTTCTTCCGGGCCGGCCGAACTTGTCAGCTTCGCGCAAGGTGGGACCACTAGCATCGGCCTCGTGATCACCAAAATATCCATGGATGGGGCATCCAGTCTCCCTGTAGGGGAAGGCGAGATGATTTGCAGGCGCGCCGCCGGCTTCACGCTGCTGGAACTGCTCATCACCATCAGCATTGCGGCGATATTGCTTACGATCGCGATCCCGTCGTTCCGCTACGTCACAAATTCCAACCGCATCGCCGGCGAAGTGAACGGTCTGCTCGGCGATCTGCAGTTTGCGCGCGCCGAGGCGGTCAAGGAAGGACGCACCGTCACGGTCTGCATATCCAGCGACGGCCTTACCTGCACGGGATCGACCGCCTGGCAGGGCGGCTGGATCGTGTTTTCCGATCCAACCGATGTGGGTGTCGTGGACCCCGGCGAGACCATCCTGCGGATGCAAAAGCCGTTCTCGAGCACCGATAGCTTCAACGCATCGAACGGCGTTTCCATCATCACCTTCAACCGCGAGGGCTACGCGGTCGGCATCGCCAACGGCACGTTGATCTCGCTGCACGATATCACCAACACCACCGCCTGGACCCGCTGCTTGACCGTCAATTTGAGCGGCGAGATGGCGACGGAGATTTACGACGGAGTGACCTGCACATGAGGCCGGATAACGCATCGAGCGGCGGATCCTCCACGGGCATGCGGGCGCGCGGCTTCACGCTGCTCGAGGTGATGGTGGCACTGGTCGTCACCTCGATCGGCCTGCTCGGCATAGCCAAACTCCAGGCACTCGCCTACGCGAGCACGGGGTCGGCGAGCATGCGCTCGCTGGTGGCGTTGCAAGTCGCGGGCCTTGCCGCGAGCATGCACGCCGATCGCGGCTATTGGTCGGGGAACTTCGTGGCGACCCCGCTCACCATCACGGGGACGACCATCAGCGACGCCACACTGGCGAATACCGCCACCACGGCCAACTATTGCGTGCTCGGATCCGGCAATACACCCTGCGGTACTGCGAACCTTGGCGATCCCACGCTCGCGGCCTTCGATCTGCATACGTATGCGGCTGCGCTCAACGGGATGCTCGGCAATTCGAATCCGATTACCACGATCATCTGTACCACCAGCGCAGTCACCGCGACCGTGAGTTGTACGATCCAGGTCACCTGGAACGAAAAGGCCGTCTCCGTCAATTCACAGAGCCTCCAGAACACCAACCAGGCGACGTTCGCGCCGACTTACACGCTGTACGTGGAGCCTTGAGCGTATGAGCACAGCAAATTCCGGATTTCGAACTCCGCGCTACGTCCGGGGATTCACGCTGATCGAGATTTTGATCGCTCTGCTGATCGGGATTTTTCTGCTGGGCGCGCTGCTCACCATCGTGCAGGCGAATCGAACCGTGTTCGGCAATCAGAACAAGCTCTCGCAACTCCAGGACAGCGAGCGCATGGCGATGACGATGATGTCGGATGTCATCCAGTCCACGGGTTACTTCCCCGATCCCACCACCAATACACTGACCTCGTCACTCGGCGCAGCGCCGCCTTTTGCGACCGGCCAGGCGATTTGGGGCGCCTCCGGCGGCGCGCCCCCCGGCGATCAGATCTCGGTTCGCTACATGACTGCCCCGGGCGACGGCATCCTGAACTGCAGCGGGCAATCGAATCCCGTGGGCGGCGTGAACACCGTGTATGTCAACTCTTTTCAGGTCGTCGGCAACCAACTCGTATGCACCATGAACGGCATACCGTATAACTTGGTGAGCGGCATCACCAGCTTGACCGTGCTGTACGGTGTCAAAGCGAATGCGGCGGCCACCGGGAACAACACCGACACGTACATGAGCGCGGCCCAGGTCACGGGCTTGAATCTGTGGGGCAGCGTGATCTCCGCACTCGTGCAGATGACATTCACCAACCCGATGTACGTCGCGAGTCAACCGACCAACAACGTCAACCAGCCGACCGTCAGCCTGCAGCGTGTGATCGGCGTCATGAATCAATCCGGGCCGATCCAATGAAGAATTCCAACGACATCCACAGGGCGCAACGCGGCATGGTGCTGGTCTCGAGCCTGCTGCTGTTGATAGTCGTCACGATCATCGCACTCAGCATGTTCCGCAGCTTCGGCATGCAGGAGAAGATCGCCGGCAACATGCGCGAGAAACAGCGCGCCCTGTCGGCGGCGGTGTCCGCGCAGCAATTCGCCGAGAATTGGCTGATGAACAGCGCCGCCCAGGCGCCGGTCGCGTGCGTCGCCGGGCTGCTCAATGGGACCGTCGGCCAGGGCCAGATCTGCAATACGGCGACCGCGCTGAAGAGCGTGGTACCCAATGGAGACGTGACCACGGTCCCATGGACCATCGGCGGCGCGCCGGTCGGCGTGACCTTCCAGCCCTCCGGCATGTTGCAAAGCGCCACGCCATCGGTGAGCGCCGCGAACCTTGCAAATCCCACGTACTACGGCTTACCGGCGTATTACATCTCCGATATGGGTCCGTCGGCCGACCCGACCATCCCCGGCGAAATCTATCAGGTCGACGCGTACGGCTACGGCGGCACCTCCACAACGGTGGCGGAGGTCGAAAGCACCTACGCTGTCTACACCACCTCGAACAGCCCCACGATATGAAGGACGGCAAGACCATGAGTACTAAACGCGGCTGGCTGGCTCTCGTCAGCCTCCTGCTGATCTCGCTGCTTGCAGCCGGCCCGAGCCCGGCCCAAGAATCGACCTTCGGCAGTGAAGACTTCACCACCTCGACGACCGTCAACAACTGGTACTACTTCGGCGGCGCGTGCTTGACCGCGGGGACGTCGGCTCCCGGCTCGAATCCCGGCCTGATACCCGGCTGCACCTCCGTGCTGGGGAGTTATTACAATCTCGCGGCGAACGCCGATCCGTACATGATGGGCGGCAACAACGGCTACTTGGGATCGAGCACGGCGCCCGCGAATGTCGCCGGGCAGGTGGCGGATCCCGTGGTCACGAACGCGGACGGCAGCGTCACGGGGTACGGCGCGCTGCGCTTCACCAATGGCTCCATGAACATCTCGGGCTCCGAGAAGTACGGCCACAATGAGCGGGGCGCGATCCTGTCGTCCAGCACATTCCCCACGAACCAGGGGTTTCAGGTGACCTTCAAGACAGTCACCTACCATGGCGATTCGGGCCATGGGTCGGGGACCTTTGCGGCCTCGTACGCAGACGGCGCGGACGGCATAAGCTTCTTCCTGCAGGACGGCAAGCAGGCGGCCGGCCTCGGAGCCTGGGGCGGCAGTCTCGCGTACGCGTGCTCGAACTCCAACACGCCGCACGACGGCCTGGTCGGTGGCTATCTCGGCCTGGGGATCGACGAGTACGGCAACTTCTTGAACGGCACTTACCTGGTGTCGGGCTACACCGGCACCAACGTCGCGGGCGGCGACAACTCGGCCTACGGCTATGGCTACAGGCCCGGCCGCATCGGGCTGCGCGGCGCGGGAAACGTCGCATGGTCCTCGCTCACGGCGGCGTACGGCAACAACCCGAACAATGGGGCCGCGCCCTACTATCCGGTCTCGCTCGCGACCTCCTGCACCATTGCGGGCGGCACCTACAGCGCCGCCACCGGCAATTGCATCCACATCTGCTCTACCGGCGGATCGTTCTTCGACTCGACCACCGGCTTGTGCAACAATGCATGCCCCACCAACAACACCTACGACTCCACGACCAATACCTGCAACAGTTGTGCGAGCGTGAACGGCATCTACAATCCCACCACGCAGATGTGCACGAACACCAACAAGTGCGCAACGGGTTCGACTTATTATGCCGGTACCGCCATGTGCAATTCCTGCCCTGCGGCGGGCTACGCAACCGGCACCTACAATTCCACCACCGGAACGTGCAACAATAGTTGTCCCACCGGCTACACACTCACGGGCACGACCTGCTATCCGACCGGATCCGTCTACAGCTCGGGATACTACTGTCCGAGCGGCAACACGATAGCGAACAATTCGGGCAGCTACGTCTGCTACACCTCGGGCCTGTCCTACAGTGCGGGCTATTACTGTCCGAGCGGCTCCACGATCGCCCTGAATGCCGGTGTCTACGGCTGCTATCCCACGGGCCTTCCGTACAGCGCGGGACACTACTGTCCGAGCGGAAACACCATCACCTCGAATTCCGGCAACTACGTCTGCTATCCGTCCTCGGGCGTCACCTACAGCGCGGGTTATTACTGCTCGTCCAGCCAAACCATGAGCGGTACGGACTGCTATCCGAGCGGCTATTCTCACAGCGCGACTTATTATTGCCCTTCTGGGCAGACCATCAACAACACCACCAACGGCACGCTCTGTTATCCGAATAGCGACTCCGTCAACACGACCACCAACAAATACTGTCCCTCCGGTCAGACCATCAACACGGCCGGGACGGCCTGCTACCCGAACGGCGACTCCGTCAACACGACCACCAACAAATACTGTCCCTCCGGTCAGACCATCAACACGGCCGGGACGGCCTGCTACCCGAACGGCGACTCCGTCAACACGACGACCAACGACTACTGCCCTTCGGGCCAGACCATCAACACGGCCGGGACGGCGTGCTATCCGAACAGCGACTCCCACAGCGCGACTTATTATTGCGTTGCGGGCCAGACCATCAACAACACCACCAGCGGCACGCTCTGCTATCCCAACGGCGACGCCACCAGCGGAACCAGCTACTGCCCGGCCGGGGACATCGTAAGCTCGTCGCATTGCTGTCCTTCCGGGACCACTTACACCGGCCCCAACTGCTCCGACGGCAGCACCCCCGGTGCCCTGAACGCGATGAGCCTCGCCACCTCGATGCCCGCCGCCACCGCGATGAGCGCCGCCACCTCGATGCCCGCCGCCACCGCGATGAGCGCCGCCACCTCGATGCCCGCCGCCACCGCCGCGCCAGCGGCCACCGCCGACAGCGCAGCCGCGGTCGCCGGCCCGGCCACTGCGGTGAGCGCCGCGCAAACCGTGACGCCGGTCCAAACGCCAACGCAGATCACCACCCCGACCGAGACCGCGCCCTCGACTTACGCATCCGGCACGGGCAATGTCGACGCACAGTACGCCGTGCAGAACACGTGCAGCACTGGCAACCTTTACAATTACAGCACGGTGAGCGCGCCCAGCCCGGCGGGAACGGCCACGCTCACCAATCCGGCGAATACCGCGGGTATCTTGGACTATGCGCCCATTCTCAACGCCTACAAGGAGCTCAGCAGCTTTAAGATCGCCAACGAGAGCGCGATGACGCGCGGCGCTGCGACGCCGATTTTCTACAATCTGAAAATCACCCAGGGCGGCTTGCTCAGCTTCTCCTATAGCGTGGGCGGCGGCGCTTACTCCTATCTCATCAGCAACCAATCCATCACGGCCTCGAATGGCCCCTTGCCGACGAGCTTTCGTGTTGGGTTCGCCGGATCGGACGGCGGCGCCAGCAACATTCACGAGATCATGTGCTTCAAGGCCACAACCTACAAACAGTCAGGCAGCTCCGCCACCGCCAACGTCAAGCAAGCACCGGTCGAGACGGGCACGCAAGCCTACTTCGCCTCCTACAACCCGAGCGACTGGACCGGCACCGTGACGGCAAACGCCTTGATCGACACGTCGGGCGTGGTCACCGTCAGCACCGCAGCGAACTGGGACGCTTCCTGCCTATTGACCTACGCGAGCACCCCCGCGGCCACCGGGGGCTGCAGCTCGACGGCATCGACCAACGGGTCGCCCGCGCCCATCAGCCGGGTGATGCTGACCTGGGATACGGTGAACAATGTCGGTATTCCCTTCGAATGGGGGAACCTCAACGCCGCGCAGCAGGCAGCGCTCGATTACGGAGACTCGTCACAGACCAGCAACCGCTTGAGCTACCTGCGCGGCGACCGTACCAACGAGATCGATTCGTCGGGCGCCGGTCTATACCGAGCCCGCGACGCCATTCTCGGCGACATCGTCGATTCGAGTCCCGTCTGGGTGGGACCGCCGAGCTCGCCGTACACCGCAATGTGGCAGGATCGCCTCTACGGCACGGCGATGCCCGAGAACACCGGCACGCAGAACTATGTGCAATTCAGCGCGACGGAACAGACGCGCCTGAACGTGGTCTACGTCGGCTCGGACGATGGCTTCCTGCACGGCTTCCGTGCCGGTAGCTTCAGCGCCACGGGCGCTTTCGTCGCCAACGCCACCACCCCCAACGACGGTAAGGAAGTGCTGGCCTACATGCCGGGGTCGATGCTCGCGAGTGCGGCGCTCGCCTCCGCCGGTGGGGGCTGCACCAACGACGCGACCACCCAGACGGTGGTGCAGGGTATCCATGGCGTGACACCAGCGGTCGGTGCCAACGCCGAATGCACGGAGCCGGTGCTCGACTACTCGCACCCTCAATATGGCCACAACTTCTTTGTCGACGCCACCCCGGGCACGGGCGACCTGTTCTACAACGGCACCTGGCATTCGTGGTTGGTCGGCGGGCTCGGCGTCGGCGGCCAGGCCATCTATGCGCTCGACATCACCAATCCCAGCTTCAGCGAGGGCGGCGCCTCGAGCACCGTCATCGGCGAGTGGAACTCCGGGTCGATCACTTGCGCCAACGTGCCTAACTGCGGCCAAAGCCTCGGCAACACCTTCGGCACACCGGTGATCCGCCGTCTGCACAGCGGCAACTGGGCGCTGATCTTCGGCAACGGCTTCGGCAGCCAAAGCGGCGACGCCGGCATCTTCATCATGTTGGTCGACCCGATCACGGGCAACCCATCGACGGTATACTATTTGACCGCCGGAAACGCGGGGGCGAACGGCATCGCCTATGTCACGCCCTTCGACGCGGACGGCGATCACGTCATGGACTACGTGTACGCCGGCGATCTTCACGGCAACCTGTGGCGCTTCGATCTGACCAGCAACAACCCCGCCTCCTGGGGTGTTCTCGGAACGCCGCTGTTCACCACGCAATTTCAGGGCACCTCGCTCGCCACCAATGCCGACACGCCCTCCGGCAACATACTGCTGTTCGCCTCGGTCAGCGGCGTCTCCGCCGGCCAGCTGGTGAGCGGCACGAACATTGCGTCGGGCACCTACGTGCAGAGCGTGGTCGGCACCACCGTGGTCCTGACCCAGAACGTCTCCGGTGACGTGCCGAGCGGCACCGGCATCGCCTTCGGCGGCAATCAGCCCATCACCGGCTCCGTGGGCCTCGTGTCCACGATCCTCACAGGGGGCGCGCCGCGCGTCCTGCTCGAATTCGGCACCGGGCAGCGCACGCAGATCACCAACCTGGCGCCGGTGCAGTACGCCAGCGGCGTTCAAACTCTGTACGGGGTGTGGGACTGGAATCTGTCCGGCTGGAACAGCCTCAATCCGGGCGCGCCGCACCAGGCGCTTGCGGCCACCACCGCGGCCACGGGCCTTGCCGCGCCGTATACCTTGAGCTACACGAACCTGGCGGCGCAAACCCTCACCGCCAACACCAATGGCACGGTCGACGGAACCAACGCCACGGTGTGCTGGCAGGGCAGCACCACCTGCAACGGCACCAACAACCAGTTCGGCTGGTATGAAAACCTCCCGAGCGCCAATGAGCAGGTCATTTACAATCCGGTGATCAACCAGGGCCTGTTCGAGGTCAATTCCACCGTGCCCGCGAACAACATCGCAACCTCCTGTCAGAGCAACTCGGACATCGGCTACACCTATAGGCTCTCGATCCTCAACGGTGGTGTATTCGCCAATGCATTCCCGAACTTCGTCAACCCGAACGGAACCGTCGTTAACGACCCCGGCGCGGCGGGCGCGCAGACCAATGCCACGGGCAGCGTCTATAACGTCATCACCTCGCAAGGCACTTCATACATCGTCTATCAGACGATTCCCGGCGTGCCGGGGACGCAGAATGCGCCGAATCCCTCCATCACCAAATCGAAGCGCTTGACCTGGATCGAACAGCGATGACACATCCGCAGAGGTTCCGCATGATGAAGCCCAAGGCGCTGGCGAAAAGGACATCGAGCCGCGGCTTTTCGCTGATCGAGCTCATGATCACGATCGCGATCGTTGCAATCCTGGCGAGCATCGCGGCGGCGGCGTATACCAGCCAGGTACAGAAATCGCGGCGCACCGACGCGCGCAGCGCGCTCCTGGATCTCGCCGGGCGGGAGGAGAAGCTCTTCAGCACCTCCAATGCCTACAGCGCTCTGCCGTCGGATCTCGGGTACGGGGCAGGCGGATGGCCCATCACGGTGGGCAGCGGTTACTACCAGGTGACCGTGTCAAGCCCAGATCCCAACCAGGGCAACGGCAACGTACCCGGCACTTATATCATCACGGCCAACACCTTCGGGTTGCAGGTCGGCGATACGACGTGCGCCTCGCTCAGCGTCAATCAGCTGGGCGCGCAAACCTCCACGGGTACCGGGACAGCCGCGACGTGCTGGGGGAACTAAACAAAGGGAAACTACGCGAACCTTGACCTGTGACGCAGCCGACGACGGATGACCGTCCCGGAATCACCTTGCATGCGATCAGGTCGCGGAACGCGGACTCGTCGATCCGATTTTTTGCCGGCTCAATCGGCGCCTTCTGACGCTGACTTGGGGGACCGGCCTATGTCGCTTGCGCCGAACGCCCGCGATCATGGCCTCCACGAGTCGAGACCCACCCACGTCATCGAGGGAGATTGCCATGGCGAGCAAGAGCCAAAGAGGAACCAAATCCACCGCCCGGACGCGAGGCAAACAGCCCGATGCCGTCGCCCTGCTGAAGGCCGATCATCGGCAGGTGGAAGTTTGGTTCTCCCAGTTTTCGAAGTCAAAGAATCCGCAGAAAAAGGGGCAACTCGCGACCCTGATCTGCGACGCGCTCACCACGCACACGACGATCGAGGAAGAAATCTTCTATCCGGCATTCATCGAAGCCACCGGCGATAAGGCGACCCACCATGAAGCCGTGGTCGAGCATGCCGGCGCCAAGAAACTGATCGACGAGATCCAGGGCATGTCGCCCAGCGATGACTACTTTGACGCCAAGGTGACGGTGCTTTCCGAGATGATCAAACATCATGTCAAAGAGGAGGAGCAGCCGGGCGGGATGTTCGCCGAGGCGAAAAGATCCGGCATGGATCTGCGAGCACTGGGTGAGGAGTTGGCCGCCCGGAAGGATGAGCTGCAGGCGACCGTCAAAGCGGCCTGAGAGAACACCACGTCGCCATCGATCCGGCAATCCTTCGATACGGTCGCTTGACGGCCGGCGCGGCGTTTACGTCGCGCTTCACCGACGATGTACTTGCGCTCCTCTTGTTGCGATCCTGATGCCATGTCCTTTCTTGGCTCTTTATTATGACAATTCGACACGGGTGGCTTCTCGCAGGGCTTGCGATCGTCCCTTGGCTGGCGGGATGCGGCGGCTCCGATAGCTCCGGTTCGACGGACCCAAGCACGACGGGTTCCGGCACGACACCACCGCCGGTTTCCACCAGCGCGCCGCAGATCAAGACGCAGCCTGCGAATCAAACCGTCAGCGTCGGGCAAACTGCCGTCTTCGACGTGACCGTCTCGGGTACCGCACCATTGGGATATCAGTGGCAAAGAAACGGCAGCGCGATCACGGGAGCGACCGGCTCGAGTTACACCGTTACCGATGCCGCACTCGGGGACAACGGCGCCAAGTTCACGGTGACGGCCACCAATTCGGCGGGCAGCGTGACCAGCAGCGCCGCGACGCTGACGGTGACCGCCGCAACCGCCTCGGGCACCGATGTCGTGACGTACAAATACGACGCCATGCGCACCGGCCAAAATCTCACCGAATCCACCCTGACGCCCTCGAACGTAACCACCGCCACCTTTGGAAAGCGCTTTAACCTCATGGTGGATGGACTGGTCGACGCGCAACCGCTCTACCTTTCGCAATTATCGGTGACGGGCGGCAGCCACAACGTGGTATTCGTCGCGACGGAGCACGATTCGGTCTACGCGTTCGACGCGGATACTGGGACGGCCCTTTGGAAGGTCTCGCTTCTCGGCGCGGGCGAAACGACCAGCGACGATCGGGGCTGCTCCCAGGTCACACCGGAAATCGGCATCACCTCCACACCCGTGATCGATCGGACCGCAGGGGCTCACGGCACGATGTTTGTCGTCGCCATGACCAAGGATGCTTCGTCCGCCTACCACCAGCGGCTGCACGCGTTGGACATCACGACGGGACAGGAACTGGCGGGCAGCCCGACCGAGATCGCGGCGACATTCGGGGCAACGATGTTTGCGCCGGGGCAATACAAGGAACGGGCTGCGCTGCTGTTGAACAACGGCACCGTCTACACGAGCTGGGCGTCGCATTGCGACAATGGCCCTTATGGCGGCTGGATCATCGTACTGAGCGCAGCCACGCTCGAGATCACCCACGTTCTCAATGTCGCGGCGGATGCGAGCGGCAGCGGATTTGCGAGCCAGGGCCCCTCGATTTGGATGAGCGGGGGCGGCCCGGCCGCCGATTCAGCGGGCAACGTGTACGTCCTGACCGCGAATGGCCGGTTCGAGACGACGCTCACCGGCGCCGGGTTTCCCACCGGCGGAGATTACGGCAACTCATTCGTGAAGATCTCCTCGTCGAGTGGGACGCTCGCAGTGGCCGATTACTTCACGATGTTGGGCGAAGTCGCCGAGTCCAGCGGCGATGTCGATTTGGGCTCCGGCGGCATCATGCTGTTGCCCGACATGACGGACACCAATGGCACCATGCGGCAATTGGCGGTCGGGGCGGGAAAGGACGGCAACATCTATGTCGTCGATCGCAACGACATGGGCAAGTTCACCTCGGTGGGGAACAACATCTGGCAACAGCTCACGGGAGTGGTGGGCAACGGAGTCTGGTCGACGCCCGCCTATTTCAATTCCAGCATTTACTACGGCCCGCAGGGCGGCCCATTGATGGCGTTTTCGCTGACGAATGCGCGGCTATCCAGTGCACCGACATCGCAGAGCTCCACACACTTCACCTATCCCGGAACCTTTCCGGTCGTCTCGGCGAATGGCACGGAAAATGCGATCGTCTGGGCATACGAGAACACCGCGCCCGCCGTGCTCCATGCCTATGCAGCCACGAATCTTGCCACGGAGCTGTACAACAGCAACCAGGCGTCCAATGGGCGCGACCAATTCGGCGCGGGCAACAAGAACATCGCGCCGGTGGTCGCCGATGGAAAGGTATTCGTCGCAACCAGCAATAGCGTCGCGGTGTTCGGGCTCTTGAACTGAGTCGCCGGGCGACGGCCGGACTGGATTTACGCATCGACGGCACGCGAGCGGTCAGAAGGCCATTCCGGCGCGTGCCGGCTCCGGGGCCGGCTTGGCGGCGTAGGGTTTGAAGGTTGACGCGATTACGAAGGCGCAGATGCCCAAAGCCGCGGCACCGAGGTAGAGCCCTCGGTAGCCGGCGAATGTGTCGTAGATCAAACCTCCAGCCAGCGGGCCCGTCGCCATGCCGAGACTACCCGCCATTGTCGTTCCGCCGATGATCGTTCCCATCATCCGGAGCGGGAAGTTTCCGCGCACCAATACGGCATACAGAGGCATGACGCCGGCATAGACGAAGCCAAACAAGGTCGCCACGGCACGGCGATCTAGTGGCCTGCGCAAGGGTGATGCCCGATTGCGGCTCTTCCGGCGTT